>PPYE01320035.1_pt1 | contig 35839 bp, 28 predicted proteins | sample 1559881 | NCBI WGS metagenome assembly PPYE01 (sample SAMN08240022, study PRJNA423297) | Human gut metagenome, whole genome shotgun sequencing project.
TACAAGCAGTTTCAGGTCTCTTTTTGGCGTATAAGAGAAAAAGAGACCCATTTTAGGTCTCTTTTTGTCATATAAGCCTGTTTTTCCGTTTTTCGGACTTTTTGAAAAGCCATGTAGGGTGTACTATACTTTTGAAATACGAATTTCAGTAAAGCTTTTTCTTGATTTGAATAGGTTTCGCACTATAGGTGGAGTTCTTGGCATGGAGGGTGAGGAAGGCCGGGCAGCCTTGCCGTCTCTTATAGTCGGTGATTGGGACAGCCTTTGACGGATGGCAGGTGTATCGGAATGCATATTCGTTGGAGAACGTGCGATTTGGCCTGTAAATATTTGGAGTATCGGAATACATTGTGTATTTTTGTAAAAAATAAGAATTTATTTGTTTATCCCACATTATAGAGAGGCGCATGGTAAAGTACAACATTACGGAAATAAAGGAAAAGGAAGCGGCTTATCGAACATTGGTGAGTCCGAAGGTGATGGATGAAATGAAAGGGAAAATACTTGATATCATTCTCATCAAGAAACGATATAAAGACAAGGACTATTCGGCTAAAAAACTGGCGGAAGAACTTGGCACGAATACGCGCTATGTTTCTGCCGTGGTCAATGTGAAATTTCACATGAACTATACGTCGTTTGTCAACAAATTCAGGATAGAGGAGGCCATGAGCATCTTGACAGACAGCCGTTATCGGAAGCTGAATATGGAAGATGTGTCTGACATGGTGGGCTTCTCTAACAGACAAAGTTTCTATGCGTCTTTTTATAAGTTCAACGGGTGTACGCCGAGGGAGTATAAACTGCGACATGCAATGGAAGCCCCGCAGCAGGCCAAGCACAGAGGGAGAAAGACGAAGAGTGAAGAGTAAGAAGAGGACATGAATAAAGAGTTTTTTCCGTTTGCAGATGAGCGGTTTGCCGATTTGCAGATGCTGCGTTATGCCTTAAGGGGTTTTGAGGGGCTTACCTTAAGGCAAAAGATGTACATATATTGTCTTTCAGAGGCTACATTGTATGGTCGGGATATCACCTTCGACCAGCAGGGAAAGTACAATCTGGACATTCGCAAGGTGCTGGAAGCCGTGTATGTTAATTATGAAGGTGATCGAAAAGCGAAAGATTTTGTCGGGTTGGAAACCTATCTGAAGCGTGTGTGGTTTTCGAGCGGCATATACCATCACTATGGTTGTGAAAAGTTGGAGCCCGGGTTTGATCCCGATTTTTTGAAGACCGAAATAGGCAAACTCCATGCCGGTCAGCTTTCCTTATTGCAGTCGGAATCGCCGGAATCATTGTGCGACAGACTATTTCCCATTATTTTCGATCCGGAGGTGCTGCCCAAACGGGTGAATCTGGCCGATGGAGACGATCTCGTGTTGACCTCGGCCTGTAACTTTTATGAAGGCGTTGATCAGAAAGAAGTCGAAACTTTCTATGCGCAGAAGAAGAACGATGTGCTCCGCCCGGGTGTTCCGGAAAGTGAATTTCCGGAACAGACAAACCTCGGACAGCCTTCTTGGGGGCTCAACTCGAAGCTCGTCAAGGAGCATGGTTCAATCAAAGAATGCACGTGGAAAGAACACGGCATGTATGGAAAAGCCATCAGCAAGATTATTTATTGGTTGGACAAAAGTTTGCAGTATGCCGAAAACGACCGACAAAAGGAGGTCATCAACCATTTGATGGCGTTCTACCGCTCGGGCGATTTGATGGATTTTGACACCTATTCCATAGCCTGGGTAAGGCAGCAAGAGGGGATGGTTGATTTTATCAATGGTTTTATAGAGGTGTACGGTGACCCATTGGGCCTTAAAGGCACATGGGAGGGCATCGTGGAATACAAGGACATGGAGGCCACGAAGCGCACACAGTGTATTTCCTCAAACGCACAATGGTTTGAAGACCATTCTCCGGTGGATGAGCGTTTTAAGAAACGTGTTGTGACGGGAGTGGTTGCCCACGTAGTGTGTGCTGCCATGCTTGGCGGAGACGAATATCCGGCTTCGGCTATAGGCATCAACCTGCCCAATGCCGATTGGATAAGGGCAAGGTATGGAAGCAAGAGCGTGACCATTGGTAATTTGACAGAGGCTTACAATCAAGTGGCCAAGGGAAACGGATTCCTTGATGAGTTTGTCATTGATGCCTCAACCCGTTGTTTGATAGAGAAATATGGCGACATTTGCGATGAGTTGCATACAGACTTGCACGAATGTCTTGGGCATGGCAGCGGACAACTCCTGCCGGGCACGGACCCGGATGCGCTGAAGGCCTACGGAAATACAATAGAGGAAGCCAGAGCCGACTTGTTCGGACTATATTACATGGCTGATGACAAGGTGTTGGAACTCGGACTTGTGCCTGACGGCGAAGCTTATAAAAGTCAATACTATTCTTATCTGATGAACGGGCTGCTGACCCAACTGGTAAGAATCAAGCAAGGCGACAAGATAGAGGAGGCGCACATGCGTAACAGGGCGCTCATTGCCCGATGGACATTGGCCCATGCAGACGGTGCGGTAGAGTTGGTGTGTGAGCAGGACGATAGGGAGCCAAAGGGCAGGAAGACCTATCTGAAGGTGAATGACTATGCAAAATTGCGCACCTTGTTTGGCGAATTGTTGCGGGAAATTCAGCGCATTAAGAGCGAGGGAGACTATGAAGCGGCCCGAAGGCTTGTGGAGGGGTATGCCATTGACATTGATGCGGACTTGCATAGAGAGATATTGTCCCGATATGCCAAACTGAATATCGCTCCTTACAAAGGATTTATCAATCCACGGTTGACCCTGAAGAGAAACGAACGTGGGGAGATCGTCGACGTGGAAGTCGATTACTCGGAAGGCTATGCCCACCAGATGCTGCGTTATTCACGCGATTACGGAACATTATAAAGAAGAAGTATGACAGAAGAGATACATGAAATGGTGAAAACCATCAAGCAGTCGTTTAGACTGATGATGAACGGAGTAGCCTCAAGCTCCATGCGTGAAAAAGGAGTTGTCTACAAACTCAACTGGGGTGTACCGCTGACCAATCTGCAAGAGATGGCCACCAGCTATGGCAAGAACTACGAGTTGGCCATTGAACTGTGGAAAGAGGACATCCGTGAATGTAAAATAATGGCGACCTATATCATGCCGCCGGAAAAGATGCTGCCCGACATGATAGATGTCTGGATGGAAAAGGTCACGACGCAGGAGATTGCGGAAATCCTTGTGTTAAATCTTCTTCAACACGTAGATAGTGCTCCGGTGTTGGCTTATCAGTGGATTGCATCGGATGACATACTGCGCCAAATCACGGGGTATCATCTGCTTTCACGCTTGTTTATGAAAAAACAGGAAGCTAACGAGAGGGGAATAAACGAGTTTGTAGACCATGCGGCGACCGCCCTTCAAAGTGATCATGTGGGGCTTAAACATGCTGCTGCAAATTGTGTGTACCGATTTATTGATTTAGGCGATGCCTACGAAAAGATTGCACAAAGTACTTTGGGAGCCCTTATTTAACTAAAGTTCTCTTTCTACAGATGGGGCTTTGAAGATGGGACGATCTCTTTTAATCCCTATTGAGTGGGATTTCTCCAAAGGTATATTGCAAAGTGGAAAACCAAAAGCCGGGCGAATGAAAAGTGCCATGAAATGGGTTTGCAGTAGACTTTTAACACTTGACATGTTGGCAGATTCGGAAAAAATGCTTAGCTTTGTATTTGTCATAGTTGTTCTTTAAATGGTTGAAAACTTGTCATTTAGCGAGGCAAAAGTATAGATTCTTATCGAATGACTGTTACTTTTTATCTCCCCCATCTTTTATATGGTGGAAAACTTAAATTGGAAAGTTATGAACATTAACACAGGTATCAAGCAAGCTGCAATCTTAGCCATCGGCATCATTGCGCTTGGATGTTGCATCAAGTCGGGCTTGGATGGCTTGGCAGGTAAAGACCGTAAGGTCGTGGTGAAGGGCTTGTCAGAGAAAGAAGTCGAGGCTGACAAGGTGACGTGGCCTATCCTTTCAAAGGAAATAGGCAACGACTTACCCGAACTCTATCAGAAAATTAATACTACAACGCATGTCATTAGACATTTCTTGATAGCCAATGGCGTGAAAACAAGTGAAATCAGCGTGAATGCTCCTGTCGTCATCGACCTCAATGCCGAGCGGTATGGTGACAACAGGCAGCCTTATCGCTACAATATCACGTCTATTATCACGGTTACATCTAACAATGTGAAGCTTGTGCGCAGTATCATTGCCCGTCAGGGCGAACTTCTCCAAAAAGGTGTCGCTATCGTAGATGGCGGTTACGACAACCCTGTGAAGTATGAGTATGTCGCCTTTCGCAAGATGAAACCCAAGATGATGCAGGAGGCGATAGAGAATGCCGAACAGACAGCCAGACAGTTTGCCGAGAACAGCAAGAGTAAACTCGATAAGATCATGAATGCCGACCAAGGCCAGTTCTCGATAGAAGACCGAGACTCGAACACGCCTTATATTAAAAAGGTGAGGGTGGTCACTACTGTCACTTATTCGTTGAAGGACTAACCCCGGCAAACAGATATTTTCTTTTATTGCTGTCCGGTAAACCTTTTCCACATATAAAAGTTAAGGGCTAAAATCCTCTCTTGGATTTCAGCCCTTTTTGTTACTTTTGTTTTCTTCACAAAACTTCAATAACATGGGCAAAAGTACACATTTTACTGGGCAAATGCAAGAAAAAGGTTGAATTATGTAGATTGATGGTAAGTGATTGAGAATGTGTAAGAAACACGGTTTGCTACTGTGGATTGCTTAGAGGGTAAAAGTGCAGAAAATGTGGATTTGTGCAGAAGATACGTTACCAAATCGTTAGTCAAATGTGAAAGGACGATGACAGGTAACAGGAAGCAGTTAGCACAATAGTAAGGATTTCTGCTGATATGGTGTTTATGCGCTGAACCACAATGTTTTGCATAGCTGAAAACGCTTCAAAAACGGGTAACTTTGCCCACAAAAACAGAAGCGTATGCAAAAAGGAAAAATGAAGGTGCTGCTCTACCTCAAAAAGAGCGGTTTGGCCAAGTCGGGGCAAGCTCCGATAATGGGACGGATAACCTACAATCGCACAATGGCTCAGTTCAGCAGTAAGCTGTCATGCAATCCCAAGTTGTGGAATGTGCGTGAGAGTAGGCTGAACGGAAAGAGCCGTGAAGCAGTGGCAACTAATGCGAAGTTGGAACAGTTGCTCCTCTCGGTACAGCGAGCATACCAAACGCTTTGCGAGCGAGGTATAGAGTTCGCGGCAAAAGACATCAAGGAGCAATTTCAAGGCTCAATGCAGAACCGTACTACGTTCTTACAACGCTACGACCAAATGGTGGAAGACGAGAAGCAATTGGTTGGAGTGGAGATTACGGAACGCTGGCACTCGATGTATTACATGCTCCGAAAGCACCTGCAAATCTTTATTCTGGAACGATACCACACCAATGACATTACCTTTGGGCAACTAACCGAGGATTTCTTGGAGGGCTTGCATCAATACAGTGTGGGAAGGTACGGTCATTCACAGAGTTATTACCGCAAGATGGCTTTGGCGGTTAAGAAAATATGCCGTTTGGCTTTTCGCGAGGGCATCATAGACCGTCCTCTCTTTGACCTTGTCAAGATTGACAGAGGAGAGAGTAAACTGCCCAGAGCGTTGGACAGGGCTTCTTTGGACAGGATAAGGCAAGCCCGATTAGAAGAGGATGAAACAGAACTGACACTTGCCCGTAATCTTTTCCTGTTCACCTGTTACACAGGCACAGCCTTTTGCGACATGATGAATCTGCGCAAGGAACATCTTGTACAAGATGATGCAGGGGCTATGTGGCTTAAATTCAGAAGACAAAAGACCAATACCCTTTGTCGGGTAAAACTTCTGCCCCAAGCCGTTACTCTGCTTGATACATACCATTCGGATGAACGGGACACGCTTTTACCGACTATCAGTTACGAGACCTATCGTTTCCTCCTGAAAGCTCTGCAACTAAGAGCAGGGATTGCCATTCCCTTGACCGCGCATGTAGGACGGCATACCTTTGCTACATTGATAACCTTAGAGAATGGAGTGCCGATTGAAACGGTGAGTAAAATGCTTGGTCATAGCAAAATTGAGACCACCGAGCGTTATGCCCATGTAACACCGAAAAAAGTATTTGAGGAATTTAATCGCTTTCTCTCTTTCACAGAAGATTTAATCCTTAGCCTTTGAGATTATGCGCAGTACATTCAACATTTTATTCTACATCAATCGCAGTAAACTGAAAGCAGATGGTACAACAGCAATCCTTTGCCGCATTACGATAGACGGCTCAAAAGTCGTGATGTCCACAGGAGAAAACACATCGCCCGGCGATTGGAGTGTAAAGCGACAAGAAACCAACAACAAGCAGCAGAACCAACGCTTGCATTCGTTTCGTGAGAAGATTGAGCAGGGGTATAATACGTTGCTCCTGCAATTCGGCGCAGTGAGTGCCGAGTTGCTTAAAAACCATCTACAAGGTGTCGGGGCAAATCCTACCACATTGCTTGCTCTTAGTCGAGAGGAACTGTCAATCGTTCAATCCACAAGAGCTTCAGGTACTTACCAAAGTTGCCGTAGCTATCACAGGCAGTTGGAAAGCTTTGTGGAAAGTAAAGGCGTAGAGGATATTCCTCTATCAACTCTCACAATGGAGTTTTTCAATGATTATCGCATCCATTTCGAGCGAAAAGGCTATGCCTTATCCTCAACGAAACAAAACCTTTTTTGGCTAAGTCGATTAATGTATAGGGCTGTGAGCCAGCAAACCATTCGTTATAATCCTTTTGCGGATGCCAAGTATGAGCGAGTGGAGCGAAAGATTCGCTGTTTGAGTAAGACGGATATAGCCCGTCTGTTGGCTATGCCCTTGCAAAATGAACAGGCGGAATTTGTGCGGAGGATATTTCTTTTCTCCGTATTCATAGGTCTGGCTTTTGCTGATGTTAGCAAGTTGCGGTACTGTGATATTCAGACGAACAATGCCGGAATACGCTATATCCGTCAGTACAGAAAAAAGACAGGTGTAGAGAGCATCACGCCCCTGCACCCGATTGCCGAGCAGATACTCTCGCTTTACCCACTGAAAGACAAGAAAGAGGATACCCCCATCTTTGCAACCTCGATGAGTAGAATACAGATAGGTATGCACCTCAAGGCTATTGGTCTGGCTTGTGGTATTCGACAGTCCCTTTCCTTTCATGTAGCCCGCCATTCTTTCGGTGCGCTGACATTGGAGGCAGGCATACCGATTGAGAGTATTGCCAAGATGATGGGGCATGCCTCCATTGCGAGTACACAAATCTACGCTCAAATCACCGATAGTAAGATTTCAAGGGATATGGACAGGCTGATACAACAAAAGAGAGGATAAGGCTAAACAAAAAGGACTTGCTCCGTTTTGTGGAGTAAGTTCTTACTATAACTAATATTGTGTGATGTCACCATTGAAGGCGTGTACTTTTTCCCACAATGGTCCTTTTGCTCCCATTGTGAATGCGATATTGCTACTTCGGATAGCCAATAATTTAGAATGAACTTGTAAACTTAATTCTCTCATCAGATCAGGGGGGAGGCTGATAACTCCTTCTTTTCCTATTGGTAACCAAGTATAACCTCTCCCTTTATAGGTTATCAGTTTGCCCATTGGTAGTGTCTGTTCCCTTAGTTGGGGGCAATCTGTCAATATATGACACAGTTTTGAAGAAGAAAGAAGTGGATAGGTCGTTATACAGAAGCCTCCCGTCGCTTTGCTTCCTGTAATCAGAATGATGTTTTCAACATCAGCAAGAGCATATTCATGGATAGCTTGCTTCGGTATCTGAATTGTCAAATCTTCCCGAATATGAGAGATACCGAAGATAAACTTTCCTCCTTTAGATATTTGTGGCATAGCTTTTCTATTTTGGTATAAAATACTGGTATTACACGCATTTTAATTTCCTCCTTAAATCTCTGACATACTTGGCTTGCTGATATTTCAAATAAATCTTCACAAACGGAATCATAAACCATTTCTTAGGCTCAATGTGTTCTGTAAAGTCAATCGTAGCATTCTCTTCATTGCCACAGAAAACACCGACCCAATGTCCTTTCATATTGTCATTCTCCATGTCAAACTCCCAAAGACAAAAATGTTCTTGTCCTGTTACCGTGAAAGTTGTCTTATATCCACTCTTCGTTATTTCTACAAATTGCGTGTCTGATATGACCTCTATCTTTTCAACATTACTTCTCCACGAATAGTCTGTTAGCGATGTTACAACTTGCCAAACGCTCTGTAAATTGCACGGGAACGTGGCTTTTATGTTTGATATTACGATCATAAAGTTTAGTGTTTCAGGAAAATACAACTATCTCACGAACCCATTTTTGTAGAAATCATACCACAGGTTAATCTGTTCGGGACTGTTGGCTTTCAGCAACAGAAGCATCTCACGAGTGAATTCTAAATGTCCTACACCGTTTGCCGTAACGATATTCTTATCACTGACAGCTTGCGCTTCCACATAGTTTTCTGCGTTAGTGTAACCAGTACCGCCCCATTTTTTGAGTTGGTCAAGACCGTTGCCTGTATGTTTTACGTTGTTCAGGAAGCCGTGCGAACATAGGAATGAAGCACCATTGCATATTGCCCCAATAAATTTACCATTATCCCAAGCCTCTTGCACCAGTGGGACGACAAGTTCCGCTTCGGGGGAATCCCAACGGTTGCCACCGATAAGCACCAAAGCGGCATAATCTTTCGGCATATTCTCGAAAGAATAATCGGGTAAAGTCCTGAAACCTCCGATGGAACAGACGGATTCCGATGTCGGGGCAACGGTATGCACTTCGTACTTCACTTCACTGTCCGGCATAACACCCACATGAAGAGCTGTAGAGAGAAAAGCTCCCTCCCAATCGGTATATTCATTCAATAGGATAAATAATACTTTCTGTTTCATTGATGTATCTTTTTTACTTTAATAACTTCGCTGCAAGTTTGTAGGAAAACATAATCCGAGGATTAGATAAATCCCATCGCTCCACTTCTTGCCGTATCAATTCTGTGTGCTTCTTACTTATATCCCTTAAAGCGTTTCCTACGGATTTCCTTAGATATTCGCTTTCGTGTGACTTATGTTTTGCGATTAGAGCAATAGCCACCGATGGATTTTCTTTGAAGAACGAGCGACTTGTCCAAATCCTCAACCCCTCCGTTACGGCGCGGATAACATTGGGATTGTTATCATTCAGCCACTCTTCAATGATAGGTAAGGACGCTTCATATCCTCTGGATTTGCAAACTTCATCAAAAGCCTTTGCAAGCATTTCCTGTACACGCCAATTTTCATCAGTGCTTACTTGTTCTTTCAGAAAATGAAGTGCATCATCATCTTCTATTGCCAATTTACCCAAGACTGTTGTTGCCAACATTCGTGCTTGATAGGCTTCGTGCTTAAACAATTCAATAGCAAATTCAAAACACTGTTCCTTTGAGTATGTCGAAAGGATTTCATCAGTCCCATCAAGGATGTGCTGAAAGCCATGTTCAATTTGCAGAATTCGATTAAGTATATTACTTATTTCCATTATTTTCTGACACTACTTCGCTATTTTAAACCATTCTCTTACTTGACTCTGATCATTGTGTCGTCCATTTTGTTGCTATAAGTTTAATAACGCAAATATACTCAATCTATTGCGAAAATGCCGAGTAATCAGCAAAAAAATACCGAGCGAGTGCAATATTGCTCGGTATCTTTTGGGCGATAATTCGGCAAGCTCTTTCTGTATGGCTGCCAAGCGGCAAGAAAACACCTCTTACAAATATTTATCTCCGATAATTCTCTTGCAAAATTCGTTGCAGGTCTGACAATCGGTAAAGAATCTTTCCAGCAATCTGCGTATATGGGAAAATACCTTTGTCCCGATAGTCCTGTAAGGTACGGGGAGAGAGGAACAACCTTTCGCAGACCTCTCTTCCTGTGAGATAGAGTTCTCCCTCGAATAGGGGGCGGTGTGTCTGTGCTGTTGCCCGCACACGCTTTGTGAGGTTTCTGATGCCCGAGATGAGCTGCTTCATTTCGGGCGTTTCTTTGCTGATGGTTTCATATTCCATAGTTCGTTTTATTTATGAGGGTCAGACTTGGCGAGGAGTTTCTCAACATCCTCACGTTTGTAATAGCATTTATGCCCGATTTGAATGAAGGGCAGCACGGAGGTATCCCGATAGTGCTGGAGTGTTCGCTTACTGATATTCAATATTCGGCACACATCCCCATTGTGCAGGAGGTCGGGCAGTTCGGCAGGTGGGACAAAATGCTCGTTAAAGCAGTCGGTCAGCTCCACGATGCTCTCTTTCAGTTCCTCCCAAGCGGAGGTGTCAATAGCTGTAAATCTCATTTTTCGTTGTTGTTTTATTTGCGTTATTATTGATTTCTGACGCAAAAGTAAGCAGTGGATTTCGATTCCCGAAGAGGTAGGGATAAGCAGGGAAGAAGTGGGAAACGGTAGGAAGTCCGCACACCATACATCCATGTTTTTCCCTTTTCAAATTCTCCTGCATCGCCCGAAAAGACATTTGTCCCTTTCGGATAGTGCGAAACCTTGCGAAAGGTTGCAGACCGCACAGTTTTCTTTCGTGCAATCCGCATACTTCTTTTGCCTGTTTCTCTTTGTTTTTGTGATAAAAGAGGCTTTCCCATAGTGCAGTAGCAGAGAAAAGTGATGTACTCTGATGCAAGAACACCGCCACATTTGGCTCTGCGAAAAAGGCTACCTAACTTGGCTTTGGCATTCGAAAACGTGCCAAATATCAAAAACAAGTAACAGAAAGCAATCCGCACAATGAAAAGAGAAAACAAAGACAACACTTCAAGGAATACCCAAATAGAAGAATTCCTTTCGGCTCGGTACGATTTTCGGTACAACACCGTGCTAAACCGAGCGGAGTATCGTCCACGAGGAACGGGCGATTACACAGCCATAGACCGCTACCGCATCAACACGCTCAGACGGGCATTGGACAAGGAAGCCGGCGTGCAGACTTCGCCCGAGAACCTGTACAGCATCATCGAAAGCGATTTCTCCCCACGCATCAATCCTGTACAGGATTATTTCCACAGCTTACCGATAATGGAAGAAGCCAAGAAAGGAGCGATTACCGCACTTGCAGACTGCGTGAGCGTAGCCAATCCTGAGAAATGGAGGGAATACCTTACCAAGTGGCTGGTGGCAGTGTTCGCCAATGCGATGGATGACAGGCAGTGCCGTAACCACACCTGCCTTGTACTTACAGGTGAGCAAGGGAAATTCAAAACCACATTTCTTGACCTGCTCTGCCCACCTGCACTGTCAGACTATCAATATACAGGAAAGATATATCCACAGGAAAAGGACGTATTGAGCCTCATCGGGCAGAACCTCATCATCAATATCGATGACCAGCTCAAAGCCCTAAACAAACGAGACGAGAATGAACTGAAGAACCTGATTACCTGTCCACAGGTGAAGTACCGTATGCCTTATGAGAAACACATCGAAGAACGACCGCACTTGGCAAGTTTCGTAGCATCGGTCAATGGCAACGACTTCCTCACCGACCCGACAGGGAGCAGACGCTTCCTCCCCTTTGAGGTGCTTGCAATAGATATAGACCGAGCCAAGACAATCCCAATGGATGCCGTGTATGGCGAAGCCAAAGCATTGCTGAAAGACGGATTTCGCTATTGGTTCAATGATGAGGAGATTGCCGAACTGCACCGAAACAGCGAGGCTTTCCAAGTCTATACGGCAGAAATGGAACTGTTGCTCCGCCATTTCACCTTTCCCACAGAAGCGGAGAAAGCCACCAAGCGTTTCTATATGACCAATTCGGAAATAGTGGGTTATCTCTCTGTCTATACCAGACAGCAACTCTCACCCAAACGGATGGGTGAAGCCCTGCGAAAGGTAGGATATGCGAGAGAATGCCGCAGGGTAAATGGCAATCCCGTATATGTGTATGCCATCCGCAAGATTTTCCCCGATCAGCCACCATAGCATTCAGTTGTTACCTATCTCCCTTTGTTATACTCCCCTCTCTTTTCTTTCCTATTCTCCTTACTACATTACTACAAACAAGGATAATACAGTGAAAGAAAAAGGATTGCAAAGGGTATTCATCTTGAGACACAGCTTACTACCATCTTTCTACGCTTCTACGAGAGAGAATAAATAAGAAAAGGTGTAGAAAGGAGGTGTAGAAAGATAAAACCGAAAGAAGTGTTACACTTTTCTCTTTCATTGTCAATTACTTATCCGAGTGTCGAAAGGTAGTAAGATAAAAAGGGGAAATTCCAAAAATAGAAAACAGAGCGAACAATAAAATATCGAACAATCAAAATTCAACGATAGCAACTATGAACAACGAATATTACAACTTACAAAACATCAAGAATATACCCATAGCGGATTATCTTCATGCCTATGGCATGCAGCCCGTCAAGAAATACGGCAGTTATGCCCTTTACAACGCACCTTATCGGGAAGACCATAATGCCAGTATGAAAGTGGATTTTGCACGCAACCTCTGGTACGATTTCGGTTTGGGCAAAGGCGGTAGTATCATAGACCTTGTGATGTTGTTACAAGGGTGCGATGCTCACGAAGCAACGACCCATTTGGCTGGGAACGCCCTTCCCTTTCACCCGGCAACTCCTCCAAAGGGAAAAGCTACAGCACAGTCCCCGAGTGCAAGGCGCATTCTCGGTATCAGTGAGGAATTGCCTCCACACTTGCAACACTATTTGCAGGAGGAACGCAAGATTGACCTCTCACTTGCCAAACCCTACCTGCGTTCCGTATGCTACGAGGTAGGAGGAAAAACTTACACCGCCATAGGATTTGCCAACCGTGCAGGAGGGTATGAACTTCGGGACGACAAGACATTTAAGGGAACTATCGCACCAAAGGATATTTCTGTGATTGCAGGAGGAACGAACAACACCTCTCACTGTATCTTTGAGGGCTTTATGGACTTCCTTTCCTATCTCACTATGAAAGGAAAAGAAATAGCCCCTTGCCTTGTGCTGAACTCCGTAAGCAATATCCATAGAGCCGTTGCATATCTCCGTGAACATCGTATTGCCTACGTCCGTGCGTTTCTTGACAACGATGAAGCAGGACGGCGAGCCATGCAAATTCTTCATTCGGTAAGAATGAACGTAGAGGATATGAGCCGACATTATGGCGGATATAAAGACCTTAACGAGTACCACGTTTCTCGCCAGAAAGTGATGGAACAGAAACAGAAGAAACCTCAATCGATTGTCAAACAAGGATTTCGCAGATAAGGCAAAAGAGTGCAATCAAAACCAAATATTAATCGGATATCCTTAGAGAACAAAAACGGACAGATGGCTTTGTTTCGAGAGTGATGGCAGTTTTCCCAACTGCAAGTTTCCTCAAAAGAAACTTAGAAACAAAGCTCTCTGCGCATTCTGAGAATGCAAATACCGTAAAGGCGGACTTCGGACAGGGCGGAGCGGCATTTAGTAGAAATGCCATAGCTCATTAGGGCATTTTCTTCACGCTCCACTCCGTTACCGCTGAAAAAGCCCTCCTGAGCCAAGGGTCTCCGCCCCTTTGGATACCCCTTAAAGCAATATTCAACTTATGGGCTACGCAGTATTACACATAGACAAGGCTCGGGGCAACGACTCGGCAATGACCGCCCACATTGAGCGTACATTCGTGCCGAACAACGTCGATGCCACCCGCACGCACCTCAACCGTGAGTTGGTGCAATTCCCCGCAGGTGTCACCAACCGCACGGAAGCCATAGAACACCGCATTGCCACGGCAAACATTTATCGAAAGGTGGCAGACAACCAAGTTAAGGCTTTGCGGTTTATCCTTTCCGGCTCGCACGAGGATATGCTCCGACTTGAAAGCGAGGGGCGTTTGGGAGAGTGGTGCGACAGCACGATGCAGTGGCTTTACTCCACCTTTGGTAAGGAAAATGTAGTGGCAGCTACACTTCACGCAGACGAGGAAACACCACATATCCATGCTACGATAGTACCCATCGTGCAAGGAGAAAGACGGAAAGCCAAGACGGAAGCTGAGAATGGCAAGCGGAAGTACAAGACAAAGAAAGACAAGGTACGGCTCTGTGCCGATGATGTGCTTACCCCGAAGAAATTGGAAGAGTACCAAACTACATACGCAGAACAGATGAAACCTTTCGGGTTGGAGAGAGGTATATATGGCTCGGAAGCCAAACACCGCTCTAATATGGAGTATTACAAGGAGATACTCAAGGAGACGGAACAGAAGCAAACCGAAGAAGCCAAACGTATCGAAAAGATAAGGGAATTGGAAAAGCAGGCAGGTAAACTTCGGGTAAAGGGTACGCTCTACTCGCTCTTTGGCAATACGGAACTTGACAAGGCGGAGAAGCGTATCGGAGAGTTGGAAAGGGATATAGAGAACCAGAAGTTTCTTTCAGAAAAGGAGAAAGCCGACATTCGTAAGGAGGTTATACTCCTGCAAGATACCATCAAGGGAAAAGACAAGACCATCTCCGAACAGCAACGAGAAATCAAGGTGTATGAAGAGGAGCGGAGTTTCATTCGGCGTTTCTTCCACAGTTTCTTCCTCTTGCTTAATATTCGTCTGTTGCTCCGCAAGATGGGCGTTGATGACGACACCTTTGTCAGAATGCACCAAAAGCAAGTTGCGGTACGTAGTACGGCTGATGTATATTCTGGAATGTACAAACGTAACTTCACCGAGGAAAATGCCGAAATGCGCATCACCACCAATGGGAAACGGCAGCCAGTCCTTACCATCAACGGTCTGTCCGTCTCCGACTGGTGTGAGCAGAAGTGGCAACAACTCATTCACCGCAACCGCTCACAACGCCTGTAATCGTTTTTTCTTTCATCGACAAAGAAGAAAAACGCAAAAGAATGCTTACTTTTCCACGCAAAATGTTACCTTTGTATCTGAAACAGTGAGCGTTCTTTAGTTATTCAAAATATTTTGTATCAGTGACTGCGCTTTTCTGTCGAAATAAAAAGCAAAACAACTACCTCCAAACTGAAGGAGAAGGAGTGGTGGAATAACAGATAGATAGACAAACTTTAATAGATGTCTCAGTATAGCTTCTCATATAACTACGATTCGCTGAATGACGCATTCAATGCAGTGAATAGGAAGGGAAAGATGCAGAAAAGGTATCTTTCACTTGAATATTTGGATGCAGCTCAGAACTATCGTGAGATGAGAAAGGAACTAAATGAGATATTGCGGAAGAAAAAGGCAGAGCGTACCGAGGAAGAAACGAGTCATGTTGACCACTTAAAGCAATCGATGAAGGAGAATGCTCAGCAACAGAAAGCCTTGTTGCAGGAGCATCTTAGCAATGTGTCTTCAAATATTTTATCTAGCAGTTTTCGTTTTACCCTCACACCAGATGCTTCAGAAAATCCGCTGAAACCAGTTTATTCTATTGGAACTACAGCTGAAGAGTTTTTCGCAATGCAAGTCCTTTGCTGGAATGTGAAAAAGCTGTTTAATATATCCATGTCAAGTCGCAATGAGATTCTTTCTCAGCTAAAGATGTTGTTGAGAGAGGATAAGAGCAGGTACTATATAATCCGAACGGATGTTCGTCACTGCTTCGAGTCGATTCCGCATGATAAATTGTTTGAGTATTTGGAGGGGAACAATCTGCTTGACGTAAAGAGTAAATCGCTCTTGCGCGGACTCATACGGAAGGAGTTTGAAACCAAGAATTTGCACCCAGTTATAAAGACTCCACAAACAGGTATTCCACGAGGATGTGCTATCAGTTCGCTACTATCCGAATTCTATTTGTCCAAGATAGATGAGGTGATAAAGAGTTCTTTGCCTGGTGTTTTATTTCTTGGCAGATATGTGGACGACATGGTACTTGTTATTCATCCTGATATCAGAGATGAATTCCATAAATCAATAGATTGGTACATCGAAGAGCTTAAGGAAATTTATTATCAAAAGGGGTTGACAATACACACGCCATCAGATGGCTCGGGGAAATGCTATAAATATGATTCGGCTAAAGCTGTAGATTTAGACTTCAATCTATTAGGATATAATATCCATATCGACAATAAAAATAGGGATAGGCTAGTATTCTCACTCTCCCAGGATAAGTTGGAAAAGATTACAAAAAGAATAGATAAGTCGTTCACTACTTTTGATAATATGATTGATGTCGTAGGTTTCGATGTTGCAGCACACTATTTGTTTGATGCACTTCATGTGTTGACCTGCAATATAAATCTGTACAACGCAAAGAAAGGGGTTAAAGTTGGTATCTTTTATTCCAATCAACTACTGGATAATAAAAGAAATCTATCATACTTGGATGGACAATTGAGTCGCAACATAGGTAGGCTGAATCTTTCTTCAAAGGCATCTATTACAATTGCAGATAGGGCTATAATAGAGGATGGACTGAAAAGAAAGCTTGCTTTACTATCTTTCGCAAAGGGATTTGATTATCCCCACAAGCGTTACAAAGTAAAGAAGCAAAGACTTCGAACAATTAAATCATCATGGGTATGAAACGTAGAAAAAAGATAAAACTAAGCTACAGTAAAGAGCGAGTGATCTTTTCAGACGTTCTGCCCTACGAGTGCCCTATAATATTCTCAAACCGATATTTGTATCGATTTCTTGCCAAGTATTTATGGGTTGGTGAAAAACAAAAAATTGATAATATCACGTGGAACACCTTGAAGCAATCTAAACGCTTGAATGAGAAAGATGCATCTGCTTTTGCGGCATTGCTTTTTGGTTGTTATGAGCAAGGTAAGCCTATAAGCGATTTGAAACACAAGAATAATGCTCTATTCTATCCTTATCATTTCAATATAGCTCACAAGGCAAACAAGAATAGAACGTTGTCAATTATACATCCATATAATCAGTGGCAGGTAGTAGATTTTTACGAACAATATAAGTATTCTATACTCTATCTCTGTAATCAGAGCAAATACTCTCTTCGCAAGCCACACAAGGTTGCACAATACTTTTATTATAGAGATAGACTCCATCGAAAGTTGTTAGGACATCAAAGCGACAAAGTCGAATTGTTCTTTAATGAATATGAGAACTTGAAAACTTATTTCAGTTACAAGAAGTATTCGAATATATACAAGTTCTACGAAGATTATAGGTACCAGCGGGCTGAAAAGAAATTCAAGCATCTTATTAAGTTTGACCTTCAAAGCTGTTTTGATAGTATTTACACTCACACAATAAGTTGGGCGACTGCTGGTGGTGCAGACAAGGTGAAGGTTTTGCCCGGTTATCATGGTTCATGGCTCGGTGATGCATTTGACAATCTAATGCAGTCGGTCAATGCTCGTGAAACTAATGGTATTGTTATAGGTCCGGAGTTCTCTCGAATCTTTGCAGAGATTATACTTCAGTATATAGACCAAAAGGTTGAGCAGGAACTATTGAAAGAAAAGCTTTGTCAGAAATCTAACTATGAGTGTTATCGGTATGTTGACGATTATTTCCTATTCTATAATGATGAACAGGACAGGAGTCTCTTCATGGAAAGTCTAACAAAATGGCTGAAAGAATTCAAATTACAGATTAGCCCGTCCAAAACTGAAGAGTTTGAAAGACCTTTTATAACAAAGGTTACAATAGCCAAACAGAGAATTGAACATTTATTCAGTGACATATTCTCGATTCCACTTTGGGAAGAAGTGGAGTCAAATTTAGACGTGGAGAAAGAAGATGATGCTGAAGATGAGAATTCGGATAAAGACAGAGAAATACTAGATAAGAAACTCAATATATACCTGCCTGCAAACAGGGTAAATGCTCAAATAAAAGCAATAGTTAGGGAATGTGGAATTGAATATCGCGATATAGCAAACTATCTGCTTGAGAAAATGAGTCAACGCCTTGACGCTTTTCTCAATCGATATGAAATGGGCTTCAAGAAGTATGAACGCTTGATGTATAAAGAGAACACTAATAAGGATGAGGTTGAACTTCTAGCACAAGGAGTACAAAGGAAGCTTACTAGTTTTCTTGTATCTTTGATTGATGTGGCGTTCTTCGTGTTCAATAGTAATAGACAGGTAAACACTACATTGAAATTGCAGAAGACAATGAATGCCATTGTTATCTATGCAAAACGGCATGGTGATTTTAAAACTAATCCTGAGGTTAGATTCCAAACAATAAGTAAGGATGTTATCTTTAAGAAGATTCAAGATGAAATTGCCTTGGTACTCGCTACAACAGATTCACATCGTTACACTTTACATGAAAGTCTTTATCTGTTAATTTTAGCCAAAGAGTTAGGTTCTGCATATCTGTTCGCACCTGAAGTTATCCAGTCATTTATTAAAAAAAGTGAGTTACAGTATAACTTATTCGCATGCATCATATTGATGTATTACTATGCTAACCACAAGTGTTATAATAAGCAAAAGATAGCATTGAAAGATGAGATTCTGAAAAAGTATCGGCTTGTTGCGGAAGTGGAGCGTAAACGCAATTCGGAGCTCACGATTCTCACGGCGGATATGATGACTTGTCCCTTTGTGGATGATGAATATAAGCTAAAACTCCTTACATTGATGGGCATTGCTGATATGAAAGTTCAACGGATGATATTGCGCTTTGCTAAAAAGCAAAAGTACATCTTCACTCGCTGGACAATGTTTAATTTGAATAAAGAACTACAGGCAAAGATTTCACAGGAGGTATATTCGTAGCTTCTGTAACAGCTGTTGGTCCAACCACTCTTTCACACACATAACCTTCAAGCTAGCCGAAACGACGCAGGAAGTTACGTTTTCCAAAATGGTTGGTTAGGATTGTACCGAGTGTGAAATCTTTCCTTTTTAAACTTCTTACTTATAAGAATGAGTAACCGTCTATGCTTGCAAAATCAATTCAAGCATAGAAAGTTTCATTTTTCTTTTACTAACAAGAAGAAAAACAGAAAAAATGCTCTTTTCTGCTCGCAAAGAGTTATCTTTGCAAGTGAAATAGTAAGCGTTCTTTGGCTATTCAAAATATTGTATATTAGCGCACTTCACTCATTTCTAAATCGTTACCCATACAACCTGCATTTTATCGCAGAGTATTGTGTTTTAAGGACTTAGACCCAAATCATATTCTTTTACCGGACAGCCGGTCTATAATCAGGTAATAAAATTACTCGATAAGCAAAAAATCAAGCAAATTAGCCTTGAAACATCCCGAAGTGAAACTTATGTTAAGCGTCTTGACGGGTGGACTCACCTTGTTATCATGCTCTTCGGTGTTCTCAAGCACTTTGATTCTCTGCGGGAAGTGGAGATTGGCATGAAGGCTGAAGTAAATAAACTACATCATCTTGGTATCGACTATGTTGCTCGCCGTAGTACGCTTGCTGAAGCCAATAAGCGTCACCCACAAGAGTTCTTTGCAAACGTTTATTCGTACCTCTTAGAGCGTTACAGCTCTTTTTTAGCGGACAGCCGCCCCAAAGGTGAGCAGAAGACGTGGGAGAAGATTCTGTACATGATGGATTCAACTACGATTACCCTTTTTGACAACATCCTCAAGGGCGTAGGCAGGCATCCTAAGAGCGGTAAGAAGAAAGGCGGTATGAAGGTTCATACGGTGATGAAGTATCATGTTGGCGTTCCCATGGTCGTACAGCTCACCTCTGCTGCTAAGCATGATCATTATCTGCTTAAAGAAGTGCATCTTCCTAAGGATGCAACCCTTACAATGGACAGAGCATACGTTGATTATGCACAGTTTCAGCGACTTACAGAGGAGGGCGTATGCTATGTGACCAAGATGAAGAAGAACCTTACCTATAGGGAACTGTCCTCTGTAACCTATGTAAGCCCTGACGGGCTGGTTACACATACAGACAAGAAGATTGTCTTTGAGAAGGGGGAGATAAGGCATGAGGCAAGACGAGTGGAACTGTGGAGTAATAACTCACATAAGTCTGCTGTCTTGCTGACCAATAACTTTGAACTTGATGTAAAAGACCTTGAGGAGATTTACAAGCGCAGATGGGCTATTGAGTCCCTTTATAAGCAGCTCAAACAAAACTTTCCGCTGCATTTCTTCTATGGTGACAGCGTAAATGCCATACAGATACAAACCTGGGTGGTACTAATAGCCAACCTGCTCTGTACCGTTATCTCCAGAATGATAAAAAGACACGTATCCTTCTCGCAATTAGTGACCATGCTAAGGCTTACACTGATGTATTACACCGATTTCATCTCATTTATGGAAAATCCACAGAATGATGAACTCATCGTAATGGCTGAAAAAGCAAATGCACCACCAAAAGAACTTGATTTATTTGATTAGGGGGGCTTGGATTTCAAAAATGAATGCGGAATTACCTATATAAAGTCGATTCCGCAAGGATTTATATGCTATTTAAGTTTTACCGGACAGCAATAATTTTCTTTAGAATGTGGAGGGGGGCGAACGCAAGTGTTGGCCCTCCTCCGCATTCTCTTTGTTTGTGGAAATTACCATCCTTCAGTTTTGGCAGAAGTAACGGAAGAGCCTCTTTAGAAGGTATGGGATAGAGGCTGTTGGGGGGATTTGAAAGGATTAGGCATTGAAACAAGGGAAACACACGGTATTTCCCTTGTTGATGCAAAGATAATATTTTTAGATCGAGATGCCGATGCGGAGTAATAAATGTAAATATTCCGAAGTGCCGGCAATGGTTACCTTATTTGCGCCAAATGTTAGAGATGAGCGTAGCCACGGAAGTGGATATTCCGGCCAGTGAAAACCAGTAGGTGGTGCTCGTGCTGATTTCGGATGCCCCTTTCTTCACCTCGTTGGGTTCTACGTACACCACGTCGTTTTGCTGGAGATAGTAGTAAGGGTCGTTGAGCACATTGGCATCATTGAGGTTGAAGCGGTGAACCACCTTGGCCCCTGTAGCGTCTTCGCGGATGAGCATTACGTTGTCGCGGCGGCCGTAGATGGTTAGGTCGCCGGCTTGGGCGATGGCCTCAAGGATGCTGATTTTCTCAGTGGGCACGGTGATGGACTTCGGATTGGCCACTTCTCCCGTCACGGTGACCACATAGTTTTGCATCTTCACTGTCACCATGGCTCCGGCATTCTGGGTGAAGTAGGGTGCTATCTTGTCCATGATGCGCTCCTCGGCTTGCCTGACGGTGAGTCCGCTCAGTGCTATCTTGCCTACCACGGGAAACTGAATGTTGCCATCATTGTCTACGAGGTAGAGCTGTGTGCTGTTGCTCGCGTAGGAAGTGGCGGTGGTGCCTGTGGTGGTTTGCACGTTGAGGTTGAAGAGGTCCGACGCGCGCGGATCAAGCGCGTGTACGGTGATCTGCAGATAGTCTTTGGGCATGATGTGCGCATCGAATGGACGCTTCGAGCCCGTAAGATCAGCCTCGTCTGCGTTTTGGAAATAGGCTACCTGCTTGGCAAACTCGGCTGATTTACACGCACCGAGCGACAGTAGTGCTATGGCTATGAGGAGCAAGATTGACAGTTTCTTCATTGGTGAATATATTTGCTTTGCAAAAATAGCATAACTTTTGCAGAGTGCAAAATTTTTGGGGTGGAAAAGACAGGAATACCCTTGATTCCTCTATTTGCTTTGTGATGGGAATACTTTTGTTTTTGTATTTCCAAAGGTATACGTTGGTTCGTGTGGAGCAAGACTATGGGGAGGAAATACAAAAAGAGGACACGCCCGGCAAGAAAGGCATGCCCTCTTGGTTTATGTGTTTCGGTTCAGCCCGCTTAGAGGTTGCGGCCGTGGCAGTTCTTGAATTTCTTGCCCGAACCGCAGGGGCACGGGTCATTGGGGCGCGGCATGGCTTCTTTCACGATGGGCTGGTGATGGGGCCGGCCACCTGTGGCACGCGTGTCTTGATTGGCAGCCTGCTGTTGGGCTCGACGGGCCTCTTCAAGATCGTCTTTCTGCTCCATGTAGCGTTGGCTGCGCTCCTCGGGTGCAGCTTCCTGCACCTGCTGCTGCATCTCGGGTATCTGTCCACGCATGAGGATGGAGGCCGTGCGGTTGTTCATCTCGTCGATCATGGCATCCCAAAGTTTGGCACTTTCGAGCTTGAAGATGAGCAGCGGGTCTTTCTGCTCGTAGGAAGCGTTCTGCACGGAGTGGCGCAACTCGTCGAGCTGGCGCAGGTTCTCCTTCCAACAGTCATCGATGATGTGAAGCATGATGACCTTCTCAAATTGCTTCACCACCGATTTGGCCTCAGAGTCGTAGGCTTCTTTGAGGTTGCAACCGATGTTGTAGACGCGCTTTCCATCGGTGATGGGCACCATGATACGCTCGTAGATGGCTCCTTGATTTTCATACACCTCTTTTATGATAGGCCAGGCCACGCTCTGTATGCGGTCGGTCTTACGCTTAAACACGGCCATCGTCTCTTGGAACACGCGTTCCTCGAGATCGGCCTTGGCGGTGGAGATGAACTCGTCTTCACTGAATGGCACTTCCATGGCCAGCACCTTGAGGAACTGCTCCTTGGCTCCCTCGTAGTCGTTGTTCTCGATGATGTTGACCACGCGGTCCCAGATGATGTTGGTAATGTCCATGCCGATGCGCTCACCCATGAGGGCGTGACGGCGCTTCTCGTAGATCACGGTGCGCTGTTTGTTCATCACGTCGTCGTATTCAAGCAGGTGTTTACGGATGCCGAAGTTGTTTTCCTCTACCTTCTTCTGTGCGCGCTCAATGGAATTGGATATCATCGAACTCTCAATGCGTTCGCCATCTTCAAATCCGAGACGGTCCATCACTTTGGCGATGCGCTCGCTGCCGAAAAGGCGCATGAGTTTGTCTTCGAGCGAAACGTAGAATACGGAGGACCCCGGGTCGCCTTGACGGCCTGCACGACCGCGCAACTGGCGGTCTACACGGCGGCTCTCATGGCGCTCGGTGCCGATGATGGCAAGTCCACCGGCGGCCTTCACCTCAGGTGAGAGCTTGATGTCGGTACCGCGTCCGGCCATGTTGGTAGCGATGGTCACGGCCCCCAACCCATTGGTGGAGCGTCCGGCCTCGGCTACGATGTCGGCTTCCTTTTGGTGGAGTTTGGCATTGAGCACCTGGTGAGGTATCTTGCGCATACTCAGCATCTTGCTCAGCAGTTCGGATATTTCCACTGAAGTAGTGCCCACGAGGCTTGGACGACCGCTGTCGCGCATGGCTTCAATCTCCTCGATCACGGCATTGTATTTCTCGCGCTGGGTCTTGTAGACACGGTCTTCCTGATCGTTGCGGGCAATGGGGCGGTTGGTGGGAATCTCCACCACATCGAGTTTATAGATGTCCCAGAACTCGCCGGCCTCGGTGGATGCCGTACCGGTCATACCGGCCAGCTTGTGATACATGCGGAAGTAGTTTTGCAGTGTGATGGTGGCAAAGGTCTGCGTGGCAGCCTCCACTTTCACATGCTCTTTAGCCTCAATGGCCTGATGCAGTCCGTCGCTCCACCGGCGGCCCTCCATGATACGGCCCGTCTGTTCGTCTACGATTTTCACCTCGTCGTTCATCACCACATATTCATCGTCCTTGTTGAACATGGTGTAGGCCTTGAGCAACTGTTGCAGGGTGTGTACGCGCTCGCTCTGCACGGCATAGTAGCTTAGCATCTCGTCTTTGCGGTCAAGGCGTTCCTGATCACTCAGGCCGGTTTCTGCTTCGAGTGCGGAGAGCTGCGAGGTGATGTCGGGCAACACGAAGAGGTTTTTGTCGTTCACCTGCTTGGCCAACCACTCGGTTCCCTTGTCGGTGAGGTCGCAGGAGTTGAGCTTCTCGTCCACCACGAAGTAGAGTGGTTCCACGGCCTTTGGCATCTCACGGTTGTTATTGGCCATGTAGTATTCCTCCGTTTTGAGCATACCGGCTTTGATTCCTTCTTCCGAGAGATACTTGATGAGCGGCTTGTTCTTGGGCAAACACTTGAACGAACGGTAGAGGGCGAGGAATCCCTCGTCAAGCATCTTTTGGTCTTTCTTCTCGTTGCCCTCCTTGATTTTACTGCGGGCTTCGGCCAAAAATTCCGTAGCCAGTTTGCGCTGTACCTCGTAGAGGCGTTCCACGAGGGGCTGGTATTCCTCAAACATCTGGTCGTCGCCTTTGGGTACGGGACCGGAGATAATGAGCGGCGTGCGGGCATCGTCGATGAGTACGGAGTCTACCTCGTCGACGATGGCGTAGTTGTGTTGCCGCTGCACGAGGTCGGCAGGCGACACGGCCATGTTGTCGCGCAGATAGTCGAAGCCGAACTCATTGTTGGTGCCGAAGGTGATGTCGGCCTGATAGGCGCGACGGCGAGCCTCGGAGTTAGGTTGGTGCTTGTCGATACAGTCCACCGACAGTCCGTTGAACTCATAGAGCGGGCCCATCCACTCGGAGTCGCGTTTGGCCAGATAGTCGTTCACCGTTACCACATGCACGCCGTTGCCCGTAAGAGCGTTGAGAAACACAGGCAACGTGGCCACAAGGGTTTTACCTTCACCCGTTGCCATTTCGGCGATTTTGCCCTGATGGAGCACCACGCCTCCGAAGAGTTGCACGTCGTAGTGTACCATTTCCCATTTCAGGTCATTGCCGCCTGCCGTCCAGTGGTTGTGATAGATGGCCTTATCGCCGTCGATGGTGATGAAGTCCTTGGCCGGATCAGCCGCCAGTTCGCGATCGAAGTCGGTGGCAGTGACCACTGTTTCCTCATTTTCGGCAAAGCGGCGAGCCGTATCTTTTACGATGGCGAAAGCCGTGGGCATCACCTCGTTGAGTGCCTTCTCGTAGATGTCAAGTGCCTCTTTCTCCAATTTGTCTATCTGGTTGAATATCTCTTCGCGTTCGTCGATGGGTGTGTCTTCGATGGTAGCCTTGAGTTTGGAGATCTTGTCTTTCTGTTCTTTGGCCGACTGCTGCACGTATTGCTGTATTTCTTTGGTCTTGGCGCGCAGTTGGTCATTGCTCAACGCCTTGATTTCGGGATATTTCTTCTTCACCTCTTCCACGAAAGGCTGAATGAGTTTCATGTCACGAGACGACTTGTCTCCGAATAGACTTTTTAATATTTTACTGAAATTCATGTTTTGTTTGTCTTTTTGTTTTTATTCGATATTGCCCGTAGGGCAGAAATCATGGATTACGCATTTCTTTCGAATAGAGCCCAAACGGCTCTTGTGTCATCGGGTCCTCGAATAAAAACAAAAGCCTTACAGTCTGCGATCAATAACGATGCCTCTCCCTCAGCGGGGCAGGTCTTCGTGACCGCAGGCTGTAAAGCCTCTTCGGTGGCACGGAAAAAAGCCGTGCCAGTGATGTGTTTCAGTTCGTGCGGACCATTAAGATCAGCCTGCTTGAGGGCCTTGATGATGGTCAGGAGATCTTCTTCCAGCGCTTTAGCTTCTGGTTGATCGATAATTTGCTCGACCGAGAGGTCACCCAACGCCAATTTGAGTGCCGACCGGTAGGTCTGCGCTTCGACACCTGTTGCAGCGAGTACAACGAGCAGGGCTGTGATATATCGGTTCATCATCGGTCGGTGAGCTCTATTTGTTGTCGGTGTGTACATTGCACAATGCCCCTACCCAGCAAAATGAATGCCAAAACGATGATGCCCTCGGCGTATTCTTGGAGCATGTAGCCCAAAATACCGACAACAACCATCCCCGTCCAGACATACCAATAGCGATGGATGTGCCCTTTGCGCAGTTGTTTTATCATAGGGTATAGATATATGGTGTTCAGCGGGTTAAGCAACAATATCTGCAAGTTGAGTCTCACCGTGGGGTGCTGCGAGAACACCATAGCCAACAAGACGATTCCTGCCAATCCTGAGACCAGCATGAGCTGGAGGTCAAGCCACCAGAAGTTTAACTTCTTTTTGCGTTCCCATACGGTCAGCAGTGCCACGATGGCGGCCAAAGCGAGGAAAGCGTCGAGTGGGGTGATGCGGTCGGCGAAGGTTTCGGAGCCGCTCTCCATCGCTATTTGCTGTGCTGGAATGAGCCATACAGTAGTGTCTACCAGTCCGACGACGGCATAGCCCGGCATCGTACGGCGCACAGCGTCAAAGTCCCTGCGCAAGTTGTCGGGTAGAAACTCCTGCTCCCCATAGGTCGTCGGGTTGTCGGCTTTGAGCCCGAGAAGCAAGTCATTGCCGAAACGCGCCCAGCGATGGTTACCGTTGTGGGCGTGGATGAGTTGTCTCCATGAGGGATAGATCGCCCCGGCAGGTGGTTCTTCCATGTGTCGTGTGCCGGCCGACGCATGAGTATCAGCTACACCGAGCAGGATACCCGAGTCGAGATGGTTGAGCACCATATCGCGAGCCCGCGTCGTACAGTTGTCGTAAAAATAGTTGTAGCGGTATGTCCTGTTCTCGGGCAAATAGTTTTCGTTGATGGCGTTGACGATGCGGAGCTTCTCGGTTGGTGAGAGATGCAGCCGCTGTTCCACCACCCAGCGCCCCTCGGAGGCATATTCGGCAATGAAATCGCTGGTGGACACGACGCCCATAGAGTAGTCGGTGAGACCAAACACGAAGCGCAGAATGAAATGGTTCTGGCGAAACGAGAAGATACCGTAATTCACTACGATGTCTTGTCCGTGGGCACGATCGTTTATACGCAGTGCCGTGTGCCCGTAATAGGAGTACACTTCCTGCCCCGGTCCACAGGTGAGCAGACCGATGTCGAGCGAGTCGAGCCATCCGTCAGGGGCCGATGCTCCTTTGGAAGCGTTCGGTACAGCTGTCGCATTGCCTTCTTCGACAGAGGCGGCAGCACCCGAAACCAGTGTGGGAACGGCTGCGCCGACCGTCGTAAAAGAGGTTAAAATCACGACAGAAAGTGCGCTGAAAAGATGTTTAAAACGTTTCACGATGCAAAAATAACTTATATTTCTGACTTATCATGCTATTATCTCGAAAAAAATCAATAAATTTGCAGCCGTCTTATGCCGCATTGGCGCGCGTGACACCGTCTAATAGAAATACGTTAAGCAGATGAAAAAGATATTGGCAACTGCCTCGTTGGTTGTATTGGTTACAAGTTCGTTTGCCCAAAGCGGCACGAATTCTCCTTATAGCCAGTACGGCCTTGGTGAGCTGAGCGACCAGACAAGTGGCTTCAATCGCGGTATGAACGGGTTGGGACTGGGCTTTCGCGAGCACAATCAGGTGAACTACATCAACCCTGCTTCCTATTCTGCGCTCGATTCGCTGAGTTTCATCTTTGATATGGGTATTTCCGGGCAGCTTACCAACTTTAAGGAGAATAGCCGAAAGGTGAATGCCAAGAACGCCGATCTCGAATATGTGCAAGCCGGTTTCCGTGCTGCTCGTCACTTGGGCGTGAGTTTCGGTGTGTTGCCTTTCACCAATGTGGGCTACGACTATTCTTTTTCGGGCACGGTGAATGGCGATGCCAACAACACGACCTACACCAATGAGTATTCTGGCAGCGGTGGCCTGCATCAGGTATATCTCGGTTTCGGCTGGGAACCTTTTAAGGGTTTTGCTTTCGGTGCCAACGCTTCTTATCTATGGGGTAACTACACTCGCACAGTAAACAATGTTTTCAGCGGTTCTTCATCCACCAATCTCATGCGCATCTATACGGCCGACATGCGCAGCTACAAGTTCGACTTCGGTCTTCAATACACTTTGCCCTTGAGTAAGAAAGACCGGTTGACGTTTGGTCTCACCTACAGTCCGGGCCACGACATAGGTGGCGAACCGAGAGTGGTGGTGCGTTCCTACACTGTTACTTCATCGTCGCAGATGTCTGTTATCGGGGCCGACACGCTCGGCGGTGCCTCGCTCAGCCATAAGATTCCCCATATATTCGGAGCCGGTTTTGCCTTCAACCATCAGAATCGGTGGAAAGTGGGCGTGGACTACAGCTTACAGAAGTGGTCCTCTTTAGAAGCTCCGATCTATGAGTCACACACCTATACCATGAGGAGCGGCTTCTACAAAGACCGCAGTAAGCTCACTGTCGGTGGCGAGTTCTGTAACAATCCCATGGGACGCCGCTTCTTCGACCGCATCCGCTACCGTGTCGGGGCAAGCTACGCTACACCTTATTATACTATCAACGGACAGGATGGCCCCAAGGAAATTTCCGTCAGTGCCGGTTTCGGCATTCCCATCATCAACTCGGCCAACAACCGCTCCATTCTCAACATCAGCGGACAGTGGGTGAACCGTTCGGCCGACGGACTCATCAAGGAGAACACTTTCCGCATCAACATCGGACTCACGTTCAATGAGCGTTGGTTCATGAAGTGGAAGGTGGATTGAGCATGGACAGGCAGAGGGGGATCATCCGTAAGATATTGCAGTCGTGGGCCGATAGCCTTAGATTGTGGTCGCTGCTTCCGGCTGTTGCGGGCATTCTGTTGTTGGGTGCGTGCGAAGAGCAGGTGGAACACACGGCTCCTGCCATCTATGCTCGCGACTCGGTGGCGCTGATGACCAGTTATGGTGTGAACACACTCATCTCCGACTCCGGGGTTATTAAATACCGCATCGTAACCGAGCGGTGGGAAATCAACCCCAACCGTAATCCATCGCGCTGGGTGTTCGACAAGGGAGTGTTTCTCACGCAGTTTGACGAGAAGTTTCACGTCAACTCCTACATCCAATGCGATACGGCCTACTACTTTGACCAGAAGAAGCTTTGGGAATTGCGGGGCCGGGTGCGCATCCTTACTAAGGACGGCCTCCGCTTCTCAAGCGAAGAACTCTTTTGGAACGAGCTCGATCACGAACTCTATTCGCATCGCTATTCTCGGCTGGTGACCCCCGAACGTACCCTTGAAGGCACCTATTTCCGAAGCAATGACACCATGACACGCTACTATGTGAGCAACTCGAAAGGGTCGTTCGAGAAAGGAGACCTGAGCGGCGAGCGCGACACCATGCGCAGTCAGCCCGATACAGTGAAGGCTCTTGTGCGCCCACAGACCACGCCACGCAGCAAGAATACCTCCATACCATTAACACACTAACCGGCACCCCTTCAACGACTGATGACAGAAACCATTGATATACCACTCATTGTCGGCATCCTTGTGACGATGCTCCTCTCCGCCTATTTCAGCGGCATGGAGATCGCGTTTGTCTCCAGCAACCGTATGCTGGCTGAGGTAGACAAGGGACGGTATGGCTTTTCCCAACGGTTCATCTCTATTTTCTACAATCATCCCAACGGCTTCGTTTCCACGATGCTTGTGGGCAACAATATCGTGCTTGTGGTCTATGGCATTCTCATAGCCCGACTGTTCGATAATACCATCTTCCGCGGCCTTGACCCGGCCTTTACTGTCCCGGCCGACACGCTGCTCTCCACCTTCGTCATCCTCTTTACGGGGGAGTTTCTTCCTAAAACCTTGTTCAAAAGCAACCCCAATACGTTGTTGGCCGTCTTTGCCCTGCCGGCCTATGTGTTTTATATCATGCTTTGGCCCATCGCCCGGTTGGCCACCTTCCTCTCGAAGATGTGCTTGCGCTTTTTGGGCATTCGCATGGAACAGGGAAGCGACGACGAGGGATTCTCCAAAGTAGACCTTGACTACCTCGTCTCTTCCAGTATCGATAGTGCTCGCAGCGATGATGAGATAGAAGACGAAGTGAAGATTTTCCAGAACGCTCTTGACTTTTCCGATACAAAGGTACGCGACTGCATGGTGCCCCGCACTGAGATCAACGCCATTGAGGAGAATGCGCCGCTTGAGGAGCTTCGGCAGCTCTTTATTGAGAGCGGCAACTCCAAGATTATCGTTTATCGTGAAGACATTGACCACATCATCGGTTACATACACTCCTCAGAGATGTTTCGCAACCCCCGTCGGTGGATAGACCACGTGCGCACCATGCCTTTTGTGCCTGAGACCATGGCGGCGCAGAAGCTCATGAAGATATTCATGCAGCAGAAGAAAACTCTCGGCGTGGTGGTCGATGAGTTTGGCGGCACGAGCGGCATCGTGGCACTCGAAGACATCGTAGAGGAGATCTTCGGTGACATCGAAGACGAGCACGACAGTGACAAGTACATCGCCAAGCGTACCGATGATGGTGACTACGTGCTCTCAGCACGTTTGGAGATAGATAAAATCAATGAGATGTTCGACCTCGGACTGCCTGAAAGCGACGATTATATGACCCTCGGCGGACTCATCCTACACGACTATCAGAGTTTTCCCAAACTCAACGAAATCGTGAAGATAGGTTCTTACGACATCAAGATACTCAAGGCTTCAATGACGAAAATAGAGCTGGTGAAATTACACAAAACCACTTGACGGCTGTAAAAACAGCTCTTTACCACATTTTTTACTCGAAAAATGACGCTATTTGCATTTTTATTAGTATTTTTGTGGACAATTTGCGGCACTCCATCCCTCTCTCCATCTGTGGATTGCGACTGCATTGGGAGGATGCCGTAACGGTATTCCGCCCTGTGAAAACATGAGAAAACAGAAAAAATAAATATCAATAAAAAACAACAGAAAAGTAATGGCAGCATTAGGAAAAATCAGAAGTAGAGGGCTGATACTGATTTGCATTATCGGTTTCGGTCTCTTCGCGTTCATCGCTGAGGAGTTGTTCCGTTCGTGCGAAAGTTCACGCAACGACCAGCGGCAGCAGGTAGGCGAGGTGTTAGGCGAGAAAATCAGCGTGCAGGATTTCCAGAAACTCCTTGACGAGTATCAGGAAGTCATTAAGATGCAACAAGGCACCGAGACCCTCTCAGAGGAACAACTCAATCAGGTGAAAGATATGGTTTGGAACACTTATGTGCAATCCAAACTTGTGGAGAAAGAAGCTAAGGAACTCGGACTCACCGTGACCGACACCGAGCTTCAGGATGTGCTGAAGGCAGGAACCAATCCCATGCTTCTTCAGACACCATTCGTGAACCAGCAGACCGGCCGTTTCGATGCCGCTTCCCTGCAAAAGTTTTTGGCAGATTTTAAGGCCAACAAGGCCGCCGTCAATCCGCAAATGCAGGAGCAGTATCAGAAGATATACAATTATTGGACTTTCATTGAGAAGACTCTGCGCCAACAGCTGCTCGCACAGAAGTATCAGGGCCTGCTTGCCCATTGCTTCCTTTCCAACCCTGTAGAGGCAAAGATGGCTTTCGAGGATGAGAATCAGGAGAGCCAAATCAACTTGGCCGCTTTCCCTTATTCCGATATCGCCGACAATAAGGTGACTGTGGAGGAGAGTGATCTCAAGGCTAAGTACGACCAACTCAAGGCTCGTTTCTATCAGCCCATGGAGAGCCGTGACATCAAGTATGTAGACATTGAGGTGTCTGCTTCCCCGGCCGACCGTGCCGCCTTGCAGAAAGAGTTCGCCGGCTATCGCACCCAACTTGCTGCCGCTGCTGATCCCGCAGAGGTGGTGCGCAAGAGCGGTTCGCTTGTTGAGTATATCGGTGTGCCGGTTCCCCGGCAGTTCTTCCCGCAGGATGTGGCTGCACAGTTTGACAGCATGGCCGTGGGCGTTACTTCCGCCGTGAAGGAAAGTACACTTGACAACTCGCTTACTATCGTGCGCCTGCTCGGCAAGGTATCGCTGCCTGACTCTGTGCAATTTCGCTCCATCCAGATTGGTGGTGAAACGGCTGCTAAGGCTTCGGCTACGGCTGACTCCGTTTATACAGCTTTGCAGGGTGGTGCAGACTTCGAGGCATTGGCCAAGAAGTATGGACAGACCGGTGCAAAGACTTGGGCCACGGCTCAGCAGCTCGTGGGATCGCTCATGCAGAGCAACACACCCGACCAGAAGAGTATGGTGAATGCCGTGCGTAATGGTGAGGTCAACAAGTATAATCTCGTAAAACTCACTCAAGGCAGTATCATCGTGCAGGTAACCGCTCGTAAGGCTTTCAGTGAAAACTACACCGCTGCTGTCATCAAGAAGACCAACGACTTCTCAAAAGACACCTACCGTACAGCCTACAACAAGTTTGCCAGCTTCGTGAGTGCCAACAGCACTGGGGCCGACATCGAGAAGAATGCCGAGAAAGCCGGCTACCGTTTACAGACACTCAACGACATGACCACTTCTACTCACAATGTGGCCAATATTCATTCTACCCGCGAGGCTCTCAAGTGGATATTTGAAGCTAAAGAGGGGGAGGTGTCTCCGATGTACGAGTGTGGTGACAACAACCATCTGCTCGTTGTTGTTCTTGACAAGATACATAATGCCGGCTATCGCGACATGAACGACGCGCAGGTAAAGGAGATGCTTAAGGCCGAGGTTATCCGCGACAAGAAAGCCGAGCAACTCATGGCCAAAGTTAAGGGCGTGACCGGGATTAGTGCTGCTAAAGCCAAGGGTGCTAAAGTGAGCATGGTCAATCAGGTGACCTTTGCCGCCCCTGTCTTCGTTCCTCTTACGGGAGCCAGTGAGCCTGCCCTATCGGGTGCTGTGGCTGCTACCAAGAAAGGACAGTTCTCTACCCATGCCGTGAAAGGTGCTGCTGGTGTTTACCTTTTCCAGGTAACAGGGCGCACCATGCGTCCAGGCAAGTTTGACGACAAGGCGCAGGAAGCTAAGCTCGCACAGCGTGCTATGCAGTATGCAGGTAATTACATGAACGAGCTCTACCTCAATGGCAACGTGGTGGACAACCGCTATTTGTTCTTCTAAACCGTGCCTTGCACGTGGTAACTGATACATCTTCAGCTCAATAGAAAACTCCCGAGTTGCTTGTACAGCTCGGGAGTCTTTTATTTCCTGTCCTCATCCTATCAATGTATTAGGAGGAAGCGACAGTCATTCCAAGAGGAAGTCGGTCAGGCGGTGGCAGTCTATGCCTTCCAGTCCGAGCAGGAAACGTTTTTTGTCCATCCCTCCTGCATAGCCCGTAAGACTTTCGTCCGTGCCCACCACGCGATGGCAGGGCACTATTAGGCTCACAGGATTGTGTCCCACAGCCCCGCCCACGGCCCGGGCTGACATGGGACCACCCGTTGAGGCGATGCCGATGAGCTTGGCCAAATGGCGGTAGGTGGTCACCCGTCCATGGGGAATGCGAAGTAATTCTGTCCACACGTGTTGGCGAAATGGGGACCCTATGAGGTGGAGTGGGGGGGTAAAATCAGGTGTTTTTCCGCTGAAATAGTTGTCGAGCCAGCGGCGAGTGTCGTCGAACACGGGTAGTTTGTATTCGCTGTGCTTGGGATCCAGACCGGCGGCGAAGTAGCGTTGCCCGTCAAACCAAAGTCCTGTAAGTGCTTCACCGTCTGAGGCAAGGGTGATGTTTCCAAGTGGCGACCGGTAGTGTGAAGTGTAGTGCATGTCTTGAAGGGTTTTAGGGTGATTCGGTTTTGCCGAGTGGCACGTGGCCTCCCGTGTCACGATAACGTGCAAACAGATGTTTTCGTGTGCGTTAGGTACAGAACATACAAGTTAAAGGGAGTTAAAGTCTAAGCGACCTCGACTCCCTTCGTATGTTGAAATAGTGATGTAGATATGTCATTTCTTGCCGTAGATGATGCCGATGTTGACTAGCATCCACGGTGCTTGCAGATATTTCGGGATGAGCCCCGTCTGCTCCACATTAGCGATATAGTGTATCTCGTTGATACCCTCGGCCTGAAGCTGGGTGACAAACTCCTCCATGTTTCCATAAAGCCGTTTGCGCACGAAGAGGTCTTGGAAAGCAAAGCTGCCCCCTTTCTTCACCACGCGCAGGGCTTCGCGGATGAGTTGTCGCTTGTCAGGCTGGGTGCTCACTTCGTGGAACACGAAGTTGCTCACGACCGCATCAAATGTTTCGTCGGCAAAGTCGAGCTTCGCGGCATCACCTTTCTCGAAACGGGTGCGTCCGCCTACACCCTCTAAGGCAGCGTTGTGCTCACATTGGCTCTTGGCATAGCCCCATCCGAAGCCCCAATAGTCAATGCCCGTCACTTGCGCCTCGGGATAGGTTTTGGCGCATCGTATGCTCAGGGCCGCCGACCCGCAACCGATGTCGAGCAGCGTCCCGTGCCCGTCCCAGTCAAGATGGTCTATCAAAAAGTCGTGTATTTTGGGCATCAGCCGTCCGCCCTCAAACGAAAATTCGCGGTGGCAGAGGTGCATGTAGACCGTCATGGACAGCGTGACGGCTGCCGCCAGTCCCATGATAATGGTCACAGCCACCAATCGGGGCCATACAAACGAAGCGGTGAAAAGCAGCAGGAGTGCTGCCGAGGCACTATAGAGCATACGCAGCAGTGGCATGGGTATCCAGTTGCCATAGTTAGTTTTCTGTTGTGTCATTATCTTTCCGGTTAATTTATTCTTTCCCCTTCGGCTTTATTTTCGTATGAAGTGCCGTAGTGTGACAACATCGGTACAAAGATAGTCGGAATATCCCATCTCCGCAATACTTAAAAATAATGATTTACAGCTACCATAGAGCAGCTTTCTAGCATTGCTCTCAAGTATCAAGCCTTTCGTGGTGATTGACCGAAAGAACCATCAGACGGCAAGCCGATTTTATGAAGTGTAGAAAAGCGAAAATTCAAAGGATTATATTCCTCGTTTCTCTTTTTATAGTGTCAAAACGTCGCTCATCTCGTTCTGTTTTCTTATCTTTATATTCCACAAATTTGGTGATTTCCTATTCTCTTTGTACTTTTGCATTTGTCATCATCCGGTATTTGTAGGTCGTTTCAGATATCAGACCCGAGTTCTTTATTTTGGGGAATGTGCGGGGGTAGTTTTCCACCAAGTTTGAATGAAGTTCCCGCTGAATTTGCCGACGAGTATGGCCACATTAATTGGGATAAGATTGTGCGGTTGGACTCCGGGGAGAAGCGAAAAGGAACAACCATGTGATGGGACAACTATCCACAGTAGATTTTATCAGACAATATATGCATCAGACAAATTGACCATTTTGTGCTTACCACCCGTTCGCTGGCCGACTGCCTACACTTCTATACAGATGTGTTCGGTATGCGGCACGAGGAGCGTGGTGGACACCACGCGCTGTATTCCGGCACGCAGAAAATTAATGTCCACACTGTGAAGGGCGAATTCCGGCCGGCTGCGCAGTATCTCGAATACGGGTCGCAGGATTTCTGCCTCGTGACAGACGATGACCTGCATACTGTGAAGGAGGAGCTTCGCCGGGTGGGATAGTCCGTGGAATTGGGTCCGGTTGGGCGTTACGGGGCGATGGGCGCAATGGAAAGCCTCTATCTGCGTGACCCCGATGGCAATCTTGTGGAACTGGCTCACTATAGGGAATAGCGGCTGCGGAATCTTTCAATGCAAAAGTAAAGGTTCTAAAAAAGGATATGCCCAAACAGACATATCCTTTTGTTTGTAGTCGATAGGGGAATCGAACCCCTATGCCAAGATTGAGAATCTTGTATCCTAACCATTAGATGAATCGACCATGGTTGTTGCATCTGTAGAAAAGTTCTGCCTGGCGGAAGGAGGGGGATTCGAACCCCCGGTACGGTAACCCGCACGGCAGTTTAGCAAACTGCTGGTTTCAGCCACTCACCCATCCTTCCATGGGGTTGCAATCCGATTGCCAAGCATTATTTCTCAAATGCGGTGCAAAGGTAGTAGTTTTATTTTGTTCTGCCAAATTTTTGCACCGATATTTTGTTCTTTTTGTTAAAAAACGGGGGGGAATGAAGTGTAAAGAGTCAACCAGCAAGTGCAATATTACGCATAATATTTGTAAAACTCCTGCTTTGGCGTCGAAAAGTTCAAT
>PPYE01597602.1_pt1 | contig 35834 bp, 28 predicted proteins | sample 1559881 | NCBI WGS metagenome assembly PPYE01 (sample SAMN08240022, study PRJNA423297) | Human gut metagenome, whole genome shotgun sequencing project.
AATAACAAAGCCCGGGCTTGAGAAAGTCTGGGCTTTGCGCATAAAAAAAGGCTGTGTCAGCGTTTTGACACAACCTCTTATCCATCAAGGATATTTTATTTCGTTCTCCGGCGGTTAGAACTCCGCATTGCGCGGAGTACGCGGGAACGGTATCACGTCACGAATATTAGTCATACCGGTTACAAACAGCAACAGACGTTCAAAGCCCAATCCGAAGCCTGAGTGCGGGCACGTACCGAACTTGCGGGTATCAAGATACCACCACATATCTTTCATCGGAATATGAAGTTCTTCGATGCGGTTCATCAGTTTAGCATAATCGGACTCACGCTCGGAGCCGCCGATTATCTCGCCAATCTTCGGGAAGAGCACATCCATAGCACGTACCGTTTTACCATCGTCGTTCTGCTTCATATAGAACGCCTTGATTTCTTTCGGATAATCCGTTAGGATAACCGGACGCTTGAAGTGGTCTTCTACCAAATAGCGTTCGTGCTCGGAAGCCAGGTCGACCCCCCAGTATACGGGGAATTCAAACTTATGCCCCTGTGCTACGGCTTCTTCCAGAATCTTGATACCTTCCGTATAAGGCAGACGAACGAAGTTTTCTTTCAGTACACCTTGCAAGCGCTCTATCAAACCCTTGTCAAACATATCATTCAAGAACTTCACATCATCGGCGCAGTTATCCAAAGCCCACTGTACGCAGAACTTGATGAATTCTTCCGCCAAGTCCATGTTATCGGTAATGTCATTGAACGCAACTTCCGGCTCCACCATCCAGAACTCAGCCAAGTGACGGGGGGTATTGGAGTTTTCCGCACGGAACGTAGGCCCGAACGTATAGATAGCGCCCAACGCCGTAGCGGCAAGTTCACCTTCCAACTGACCGGAAACCGTCAGACTCGCCTGCTTTCCGAAAAAATCGTCATCGTAGATAATAGAACCGTTTTCGTCTTTCTTCAAATCATAAAGGTTCATCGTAGTAACCTGAAACATCTGTCCGGCTCCTTCGCAGTCGGAAGCCGTAATGATAGGCGTATGAAAATAGAAGAACCCTTTCTTATGGAAGAATTCATGAATGGCAATAGCCATATTGTGACGGATACGGAACACAGCACCGAATGTATTCGTACGAGGACGCAGATGGGCTATCTCGCGAAGGAACTCCATAGAGTGCCCTTTTTTCTGCAAAGGGTACGTATTGTCGCAAGTACCCAACACTTCAATTTCACGTGCCTGGATTTCAGCTTTCTGACCGGAGCCTACCGATTCCGTCAGCACACCGTTCACGCTCAAACAAGCTCCTGTGGTAATTTCTTTCAGTATCTGCTCATCGAAGTTTGCCAAATCCACCACAATCTGCACATTATTTATTGTAGAACCGTCGTTCAGCGCGATAAAATTAACTTGCTTACTACCTCTGCGGGTACGAACCCAACCTTTCACGTTGACCATAGCGCCAAAATCCTCGCGCTTCAGCAGGTCAACAATCTTTGTTCTACTAATCTTTTCCATAAAACAGTTATTATAACTTGATTATATATATTATTCGAAAGAGCCCATGCGCAGGAAGTTCACCTCTTGTTCCGTGAGGTAACGCCACTCGCCGCGACGCAAGCCTTTCTTGGTTAAGCCGGCAAAGAATACACGATCCAGCTTCACGACCTTGTATCCCAGCGATTCGAAAATACGACGCACGATACGGTTCTTGCCGGAGTGGATTTCTATGCCCACTTCATCTTTTTTGAAATCATCCGTATAGCTGATAGCATCTGCCTGGATTTCACCATCGTCCAACTGAATACCGGCTGCAATCTGCTCCATATCGGCTTTAGTCAGATTCTTATCCAAATGCACATGATATATTTTCTTTTTCAGATACTTGGGATGGGTCAGCTTGGAAGCCAGGTCGCCATCGTTCGTCAGCAACAATACTCCCGTAGTATTACGGTCCAGACGACCTACCGGATAGATACGTTCGTCACAAGCACCTTTCACCAAGTCCATTACAGTACGACGCGCCTGCGGGTCATCGGAAGTTGTCACCGTATCTTTCGGCTTGTTCAACAGGACATATATCTTACGTTCGATGCTGACCGTCTGGTCGTGAAACTTCACTTCATCGCCACGCTTAATCTTAGTACCCAATTCCGTAACCACTTCTCCGTTTACAGACACTACGCCTGCCGTAATAAACTCATCCGCTTCACGACGCGAGCATACACCGGCATTAGCCAGAAACTTATTCAAACGAATCGGTTCGTTCGGATCGACAAACTGTTCTTTATACTCTATCTGTTTCTTCTTACTGTACTTGGCATTGGGATCGTAATCTCCCGTACGGCGAATCGGGCGACTGTAGCTGTCTCTGTTGCCATAAGGGCGTTGAGGACGGTCACCGTTCGAGTTATAGCGCGGACGGAAAGGGCGGTCACCACCAGCATTGTTACCATAAGGACGCTGAGGACGGTCGCCACCTTCACTGTTATAACGGGGACGGTAAGGACGATCACCGCCAGCATTATTACCGTAAGGACGCTGAGGACGGTCGCCACCTTCACTGTTATAACGAGGACGGTAAGGACGATCACCGCCGGTATTGTTGCCGTAAGAGCGCTGAGGACGGTCGCCACCTTCACTGTTATAACGGGGACGGTAAGGACGGTCACCGCCGGCATTGTTACCGTAAGAGCGTTGAGGACGGTCGCCACTTTCACCATTATAGCGAGGACGGTAAGAACGGTCGTTGTTATAGGAACGCTGAGGACGGTCGCCATTTTCCGCATTCGGATTAAAGCGCTGACGGTAAGGACGGTCACTGCTGTACGAACGTTGAGGACGGTCGCCATTTTCACTATTAAATCTCGGACGATAAGGGCGGTCACCATTTTCACGGTTATAAGACGGGCGACTATAGCTTCCCTCTCTGTTAAATTGGTTACCATCACGGCCGGCGCCTGAATTCTCCTCTGAAGAAGAAGCATCACGCCAAGTTTCATTTTCTGTACTCATTGTTTTATTCGAATAAAATTAAACCTACTGGCCTCACGGCCATTCTTTCTTTATCTCTAATTACCTTTATTTTAGCTTATAACAAATTCCGGATTAAAAAAGTTGAAATCTCCGGTTTCCCTTGTCGCTTCTTAAAGCCCCGTATATGTATGGGGAGTAATTGCACGTAATTCTTTCTTTATATCTTCGCTTACATTCAATTCTTCTATGAATTCCTTGATAGAATTCTCTGTGATAGCCTGATTGGTACGTGTCAATGCTTTCAGCGCTTCGTAAGGATGCGGATATGCCTCACGGCGCAGGATTGTTTGAATGGCCTCGGCCACAACACTCCAACAGTTATCCAAATCACGATAGATAGCCGTTTCGTTCAACAGCAGCTTGCGCAATCCTTTCAATGAACTCTGAATGGCTATTATGATATGTCCGAACGGAACGCCCACATTACGCAATACGGTAGAATCCGTCAAGTCGCGCTGCAAACGTGACACCGGCAACTTCACAGCCAGATGTTCAAGGATAGCGTTTGCTATGCCCAGATTACCTTCGGCATTTTCAAAATCAATCGGATTCACCTTATGCGGCATTGCACTCGAACCAACCTCACCAGCCTTGATCTTCTGCTTGAAATATTCCATGGAGATATACTGCCAGAAGTCACGGTTCATATCAATCATCACCGTATTAATTCGCTTCATCGCATCGAAGATAGCAGATAGATTATCATAATTGGAAATCTGAGTCGTATATTCTTCGCGCTCCAACCCCAGTTTCTCTGCAACGAACTTAGTACCGAAAGCTTTCCAGTCATATTCCGGATAAGCCACATGATGTGCATTGTAATTTCCCGTAGCACCGCCAAACTTAGCAGTAACCGAACAAGCCTTCAATGCAACCAGTTGGCGTTCCAAACGATATACAAACACCATTATCTCTTTTCCCAGACGAGTAGGAGAAGCCGGCTGTCCGTGCGTTTTGGCGAGCATCGGAATATTCGCCCACTCTTCAGCATAAGCACGGAGTTGCGCTATCAATTCCTCTATCTGCGGATAATATACCTGTTCCAATGCCTCTTTTACAGACAAAGGAATAGAAGTATTGTTAATATCTTGTGAAGTCAGCCCGAAGTGGATAAACTCTTTATAGTCGTCCATTCCGCCTAACTTATCAAATTCTTCTTTCAAAAAATATTCAACAGCCTTCACATCATGGTTAGTCACGCTTTCAATATCCTTGATACGTCCGGCATCGGCTTCTGAAAAATTACGGTAAATATTTCTCAAAGTTTCGAATACATCCTTATTCACCCCTTTCAACTGAGGCAAAGGCAGTTCACATAAGGTTATAAAATATTCCACTTCAACCTGTACACGGTATTTTATCAGTGCGAATTCTGAGAAATAGGCAGCCAAAGCATCTGTCTTGCCCCTGTAGCGACCGTCAATCGGGGAGATTGCGGTAAGTAAATCAAGTTCCATACGTCGTATTTATGATAATTATCGGATTGCAAAATTACGGCTTTTTTCCGAGTAATCAGGTATAATGGGGAAATAAATTAAAAAAATGAAGTTTCAGAATAAAAAAATAGCTTTGTATACTATATACAAAGCTAAAATCCGCAACAATTGTGTGGGCGTTGACGGATTCGAACCGCCGACCCTCTGCTTGTAAGGCAGATGCTCTGAACCAGCTGAGCTAAACGCCAATCGGACGGAATATCTTTGGTCACTACACTTCCCGCACCTATAATGCAACGGTCGCCAATAGTTACCCCGGGACAAATAACAACGCCACCGCCAATCCAGCAATCTTCACCTATCGTCACCGGATAGGCATACTCCTGCTCTACACGCCTCTCCAGATAATCAAACGGGTGTTGAGGAGTATAAATCTGCACACAAGGCCCTATCAGCGTATATGCTCCAACAGTGATATAGCCACCGTCCAGAAAAGTACAATTGGAGTTGATAAAGACATGTTCCCCAAGGCGGATACCATCACCATGATCGCAACAAAAAGGCGGGCAAATAGTGGCAGAAGCTGGAATACCGGGTATCAATTCTTCCAATACGCTCCGGCATTCTTCCTCATAACCGCTCATAGCGTTCAGCTTCAGCAACAGTTTTTTCGCACGTTTAAAACGCTCTTGAATTTCCGGGGAAGCCGTATTCGCCAATTGTGAACTCCGCATTTTATCTACCTCATCCATATTCTTATCCATTTTTATTGTACAATATACTACAAGCCATTACATATATGCAGCAATGCCGTCAGTTTATCCATCCAGTCTTCATCGGGAGCCACATGCAATCCGCGTATGCCAAGTGCTTCCGCCGCCTTGATATTCTTTAAACTGTCATCTACAAATATCGTTTCTTCAGCTTTCATACCGTCAGCAGCCAATGCTTTCAGGAAAATATCCGGTTCAGGCTTGTAAGCCTGCATTTCATAGCTGCAAAACAGCGTATCAAAATAATCGCTTATCGGTTTATGTTCGTCACTAAACTTATCACTGCGGGTAAAAGCCATAATAAACGGATTAGTATTGCTAAGCAGGCAAATGTGATACTCCTCTTTTAACTTCAATAAATTGTGAAGCCGGTTCAGAGGCACATCACGTATAAAGCCCAGCCAGCAATATTGCGCCTCATCCCAACCGACAGATTCGCGCCCGGCAGCCTCAGCCATTCTCCGGCAAAACTCACTGGCATCAATCTTTCCCGTCTCTACATCCAGGAAAAAACCTTTTTGGCCGTATTCTCCCATATACTCATCCGTATTCACTCCCGCTTCACGAAAACGGCGGAAAGCCTCTTCCGAATTCTGGCGGAATATCACACCGCCCATATCAAATAATATATTCTTTATCATATGCCAATGCTTATTTAAGGAAAACGGACACCCGTTGCCGGATGTCCGCTTTATTACAATAATATATCAACCGGCTTATTTATATTCCTGCCAGCTCTTGATTTGGATATCTTCCATCTTCATCTCACAGAAAGCTTCAATGAAAGCACCTGCCAGACGGGCATTCGTAATCAACGGAATATTATGGTCGATAGCACCGCGGCGAATCTTGTAACCGTTGGTCAGCTCGCGTTTAGAGTGGTTCTTCGGAATATTTACAATCAAGTCGAACTTATGTTCGGCAATCATTGTCATTACATTATTCTCCGCATCGGCACGTTCATCCGGCCAGAACACAGCTTCGGTGCTTACACCGTGCGCATTGAGGAATGCAGCGGTACCTGCCGTAGCGTAAATCTTATATCCCTTCGCAAAAAGCATGCGGCTGGCATCCAGCAAGTCCACTTTCGATTTCATTGCACCGGAAGAGAACATCACACCTTTTTCTGGACGCGGAATCTTGAAACCGGTAGCAATCATGGAGTTCAGCAATGCTTCGGAGAAGTCGTCGCCGATACAGCCTACCTCCCCCGTAGAAGACATATCCACGCCCAATACCGGGTCTGCGTTATGCAGGCGGGAGAATGAGAACTGGGAAGCCTTCACGCCAATCCAGTCGATGTCGAACGCCGACTTGTCCGGACGAGAGTAAGGAGCATCCAGCATAATCTTCGTGGCCGTCTCGATAAAGTTACGTTTCAGCACTTTGGATACAAACGGGAAACTACGTGAAGCACGCAGGTTACATTCGATAACTTTCACCTCATTGTTACGTGCCAGGAACTGGATGTTGAAAGGACCGGAGATATTGAGTTCCTTTGCAATCTGACGACTGATTTTCTTGATACGGCGTGCCGTAGCGAAGTAAATCTTCTGTGCCGGGAATACCAGCGTAGCGTCACCGGAGTGCACACCGGCAAACTCAACATGCTCAGAAATGGCATATTCCACCACCTCGCCGTTCTGTGCCACGGCATCGAACTCAATCTCTTTCGTATTCTGCAGGAACTGGGAAACCACTACCGGATATTCCTTGGAAACCTCGGCAGCCATTTTCAGGAAGTTCTCCAATTCTTCTTCATCGTAGCATACATTCATTGCAGCACCGGAAAGCACATACGACGGACGCACCAATACCGGATAGCCTACTTTCTCAACGAAGCCCTTCACATCCTCCAGACTGGTAAGTTCCTGCCAAGCCGGCTGGTCAATGCCGAGCTGGTCGAGCATGGCAGAGAATTTATTACGATTCTCTGCACGGTCGATAGAAACAGGCGAAGTGCCCAATACAGGAACAGACTGACGATAGAGTTTCATTGCCAGATTGTTAGGAATCTGACCACCTACGGATACGATTACGCCGCGCGGCTGTTCGAGGTCTATAACATCGAGCACACGTTCAAAAGAAAGTTCGTCGAAGTACAGACGGTCGCACATATCGTAGTCGGTAGATACTGTTTCGGGGTTATAATTAATCATGATGGATTTGTACCCCAACTTGCGTGCAGTCTGGATAGCGTTCACCGAACACCAGTCGAACTCAACGGAAGAACCGATGCGGTAAGCTCCCGAACCCAATACAACTACCGATTTTTCATTCTTATAATAGTTCACATCATACCCTTGTACGGCATACGTCATATAAAGGTAGTTCGTCAGTTCCGGATGCTCGGAAGCGACGGTATTGATACGTTTTACAGCCGGAAGAATACCCAGTTCCTTACGACGGGCGCGTACCATAAGGTTTTCCTTTTCCATATTACCTTCCGGATTCAGCACGAAACGTGCAATCTGGAAGTCGGAGAAACCGAGCACTTTCGCTTCACGCAGCACATCGGCAGGAATATCCTCCACCTTATTATATTGTGAGAGTTTATTCTTATAGTCTACAATGTTCTTCAGTTTGCCGAGGAACCAAGGGGCAATCTTCGTCAGCTCAAAGATACGGTCGATTGTATAGCCTTTTTCCAGAGCCTGGGCGATAGCGAACACACGCAGATCGGTGGGGTGAGCCAATTCGTGATCCAAATCTTCGAATTCCACACTATCATTACCCACAAAGCCGTGCATGCCCTGACCTATCATACGCAAACCTTTCTGAATAATTTCCTCGAAAGAACGGCCGATAGACATGATTTCACCTACAGACTTCATGCTTGAACCGATTTCGCGAGACACACCTGCAAACTTCGTCAAATCCCAACGGGGAATCTTACAAATCAGGTAGTCCAATTGCGGAGCTTCGTAAGCAGAATTAGGAGTTCCCATTTCACCGATTTGGTCGAGCGTATAACCCAATGCAATCTTGGCAGCAACAAAAGCGAGCGGATAACCGGTAGCTTTGGATGCCAATGCAGAAGAACGGGACAAGCGGGCGTTCACCTCGATTACGCGATAGTCGTTGGTTTCGGCGTTGAATGCATACTGAATGTTACATTCACCCACGATGCCGAGGTGACGGATACACTTGGTAGAAAGTTCCTGCAACATCTTCACCTGTTCGTCGGTAAGCGAGCAGGTAGGAGCAACCACGATAGACTCACCGGTATGGATGCCCAGAGGGTCGAAGTTTTCCATACTTGCTACGGTGAAGCAGTGGTCGTTGGCGTCGCGGATTACCTCGAATTCGATTTCTTTCCAACCTTTCAGGGATTCTTCCACCAGGATTTGCTTGGAGAACGTGAAAGAACTTTCAGCCAGTTTGACAAACGCTTCCTCGTCCGGACAGATACCGCTGCCCAAACCACCCAAAGCATAAGCCGAGCGTACCATTACCGGATATCCGATTTCGCGGGCAGCTTTCAAGGCATCTTCCATGCTTTCCACAGCGTGGCTCTTCGGAGTTTTCATAGGAATCTCATCCAGCTTCTTCACAAAGAGGTCGCGGTCTTCCGTATACATGATAGCCTCTACCGAAGTACCCAACACACGCACGCCGTATTTCTGCAAAGTACCGTTCAGGTAAAGTTCCGTACCGCAGTTCAGCGCAGTCTGTCCGCCGAAAGCCAGCAGAATGCCGTCCGGCTGTTCTTTTTTGATGATTTCTTCTACGAAATAAGGAGTTACCGGCAAGAAATAAACTTTATCGGCAATACCTTCTGATGTCTGAATTGTAGCAATATTCGGGTTTACCAATACCGAACCCACACCTTCTTCGCGCAAAGCCTTCAAAGCCTGCGAACCGGAATAATCAAACTCTCCGGCCTGACCGATCTTGAGCGCACCCGAGCCCAAGACAAGCACTTTCTTCAAATTCTTTTCCATATTCTCTTATTGTCTATTTAAGTTCATTCTTCACATTCCGGCACAAAAAAAATGCGTTACCCCGAATAAGGATTAACGCATTACCAAAGAACTAAAAATATCGTTTTCGGAAAAAGAGAAACCGACAGCCAGCGAATGAAATTCATTCGAACGTAGGTTATATGTACTTCTCTTTTCCTGCGATTGCATAGTTATCTCTAAAATTTCTGCAAAGAAACGACTTATTTACGATTTGAGCAAATTAATCAAAGGAATAAATTTCTTATCCGAAAAGAATAGTTACTTTTACCGCAATGCAATCTTTGAATATAGCAGGAAGGATACTTCTTGAAGAAAAATCAAACAGACACCAAAGGATATGGGGGGATAAAAACAGAAAAGCAAGCATCAGCCTTCCCGGATGTTATAACGAGGTTTGGACGACAGAGCGTACTTTCACTGTTTAATTTTTAAAGTAATACACTGCATTCGATAAAAATAATGGTATCTTTGCATTCCATTATAACAGACAGCGTTTTATGAAGAAAAAATAATCAATACAGATATGGCAAAAGAAAAAATCATCCTTACGGGCGACCGCCCCACGGGACGCCTGCATATCGGACATTATGTAGGCTCATTAAGACGCAGAGTGGAGTTGCAGAACTCCGGACTGTATGACAAGACGTTCGTGTTCATAGCCGATGCACAAGCATTGACAGATAACATGGAAAACCCGGAAAAGGTACGTCAGAACGTTATCGAAGTAGCTCTCGACTATCTGGCTTGCGGATTGGATCCTACGAAGAGTACCATCTTTATCCAGTCACAGATTCCGGAATTGTGCGAACTGACATTCTATTATATGGACCTTGTCACCGTATCGCGCCTGCAACGTAACCCGACGGTAAAGACGGAAATCCAGATGCGCAACTTTGAAACAAGTATTCCGGTGGGGTTCTTCACCTACCCTATCAGCCAGGCTGCGGACATCACGGCGTTTCGCGCCACCACCGTTCCCGTTGGCGAAGATCAGGAACCGATGATTGAACAAGCCCGTGAAATCGTACGCCGCTTCAACTTTATCTACGGCGACACATTGGTAGAACCGGAAATCCTTCTGCCTGACAATGCAGCCTGTCTGCGTCTGCCGGGTACAGACGGAAAAGCCAAGATGAGTAAGTCTTTGGGAAACTGTATCTACCTTTCCGATACAGCCGACGAGATTCAGAAGAAAGTGAAGAGCATGTACACCGACCCCGATCATCTGCGCGTACAAGACCCGGGCAAGATTGAGGGAAATACCGTATTTACTTATTTGGACGCTTTCTGCCACCCCGAACACTTCGAACGTTACCTGCCCGACTATCCTTCTCTGGAAGAACTGAAAGCCCACTATCAACGTGGTGGTTTAGGCGATATGAAAGTGAAAGGCTTCCTCAACAATATCATGCAGGAAACGTTGGAGCCGATTCGTAACCGCCGCAAGGAATTCGAAAAAGATATTCCGGCTATCTACGATATGCTGAAGAAAGGCTGTGAAGCGGCACGCGAAACAGCCGCAGCGACATTGGACGACGTGCGTCGTGCCATGAAGATTAACTATTTCGATGATGCGGAACTTATCGCAGAGCAGGTAAAGAAATTCAGCGCGGAATAATCTCCGCGCGGCAAGGCATAAAAGAAAGGGCTGTATCCGGTAGCGGATACAGCCCTTGTTCTTTTCTATTTATCTGTTAGTTAGCAGATTTCACTAATACCACACGGTTCAGAATCGGTTGTCCGAACTTGTCGACACCACCATCGGCAGAAATTTTCAAGCGGTTGGCAGGGATACCGTAATCCTTTACCAAAACATCCACTACAGCCTGTGCACGTTTCAAGCTCAGCTCTTTGTTAAATTCAGGAGTACCTGTTGCAGAGTCGGCATAGCCGTTTACGGTATAGGTAGTGTTCGGGAACTCTTGCATCTGTTTGGCCAGATAAGAAATGTTCATCACCTCACGCGGAGATACTTCGGCAGAACCAATCTTGAAGAATACGGTACGCGGTGCGATATTCGGATCGGTAACGACAACTTCAGTTTCAGTAACTTCCACCGGTTTGTTCTGTGCAGCGGTCAGGGCCGACTCCAACTGTTGGTTGGCAGCAGCCATTTCAGCTATCTGCTGTTGCATGGCAGACAGCTCAAGAGCGGAAATCAATTGTGGCGTCGGACGGTTGAAACCACGTTTCGGGAAGTGGTAAGTCAAACCAAGCGTTGCACTGAACACACCATCATACCCCTTACCGGCAACTGTTCCGTCAAATTTATCTTCGGTTCCCATTGCACTAAGTTCCAGATTAATGTCTATTGCATTTGAAATGCGAAAGCGGTTAATGATACCGGCATTCAGAGCAAGTGCCTGACGGTGAGGCTTCGTATAGTTATGAGTGAGACCGGCACCCAGATAAGGAATGATTTCATATACACGGTCTTCGTTGTATCCGCCAAACAAGGCATTCAGGTTGAACATTACATCACCGTGGAAATTCATGTAATCAAAGCGTTGCTTGTACGAGCCATTCGCACGCTGAGTGCCCTTTACATAATCAGCAAAGGGATCCATGGTAAAGCCTTTTGCCTGAAGGCCGCTATACTGCAAACGTAATCCGAGCCCCGGAGTAAACCATTTACCCACAGAAATATTCATCGTGGGACTAATGCGCTTTCCGAAATCACCCAACTGCTGGTCGTTATCTCCATACATTACCGATGCACCGCCACCGATAGAGAAAAACCAGTTGCTCCAGAATGGATTTGTGATTACCTGGTACTTATCCTGTACCTGAATAATGTCAACCTGCTCTACAACAACAGGTTTTTGTTGTGCCATAGTGGCAGCAGATACGCCGGCCAAAGCCAGCAACATTAGAATCTTTTTCATATACCTTAAAATAGTTAAGTTGGTTAATTAAATTCTTTATCATTCAAACTGATTAATTAACGCCGACAAGACTAAAAGGTTCTGAAAAAAAGATTTTTTTAATTGTTATGGATAAATAATGTACAAATCATCATTTCTGGAACAACTTTTCAATATCCTCTTCCCTGATAGTGGAAAGCACCGTACGGCCATCAGGCGTATAGCTGGGCGTGGAACAGGCAAAAAGGCTGTCTACCAAATTGGACATCTCATCATTGCTCAGCACCTGTCCGTAAACGATAGCTGCTGCACGCGCCAGTGTCAGCGCAAGGATTGTCCGGACTTCTTCCTTGACGTCACTGCCTTTCTCCATGGCGGTATGTACCATATTGCGCACCAGTTCCACCGGATTCAACCCCTCGATGCCGGAAGGAATACCATTGATAGCGTAGCTGCCGCCACCTAAAGGACTGAGGTCGAAACCGACTGCCGCCAAATCGTCCGACAGACTTTCCAACACCGCAGCTTCGGAAACTGGTAATTGAATCAATTCCGGAAATAACACACCCTGAGATACTCCCTGCCTTTGGCGAATTTGAGTCATGTACCGGTCGAACAGCACACGGACATGCGCACGGTGCTGATCTATCAACATCAGGCCGGATTTTACGGAAGTAAGGATAAAACGTCCTTTGAATTGCAAATGCTGTGCCCCCTTCTCCATGGAAGAAGAATCACCGGAATACAAAGAAGAAGATTGGGAAGCGGGCTCAACGGCTTCCGTTACAGCGGAAACCGCCTCCTCGAAAGCAAGCGGCTCTTCCTCGACAGGTTCATTCATTCTACTTGCTTTCTCCAAACCGGAATACAGCCCCTCCCACTCTACACTTTGGCGCGGATAACTTCCTCCGCTGCTATAAGAAGAGGCAGAGGAAGTCTTGAAAGGATTGAAGTCCGCATTATAATGCACCTTAGGCGGTTCGATGGGACGGCTCTGCTCAAATGCCGGAATGTCAGGCATGCCCTCTGTATCAAAATCTATGGACGGTACAGCATTGAATTTTCCAAGCGATTCTTTCACAGCCGCTGAAAGTATCTGCCAAATAGCCTGCTCGTTCTCAAACTTGATTTCCGTCTTTGTAGGATGAATGTTTACATCTATATTCGCAGGGTCTACCTCGAAATAGATGAAATAGGATATCTGTTCACCGGCAGGAATCAGTTGCTCATAGGCATCCATAACTGCCTTATGAAAATATGGATGGCGCATATAACGGCCGTTCACAAAAAAATACTGGTGCGCACCTTTCTTACGGGATGCCTCCGGCTTTGCCACAAAACCGGAAACTTTTATCATCGTCGTGTCTACATCCACCGAAAGCAACTGCTGGTTCAACTTCTTACCGAATATGGCGAGAATGCGCTGGCGCAACGGCATGACAGGTAAATTGAACAACTCCGCATCATTACTATACAGATAGAAAGCAACATCCGGATGCACCAAGGCTATGCGCTCAAACTCGGCAAGAATATTGCTTAATTCCGTTGAATTTGCTTTCAGAAACTTACGGCGGGCAGGAATATTGAAGAATAGGTTCTTCACTGAAAAGTTACTTCCCTTAGGACAAGAAACGGCCTCCTGACTCTCTACTTTGGAACCGGCAATAACCAGACGCGTACCAAGTTCTTCACCGGCCGGACGGGTTTTCAACTCTACCTCCGCCACCGCCGCAACAGACGCCAGCGCTTCACCGCGAAAACCCATTGTACGTAACGCAAACAAATCAGAGGCCTCACGTATCTTGGAAGTGGCATGACGCTCAAAGGACAGACGCGCATCCGTTTCGGACATTCCTTTTCCATCGTCAATAACCTGGATACAGGTCTTTCCTGCATCCGTTACCAAAACATGTATTTCTGTGGCTTCTGCATCAATCGCGTTTTCTACCAATTCCTTGATGACAGACGCCGGACGCTGAATCACCTCTCCGGCAGCAATCTGGTTCGCAACCGAATCGGGCAGCAAATGAATGATATCGCTCATGATAAGTATAAAGTATAAAGTATGAAATAAAGGGTACAGAAAAAATTAGATAATACCGTTGGTAATGGCATACCACAAATATATCAGCAATGCCACAACCACCAGTATCACCCCCAGATGCACCGGTCTGCGTCCGCTTTCCTTACGACGTTTCAGATGGGTAGTGCCTTCAATGAACTTCCCCCGGATATCTTCGGGCGAAAATTCCTTTTCCGGCAACATGCCTAACTCGCGTTTGGCATCTTCCTCCATTTTGGCCAGTTTCTCTTTCCGTTCATCTACATAAATGTATGAATGATGAAATCCCCTCGGCTTACGCATTGCAAACATTCCCATAGCATTATTTTTTAGTTCGTTTTATATGCATATCTCTTGGCGAAGTTAAAGGTTTCCGGTCACTTTTCTGCAATGTTTCACCCGCTTTTTTACCCCGCCACTCAAAGATGTCATCCTTGTTCAAGGGACGAATATAATCAAACCACACAAATGAAGGAAGTTTCATCTTGTCGGCCGGTATTTGGTCCATAGGATACAATATGCCGTTGGACTTGCCTATCAATGCAGCTTCTTCCATTTTACGGTCTTTGAGATAAATACGCAGGAAACTGCCTTCGGCATAGTTCATGCCAATCATTGTACTGTCTTTCTCTTCCGGATAGAACACAATCAGGACATTACCGTTCACATCTACCCGGCGCATATCTCCGTCCTGGAAAAAAGCTTTCATCTCCTTGCCTGTCACTTGGTTATAATGGATAGAATCTTTCTGTTCCACAGCCAGCGCCTGATTAATGATGTGCGCCCAGTCGATGGTGCTGTCGTTCATGTAGACCTTTACCTCCTCACCGAGCAACTGCTGCGCACCATGCCACAAAACAGGGTCGGTATACATCGTCAAACAGGAATCCTTGGAATTATAAACCAAAGAATCGCACACTGCCTGCACATCTGTGCGGTAAGCACGCACCTTGTGATAAACACGCATTTCACGATAGGCAGAGTCTGTATTCATGTGGTACGTTACCAAACGCAGTGTATCACCATGCATAAAAAGACTGTCACCCTGAGAATAGTCTATAGCAACGGCACGTTGGGTAGCAATGGCATTACCGGTTAGCTCATTATAAAAACAGTAATTGCCGGTAAGCATATTCTTGTTCACCGTATCATTCATCTGTACGTTATCGAAAGCTTCACCATAACCCAGCTTGCGGTCATAGAAAAGACTGTCTCCGGTAAGTTTCTTGCCTTCATTAGTCAAAATGGAACGGTCTAACAGCTCTGCTTGCTCGGATACGGTATTGTATTCTCCACGCTCCGAATAGATATGGTTCTTATCACTGACTATATCGGAAGGTCCCAGAATCGTAGCGATTTTGGACTCCGTACTGTACTTTAACGTATCGGAAGTCAGGACAAACTTCGGATTTACCAATTTCACTTCATGGTTGAACACTGCCAGTTTGGTTGCCGGGCTGTATTCTCCCCATTCGGAAGTCAGGACATTTTCTTCATCGGTCAGCGTACCGCCGTCAAAGTAATATCCTAAATTATACAGACGGTCATAGTTCAAGCTATCCGTAGTAAGTTCCGTATTGCGGTTAATCATACGGACATTCTCACGCAGCATGGCAAGCTGGGACATACCGTCATAATACAAGTAATCACCGTATATGAACAAAGTGTCTCCCTGCTCCATACGAACATTACCGAATGCTTCCACAGAGTTAATTTTCTCGTAAATCAGAGCACTGTCACAAAACATGTACATACTATCGTGCTTCATCCTGACCGAGCCAATCAGCACCTGCACATCAGGGCGCAACTGCTGATCCGCCTGCGCCTCATCGGCGTAAAGCAAATCCACACGTTTCTTTTTCTTGTCAGGCTCACTTTTCCTGTCCTGCGCGCTCAACAAACAAACGCCGAACAAACATACCAAACCAAATATCAGTCTTTTATCCATCCCGGATACTTGAATGTACAGTTTCTCCAATTTTCATTGATGCGAACGTAAGTGTGTTTCTGCTTTTCACGAATCCACTTGTCCAGCATCTCATCCCGACGTTTCTCCAGAACAATCTCTTTCAGGTTCTGGTAGTCATCGGCAACGGTAGCCTTATGTCCATTGGTACGGCTCTTCAACTTCACGATGACACATTCTTCTTTTCCGGTTTTCTGCGGAATCATGGTGAATGCTTCAGAAATCTCACCTACTTTCATCTTGTCTACCACTTTTGCAATTTCAGGCGGCAGCTCCTGCATCTCGAATTTGGAGGTATTGGTATTGGGGTTAGGCAGCAAACCGTGATTATTGCGTGTATCCTTGTCTTGTGAAAGCACCGATGCCGCTTCCTCAAAAGAGAACTTCCCGTTACGAATATCATCGGCTATAGAGTCCAGACGAGCCATACCTGCTGTCAAAGATTCTTCCGGGATATGCGGTTTCAGCAATATATGACGGGTTTTAATACGGTCTCCACGCTTCTCTATCAGCTGAATGATATGAAAACCATATTCGGACTCCACTATTTTAGAGACCTTATTGGGGTCTTGCAAGTTGAAAGCAACATTGGCATATGCCGGATCCAGCATACCACGTCCGGAGAACTCGATTTCGCCACCGCGAATGGCAGAACCACGGTCTTCCGAATACATACGAGCCAACGTAGAGAAACTGGTCTCACCCTTTGTTATACGGTCGGTAAAATCGCGCAAGCGTTTCTTTACGTTTTCTATTTCTTCCAAAGGTACTTTCGGCTGCTGGGTAATTATCTGCACCTCCACCTGCGTCGGTATATAGGGAATACTATCTTGCGGCAGATCTTTGAAATAACGACGCACCTCGGCCGGCGTAACTTTGATTTCACCAACCAGTTTCTGCTGCATCTTCTGTACTTTCAACCCTTCACGGGCATTTTCCCGCAATGTTTCACGAATCTGACTGGAAGTTTTATTGAAGTATTCTTCCATCTTTTCACGTGAACCGATATTGCTGATATACATATTTGTCATATAATCCACACGCTGGATGACTTCGGATTCGGAAACTTCAATACTGTCAAGTGCCGCCTGATGCAAGAACAGCTTTTGTACGGCTATCTCTTCCGGTATCACACAATAGGGGTCCCGGTCGAACTTACGTCCTTCGTACAAAGCGCTCATGCGAGCTTCTTCCACTTCGGACTTTAATATAGCCTCGTCGCCCACTACCCACACGACCTCGTCAATCACATTGTCTTGTCCATAAACGGTAGAACCGGCTAACAGCGTCAAGGCAAATAAAACTACAAACTTAAAGTTCATACACATCTTCATTCTTGGTATCTTATACTAATAATACTTAATTTTATCTTTTTTCTCCGCACGCTGATACAAATCTTCTTTCACCTGCTTCATAAAATTCACCTGCTTCATGTTCAGCATCATATCCTTCACCTGACTACGGGCAAACTCATACGGTTCCTGTTCTCCCACAGCACGATAATCGCTCACATTCAGAAAATAATGAAAAGCCGTATCTTTCAGTTCCACGTGGCGGTTCTTATTCAGATATTCTCCGGCATCGGGCACTTTCAGCGGCATCAAGTCCATCACTTCGGTTATCGGAACCCACTTGTCATAAAAATACTCGTACTTCACGGCATTCTGCAGACTGTATTTTTCCAGATGCTCTACGGCCTCGCGGTTTTCGGTCCTGTACCAACGGCGAACACTGCCCAGTTGAGGGGCTGTGAGGGGAACTTTGATAAACAATCCCTTTATCAAAGGACTCTCCACCTTAAAAAGCTCTTGATGCTTCTCATAATAATCAGCCAGTTCCGTTTCCGAAATTTCTTCAGAAAGAGTTTGGTTTATCAGCGCCTGCTGGTATGCATGCATAATCAACGCCTTCCGGTAATTCTCCACCAGTTTGTCAATCTCTCCGCTGTTGGGAATATTACTTTGCGCCTTCTCATACAACAGCACATCTTCTGCCCAGTTACGAATGTAATGCTCCGCAAACAACAGGCTGTCATCTTTCGACAACCCTGCGGGAAGCACCGCCTGCAGGTCTTCATGGTAAAGGAAGTTACCATCCAATTCCACTAACGGTGTTCGCCCTCCATGATCGTGCTGTTCCTTGCACGAGCCACAGAAAAGAAGGATTAAAAGTCCCAAACAGGTTGTTCGCATTACCAGCTGATATTTACTACATTTTAAGGTACGAAGATACGGCTTTAATCGGTTGCATCAGTGATTATTAACGGTTTTTAAAACCTCTTGGTTAATTTCAACCTTAGCCGAGGTGCGCAAACGGGTTATCCACTGCTTCTCCAGACAATTCCGATAATCAGTAACCACCCTGTCTTTTACTTCCCGATAGTCATCCGGCGCTTTCACCTTCTTACCCAGCACGGCAGTAAAAGGGAATGACACCATAGGCGCTGCGTCCTTGCCCTTAAACACCAAATCATCGACATATACATTGTCACCGGAAGCGAATGTTCCCTGCTCCGCCTGTATCTGAGGCTGTGCACCGGCATTAAAAGTCAAGCGAATCGCATCTTTCCATTCTTCTTCCGGCAGACTCTTCAAAAATTTACGGGCTTGTTTGACAATACGTTTGCTTACTCCGTGCAGAACAATACCTTTATACCGCTGTTCCCTCCACTGATAGTCGGAACGATGTTTTTCAAAATAAGTTTGCAGACTGGCCTCATCTGACCCGATTCGTTTATGGATTTCCTGTCCGGTGATTTTATCCAGCAACAAGCGGTTCCTATACTCCTCCACCTGATAACGTAATTCCGGATATTTCCGTTCCAAACATACATTTTCATAATCAAGTACAGTTTTCATTACAAAAGCATCCAGCTGCCTGCGTATACCAGCCGGATATGCTGCTGCAAAACGAACAAAGTCATTTCCTGTATAATTCTTTCCTGCCAATGTAAACAGCGTACGTTTTGTTTGTCCTGTACGTATCAGTTCGTCCATACCCGTTTTGTCGGGAGCATACCCATATTCTTTCTTCAGCTTCTCCACCTGTGCTTCAACTCCCCAATCAGTCCCGTGGCGATGAGCCCGACAAACCTCCATTCCATTCTTCACATCGTCAAAAGACAGCATTTCCATTCGCTCAATAACTTTCACAATATGAATGCCTTGCGGCGTAAAAAAAGGCTGGGACACTTCGCCTGCCGATAACTCAAAAGCTACATTCTCAAACTCTACCGGCATTTGCAGCCAACTCACCCAAAATGGCTGTTTCTCATCAGAAAAACGTTTTACGCAGGCATCAAAAGCCTCGGGTGTCTGATTCTTCCGGAGATATTCGTAAATGGAGTCCATGCCGGCAATAGCTTTACGCAATGCATGACCGGATACATTTTGAGGAAGATACTTAAAAATATGACTCACACGGACGCGTCCCGCATGATGACTGGCTTTCATTTTATCATACAACCGGCGGACTTCATTTTCAATGACAGCCGTATCTGTCAGATACGATTTTATCAACCGGTTGCGGTAATTTTCAACCTTCTCACGAAACGAAAGAGCCGTATCCAAACCGGCTGTCTCGGCAGCAGATACTTTCAGTTTGAAGTCTGCAAACCGCTCCGCATACTTTTCCGGTGCAACATACCCGGAAGCAAACGATGCCGCATCCTTGTTATAATAATACTCAAACTCAGAACGCAGCACATCCTTTCCATTGACACGCATCAGCACCGGGTCCTGCTGGGAAAAAGCAAACCAGCTCACTCCGGAAAAAATCATCACCAAACAAGTCCTTATCATAACCATCTGTCTAAAATAGGCAAAACCAATAAACAAGCAAGTTCACAAAGATACAATATCATAAACAAATAATGCCCGAAAAGTATAATTTACTCTCCGGGCATATATCTTTATGGATGAATATCCTTATTCGGGACGGCTATAATTCGGAGCCTCGCTGGTTATCGCAACATCATGCGGATGGCTTTCCAACACACCGGCATTGGTGATGCGGGTGAATTTGGCATCATGCAGCTTCTCTATATTGGCAGCGCCGCAATATCCCATACCTGCACGCAAACCGCCGGTCAGCTGATAAATCACTTCATACAAAGTTCCCTTATAAGGAACACGGGCTGCAATGCCTTCCGGTACGAGCTTCTTCACATCGCTCGTTCCGCTCTGGAAGTAACGGTCTTTAGAACCATGCTCCATGGCTTCCAAAGAACCCATGCCGCGATAAGACTTGAATTTACGTCCGTTGAAAATAATCGTTTCACCCGGAGATTCTTCTGTTCCGGCAACCAATGAACCAATCATAACAGAGTAACCGCCGGCAGCCAAAGCCTTCACGACATCACCGGAATAACGCAAACCGCCATCGGCAATCAAAGGAATGCCTGTGCCTTTCAGTGCCTTTGCCACATCGTACACGGCAGACAACTGAGGAACACCTACACCTGCAACGACACGAGTGGTACAAATGGAGCCCGGACCGATACCGACCTTTACTCCGTCCGCACCGGCCTCAACCAATGCCTTGGCAGCCTCTCCGGTAGCGATGTTGCCTACTACTATATCAATATTCGGAAAACGCTTCTTAGCTTCTTTCAATTTTTCTATTACATACATGGAATGCCCGTGCGCCGTATCAATTACAATAGCATCTGCTCCGGCATCGACCAATGCCTGCATACGATCCAATGTATCGGCTGTCACACCCACACCGGCAGCCACACGAAGACGACCTTTGCTATCCTTGCAAGCCATAGGTTTGTCTTTAGCCTTGGTGATGTCTTTATAGGTAATCAAACCTACCAGTTTATTGTCTTTATCGACCACCGGCAACTTCTCGATTTTGTGCTCCTGCAAAATTTGAGCAGCAGCTTCCAAATCGGTTGTCTGGTTGGTGGTAACGATGTTGTCTTTTGTCATCACCTCATCGATACGCTTGTTATGGTCTTTCTCGAAACGGAGGTCACGGTTGGTTACGATTCCCACTAAATGTCCTTCATCGTCCACTACCGGAATACCGCCAATCTTATACTCGGACATCAAGCCCAATGCATCAGCTACCGAAGAACCTCTCTTGATTGTTACCGGATCGTAAATCATACCGTTTTCGGCACGTTTTACAATAGCAACCTGACGGGCTTGCTCCTCAATAGACATATTCTTATGAATCACGCCAATACCGCCTTCACGGGCAATGGCAATAGCCATTTTCGCTTCGGTAACAGTGTCCATAGCGGCTGTTACAAACGGAATTTTCAACTCAATGTTACGTGAAAACTTAGTCGAGAGTTCGACTGTTTTAGGAAGTACCTCAGAGTAAGCAGGGATTAACAGAACGTCATCGTAAGTCAATCCGTCCATTACAATCTTATCAGCAATAAATGACATAGGGCTATGCGTTTAAAATTTATTGCGTGCAAATATACGGTTTTTATCAGGAAGTAGTCGATATTCAGTTTCGTACCGGAGTAGACAATAGCTTCTATCTCATCCAGCAACTCCTCAAACTCAATACCTTTTGACATGGCGATATCGTCCAAAGCCACCTTGCGGTCAATAGCCTGAATGATAGCAACCTTCATCTTAGACTTGTTGGCCACGGTACGTACACGCAAATCTTCCGGACGTTCTATCTCGTTCTCCTCACAATGGCGTTTAATCAGCTTACAAAACTCTTCACCATAACGCTTCGCCTTGCCGGCTCCTACCCCCGGAATATTCTGCAACTCATCCAAAGTTATCGGATAAATAGTTGCCATTGCTTCCAAAGAAGGGTCCTGGAATATAACATAAGGCGGTACTTCCAACTTCTTGGAGAGCTTCTTACGCAAGTCTTTCAGCATGGAATAGAGAGCCGGGTCTACCGCACAGGCGCCACCGCCGCGTGCCGGTGCTTCTTCCTCCACTTCCTCGAAATCATTATCTTCCGTAATCTTAAAGGATTTAGGATGCTTCAAGAATTTCTTACCTGCATCCGTTACTTTCAACAAGCCGTAGTTTTCGACTTCTTTGGTCAAATAACCGGCAATCAATGCCTGGCGGATAACAGCATTCCAAGTTTTGTCTTCTTCTCCCATACCGGAACCGAACACTTCCAAATCTTCATGCAGATGCGCCTGCACTTCCGAAGTTTCTTTTCCCTGTATAATATCTATAATATAGTCTGCTTTAAAATTTTCTTTTACCGCAAGAACAGTTTCTATTACGGTGCACAATAATTCCTGAGCTTCCACTTGTTTTTTCGGATTTAAACAGTTGTCACAATTTCCACAATTTTCTTCCGTATATTCCTCACCGAAATAGTGTAGCAACGTTTTTCGGCGGCAAACGGACGATTCGGCATACGCAGCGGTTTCCAGCAGAAGCTGCTTGCCTATTTCCTGCTCTGCAACAGGCTTGCCTTGCATAAACTTTTCCAGTTTCTGCAGGTCTTTATTGGTATAAAAAGTAATACACTGTCCTTCGCCTCCATCTCTTCCGGCACGTCCGGTTTCCTGATAATACCCCTCCAGGCTTTTCGGAATATCATAGTGAATCACATAACGCACATCCGGTTTGTCAATCCCCATACCGAAAGCAATCGTGGCCACGATCACATCGATTTTTTCCATAAGGAAATCATCCTGATTCTGTGTTCGTGTGGCCGAATCCATTCCGGCATGATAGGCACGGGCATTAATCCCGTTTGCCTGAAGTATCTCGGCAAGTTCCTCTACTTTCTTCCGGCTCAGGCAATAGATGATACCCGACTTTTCCGGATTATTCTTGATGAACTTGATAATATCCTTATCTACGTTTGCAGTCTTGGGACGTACCTCATAATAAAGGTTCGGACGATTGAAAGACGACTTGAACACCTGCGCTTCCACCATACCCAGATTCTTTTGGATATCGTGCTGCACCTTCGGTGTGGCGGTTGCAGTCAATGCAATGAGCGGAGCTTTCCCGATTTCATTGATAATAGGACGGATACGGCGATATTCTGGTCGGAAGTCATGTCCCCATTCAGAAATACAATGGGCCTCATCTACGGCATAGAAAGAAATCTTAACCGTTTTCAGGAACTCCACGTTCTCTTCTTTTGTCAAAGACTCCGGAGCTACATACAGCAGTTTCGTCCGCCCGGCAAGGATATCGGACTTCACCTGGTCTATCGCACTCTTGTTTAGGGAAGAATTGATGAAATGAGCTATTCCATCCTCCTCGCTGAAATTACGCATCGCATCGACCTGATTCTTCATCAGGGCAATCAGAGGAGAAATCACAATGGCCGTGCCGTCCATCAACAAAGAGGGTAACTGATAGCACAAAGACTTTCCACCGCCGGTGGGCATCAACACGAAAGTATCGTTACCCGCCAACAGATTCTGTATGATTGCTTCCTGATTTCCTTTAAAAGTGTCGAACCCGAAGTAGTTCTTCAGCTGGTCTGTCAAATTAATCTTCTTCCCTGCCATGATTCATTAGGTTGTTTATTGAGTTAAGCTATTAATAACGCCGCTACATGACGTTTCTTATTTTCAAGAACTCTAACAAAGTTATAAACAACTTCTTAAATTTCAAGCATAATCCGCCGAATATTTTTCAATAAAACACAAAAAAGTCTGCTTTATTTGTATTACCTTTTGATTTTAAGCATTTTGAAGTCTTGCCATATTCGCTTTTTCCAACTGGGCACGGGCATAGTCCAAAGTTACTGTAAAACCATCTTTGTGTTCGGAAGGGATTTCAAACATCGCATCCATCATAATGGTTTCTACGATGGAACGCAAACCGCGAGCTCCCAGCTTGTATTCAATAGCTTTGTCTACAATATACTCAAACACCGCATCTTCAAAAGTCAACTTCACACCATCCATTTCAAACAACTTGACGTATTGCTTGATTATGGAATTTTTCGGTTCCGTCAGAATAGCACGCAATGCCGTACGGTCCAAAGGATTCAAATAGGTCAATACCGGCAGACGACCGATGATTTCGGGAATCAGGCCGAACGATTTCAAATCCTGCGGAGCAATGTACTGCATCATATTATTCTTGTCGATGGCCGCCGTATTGCGCACCGCTCCATAACCAACGACATTGGTATTGAGGCGTTGCGCTATTTTCTTCTCGATGCCGTCGAATGCACCGCCGCAAATAAACAATATATTCTTGGTGTTCACCGGAATCATCTTCTGGTCGGGATGCTTACGTCCTCCCTGAGGCGGAACATTCACGACCGAGCCTTCCAGCAGCTTCAGCAATCCCTGTTGTACGCCCTCACCGCTTACATCACGGGTAATGGAAGGATTGTCGCTTTTACGGGCTATCTTGTCTATTTCATCTATAAACACAATGCCCTGCTCCGCTTGCGCTACGTTATAGTCCGCCACCTGCAACAGACGGGTAAGGATACTTTCGATATCCTCGCCTACGTAACCGGCTTCCGTCAGCACGGTTGCATCCACGATAGTAAAAGGTACATGCAACAATTTGGCAATGGTACGGGCAAGCAAAGTCTTACCGGTTCCGGTACTGCCCACCATGATGATATTGGACTTTTCAATCTCCACATCATCATCCCCCGCTTTCTGCAGCAGGCGCTTATAATGATTGTACACAGATACCGACAGGAAACGTTTCGCATCATCCTGCCCGATAACATACTGATCGAGAAAATTCTTAATCTCTACAGGTTTAGGAAGTTCTTTCAGATTCAGTTTCGTAGCGCCATCGCCTTTTTTGGCATCCAAAGCCTCTTGAGTAATCTCATAGGCCTGGACAGCACAACTATCGCAGATGTAGCCGTTCATCCCCGTTATAAGGAAGCCGACCTCATCTTCCGAGCGTCCGCAGAAACTGCATCTGTTCTTGTTTCGTTTAGAGTCTGCCATATTTATTTCTTTGTATAGACTTGGTCTATCATACCATACTCTTTGGCTTCCTGCGCCGTCATCCAATAGTCGCGGTCGGAGTCGGCCCACACCTTATCAAAAGATGTATGCGAATGGTCGGCTATGATAGTATAAAGTTCTTTCTTCAATTTTTGGATTTCACGTGCCGTGATTTCAATGTCCGAGGCTTGTCCTTGTGCGCCGCCCATCGGCTGGTGAATCATTACGCGCGAGTGCGTCAGTGCAGAACGCTTGCCTTCTGCTCCGGCCACCAACAACACTGCCGCCATACTGGCAGCCATACCGGTGCAGATGGTGGCTACATCGCTGCTAATGAACTGCATGGTGTCGTAAATGCCCAGTCCGGCATATACCGAACCGCCCGGCGAGTTGATATAGATAGAGATGTCCTTGCCCGGGTCTACAGAATCCAGATACAGCAATTGAGCCTGCAGGGTATTGGCGGTATAGTCGTCTATCTGCGTACCGAGGAAAATGATGCGGTCCATCATCAGGCGGGAGAATACGTCCAATTGAGTTACATTCAACTGACGCTCTTCCAGGATATAGGGATTTAAATACCCGGCTTGTGATTTAATCACATCATCCAGCACCAAGCTGTTCATTCCCAAATGCTTGGTAGCGTATTTTCTAAAATCATCCATTGTCTTTCTCTTTTTAATTTTTTAATGTGAATGCAAAGAAACGAAAAAGAACACAGAGACACAAAAAAACACAGAGTTATAGTTTGTCAAACTCTGTGTTTCTTTATAAAAACCAGCGGCTTCCCGCCAAAATCTTATTCAAACATCTTGTTGAAATCCGCAGCCGAGATGTTCTTGTTCTCCAACGTTACCTGCGTTTTCAAGGCTGAAGCCAGTTTCGTTTCAACAACGCGGTTCACCAGGCCTTCGATGCTTTCTTTCTTCTTCAACATTTCTTTTGCATAGTTGTCGAGGATTTCTTCGGGCACGCTCAGCATACCGTACTGTGCAAACTGTGCACGGGTAGTTTCCTTTGCCATATTGAGGATGTCATCCTGTTCAACTTTAATATCGTTGGCTTTCACCAGTTGCTCTTTAATCAGATGCCAAGTCAGTTCTTCGATGCTCTTGTCGTAATTGTCTTCTACGAATTTTTCGTCCTTGTCCTGGTTGTTCAGACGCATGATACGCTTGAGCAACGCATCCGGGAATTCCAATTTACCGACTTTTTCCATCAGCATCTTACGAACATCCAACAGGAATTTATAATCGCTGTCAGCTACAAACTGGTTGGCGATAACCTCTTTCACTTTGGCACGGAATTCTTCTTCGGTCTTGACAACGCCTTCGCCAAATACCTGATCGAAAATCTCCTGATTCAGCTCACCTGCCACGAAACGGGTAATTTCCTCTACCTGGAAGCTGAAGTTGGATTTCATTTCGGCAGCAGCTTCTTTGTCTACCTTCAGCAGCGAAGAGAGTTCGGCTGCATTGCCATCCCATGCTGTATAAGGATTGAATACGAGTACATCGTTTACCTTTGCATTGGCAAAGATGGCTTTCTGATCGTCGTTCTTCATATATGCCGGCATCATAACGGCACCTTCCACCTGAACGCCACCTTCTTTGGTGTTGCCTTCTGCATCCAGTTCGGCGAGCAGACCCTTCAACATATCGTTGTCGGCATAGGCGTCTACCTTTTCGTACTTACCGTTACGCTGCGTATAAGCCTTCACCTGGTTGTCAACCATTTCTTCGGTTACATCGATCGTATAGTAATCTACTTTATCGTCTGCAGCAACCTCAGCTTTGAATTCCGGAGCCAAAGCAATGTCGAACAGGAATTCAAATTCTTCCATTGTATCGAAGTCGATAGCTTTCTGCTTGTCTTCATTAGGCAGAGGCTCGCCCAAAATATTCACCTTATTATCTTGGATATACTTATATACAGAATCAGAAAGGAGCTTATTAACCTCTTCAGCCAATACCGACTTACCATACATTTTCTTCACCAGGCTCATCGGAACCATGCCTTTACGGAAACCGGGGATTTGAGCTTTCTGACGGAAGTTCTTCAATGATTTGTCTACCTTTTCCTGATAGTCTGCTTTCTCAAGCTTTACAGTAAGCAGTGCGCTTACTTTGTCAATGTTTTGCAATGAAACGTTCATTCTGACAATTATTTATTTGATTTATACTTTATTTCATTCTCCAATTTGAGCGTGCAAAATTAACGTTAATCTTTTAATTATCAAAAAACACAAGCAATTATTTCCTTTGCCTCCCCTACCGCCAAAACTTTTCCATCCCGTTTCTTTAATGCAGTACCTCCGGGCAATCTTCCCAATACCACCGCTTGATAGCAGGAATACCACACTGTGGTAGCTGTCGTACCAAAGAGTGGTAGCCGCCGTACCAAAGAGTGGTAGCCACCGTACCTTAGTAAGGTACAACGTGTACCAAAGGAAGAAATTATTTGGTACACATGTCATAAATCAGCGGACACCCCTGAACAAGGGAATAAGCCCGTATCAGGAAAACATATTGCCGGCAGGCAAATACAACAAATCCATTAAAATCAAAGAAATATATAGATGAGCGGGGCATTCTTTCCGCCTTATGGCAAGAGAAATAAAAATAATTGAGAAAAAGTATTGTATATCCGAAATTAATGTGTTCCTTTGTCGCAGAATGATGGCATATTAGTTTCTCGATTTCCATTACATGGTTTTTACTTCCGTTGAAAAAACGTTTTTGTAAACTCTCTGTCGTTGCAATCCTTTTATTATTCGGCTGTCTTTCTAAGAGAGTTTTATTCATTTTTATATTATTTACATTTTTCGTTATGAACATTTATGTTGGAAACCTTAACTACCGAGTTAAGGAAGATGACCTGCAAAAGGTTATGGAGGACTACGGCACAGTATCTTCTGTTAAATTTATCATGGACCGCGCAACCGGACGTTTCAGAGGCATTGCATTCGTAGAAATGGAAGACAGCGCAGCTGCCGCCAAAGCTATCTCCGAACTGGACGGCGCCGAATTCTTCGGTCGCCAGATGGTGGTAAAAGAAGCAAGACCTCCGAAATACTAATCATATAGATTAAAGGAGAAAATAAGAAAGACCGTCTTGGACGGTCTTTTTTTATTGTTATAGGCTTATTGTTATATGCTGCTGCAAAAACCGGCTCTACACCATAAAGTCCTTGCGGCGAAGCACAAAACTGTTACTCAAATACTTTTCGCGTACAATCTTATTCTCGGCAAGCTCTTCGGGCGTACCTTGAAACAGGATTTTTCCTTCAAACAGCAGATAAGCACGGTCGGTGATGCTCAAGGTTTCCTGCACATTGTGGTCGGTTATCAGAATACCGATATTCCGGTCTTTCAACTTCCAGACAATCTGCTGAATATCTTCCACCGCAATAGGGTCTACTCCAGCAAACGGCTCGTCCAGCATAATGAACTTCGGGTCGATGGCCAAGCAACGGGCAATCTCCGTACGACGGCGTTCGCCACCGGACAACTGGTTGCCTTTATTCTTACGGACCTTTTGCAAACGGAACTCTGCAATCAGACTTTCCAGCTTATCTTTCTGATAGTCCAAAGGCTTGTCCGTCATTTCCAACACAGCCGCAATATTATCTTCCACACTCATCTGGCGAAACACCGATGCTTCCTGCGCCAAATAACCGATACCAGTCTGCGCCCGTTTGTATACAGGGTATTTTGTTATATCCAAATCATCCAAAAAGATGCGTCCTTCATTGGGAGTTATCAATCCTACGGTCATATAGAACGAAGTAGTCTTACCGGCACCGTTCGGTCCCAGCAATCCCACAATTTCTCCCTGCTTTACGTTGATAGAGACATGGCTAACTACCGTACGCTTTCCGTACTTCTTCACCAAATCCTCTGTCCGGAGCACCATTTTGCTTTCTTCTTCCATAACGCTATGTCACCACAATTATATATACAGATTACTATCAGTCCTCAATACTGCCGTTTCTCCCCCAGATTACAATCGTCTTCATCCTGGTTTCAGCAAAAATACTGTGCCATTCGGCGTAATCTGTGGTGAAACTGGCGCAAATGTAGCAAAAATAAGCTGAAATAGTGTACATTTGCAGACAAATACTTACGAGTCATGATTAAAGCACTTAGAACAGTAGGAAGATACATCATATTAATGGGCCGTGTTTTTGCCCGTCCGGAACGCATGCGTATGTTCTTCCGCCAATACATCAATGAGATAGAACAACTGGGCGTAAACTCCATCGGCATCGTATTGCTAATATCATTTTTTATCGGAGCCGTTATTACCATACAAATCAAGCTGAACATAGAAAGCCCTTTCATGCCACGCTGGACGGTGGGATATGTCACCCGCGAAATTATGTTGCTGGAGTTCTCGTCCTCCATCATGTGTCTGATATTGGCAGGCAAAGTAGGCTCGAACATCGCTTCCGAACTTGGAACGATGCGGGTTACCCAGCAAATAGACGCTCTTGAGATTATGGGTGTCAACTCTGCCAATTACCTGATATTACCTAAGATAGCGGCAATGGTGTCAACTATTCCTCTTATGGTAACGTTCAGTATATTCGCCGGCATCATCGGTGCTTTTTGTACATGCTGGTTCGGCGGTATCATGTCGGCCGTAGATTTGGAATACGGTCTGCAATACATGTTTGTAGAATGGTTTATCTGGTGCGGCATCATCAAGTCTCTGTTTTTTGCCTTTATCATTGCCAGCGTATCAGCATTCTTCGGTTATTCGGTCGAAGGAGGGTCTATCGAAGTAGGTAAAGCATCTACGGATTCAGTGGTATGCAGCAGTGTACTGATTCTGTTTGCCGATCTCATACTGACCCAGTTGCTAATGGGCTGACAAGTTGATTCTAAATTCAAAACTAAGTAAGAATGATTGAACTGAAAGGACTTTGCAAGTCATTTGAAGAGAAAGAGGTACTGACGGATATCAATGCCACATTCGAAAACGGAAAGACCAATCTTATTATTGGCCAGAGCGGTTCCGGAAAAACCGTACTGATGAAATGTATCGTAGGCCTGCTGACACCCGAAAAAGGTGAATTATTATACGACCACCGCAATTTCCTTACCATGGGAAAGAAAGAGAAGAAAGCCCTGCGCCGCGAAATGGGGATGATATTCCAAAGCGCCGCCCTGTTCGACTCGATGACGGTACTGGACAACGTTATGTTCCCCCTCAACATGTTCAGCTCGGATACCTTGCGCGACCGCACGCGCCGTGCCATGTTTTGCCTGGAGCGCGTAAACCTTATTGAAGCGAAAGATAAATTCCCCGGTGAAATCAGTGGCGGTATGCAAAAACGCGTTGCCATCGCACGCGCCATTGCCTTGAACCCTCAATATCTGTTCTGCGATGAACCCAATTCCGGCTTGGACCCCAAGACGTCGCTCGTCATTGATGAACTGATACAGGACATTACCCGTGAGTACAATATGACCACCCTTATCAATACCCATGACATGAACTCTGTAATGGGTATCGGAGAAAAAATTATCTACATTTATGAAGGGCACAAAGAATGGGAAGGCAGCAAAAACGATATTTTTACATCTACCAATGAGCGTTTGAATAATTTTATTTTTGCTTCCGATCTCTTCCGTAAAGTGAAAGAGGTTGAAATACAAAACATAGAAGGCTAAGGCTGTAAGAACAACTGTATTCCTAAAAAAAGTGTCCGGGACCACCGCCCCGGACACCTATCCTCATAAAACCAGTTAATAGAATTGATGTATATCATCACGATATATTTTTATTGCAGCAACCAAAGGTAGCAGCAATCTCAATTACAGCTACAAAATTAGGTAAAACAATCTAATAAAAAAAGCAAAAAAAAGACTGAGTCAATATGAACCAGTCTTTTAACTTTTTTATCCAATATATACAGGCTTGTTTTTACTTCTGCCGTATATATACATTTATCGGTGTCCCCGTCAGATTCCATTTCTCACGCATTTTATTTTCAAGGAAACGTCTATATGGTTCCTTTACATATTGCGGCAAATTGGCAAAATAAACGAAAGAAGGAATTTGCGTATTCGGCAATTGCGTAATGTATTTTATTTTGATATACTTACCTTTGATGGCAGGGGGCGGATAAGCCTCGATAAGCGGCAACATCTCTTCATTCAAGCGGGCAGTCGGTATGCGTATCATACGGTTCTCATATACAGTACGGGCTTCTTCCAATACTTTCAGGATACGTTGTTTGGTCAATGCCGAAGCAAAAATTATCGGAAAATCGACAAAAGGAGCAAAACGGTTGCGGATTGCATTCTCAAAAGTCTTCATTACTTTCACCGTTTTATCTTCCACCAAATCCCACTTGTTCACAACTACCACCAGCCCTTTGGAGTTTTTCTGGATAAGTGAGAAGATATTCAAATCCTGACTCTCGATACCGCGTGTAGCATCCAGCATCAAAATGCAGACATCCGAATTTTCGATAGAACGGATAGAGCGGATAACCGAATAATATTCCAAATCTTCGTTCACCTTGTTCTTCTTGCGAATACCTGCCGTATCTACCAAATAGAAATCAAAGCCAAACTTATTGTAACGGGTATAGATTGAGTCACGGGTCGTTCCCGCTATTTCCGTCACGATATTGCGGTCCTCACCGATGAAAGCATTAACGATGGATGACTTTCCGGCATTCGGACGTCCCACTACCGCAAAACGGGGAATATCCTCATCCAGAATTTCATCAGACTCTTTCTTGAAATTCTCAACGATAAGGTCCATCAAATCACCCGTACCGCTACCCGTCACTGCCGAAATACAGTATGGATCACCCAAACCCAGACTATAAAATTCGGGAGCATTATATTGCAACTCATTATTATCGGTCTTGTTCGCAACCAATAAAACCGGCTTTTTGGTACGGCGCAAAATGGAAGCTACCTGCAAATCCAAATCCGTCACTCCGTTCATCACATCCACTACAAACAGAATAACATCCGCTTCGTCCACAGCCATTAACACCTGCTTGCGTATTTCCTCTTCAAAAATATCATCTGAGTTCACAACCCAGCCACCGGTGTCTACAACCGAAAATTCGCGCCCCAGCCATTCGGACTTTCCATATTGGCGGTCACGTGTTGTTCCTGCCTCTTCGTTAACAATAGCCTGTCTTGTTTTGGTCAGGCGATTAAATAATGTAGACTTTCCCACATTGGGACGTCCTACGATTGCAACTAAATTTCCCATAGGTTACACTCTTTGTTTTTTGCGACTGTCACAGTCGTATGAATATTAGTCCAGCTGATAACCGAAGTTACGCAGTTCCTTGTCCGAACTGCGCCAATCCTTGTCAACCTTCACAAATGTCTCCAGGAATATTGTTTTCCCGAAGAATCTCTCCAAATCACGGCGAGCCTCGGTGGCCACTTTTTTCAGGGCCTTCCCCTGCTTACCGATGATAATACCTTTCTGCGAATCACGTTCAACGTATATCACAGCATTGATATGTATCTTCTTTTCTTCTTCCTTGAATTGCTCTACAACAACCTCTACCGAATAAGGTATCTCCTTGTCATAATATAACAGTATCTTTTCGCGGATAATCTCGTTTACAAAAAAACGGGCCGGTTTGTCCGTCCACTGATCCTTATCGAAATAAGGGGGAGAATCCGGCAAGAGTTCCTTTATCCGCTTCATCACGTAATCCACATTGAACTTGGTGGCAGCCGAAATAGGAATAATCTCTGCGTTCGGCAACAATTCTTTCCATGCCTCCACCAGTTCCACCAGCTTTTCCTGATTGCTCAAATCAATTTTATTGACGAGCAACAATACAGGTACTTCCATGCGGCTTACTTTCTCCACAAAATCATTATGCTTGTCAGGTGTCTCGACCACATCCGTCACATACAGCAACACATCTGCATCTGTCAATGCCGAAGTGGAGAAGTTCAGCATAGACTCTTGCAATTTATAAGTAGGTTTCAGTACGCCCGGCGTATCCGAAAATACAATCTGTATATCATCCGTATTATATATACCCATAATCCGATGACGGGTGGTCTGCGCTTTGAAAGTGGCGATTGAAATACGCTCACCTACCAGTGCATTCATCAATGTAGACTTACCTACATTGGGATTTCCCACAATATTGACAAAACCTGCTTTATGCATAATCCTCACGTATTTGAATTGAGACAAAAAAACGCATCGAATCGAAATAGGATGCGTCTTTTTATCATATTTTGTTTGTAACGGTTACATTACTGTTTCTTACCGTCATAACCCCATTTCACGTAAACAGCTCCCCAGGTAAATCCTGCTCCGAATGCCGTAAAGATAAGGTTATCTCCTTTCTTCAGCTTCTCTTCAAAGTCCCAGATACAAAGCGGAAGCGTACCTGCGCTCGTATTACCGTAGCGGTCGATATTTATCAGCACTTTCTCATGAGGAACTTCCAAGCGGTGCGCCACAGCATCGATAATGCGCAGATTAGCCTGATGGGGAACCACCCAGTCAATCGTATCTTTTGTCAGATTATTTTTTTCTGCAATCGCAGCGCTTATATCCGACATGTTGGATACTGCATATTTAAATACCGTGCGACCCTCCTGATAAAGGTAATGCATGTGATTGTCTATCGTGAAATAAGAAGGAGGACAAACAGAACCGCCAGCTTTCAGATGCAGGAAAGGCAATCCCTTTCCGTCTGTTCTAAGCATAGCATCCATAACGCCCAGTTCTTCTGTTGTCGGTTCCATCATAAAGGCAGCCGCACCGTCACCGAAAATCGGACAGGTAGCACGGTCTGTATAGTTCACGATTGACGACATCTTGTCTGCACCTACAATAATAACTTTCTTGTATCTACCCGAACGGATAAAGTTCGCAGCCGTCTCCATCATATAAAGGAAACCGCAACAAGCGGCAGACATATCAAATGCAAAGGCATTTTTCAATCCAAGCTTGTCGCACAAGATAGATGCAATAGAGGGGAATTGATAGTCCGGAGTGGAAGTAGCGACAATCACCAGGTCGATGTCATCCGGATTGGAACCGGTACGCTGCATTAATTGCTTTGCAGCCTTGCGTGCCATGTATGATGTGCCCAAACCCTCTTCATTCAGGATGTGTCTTTCCTTAACTCCGATACGGGTCATAATCCATTCATCATTGGTATCTACCATTTTGGATATCTCGTCATTTGTCAAGATATAATCAGGCACATAACCGCCGACTCCTGTAATTACTGCATTTATTTTTTCCATTAATCTTGTTTACTTATAAAGATACTTAAACAACGGCAGTCTAAAAAGGTTTGTTCATTGAATGCTACAAATCTTTTCAGACGCCCGATATTCAAGTATAAGTTTAGTCAAACTGCCCAATTAAACAGCAGCTTCTTTCTCTACTGCCAGCTTACCACGATAGTAGCCACATGCACCACATACAGTGTGATATACATGCCATTCACCGCAATTCGGACAAATAGCCAGTGTAGGAGCTACTGCTTTATCATGAGTTCTTCTCTTTGCAGTTCTTGTTTTTGACTGTCTTCTCTTAGGATGTGCCATTTTCTTTAATCTTTAATTGTTATCTAATATTTTTTTTAATTCGTCCCAACGCGGGTCTACCGCTGTTTCCGTATCATCATTTGCAAGTTCATCGCTGTCCTCCGAAACAAAAGAATCTTCATCCATCTCATCATCCGGGGTAGTACGCAAATGCTTGCTCAATTTACTACTCATTGCCTTGTTGCATTTGCCCGGAGCGTGTACATGCTTCATCGGGATTGCCAAGGCTATAAACTCATACATGAACCACGCCACATTGATTTCTCCTTCTTCTTCAGGAATGACAATCAGATTATCACCCTCTTCGGCATATTCATGTCCGAACTTCACCAGCAACTTATCTGTAGAACTTACCGGCTGTTCCATGTCATCCAAACAGCGATCGCATGGAACCCACACCATTCCGTCTGTCTGAAAATTCAATTCGAAAGCACGAGATGTTTTCTTTACAACCAAAACAACATTGACTTTGCCCTTCTGCACCTCCGGACCGTCAATATTAGCGAAGAAAAGGTTATCCAATACAAATTCATATTTGCATGAATCTGCCTGCATACCTTTCAAATCGATTTTGTATTTATCAAACTTTCCCAAAGCTTCTTTTATTTATTCGGGCGACAAAGATACAAATAATTATCCTCATTATGTAGTAATTAGAACAAAATATTCACTTTTTATATTCATTTCACCCTGTTTCGGTCACCGATAAGACTGATTTATATGGTATAAAAGGAAGCGTAACAGTACACAGAGAGTGAAATATTACTTTTCACAACAGAGAATACAAAGGATTCTTTCAGGCATAAAAACGGAAAAACATACTTATCAAAAAGGCGATAGGATACAGTTGGAATATAATGCGAAACCGGTAATTTCAGGCAAAAGAGCATAAATCCCCTAAAAGCAGGGACACAGCTTAGCCTGCTCTTACGCCTGTATAGCAAATCTTCTTTATTAAAGGGATAGAGTAAAGTAAAGGGTTAGCTCAGTGCCCGAAATACGCTGTAGTACGGATATGATAAGATATAAGTTCCGGCATTCTATGGGATACTCATTCGGTACGGGAAAGGAAAAGGAAATTTCAAAACCTGTTTAAAGAGACATAAATAAAACTTCTCCTCACATAAGAGACAGAGCCTTTTTTCAGAGATAAGAACAGAAAGATATAAGAGGAGATGCTTGCCAGATATATGATGTGATATGGGTATGATATGATACGATATAATACCCTAAAAGCAAAGAAAGAGAAATACTTCACAAGTATAAGAAT
>PPYE01275440.1_pt1 | contig 35781 bp, 30 predicted proteins | sample 1559881 | NCBI WGS metagenome assembly PPYE01 (sample SAMN08240022, study PRJNA423297) | Human gut metagenome, whole genome shotgun sequencing project.
ATTGCTTTTTTTGCCATCTTTATCACCCTGCTACATTATATCATTTTTATACCCAATTTGCAAGAGAGGGTAGTATAGCCCGAAGCTGTCGATTATTTTTCTGATTGCGATTCCGATTTTGGGGGCATTTGTCTTTTTCCTGATGAGCAGCGTGCACCCGATTTTTGAACGGGTATTCCGCACCTACGACAAGCTGAACAACATCGTGCAAGAAAATGTGCATGGTGTTCGAGTGGTAAAGGCATTTGTACGAGAAGATCACGAAATCAGCAAGTTTGCGAAGATTTCGCAGAAAATTTATGCAGACTTCTGCAAGGCAGAAGGCAGACTGTCATTTTCCATGCCGGGTATGCAGGTTGCTGTTTATAGCTGTATGCTGTTGCTGTCATGGTTTGGGGCAAGAATCATTGTTGGCTCTGGCGGCAGCGATTTGACCACAGGCGAACTGATGAGTCTGATGACCTATGCATTACAGATTTTGGGGGCATTGATGATGCTGTCCATGATTTTTGTCATGGTTGTCATATCCCGTGCATCAGCAGAGCGAATTGTTGAAGTGTTGGATGAACAGAGCGACTTGACCAATCCGGAACATCCGGTTTTGAAGGTTGCGGATGGCAGTGTGGACTTCTCGCACGTTTCGTTCAGCTATTCCAAGCGGATGGATAAGTGTTGCCTGAAAGACATTGACCTGCACATTCCGTCTGGTATGACTGTTGGAATTTTGGGTGGTACAGGCAGCTCGAAGAGTTCACTGGTGCAGCTGATTCCTCGGCTGTATGATACGACCGCCGGAACGGTCAAAGTGGGCGGTGTAGATGTCAAGGATTATGATTTGGATACGCTCCGGAATGCCGTGGCAATGGTGCTGCAAAAGAACGTGCTGTTCTCCGGTACGATTAAAGAGAATTTACGCTGGGGCAATGAACAGGCAACGGATGCAGAATTGCAGGAAGCCTGTCGGTTGGCGAATGCCGATGAATTTATTGCAACATTCCCGAAAGGTTATGATACCTATCTTGAACAGGGCGGTGCAAATGTTTCTGGCGGACAGAAGCAGCGGCTTTGCATAGCCAGAGCCTTGCTGAAAAAGCCGAAGATTTTGATTCTGGATGATTCCACCAGTGCTGTGGATACGAAAACAGATGCTGGTATTCGGACAGCCCTGAAAACCTATTTGCCGGAAACCACCAAGTTTATCATTGCACAGCGGATTTCCTCCTTGCAGGATTCGGATTTAATTTTGGTGCTGGATGGCGGTGTCATCAACGGTATGGGAACACATGAGGAATTATTGCAAACAAATGCAATTTATCAGGAAATTTACGAAGAACAGACGAAGAAAGGCGGTGTAACAGAATGAGCAAATTTAAAACAGCCGCACCGACTGGAACGGCAGAAAACCCGATGGTTGTATTAAAACGGCTGCTGCGGTATTTGAAACCGTATCGCTTGCGGTTGGCAGTTGTCTTTTTGTGTATCATTTTCAGTGCGTTGGCAAGTACCATCAGTGCCACCTTTTTAAAGACGCTGATTAATGATTACATCGCCCCATTGCTGTTGGAATCGCATGCGGATTATAGCGGATTGCTGTCGATGATTCTGAAAATGGCAGTGATTTTTGCTGGCGGTGCAATTTGTACGCTTTTATACATCCGGCTGATGGTGCCAGTTTCGCAGGGTGTTCTGAAAAAGATTCGGGATGATATGTTTACCCATATGCAGAAACTGCCTGTTCGCTATTTTGACCAGAATGCAACGGGCGATATTATGAGCCTGTACACCAACGATACCGACACGCTCCGGCAGATGATGGCACAGAGTTTGCCGCAGTTCATCTCTTCCACGATTACGATTGTGGCTGTGTTTGTTGCGATGCTGGTAACAAGTGTTTGGCTCACGCTGTTTGTCATTGCCTTTTTGATTTTTATGATGGTGATTGTCAAGCATGTTGGCGGAAAGAGCGGAAAATATTTCGTAGCACAGCAGGCATCGTTGGGCGATGTAAACGGCTATGTAGAAGAAATGATTCACGGGCAGAAGGTCGTAAAAGTATTTTGCCACGAACCGCAGGCAGCAGCTGTTTTTGATGAGAAGAACGAGGACTTGTTTGAGAATGCAACGAAAGCGAACAGTTTTGCCAATATCCTGATGCCGATTACAAACAACCTCGGCAACCTGCAATATGTGTGCATTGCGATTCTGGGCGGAGTACTTGCCCTGCACGGCGTTGGCGGTCTGACATTGGGTGCAATCGCTGCATTCTTGCAGCTGAGCAAAAGCTTTACGCAGCCAATCGGACAGATTTCCCAGCAGGCAAGTGCAATTGTCATGGCACTGGCTGGTGCAGGACGTATTTTCCATATGTTAGATGAACAGCCGGAGCAGGACGAAGGCTATGTGCATCTGGTCAATGCGGAACGGGATGCAGACGGTAACCTTCGCAAAGCCGACCATCGTACGCATCTTTGGGCATGGGAGCATCCGCATCAGGATGGAACTGTGACTTATACGCAGTTGCAGGGTGATGTGCAGATGGAACATGTGGACTTTGGCTATGTGCCGGAAAAGATTGTTCTGCATGATGTCAGCTTGTATGCAAAGCCAGGGCAGAAGATTGCCTTTGTTGGGGCAACGGGTGCTGGAAAAACGACCATTACTAACCTGATTAATCGGTTCTATGATATTGCAGACGGAAAGGTGCGGTACGACAACATCAACATTAATAAAATCTGTAAGGCAGATTTGCGGCGTTCGATGGGAATGGTTTTGCAGGATGTCAACCTGTTCACTGGAACGGTTATGGATAATATTCGATATGGTCGCTTGGATGCAACCGATGAAGAATGCATTGCCGCTGCAAAGCGAGCAAATGCCCATGACTTTATTATGCTGTTGCCGGATGGCTATGAAACCGTTCTGGAAGGAGATGGCTCTGGCTTGTCGCAGGGACAGCGACAGTTGCTTTCCATTGCAAGAGCTGCGGTTGCAGACCCACCAGTTATGATTTTGGATGAAGCAACTTCTTCAATTGACACCCGAACCGAGCGAATTGTACAGGCTGGTATGGATGCCTTGATGAAAGGCAGAACTGTTTTCGTCATTGCCCATCGGCTTTCTACCATTCAGAATGCAGATGTAATTTTGGTTCTAGACCATGGCTGTGTGATTGAGCGAGGCAACCACGCACAGTTGATGGCACAAAAGGGGCGGTATTATCAGCTGCAAACGGGCACATTACCGCCGTTGGAATAAGCAAAACAAAAAAATCAACCGAACAAAGAAAAACAAAAAAACAGCTGTCAATGCAAGTTGGCAGCTGTTTTTTGTTGAAAAAGATTGCATGAACTGGATGTCACTTCAATGGTGTCCCGCACTGGTCGCAGAATTTTCCATCCGGGTCACTGCAAACTGCTCCACAGTTCGGGCAAATCAAACCGCCTGTTTGCTGTTTGTTGCTGGAAACAGAATTTTGTCCGGCGTAAGGATTCATCGGCGAATTGCTTTCCTCCCATGGATTGTGAAGCTGCGACATCTGCACGCTACCAGCTGGTTTTTCCTTGGACTTCTTGACAAACAAAATAATTAAGCCAATGGAAACGCCAGCCAAAATGAGAATCCCTGCTCCAATTAGAATCAATTGCAAATTCACATTTTCTAACGGAGAAGCATTGTTCTTAGACTGGTCATCTAGATTGATTGCAGCCGCTGCCTTTGTGGTAGTTTGTTCCTTGGTTTCTGTTGATGGTTCTGTTGGAGATTCTGTTACCAGAATCGTCTTTTCTACAATAACAGTTTCTTTCGGTGGCTCTGTTACCAGAACCGTCTTTTCTACAATTACGGTCTGTTTTGGAGCTTGTGTCTGTGCCGGAGCAGGTGTTGTATCATAGAAGGAAAGATAGTTGGCATCAATCCAGCCGTAATAATCGCCGTCATCGGTATCCCAGCATTCATACCAAGTCACGCCGTGCGAGTAACAGGTATTTTTTGCAGTGATGTGCCAAGTATTTTCTACTTTGTGTTGTGTTGCCTGTGCCCCGTCTGAATAGCAGGCATAACTGGAAGCATAGCCATAAACACCGTTTCCGGCAACTTGTCCTTTTCGAGGGGAAATACTCGTAATCGTAACTGGAGAACTGCCGGAGGAGGAATTATTTACATAAAAACTCAAATAATTTCCATCAATCCATCCATAGTAATCGCCATCATCTGTATCCCAACATTGATACCACAGAATTCCATATGCATAATATGTATTTTTTGCAGTAATGTGCCAACCATTTTGTACGGCATGTTCTTCCTGCATTGGACCACCATTGCAAACATAATCCGTGGTATATCCATAAACACCATTTCCACTTACTTCCCCTTTTGCAGGATGACTGGTAATATCATTCGCTGCAACGGTTAGTGGCTGTACAACTGGAATCGTGGTTTGCATTGAAAATACCAATCCCAGCAACAGCAGCAGCGAAAGCAAACTGCTCCCAATGATTTTTCCCACTTGTTTCATGTTTTATCAATCTCCTCTCATATCATAAACCCATATTATACGAACAATCCGATTCCATAAGAAGCCGCATTCAGCACAAACGAAAATAAAAATGGATTTCGTTTCTGCGTCAGGCAACGTCGATAAATCAATGCCTCTATCAACCAAATTAAGCTTTCGAGAAACAGTACCAAAAGTATGGGATGTGCGATTCGAAACGGTAACAGAAAGTTGAGAAATACCGCTGCCGGATTGGTTGCCAGATTTACCAGAAACACCAGAAGCAAATCCTTGCAGTTTCGTTTTGGATAAATCCAAGCTGCCAGACATTCGACGACTTCTGTTACAATCAAACAGGGCAGCAATAAATTTAACAGCAGGAATTGCCAAAGGCTGTTATACAAAAAATCACCCTCTTTTTCCTAGAAAATTCATCTGGAATCGGATTGTTTGTTACTTGTTACCAGTATATCATAGATTTTCACAAAATGCAAGCTACAGTTTCTTTTATTTTCCCCTTTTAGGGTGAAAATCACGAGCCGCAGGTGAATAAAAAGTTTTTCGGTGCAGCAATTTTACAAAAATGCTGCCGAGGTGTGGGCGAGTAGCCCACGTTTGCGAAGCAAATTTGTTTTGCAATTTGTTTTTTCTGCTGCAATTGCATTTATTAAAACTGTCTAATTCAAGCAAGGTTTAATGGTGAGAATCAAGGTTGTAAATTCGAGCAGGGCAACGGGGCAATTGCAGTACGCTGGCAGGCAAAAGATTGGTTTCCCTAAGAACATCATTTCAGCCAATTCCCTGCATACAACAGGACGCTTTTCAAAGAACTTTTCCCCCTTGTGATTTCTGGAAACGCCGAAAATTAGGTCTTGCATTTTCAAAAAAGATATGTTATAATAACAGAGATCATCAAAGACGGGAGGTTTGGTCATGGGAACATTAGAAATCGTGATCGGTGCGGTTCTGCTGCTCATCAGCTTGGTTACCATCGTCATCTGCATGATGCAGGAACAAAAGCCACAGAACGCAACGGCTGCCTTGACAGGTGCAAGCAACGATTCCTTCTATGATAAGAACAGAGGCCGTACAAAGGAAGCAAGACTGCATAAGTTAACCACCATCTTAACGGTGTTGTTCTTTGTCCTCATTCTTTTCATTGACATTGTCATGCCGTTGATTACAAAATAACAACGACACGTCCTGTCATCCGGCTCGTTAACCGGATGACAGGTATTTTTTTACCCATCTATGAGAAAGTAGAAATGGAACACCGCAGCGGTACTGCAAAGATACAGCATGCGGATTTGCAATGATTATTTGATAATTGATAAAATAAAGGAGAACCAACATTATGGGAAAAACACCATCTGCACCGCCAAAACGGGATGCAGCAGAAATTTTAGAAGCATATCAGACCAAATGTAAGCTGTTTTTAGCAGATGCCGGCATTCATGGTCTGGAGGAAACGGTGCTGGCTGCAAAATGCCGCACGAAGAAAAACGGTTCTGCCCTGTTTCAGGAGGCTTTGGAATCCCTGCGGAAAGCAGGCTTGATTTATAAACAACGCCGGAAATATTACTGGTGTGCATCGCTGCACTGCAAGACCGGAACGGTTGTCCGGCTGAGCCGTACCTTTGGCTTTGTCCGTCCAGATGACCCGGAAGCAGAAAGCGATTGGTTCATTCCGGGAAAGTTCCTGCTCGGAGCATTGCCGCAAGACCGGGTTTTGATGCGGAGCATTCCCTCTCGGAGCGGAAAGCCAGAGGGCGAAGTACTGGATATTTTAGAGCAGGCATCTGCTCGCCTGACAGGTATCATTGTGTATGAGGATGGAAAGCCGTTCCTGCTGCCGGATACCATGAGCAAAACCCCTATCCGGCTGTTGCCAAATCGGGAGGTATCTTATCAGGAACACGATAAAGTTTTGGCGGAGATTGTTTCCCGTGGCACTCGCCATGCCGAACACAAGGCGAAAGTTATCTATTCCTTCGGAAATGCAGACTGTGCAGCAGTCTGTGCACAGGCACAATTGACACTGGAGAATATTTCTCCGATTTTTCCGGAAGAAGTGGAAAAAGAAGCAGCTGCTCTTGCCAGCCAGCCAATTCCGAAAGAAGCTTACCAGAATCGGTTAGATTTGCGGGATGCCTGCATTTTTACAATTGATAGTGCAGAATCCAAGGATTTGGACGATGCTGTTTCTGTGGAACGGATTCCGAACGGCTATCGGCTCGGTGTGCATATTGCCGATGTTTCCCACTATGTCAAGCCGCATTCGGCACTCGACAAAGAAGCATTGGAACGGGGGACAAGTTTGTACTATGCCGATCAGGTTGTGCCAATGTTGCCGAAAGCACTTTCCAACGGCATTTGTTCTCTGAATCCGCAGGAAGACCGGCTTGCCTTTTCCGCCATCATGGAACTGGACAATCAAGGGGTACTTCGTTCTTATACGTTCCGGAAGAGTATCATTCGTTCCAAGGTCAAGGGCGTTTATAAAGAAATCAACGCTTTGCTGGATGGCACTGCCGATGCTGCATTGCAGGAAAAATATGCAGAAGTACTGGATATGCTGCCGCTGCTGAACGAACTCTGCGACAAGCGGCTTTGTCTGAGAAAACAGCGGGGTGCTCCGGAGATTGAAACGCCAGAGAGCAAAATTCTCCTGAATGCAGATGGCATTTGTGTTGATGTTCAGCCTCGCACCCGTGGCAAGAGCGAATGCATCATTGAAGAAATGATGCTGCTGGCAAATGAATCCGCTGCCCGTGTGGCAAAGGAACACGCTCTGCCGTTTGTCTATCGGGTACACGATGCCCCTTCTTCCGAAAAGATTGAAGCATTGCAGGATGGCTTGCTGCGAATGGGGGCAGAAGTTCCGGTATTGACGAATGTACAGCCGAGAAACTTAGCTGAAATTCTCGAAAAGGCAGCCGGAACACCTGCCGCTCCGGTCATTCATGGAATGGTGCTGCGGTCGATGGCAAAGGCAGCCTATGAAACCGAACCGATTGGACATTTCGGGCTGGCACTGAGTGATTATGCTCACTTCACTTCTCCAATTCGGCGGTATCCAGACTTGGCAATTCATCGGATTTTGTCAGAATGGTGCAGCACGCATTCTGCGGAAGCCGTTCAGAAGCGGTTCACGAAGTTTGCAGCGAAAGCAGCAGAACAGTCCAGTCAACGGGAATTGTTGACGATTCGGGTTTCAAGAGATTGTGAGGCATGTTATTTTGCGGAATATATGCGGCAGCATCTGGGAGAAACGATGAATGGATTGATTACTGGCGTGACGGATTTCGGAATCTATGTCATGCTGCCGAATACCATCGAAGGGATGATTTCCATTCGGGATTTGGGCGAAGAAACCGTATGGACAAATGACCACAATGTCCGGCTGGTACAGGAAAATGGCGACCGGGTTTACCAGTTGGGAGATACGATTTCAGTGCGTTGCACCAAGACGGATATTTCTTCCGGCAACATTGATTTTGTATTAGCAGAAACAGAGTGAGAGAAACAGATTTTCTAAAAATTTCCATTTTTCATCAGAAAATAAAGCAAAAGCATTCCATTCTTGCCTTTTGAAATGGGTAGAGATTGGAATGCTTTCTTTTTTTGGAAATTTGTTGCATTTTCGATTTTTATTATGGTATAATAAAGATGTTTGATTTAAGAAAGGAGATTTAGATAAATGGCAAATATATTAGTAACAGGAGGCTCTCGTGGCATCGGAGCTGCCATTGCAAAGAAATTTGCAGAACAAGGGGATACCGTTTATATCACATATTGCAAGTCGAAAGAAGCTGCACAGGCGTTGGAACAGCAGTATGGCATTCATCCGATTTTTGCTGATTTTCGGGAAGATTTTGGGGCGTTAAAAGCGGGGAAAGCCATTGCCGAGCAAATCGGTACGATTGATACGCTGGTGAACAATGCAGCGATATCGGTTGTAGATGTGTTCCAGTGTGTTTCGGAGGAGGATTGCACAGCCTTGTATCGGGTCAACTTATTTGGAACAGTGGATATGACCCGTGCGATTTTGCCGACCATGTTACAGCAGCATGCTGGAAACATTATCAATATTACTTCTGTGTGGGGACAGACTGGAGCATCCTGCGAAGTGGATTATTCCGTGACGAAGGGCGGCATCATTGCCTTTACAAAGGCATTGGCAAAAGAAGTTGCTCCGTCTGGGATTCGGGTCAATGCCGTTTCACCGGGTGTCATTGATACTGAGATGAACGCCCATCTATCCGAAGAAGACCGAAAGGAACTTGCCGAAGAAACACCGTTGCAGCGGATTGGAAAGCCGGAGGAAATTGCAGATGCTGTGCTTTTCTTGGCATCAGAACGAGCAGCGTTTATTACAGGGCAGATTTTGCCGGTCAACGGGGGATTTTTCATCTAACAAGCGGTGCTGTTCGCAATAGCCTGAACTTTTAACATGTTTTTTTCAGAGAGATGCTTGCACGTCATTTCAGAAACCCTTTACAATAAAAGTAAAAAAGGGGTTTTTGCATATGAATGGAATCACACTTGCACTGACACGTTTCTGGCAAAATAAACAGATATCCTTGCCGCCAATGTCTACACTGTTGATTGGAGCGGTAATTATGTTCTTTTGTTTTCGATTGATTGTCAATGGAAACCGAAAGGAGCAGGAAGAACGGGCAAAGGCTCGGAAAAATGTCTTTCAGAACTTGGATGCAGCCATTGCAGCCGCACCGATTTGTGAACACATTCCCTGTCGGACAAATCCAGCAAAGTTTTATTTTCTGGGGGTACAGACGGGAATTATTTCAGAGCAGGAAGATGCTGGTATTCTCTGTTTCTATCTGACGCATTGGATGCAGACCGGAGCAGTCACTTGGCAGCGGCTTTCCGGCAGGTCATTTTCGCTGCACTTTGAAGAATTGCAGGCAGGAGCAACGCCCTGTGAACAAGCTCTGTGGAATGCACTTTGTGCATTGGTTGGAGAGAAACGAACCGCAACTGGAAAACAACTGCTTCAGTGGAGCAAGTGTTGGGAACACAGCGGTTTTCTCCGGAACGGCAGAACGGGCAGCCGTTCTCTGTATGAATGGTATTTAGAATTAAACGACTTGGTTTCAGCAGAATTGGAGCAGAACGGTTCGATTCAGATTGAACGGGTGGAAACATCGCAGCGACTGTTTCACAAAAAGCAGGTGAAAATTTCGCTTTCTTCGGCGTTGCAGGAAGAAGTCGTACAGATTGCCGGATGGAAACAGTTTTTAAAACAAAAGCAGCCACTGCAACACGGTAGAGATTGGCCAGTTTCCAGCTGGGAAGCCTGCCTGCTGTTTGGGACAATTTTAGGTTTAGGCGATGAGGTTGAATCGCAAATGCAGCAGTGCTGCACAGCAGAACAGCGAGAACAGTTCTCCCGTCTGCCCGTAGACCATACGTTATTTTTGATACGAGATTGTTGTTATCAGATGCTTGCAAATTGCAGGCGTGCAAAGGAGTTGGTGGAACAGTGTTCGACCGACTGAAGATAGAGAGGAACAGACAACATGAAAACCATGACGGATTATGCATTAGAGGCACGGGAACGGGCATATGCACCGTATTCCGGTTTTTCTGTAGGGGCAGCCCTACAGGGAACAGACGGCAGAATGTTTCTGGGCTGCAATGTGGAAAATGCATCTTATTCCATGACGATTTGTGCAGAACGAAATGCCGTATTGCAAGCAATTGCCGCTGGGCAGCGGTCGTTTCGTTCGATTGCGATTGTCGGCGGAAAGACAGCAGAAGAAGCCCAAAAAACGCCTTGCATTCCCTGCGGAGCGTGTTTGCAGGTGTTGGCAGAATTTTGTGACGGGGATTTCCCGATTCTGCTGACAGACGGCGTGCATTTGCTGCGTGACTTTTTGCCACAGGCATTTACATTATGAGAGAGTAAAAAAATAGCGTGCAGGACTTGAACCTGTACGCTATTTTTCTTGTTATTTGGCAGATTTAGAAGTGGTTTCAGAAGATTTTGCATTGGAATCGGTTTCAGATTCCTGCGGCAGGGTATTATGTCCAAACTGATGAGTCATCTGAGAATGGGACATATCTTCCAGAATGCTGACATAATCCGGTTCTTCCGGCTCTGGGTCAGGTTCTCGCTGAGAAAGCGGAATCTTGCGTTCCTGTTCCGCAGCTTCCAACGCTTCCTTGTCAGCAGCGGACAGCCGCTTTTTCTTGATAATCCGAACCAACAGGAAAATCAAAACCAATCCAGCGGTGCAACCCAGCGAAATGCTGACAATCTTCACCCACGGGATTTGCAGAGACTTGAAGTTGATGCGAATGCCATTGCTTCGGCTGCTGCTAACATATTTTGCAGCTGCTCCTTCATAGCCGGTCAGCAGAAATCCGCTGACGGCGATGTTTTCCGTTTCATCAGAGGTGCTGCCGTCTGCATTGACTTTCTGCTGTTCGGTCACACCAAATGCAAAATCTCCGATTTGCGTGACTCGCTTTGGCAGGGTCACATCCATCAGCTGTTCACAGCAGAAAAATGCATAGCTGCCGATTTGCAGGGCATTGTCAGTTGCCTCTTCATCGCCTGCAAATAAAACACTGGAGAGCGATTCACAGTCGGAAAACGCATGGTCTTGAATGACAGTGACACTTTCCGGAATGGTGATATTGGTCAGACTGGTGCAGTAGTCAAACGCTCCTGAACCAATCCATTCCAGCCCCTCCGGCAGCGTTACCGATTGCAGCGGGGCAGCGAAAAATGCACCATCTGAAATCGTTTTCACGCCGTCTGGAACGGTAAACGAAGTTTCTGTTTTGCCAGCCGGATAGAGGAATAATTCTGTGCCATCCTTGCTGTACAAAACGTCGTCCTGTAATTGATAGGTTGGGTGATTGGCAGAAATTTCAATGGTTTTGAGATTCCGGCAGCCGACAAATGCCAAATAGCCCAAATCTGTCATCGTATCTTGAATGGAGAACGACTCCAATGCGGAACAGTTCTGGAACATATAAGCGGACAGCGTTTCCAGTGTTTCCGGCAGGGTGATGGATTCCAGTGACGAGCATCCCATAAATGTCTGTTCGCCGAATTCCGTAACGCTGTCTGGAATTTCCATGTCAGTCAGGGAGGTGCAGTATGCAAATGCCATTCGTCCGATTTTGGTAATCTGGTCACCGAGTTGAATGTCCGTCAGAGCGGAGCAGCTTAAAAACGCTCCGTCTGGAATTTCTGTAATGCTGTTTGAGAGCGTAACACTTTGCAGCGATGTGCAGGATTGAAATGCACCATCACCGATTTCTGTAATGCCGTTTGGCATGGTGACAGATTGCAGAGCAGAACAGCCAGCAAATGCTTGGTCACCGATGGAAACGACGGTATAGCCGTCAATTTTCGGCATAATACTGATGTTGGTAGCAGTTGTAATGCATCCTGTGACAGACACCTGCATGTTTTTCAAAATGGTATAGGTCAGCGTGCCATCATCGAATGTGCTGCCCTCTGTGACAGGCTGTGATTTTCCGCTGGGGTCGCTGCTGCTGTCTGCGGCAAAGACCGGAAAACTGGTCATCATCAGCAGACCTGCTGTCATGCATCCCAGAACGGATTGTTTCCATTGTTTCATGCGGCACCGTCCTTTCTCTTCTTTCGTACAACAAGAATCACCACAATTGCAGCAACCACGACAACACCGCCGCCGATGCAGACCGGAACAACCCAGCTGTTTGAGTCGGCAGTTTCCGTTGCTGGAATCTTGTACTGAGAAACATATTTTTTAATCTTGCTGTTTTTTCCATAGGTCACGGAGAAATCCTTTACAACAGATGGGGAAGTATCATCCGATTCTGCATAGAGTCCAAATGCTCCATCGCCCAGTTCTTTGATACTGCTGGGCAAGGTCAGTTCGTGCAGTTCCAAACAGTTATAGAATGCCTGCTTGCCGATTTTGGTAACAGTATCTGGAATGGTGATATTCTCCAGCCGAACGCAGGTATAAAAGGCAAAGTCGCCGATGCTGGTCAGCTGTTTTGGAAGCGTGATAGAAGTCAGCTCCGTGCAGTAGGTAAAAGTATTGTTTGGAATTTCCGTGATGCTGTCCGGAATGGTGATGTCCGTTAAGGACTGGCAGTAGAAAAATACATCTTCGCCCAGTTCTTGGATGTTCTGGATGTCAATGCTCTTGAGAGATTTTGCACCAGTAAAACTCCAGTCCTCCAGACGGGTGCAGCCATCCGGAACGACGTAGTCCACCAAATCGCTATCATCCGGATACTTGATTAAGGTCGAGCCGTCCTTGCTGAACAAAACACCGTCGATGTCCTGATAATTCGGGTTGCTGTCTGCGACCTGAATTTCTTTCAGAGCAGAGCAGCCGTCAAAGACGAAATCTCCCAAAGTTGTGCAGGTTTCCGGAATGGTAATATTGGTCAGAGCAGAGCAGCCCTCAAAGGCATACGTTTCAATGGTTGCAATCTGGGAGAGGTCAACGTCTTTGAGTGCAGTACACTGATAAAACGCCTCTGAACCGATGGTGTTCATGGCTTCCGGAAATAAAACGGTTTCCAATGCAGTGCAGCCATAGAATGTACTGGTTGGCAGGGTGTCCAGTGTGCTTGGAAGCTTAACATCGGTCAGAGCAATGCAGGCTTCCATTGTGCCTTTGCCCATAGAGGTGACAGAATCCGGAATCTCCAACTTTTTCAGAACCGAGCAGCCATAAAAGGCACTGTCCTGAATAGTAGTGATGGTATCCGGCAGCGTCAGCGACTCCAGCAGAAAGCACTGTGAGAATGCACCCTCTTGAATCCCGCTGATGGTTACGCCGTCCACTTCTGCCGGAACATCGACCGATGTGGCAGACTGAAAGCAGTTTGTCACCCAAGCCGTTCCATCGTCCTGCATGTCCAGTGTAATATCATCTACGACCCAATCGCCCTCGTTGGTAACGGGGTCGGTCGCATCCTCCGCCCAAACTGGAACGGCGAGTCCCGAGAGCAGCAGCATACCGCTGAGAATCCCGCAGGCAGTCTGTTTCCATCGTGTCATCATTCTGCATCCTCCGTTTGTTCGTCCTGTTTTTCGGTGGAATCGTCTTCGGATGGTGTTGCATCAGAATCAGAATTGGATTCAGAATCAGAATCAGATTCTGTGGATTCCGGCTCGGTTTTCTTTCCGGAACGCAGTCCCAAAATTACCAAAATTGCCCCAATGACCAGCACCAGACCGCTGATTCCCAGCAGCAGATATTTGCTGTTAAAGCCGGACTTTTTGCTTTCGGAATTGGTTGCAGCAGCAGCTTCTGTTGTATCGCTGATTTCTTCTGAGTCGGAGAGATTTTCAGAATCCCGTCCGCCCCGCACCTTGCTGGCATCCTGTACGGTGACAAAGGAGAAACTGTTCTTATAGCCGTATGTATCATCACTATCGGAGGCATACCGCTGTGCAGCAGAGCCGGACTGCCCATAGATGACGAAGTTCTTGACAGCCGTTGTCATATCGGCTTCATAGCCAAACGCACTGTATCCGATTTCTTCCACACTGGAGGGGATGGTGATTTCTTTCAGCCCTGTTCCAGTAAAAGCAGCCTGTCCAATGGTGGTCAGGTTGTTCGGCAGAACGATTTCTGTCATGCCTGTGCAGCCTGCAAAGGCTGCATTGCCGATATAGGTCAGGCTGGACGGCAACGTCCATTCTGTGATATTTTCGCAGTAGGCAAAAGCATAGTCACAGATTTCTACCACGCTATCTGGAATAGCGATGTGGTCAATGTTGTCATAGGCAAAAACCCAGTCGTCAATATAGAGCAAGCTGTCCGGCAGGATGATTTCCTCCAGGTTGTTGCACTTGCCGAATGCAGCATAATAAAGCTCTTTGCAGCCATCGGGCACGGTGTAGCTGGTAGCGGTTGCGGCTGGCGGATATGCCATCAGGCAATCATCTTTTGTGCGGAACAGAACACCGTCTTTTGCATAATAAGTTTCACTGTCGTCTGCAACTGCAAATTCTTTCAGGTTGTCGCAGTCGTAAAAGGCACTTTCTCCGATTTCTGTAATGGATGCCGGAATGGTGATTTTCTCCAAAGTGTCGCAATTATAAAAAGTATCGGCGGAAATACCAGCAATGACCGTGCCGTCCAATTCTTCTGGAATGGTGATTTCCTTGTCTTTTCCGGTGTAACCCGTGATATAGCCCTTTAAAGTTTCCTCATCAACTTCATAGGTATAGTCGCCGCTCGTTCCGTCTGCTGCTGCCGGAATGGCAGAAACAACTGTGCCAACTGCCAGACTGCCCAGCAATAGGGAAGCGGAAAGAAGCGAAAAAAATGGATGTTTCATAGGTGTGTTTCGTCCGGATGAAACGGACGCCTCCTGTCTTTCAAAAAATTTTAGCTGTAAATCCTCTTTTTCAAGAATGGTGCAGATTTCCTCAGAATCATGCATAAAATGCGGAGCAGGCAGCGGAAACCGCCTGCTCCATAAGATGCAGATATTGTTTATTCAACCGTGACCGACTTTGCCAGATTTCTTGGCTTATCAACATCGTTTCCACGCAGAACCGATGTGTAGTATGCAATCAATTGCAGCGGAACGACTGCGAGCATTGGCATCAGCAGGTCGTCAAAGTCCGGCAGTCCAAACTTGAGGTCAGCCACATCCGTATCCGGCTGGTAGGTATCCCGACAAACCAGAACCACCTTTGCACCTCTTGCCTTGACTTCCTTGATGTTGCTGATGGTCTTTTCAAACAATGCCTTCTGGGTTGCAACAGCAATAACTGGCATACCATCCGAAATCAAGGAGATTGTGCCATGTTTCAGTTCGCCAGCGGCATAGGATTCCGAGTGAATGTAGGAGATTTCTTTCAGCTTCAGCGAGCCTTCCATACTCAAAGCGTAATCCAATCCTCTGCCGATATAAAGCAGGCTGTCTGCGGTAATCAGCGAAGAGGCGATGAACTGGGTCTGTTCCTTGTTCTTGAGGATTTCTGAAATGTAATCCGGTGTCTGCTGCAATTCTGCAACGAGTTTCCGGCATTCGGTTTCATCAATTGTACCAGCTGCCAGAGCAAATTCAAATGCCAGCAGATACATGACAGCAATTTGAACCATGTAAGCCTTGGTCGATGCAACGGCAATTTCTGGGCCTGCATGTGTGTAAATCAGCATATCGGCTTCCCGTGCAATGGAGCTGCCCTTTGCGTTGACAATGGCGAGCGTTTTTGCTCCCCGATTTTTTGCCAGCCGCATCGCTGCCAAGCTGTCGGCAGTTTCGCCAGACTGGGAAATGATAATCACCAAATCCTCTGCACTGAGAATCGGGTCCCGATACCGGAATTCGGAAGCAATGTCAACAGTAACGGGAATCCGTGCCAGCTTTTCAATGACATACTGCCCAACAACACCAGCGTGCATGGCAGTACCGCAGGCAACAACAAAAATCCGGTGATACTGTTTCAGAGCCTCCGGCGTAATGTTGCATTCTTCCAAGTTCGGCAGACCGTTCCGAATCCGAGGAGTAATCGTTGTTTTGATTGCAGTGGGCTGTTCGTGGATTTCTTTCAGCATGAAGTGAGCATAGCCGCCCTTTTCTGCTGCATCCATATCCCAGTCCGCTGTTTTCCGTTCTTTCTGTACTTCCACGCCATAGGCATCATATACTTTGACACCACTGTGGTCTAGAACAGCGATTTCTTCCTGTTCAAGCAGGTAATAATCCCGTGTATAGCGGAGAATTGCCGGAACGTCAGAAGCAATGAAGCTTTCCTCCTTGCCCAGGCCAACAATCAGCGGGCTTTCTTTTCGGGTCGCATAGACCACATCCGGATGGTCGGCGAAGATAATGCCCAGAGCATAAGAACCTTCCAAGTCCCGAATGGTGTTGGAGATGGTTTCAATCGGGCTGCCGTTGTAGTTGTAATCCAGCAGTCTTGCAACGACTTCTGTATCCGTATCGCTGGCGAATGTTACGCCCTTTGCAGACAGATATTCTTTCAGTTCTTTGTAGTTTTCAATGATACCATTATGAACAATGGTCACTCTGCCGCCTGTATGCGGATGAGAGTTGATGTCAGATGGTTCGCCATGGGTTGCCCAGCGAGTATGTCCAATGCCAGCGTGTCCCTTTGGTCTGCCTTCCTGTTCCATTTTATGAATGAGGTCTGCTAATCTGCCCTTTGATTTTGCGACCTGAATATTGCCTGATTCTGAAAAAACAGCAATACCGGCTGAGTCATAGCCACGGTATTCCAGTTTGGTCAATCCGTTGATGAGGACATCCGTACAATTCCGGCTGCCTACATAACCTACGATTCCGCACATAATAAAAGTGCCTCCCTTTTTGGTTTGATATGAATCATTATAACACGTTGTCTTTAGAAATGCAAGAAAAACGGGGGTGCTTTTCATCTCTTTTTCACAAAATGGCAGAGATTCCATGCGAAATTTGGCAGCACATTTTTGAATTTGCAGCCCGTTTCGCAAAAAAAGACCGCTGCGAGCCGGCGGCAGTCCTTTTTGTCATTGGTTGTAACATTATGTGGAAATCGTAATTTGCACCAGAATCAATCGGGCATCCTGCTGCCGCAGGGCAATCCAAGTGCCCCGAACCTGCAGCAGCATCGGGCAGCGTTTCGGATTCCGCAGGCATTGGATGTTTGTTCCGGGGACAAGACCGAGGTCTTGCAGCCGCCGCTTCATTGCAGGTGCGGTGTGCAGGGCGTATAAGGTGCAAGTTGTTCCAGCTCGCAGGCGATGCAGCGGAATGGGAATCGGCCAGCGTTCTTCCATTACGGTCGCCTCCTTTTTCTTCTTATTCTATGCAAACAGGGCGGAAAATGTGAAGAAGTTCGCCAGCAGTTTGACAATGGCTTTTTGATTTGACGAAACCGCAGAACTATGCTATAATGAAAACAATTTTGAATGTTTTTAGGGAGGTGTACCGTTTTGACGGTCACATTAATTTCACACACTCCGCAGCCGGAGCAAATCATTGCAGCCGCTGCAAAATTATGTTATTCCGATACGACCGTAGAGGACTTGATGGACGGGCTTTCTGCGGAGCAGGCAGAAAAGTTTGTTGGCATGCTGGAAACTATGGGACATGAAAGCCCCGTGGAACATGTTACTTTTACGTTTGGCATTGCTGGCGTTTCCCGTTCGCTGCTGGCACAGATTACCCGTCACCGGATTGCCTCGTTTTCCGTACAGAGTCAACGCTATGTGCGGAAGAATCAGTTCACCTATGTGACACCGCCGGCAATTGCAGCCGATGAAGCAGCCGCTGCCCTGTATCATCAGACGATGGAACAGACTGTGCAGGCTTACAATGCACTGGCAGACCGCTTGCAGGCAACCTATTATCCGCAGTTTTTGGCAGAGGGCTGCACCGAAAAGGCAGCTCGTTCCAAGGCAGAAAAGAAGGCGATTGAAGACGCTCGTTATGTCCTGCCGAACGCCTGTGAAACAAAAATGATGGTGACGATGAATGTTCGTAGCCTGCGGCACTTTTTCCAGTTACGCTGCTGCAATCGGGCACAGTGGGAAATTCGGGATTTGGCAACGCAGATGCTGAAACTTTGCTGCGAAGCAGCTCCGGCATTGTTCCGCCATGCAGGTCCGGCTTGCTGTCAGGGCGGATGTCCAGAGGGAAAGATGACCTGTGGACAGATGGCAGCCGTTCGGGAACGGTTCGCAGCATTGCACGCTGCACCGTCCACCGCAGAAACGAGGTGAGCGGATGCCAAACGGAAAATTATTGGTTCTAGATGGATTGGACGGCAGCGGAAAGTCCACACAGTTTGAATTGCTGCAAACGGCACTGCAAAAGCAGGGCGTTTCGATTCAGGCAGTGAGCTTTCCGGATTATGACAGCCCTTCGGCTGCCTTGGTGAAGATGTATTTAAACGGCGAACTTTCCAATACGCCGGATGGAGTGAATGCCTATGCAGCATCCAGTTTTTATGCGGTTGACCGCTATGCAAATTATCATTTGCACTGGGAGCAGGCATATCACAACGGAACTTGTATTTTAGCGAGTCGTTATACCACTTCCAACGCCATCTATCAGATGGGTAAGCTGCCGAAGAGCGAATGGGACAACTATTTGCAGTGGCTGGCAGAATATGAATATGGGCGGCTGGAACTGCCGGAACCGGATACCGTAATTTATTTGGATATGCCGGTATCGGTACAGCAAGCATTGCTCTCCAAACGCTACGGCGGCGATGCCGGAAAGAAAGACTTGCACGAAGCAGACATTGCCTTTCAGTTGCAGTGTCAGCAGGCGGCTTATTACGCAGCGGAGAAGCTGGGCTGGAAAGTGCTGCCGTGCAGCCAGAACGGCGAACCGCTGCCCGTAGAAACCATTCATCAGGAACTGTTCCGCCATGTACAGACCAGTTGGGGGTTATAAAAAAACATGCTGACGTTTCGCACGATTTCCATTTCTGACCGGGAATGGATTCAAAAAGCCTTGCAGCAGTCCCAATATCAGGGCTGTGAATACAGCTTTGCCAATAACCTTGCGTGGTATCGGGCAAGTGATTCGAGAATTGCTTCGTTTCAGGGCTTTTATATCATTGCGGCATTTGATACGCCGGACGGGATTCCGGATGTCACCGTTCCGAGCGGAAGCGGCGATTGGGACGCTCTGCTGCGGGAGTTGGTGGAAACGCTCTGCCCGAACGGCGAACCGTTGCGGTTTACAGGCGTGACCCGAGAAATGGCAGCGTTTTTGCAGCAGCGGTTTCCGGATGCGGTCTGGCAGCCTGACCCAGCGGCGTATGATTATATCTATCGAACAGAAGATTTGATTACGTTAAAAGGCAAACGCTACCACAAGAAACGCAATCACTTGCATCAATTTCAGGAGCGGTACAACTGGACATTTGCACCGCTGACAGCAGCAGATCAAGATGCTTGCATTGCGTTCAGTGCTGCCCTATACAATGAAAAAAAGGGATACGATGACCGTTCCAGCATTGTGGAACAGTTTGCGATTCATACCTTTTTTACGCACTGGGACACGTTGGGGCTTTGCGGTGGAGTGTTGCGAGTAGATGGAAAACTAGTTGGTTTTTCGATTGGTGAACCGCTGAACCGAGATACTTTTGTGACACACATTGAAAAGGCAGACATTGCCTATCAGGGTTCATATACCGCTTTGACACAGGCATTTACGGCACAGTTTGCAAAAGATTATCGCTATATCAATCGGGAGGAAGATTTGGGCATTGCCGGTTTACGGCAGGCGAAAGCGTCCTATTATCCGGTGTATTTGCTGGAGAAAGGCGATTTGGTTATTCCAGCATCCATGCGATAATTTCCGCAATTACAAATGGTGGAGGCGACGAGCGTCGAACTCGCACCAAAATGAACTGGAAAGAGAAAGGAACATTTTTTATGATTTATGTATTTTTAGCAGATGGATTTGAAGAAACGGAAGCAATCGCACCGATTGATATGCTTCGCCGTGCAAAAAAAGAAGTGGTAACCGTTGGCGTAACGGGAAAAGTTGTCATCAGTTCCCATGGTGTACCGGTAACAGCAGACATCACACAGGATGAAATCCAGCTGAATGACCAGCTGGAAATGATTGTGCTGCCGGGTGGAATGCCGGGCACATTGAACGAAGAAGCTTCCGAACAGGTACAAGCTGCCATCACCTATTGTGCAGAGCAGAACCGCTATTTAACTGCCATCTGTGCAGCTCCGTCTATTCTGGGACATCGGGGACTGTTGAACGGCAAGCATGCTGTCTGCTATCCGGGCTTTGAATCGGCTTTGACGGGTGCAGAAGTTGGAACAGAAGGCGTTGTACAGGATGGAAATATCATCACCGCCAGAGGTGCAGGTGTTGCCATTGATTTTGGTTTGGCATTGGTTGCAGCTCTCTGCGGTGTAGAAAAAAGTGCAGAGATTCGGAAGGGAATTGTATATGCCTGAACAACAGACAAAAAAAGAACAACTTCGCCAGTATTACCGCACGCTTCGCAAAGAACGCACGGCTCAGGAGAAACAACGGCTTGACCTTGCCATGCAGGAGCGGTTCTGTGCATCTGTCTGCTATCGGAACAGCAAAGTGCTGTTGCTCTATGCAGCAACCATTGCAGAACCGGAAACTGAATGGATTTTATCACAGGCATTACAGGATGAAAAGATTGTAGGATTGCCGAAATGCCTGCCGGAACGGCAGATGGTGTTTTGTCAGGTAACGAATTCCCAGCAGCTGCATCGGGGTGCATACGGCATTTTAGAGCCGGATGCAGTTTGTCCGACGCTCGAACCGCTGCCGGAAACAGGCTGCGTTTGTCTTGTCCCGGGGCTGGCATTTGACCGGGCAGGGTATCGTCTGGGCTATGGCGGCGGCTATTATGACCGATTTTTGCAGCAGCATCCGCAGTTGATTCGGGTCGGTTATTGCCCGTCGATGCACGTTGCAGAAACTTTACCGAGAGAAGAAACCGATTGCCCCGTGCAATATTTAATCACAGAACAGACAGAGGAGGAATTGTATGGATCAGGAACATAAGACCGATTCGCAGGAACGAGATGCCCTTTTGCGGGAGATTCTCGATGATACCAGCCCGAACCGTCCGGCTGCAAAACCACCGCAGCGTCCGCTTGTTTCTCATGCAGCGGAAGAAGAACCCGTTCCGGTGGTTTCTCACGCTGCGGAAAACAGTGCACCGGTTTCCCACGCAGCACCTACACCCAGTCCAGAGCCAGCAGCACCACCGATTGACCCACGGGATGCCGACCTGCCAGAACCCGACTGGAACATTGGCAGCACACAGGCATTTCAGACCAATACGGGCGGAAAACATGCTGCTCCGGTAAAGACATATTCTGCTGCGGAAACGGCACAGCTCTATGAAGATTTAGACGGCATCAGCCAGCAAGAGCCAGCACCTGTTCCGCCACAGCAGCAGAAGAAAAAGAAGAAAAAGAAAAAACGGCGGAAGGGCAGAGTACTGTCCGCATTGATTATTACGTTTGCAGTCATTGCGATTTCCGTTGTTGTTTCCGCTCTGACCATGACATTTGGTCGGGATTTACTGGGCATTAATAACGATACGAAAACTCGTATTGTAAACATTCCGTCCGGTTCGAATACAAGTGAAATTGCCGACATTCTGAAAGAAGCTGGCATCATCAGCCATCCGAAAGTGTTTACGTTCTTTGCAGGAAGAAGTGATAAAGATGGACAATTCACCGCTGGTGAACATGAACTTCGTCCGGATATGGCGTATGAAACCATCTTTGAAGAATTGGCATCTCCAGCAATGAATGAAGCCGGAACGGTACAGATTGCATTTCCGGAGGGCATCAACCTGCGAGAAGCAGCTGACATGCTGGAAAGCACGGGCGTTTGCAAGGCAGAAGAATTCTTGGAATTTTTCAACAAGAATGCAAAATACGGCTATACGTATGAATCCCACCTGCCGAGCTTTGTCAATGAAAAGTTTTATCCGATGGAAGGCTATTTGTTCCCGGACACCTATATTTTCTATGAAGATATGGATGTAGACTTGGTGTGCCAGAAGATTCTGGAGAACTTCAACAGTAAGATTACACCGGAATACTACGAACGAATGGACGAACTGAATCTGTCTTTGGATCAGACCTTGACGCTGGCATCCATGATTCAGGCAGAAGCCGGAACGGTGGATCAGATGACGAAGATTTCTTCTGTATTCTGGAATCGGTTGAACCATCCGAATGAATATCCGAAATTACAGTCTGACCCAACCACCAACTATGTGGAAGAAGTCATCAAGCCGAACATCAAAAAGGCAGATCCGGAACTGTATGCAGCGTATGATACCTATCAGTCCAACGGTTTACCGCCGGGGGCAATCTGCAATCCGGGCATGGATGCGATTCGGGCAGCCCTGTATCCAGCAGAAACGGATTATTATTACTTCTATTCCAACTTGGATACAAAGGAAACCTATTTCAGCCGTACCTTGCAGGAACATGAAACAATTATGGAAAAGGTAGAACGGACTCGCCAGCCAGCAGTGACCACGAAAGACAGCCAGGAAGAAACGCAGGTTGTCTTTGGCGTGGGAACGAGCGTTGCAACCGAACCGCCAACGGATGAATATGGCAATTTATTGACGACCACAGAAACACAATCGGAAGAGAATGGGGAATAAAAAGAGCATGAACATCAGAAAACCAGAGGTATTAGCACCAGCAGGGGACTGGGAACGATTTCAGTTTGCCTTGCAATACGGTGCGGATGCCATCTATTTGGGCGGAAAGCAATTCACCATGCGGGCAGCACCGGCGAATTTTACGGCGGAACAGCTTGCAGCAGCGGTGCAGCTTGCCCATGCAAAGGGGGTCAAGGTCTATCTGACCTGTAACACCCTGCCACACAATGCAGACTTACCGCAATTCCTGCCCTATTTGCGAGAGATGGCAGAAACGGGTATTGATGCGGTGATTGTTGCCGACTTGGGCTTGCTGGCATTGATTCGGAAAACACTGCCGGATTTGGAGATTCACATGTCCACCCAAATGGGTATCGTCAACTATGAAACGGCAAACGCACTCTATGATTTGGGCGTGAAACGAGTTGTTCTGGCACGAGAACTTTCTCTCGAAGAAATCGCAGAGATTCGGGCAAAAACTCCAGCAGATTTGGAATTGGAAGCATTTGTTCACGGGGCAATGTGTGTATCTTTTTCAGGGCGTTGCCTGCTGTCCGCCTATCTGACAGGACGGGATGCGAATCAGGGGGCTTGTGCCCAGCCATGCCGCTGGAAATATCGTCTGATGGAGGAAACTCGTCCGGGACAGTATTTTCCAGTGGAAGAGCACGACGAGGGAACGTACATCATGAATGCAAAAGACCTCTGCATGATTGACCACATTCCGGAGTTGTTGGCTGCTGGCGTGGATAGCTTGAAATTGGAGGGCAGAGCGAAATCCTCGTATTATGTAGCAGTCGTAACGAATGCCTATCGTTCTGCTGTGGATGCTTATTTGCAGCAGCCGGAGGGCTTTGTCCTGCCGGAATGGATTCGGGAAGAAGTGTACAAAGTCAGTCACCGTGGATATTGCACGGGCTTCTTCTTCGGAAAGCCAGAGGCTGGACAGCGGTATACGGATAACAGCTATGACCGCAGCTTTGATGTCATTGCGATTGCAGACGACTGGCGGGATGGCATGCTCTATGTGACCCAGCGAAATCGGTTCTTTGCAGAAGATACCGTGGAACTGCTTGCACCGGAACGGCAGCCGATTACCATTCCCCTGAATGGAAACTTGTTCGATGAAACAGGGGAACGGATTACCGTTGCCAATCATGCAATGATGGCATGTGCATTCCCGTGTCCGGTTGCAGTGCCAAAGGGAACAATTGTCCGGAAACGGGCAGAATAATTGCAAAAACAAAAGCCGACTGATGCAGACGATGCATCGGTCGGCTTTTTGCATTTCAGCGAAAATCACTTTGAAATTTGGACAGGTTGTGAAAAATAGGCGGATGTTGTTTGTGCAAGTTTCACATTTTTTTCAAGAGTCGTTTCATTTTTAAGTTTACTTTCAGAAACAGTCGTTACAATGAAAAACAGAAAGACAGCCATTCAGGTCGTGTAAACGGAAAAAAAGGAGCGATTACCTATGAAACAAGCAAAAAAACGGTTTGGCAGGGGAGCAGTTGCCAGCTTGTTCTGTGCAACAGTTTTAGCAGCTAGTCTTCCGGCATTGCCGGCAGCAGCCTCCACACTGGCAGGTGATGTAAACTTAGATGGAAACGTAAACCTCAGTGACGTGGTTGCGATGCAGCAATATTTATTACAGGAACGGACACTCTCCGCAGAAGCTGGAGCAAATGCCGATTACAATGCAGATGGCGTTTGCAATGTCATTGACTTGGCAATGATCAAGCGGACGGTTCTGCAAAATAATCCGATCAATGATACCATTGCCATTCATCTGAGCGACAGCGGTATTACTGTAGAAAATGATACGAAAGGCGTGACGAGTGTCAGCGGTAAGACGGTTGCCATCTCTGCTTCCGGTTCGTATACCGTAGATGGCAGCATGGCAGATGGACAGATTCTGGTTAATATTCCAGATACCACTGCGGATGCCGATGATGTAGAATTGATTCTGAACAATGTAACGATGACTTCCTCCACAGGTGCACCGTGTATCTATACACAGTCGGCAGTAAAGACAAAGTTGACCGTTACCGGAACAAACACCTTTACCGATACAGCAACCGCAGCCAACGCAGATACCAGCGGTGTTATTTATGCGGACGGCAAGTTGACCGTGACAAAGAATAGTACCGGTACGTTGCAGGTTACTTCTTCGATGAATGCAGGCTTGTATGCAACAAAGAATATCAACCTGAATGGCGGTACAATTGCGGTAAATACAGACGTAGACAGCACTTCAGATGCAGATGCCATTAAGACGAAAAAGACCTTGACCGTAGAGGGTGCAACCGTAACGGTTGACGCTTCCGCAGATGGCTTGAAATCCACAAAGGAACTGGTCAACATCGTTTCCGGCAATGTCAGCGTAAAGGCTGGAAATGATGCAATACAGGCTGCAACAGACATTAACATTTCTGGCGGTACGGTCGTTGCAGGCGGTGACCGTGGATTCCGGTTGGATGACGGCGGAAAGCTGACCATTACAGGCGGTGATGTGCTGGCAACGGCAACCGATTATCAGATTACCAATAGCACCGACAGTCTGGCAACGGTTGACCTCAGCGGCTGTACGCAGGGTGTCATGATGCTGGACTTTGCAACAGAACAGGCAAAGAAGCAGCCGATTACGGTACAGCAAAATGGGAACACTGTTTATGAAATGACTACGAATAAGAAGTGCAGCTATGCCCTTCTCAGTGGCAGCGGCTTGACGGCTTCTGGAAACTATGCCACAGTGGTAAATGGTGCTGCACAGGGACACACACCATCCGGCAGAACCACGCAGGAAAGCACATTTGTGATGAGCGGAACAGCAACTGAATTTTATCAGGTTGCAGCAACTGGAACGGTTGTCACACCAATAGATGATACTGCTGTTGCGACGATTTCTTACAGTAATAGCGGTGTGCAGCTATTGAACGCTTCGGGCAAGGATGTTTCTTCCTCGAATAGCAGCGGTATCACCGTAGACGGCAGCACCGTAACACTGACGCAGCCGGCAACGGTAGATGTTACTGGGGAAAGCAGCAATGCTCGGATTGTGGTCAATGTAGATAAAACCACGTATGCAGACGGCGTTGTGGAATTGTGCCTGAAAAATGCAACCCTCAGCAATGCAACCGCAGCACCGATTTATGTAGAAGCAACTGGCGATGAAGTGGTACTGAACAGCTCCAGCGGAACTGTGAATACGATTTCAGACGGAACAAGCCATACCGATACGTATGTAGACAGCGATGGCGTTACCAACACCGTCAACGGTGCAGTGTTCTCTCGGGATGACCTGAAGCTGAAAGGCTCTGGTAGCTTGACCATCAACGGCAATACAGAAGATGGTTTGGTCTGCAAGAATGACTTGAAACTGTATAACGGAACGATTACCGTTACTGCAAAGGACGATGCAATCCGTGGCAATGACAGCATTACCATCGGCAACGCTTCTGCAACGGATTACAAGAATTTGAAAGTAACGGCAACTTCTATCGCAGGTGATGCCTTTAAGACGAAAGACACCGATACCACCAGCGGAAAGGGTTACCTGACCATTAATGGCGGTACGGTTCAGGCAACTGCTTATGCAGATGCATTCCATTCTGCACAGACGCTGACTGTCAATGGTGGGGACATCAATATTCAGACCACTTGTCCAGCTTCTAACAGCAATACTGGCGGTTGGGGCGGATTCCCAGGCGGTGGTGGAGATGGAAACTCCGATCAAACAGACATCAGTGCAAAGGGCTTGAAAGCAGGTTGCACCGATGACAATAATAATACCATTGAGGGCAATATTACGATTGCTGGCGGTACGATTACGATTGATTCCACAGATGACAGCGTACACGCAACCAACATTACTATGACAGGCGGTACAGTCACCGCAGCCACTGGTGATGATGGCATGCATGCCGATAACAAGCTGGACATTCAGGCAGGAACGGTAATCATTACGAAATCCTATGAAGGTCTGGAAGCCGCAGATTTACAGATCAACGGCGGTAATATTCACGTCAATGCTTCCGATGATGGCTTGAATGCCGCAGGCGGCAACGACAGCTCCGGCAACAATGGTGGCTGGGGCGGTGGCGGCTGGGGAGGCGGCATGAGCTCCTCCACTGGCACGCTCACTATCAACGATGGTTATCTGGTTGTTCGGGCAGAAGGTGACGGCTTGGACTCCAACGGTGACTTGATTATCAATGGCGGTACGGTTCTGGTTTATGGTCCAACAACTGGCGGCAACGGCATCTTCGACAAGGGCGATGGCAATTATACTTTCCAGATTAACGGCGGTACTGTTTGGGGTTGCGGTACAAGTGATATGTTTGAGTCGCCGAACACAACGTATCTTTCCGGAACCGTTTCTGCAACCGCAGGGGCAACTTTTGCGGCAGCAGATGCATCCGGCAATGTTTCCAGTATTATGACTGTTCCATCTGATATGAACATGAGCAATGCAATGTTGTTCTATTGTGGCAGCGATGTTAGCAGCGTTGGACTCTACAGCGGCGGTACTTATAGCGGCGGCACAATGAATGCCGATGGCTATGCAACCGGCGGAACGCTGAGCGGTGGCAGCAGTGTTTCCAATTCCAGTGGCGGTGGAAATAACCGTCCGGGCGGACGTTGGTAAAAGATTCTTTTTTGCAAACTCGATTACCATCTAATATACTACTCCACAAAAAGCCGTCCTGTGCAATTACGTACAGGACGGCTTTTTGATAGGTTGGAAATAGAAAGAAAGGGGAGCGGATACGAGCCGCAGGCGACTGCGGTCGAGCTGGCTCAGCTCGGCGAGGGGTGTAGGGGGCAAGCTGCCCCCTGCAAAGAGTGGATAATAAGCAATAATAAAAATCTAAGAAGAATAAACAGCTGTTCGCCATTCAAAAAACATAAAAAATTCCTGTAATCTGCAATCTAAGAAAGATTCATAACCAATTCGGACAACACAACCACCGGCGAACGGCACACAGGCAGACAGCGAAGCGATTCTGCCGAACCGGATTCAGGTGGTTTTCCTAAGAGCAGGATTTCCATTGCAACTGTTCCACTGGAACAATTGCAAGATGCTTGTTTTCTGTTCCGGTTTCACAAGGCGGGGCGGTCTTGTTCGCCCCGCCTCGAAAAGCTGTCGCTTTTCTCACCACCCGCTCCGTGTGCCAAAAGCATGGCACGGGGATTTCGCTGCCTGCGGGCAGCAATCAGGGCTACTCGCCCTGAACCTCGCCAATATTTTTGAACAATTGTTGGATCAAAAAACTTTTTGTTTGCCTGCGGCTCGTAATTGAAAATCAGACTGCAAAATCAAATTTGCTTCGCAAATGTGGGCTGCTCGCCCACACCTCGGCAGCATTTTTGAAAAACTGCTGCACCGAAAAACTTTTTCATTTAAAGCGGTAGTGCGAATGAATAATGCCCATGGCAACCAGTGCAACCACCAACCCTACTAAAAAGCTAATGCCAAATGCAATTAGAGTTTGTTTTCGGGCTGCATATGCCGGCTTGCTGTCCGACCAAATAACCTGATTCGTTGCATCGTCCAAATACAGATATTGGTCATATTCGTTATCATAGACGTAATAGTGTTTTGGAATGCCCTTTTCATAGTAGGACTTTAATTCCTGACAGAAAATCTGAACCGCTGTATATGGGTCTTCCTCGCCCCGTTTCATGTGCGGATTCATTTCGCTGAAAATTTCTGAAACACGGTCATCACCGCCATTGGTGAAATAAAGCTGTGCAATCCCGTGTGTAGCAATAAAGTCGTGCGGTGCATAGTCCGTATCATCAATATATGAGCCGTATAAATCCAGATACAGAGCAATACCATCTGTTTCTTTTTCATCACCAAATCGGTCTAAGTAGTCGGCAACGGCATATTCTCTTGCATCACTTTCACTGGAGAGTTTATTTGCACCCAGTCTGACACAAATGTTCATCTGTAGATCTACTGCCGTTTCATAAACCAGTTCATCCAGTTTGACGGATTCTTCGCTGGTCAGAACACCCGCTTCATCGTAGACATAGCATTCACTGAGCAGCAAACCGGAATCCTCTGCACTTACAGATACTGGCTGTATGACAGCAGACAAGCTGCAAACCACAGCTGCTGTGGTCAGAATGGGTTGTATGATGGAAAATCGCATTACAAACTCCCTCCAATCAGACCGCCCAGCACCCCAATGACAACCATCAGAGCCGCACAGAACGTGAGTAACTTTGCCCAACTCAGCGGTGGCGTACCAGAAAGTTTTTTCGTCTGTCCATTCATGGCAAAGTGATAGGTTTTTCCGCCGTGTTTGTAGGACATGAACCAGACGGGCAGCAATACATAGTCGTGCTGTAAGTTGGTCATATTGACATGCACCTGTTTATTTTTGATGCTGGTGTATTGGGTCAGGGTTTCATTGATGACTTGTTCGCTGGCAGTCTGGACTCTTGATTGAATCCGGGGAACAATCTTTTCCCAGTCCACATCGTATTTTTCTGCTAAAAAGCCGCTCAGATACTGCATAGAAAACGGCCGCATTTCCTGAATAGGGAATGGCTCAATGGCATCCATCAGGGCATCTTCGATTTTTGCTGCACCGTCTGCCGGAACACGTTCAAAGGGAATTTTTGCCTGACGGGAAACCGTGTATTCTGTAGTTTCAGTCACTTGATATTTTCCATCCCGCCAGGACTTGACAACCTGCCCGATACCAGACATGTCTGTATCTGCCAGACAGCTGGCAAGCCAGAACGGCACATATACGCCGCTCATCTTTTCCAGCTGCTGTTTGGAGCGGAAATCAGATGGCAGAAACCAGCGTTTCTTGCACCATGCCCGAAATTCTTTTTCTGCGGCATCTCGCTGCACAGCGAACGGCAACACATATGCCGGCTTATAATTGCCCTTGAGCCGTCCGGCAAGTACAACCGGATTGTGGCAGTAGTAGCAGAATGTTGCAGAGGTGGTTTCTTCTGCAATAATCTGTGCCCCGCAGGATGGGCATTCATAAAGACGGGTATGTTCTTCAAAGGCTGCTTCATCGTTTTCATCTTTTAATGTTTTTGCGTCTGTATCTGCCTCTTTCTGTGCTGTTTCGTTTTGGGTGTGATAGCGAGCTTCCATTTCTGCTTCTGTGAAGTCGCTGGCACAGTATGGGCAGGAAAACATCTGCTTTTCCGGATTGAAAACCAATTCGCCGCCGCAGTTGGGGCATTTATATTGTACGGTATTCACAAGGAATCCTCCTTCATTGGAATTGAGTTATCCTCTCGGCTTGCCGCATTCGGTGCAGAACTTTCCGGTGTTTTCTGCACCGCAGCTGCACTTCCATTTTCCGTCTGCTGGTCTTGGCTTGCCGCATTCCGTGCAGAATTTTCCGGTATTCTCTGCACCGCAGCTACACTTCCATGTACCGACTGGGGCTGGTTTCGGCTGACCGCATTCCGTACAGAACTTTCCGGTATTGGTTGCACCGCAGCTGCACTTCCAGCCGTTTGCCGGAGCAGCTTGCTGCTGTTGTTGCTGCTGCTGTGCCTGCATCTGCTGTTGCATCTGCATTTGCTGCAAGTTGGCAGCACTTGCTCCAGCCATAAAGTTTCCAGCACCCTGCATGCCCATGCCCATACCCATGAATGCCTGTGCAGCACCAGCGGTATTTGAGCCGGCAGCTTTCAAACCTTCTGCAACAGCTCCTTGTACATAGCCTTCCCGGATGGTGGCATCTGAGAGCATTGCCCCTTGATTTCGCATATTGATAAGCTTTTTGCTTTCTTCGTCATAGCTGATGCTGGCAATGCCGACCGAGCAAATTTCAACGCCACGCAGTTCATTCCAGGTTGCATCCAGTGCATCGTTCAGATACTTTGCCAGTTCTGCACTCTTAGAAGGCAGGCTGGAGATCCGAACGCCATCCACAGACATTTTTCCGATTGCCGTCTGTAAAGCCGTCAAAAATTCTGCATTAAACTGTTCGTTGATGTCGTTGAAGTCCACCCGTCCGGTGTTGCATATGCTGCTGTTTTCCATGTAGAACTTCAGCGGATCGGTAACTTTGATCGAATACGTGCCGTGGCAACGCAGGAACAGTTCTGCATTATAGAAGTTATCGAAATATTGCAGGGCATTCCGAGTACCGAAACGGATGCCACGGATTTCCGAGAGGTTGACGAAATAAGCCCGCTGAGATTTTCCCGGCTGTCCGCCAAATTTAAACCGTTCAAAGGTTTCCTTGACGGAAGCCTTCAGTTCTCCGTTAAAAAGAGAAGGGGACTGCGACAGGAATACTTCATAGTAACCCTGTTCCGCAGTATAGTCAACGATTTTTCCGCCTTCTGTGAGGAATAGCATTTGATTTGCACCGACTTCAATGCGAGAACCATTGGAAATGATGTCGGCACTGCCACGCCGGTGCTGTTTGCCGACCTGTTCGCCCTTGGTGAGAATGGTGGTAGGTGTCATATTTTCTGCCCGGATATAATCCAGCCAGGAATCAGAAAGTGTGCCGCCAACGGCACCGACTGCTGCTCGAATAAGACCCATAAAAATAACCTTCTTTCTAATTGTATTGGAAAACGGTGTGTAAAATTCGTTTTCTGTCCAAAAAAACAAAAATCTTGGATATAAAAATTATATCACAATTTTTTAAAAAAAGCAAGCACTTTTTTGGTGCGAATTTGTCAACTGTGACGGGAAATCTGGAAGAAAGAGAGATTGGTTTGGGATGTTTTCTTGCAGGAATAGTGAATCTGCACAATTTACAGGCGAAATTAGACTGATTATTTATGCAAGAAAATATGTTGACAAAGTCGAAAAGATGTGATATAATAATGAAGCTATCGCACGAGAGTGAAGATTGTGAAAAGAAACGGGAAAGAACCGGAAAAGCATGGATGGGAATGACCGATTCACAAAAATGAAATAAAGTTCATAAAACGTTTACTTGACATTTCCGCAAAAGTGTGATATACTAAATAAGTCGTCAGGACAGAGCACAGAAAAAAGAAACATTGGTTTCTCAAGTATTTTTCTTTTGCAGACGTTCCTGAAACGGACTACTGTGGGAGCTTAGCTCAGCTGGGAGAGCATCTGCCTTACAAGCAGAGGGTCACAGGTTCGAGCCCTGTAGCTCCCACCAAATTGGTCTGGTAGTTCAGTTGGTTAGAACGCTGCCCTGTCACGGCAGAGGTCGTGGGTTCGAATCCCATCCAGATCGCCAACGCCTCTGTAGCTCAGTCGGTAGAGCAGGGGACTGAAAATCCCCGTGTCATTGGTTCGATTCCGATCGGAGGCACCAAAGAATATGTTGTGTTATCTGCAGAAGCGGATGAGGAAGCTGCATATTCTTTTCTTGCGGATTTAGCTCATCTGGTAGAGCGCCACCTTGCCAAGGTGGAGGTAGCGAGTTCGAGCCTCGTAATCCGCTCCATTGCATTGTATTATCTCTTCCATTAGAAAGACCGTTGGTTTCCCCCTAACGGTTTTTCTTTTTGGAGGAGATTTTTCGTTTTTATGGGGGAATTTGTAGAGGTTGTAGGAATGGAAATCGTTTTGATGTTGGTTGCAATAAGATGAGCCGCAGGCAAATAAAAGTTTTTTGCTCCAGCAATTTTTCAAAAATGCTGGCGAGGTTCAGGGCGAGTAGCCCTGATCGCTGCCCGCAGGCACTTTTGCCTGCCGGCATGCTGCAATTGCCCCGTTGCCTTGTCCGAATTTGCAACTTGTTTTATAAAAATCATGAAATTGCGAATTAGACAGCTTTAAAAAATGCAATTGCAGCAGGAAAAACAGATTGCAAAATCTGATTTGCTCCGCAAATGTGGGCTGCTCGCTCACACCTCGGCAGCATTTTTGAAAAACTGCTGCACCGAAAAACTTTTTAGCTGCCTGTGGCTCGTATTTTACAGCCTATTTCTTTTCCACAAAAATCGAAAAAGCGGATGCTCCATTTCAACAGGTTTTCAAAAACTTGTGGAAGGAACATCCGCTTTATTGTTTTATTTTTTCAGAATGCTTTTATTGACACTGATGCAAGAACTGCTCGTGAATCCGCAAATCTGCATCTAATTCCGGATGGAATGCAACCGCAGTTTGGTTCTGATAACGAACTGCAACGATTCGTTCTTCTACCGTTGACAGCACTTCCACGCCATCTTCCACCGCTGCAATATATGGAGCACGGATGAATGTCATTGGAATGTCACCCAGTCCGGCAAACGGTGCAACTGTGTGGAAACTGCCCAGCTGTCGCCCGTAAGCGTTCCGCTGTACCGTTACCGGCAACGTGCAGAAACACCGCCGTGCATCATTTGCAACCTCTTTTGCCAGCAGAATCAGCCCAGCACAGGTTGCCAGTACCGGCATACCGCCTTGAATCTGTTCCTGAATGGTCTGGAACATGTCCAGTTCTTTCAGTAATTTTCCCTGTACGGTACTTTCTCCGCCCGGCAGGATGATGCCATCATAGCTTTGCAGCACATCTGCTTTCTGTCGCAGTTCGACTGCTTCCGCTCCCAGTTCTTGTACCCGCTTTGCGTGTTCCGCAAAAGCACCCTGTACGGCAAGGACTGCTATTTTCATCGTTTACTTTCCTCTTTCTGCCATCAGCAGGGCAATTTCCTGTTCGTTGATCCCAACCATTGCTTCGCCCAGGTCTTCGGAAAGTTCTGCCAACATTGCTGCATCGTTGTAGTTGGTAACAGCCTTTACGATTGCAGAAGCACGCTTTTCCGGATTGCCGGACTTGAAGATACCAGAACCAACGAAGACACCTTCTGCACCCAGCTGCATCATCAGAGCAGCGTCAGCCGGAGTTGCAACGCCGCCGGCTGCAAAGTTAACAACTGGCAGTCTGCCGTTTTCGTGTACATAGCAAACCAGATCATACGGAACTTGCAGCTGCTTTGCTGCTTCGTACAGTTCATCTGTCCGCATGGAAGTCAGCCGTGCAATTTCCTTGTTCATCATTCTCATGTGCCGAACAGCCTGTACAATATCGCCAGTACCCGGTTCGCCCTTTGTCCGAATCATGGTTGCACCTTCTGCAATTCTCCGCAGAGCTTCGCCCAGATCCTTTGCACCGCAAACAAACGGAACTTTGAATGCAGTCTTGTCGATGTGGTGTACATCGTCAGCCGGAGAGAGCACTTCGCTTTCGTCGATGTAGTCGATTTCGATTGCCTGCAAAATCTGTGCTTCTGCAAAATGACCGATTCTGCACTTTGCCATAACCGGAATGCTAACAGCATTCTGAATGCCCTTGATCATCTTCGGGTCGCTCATACGGGAAACGCCGCCAGCTGCACGAATGTCAGCCGGAATCCGTTCCAGTGCCATAACGGCACAAGCACCAGCTGCTTCTGCAATCTTTGCCTGTTCTGGTGTGGTAACGTCCATGATGACGCCGCCCTTGAGCATCTGAGCCAGTTCTCTGTTCAGTTTTACTTGTGTCTGGTTTTCCATGATGAAAATCTCCTTTTTTCTGATAAAATCCAAGCAAATCGTCTTTTTTATTGACGCATCTGCAAAAATTTGCTATACTCTAAGTATACCGCAAACTGACCTGTTGTAAATACTCAATTAAAACCATTTCAGTCAGGTCAGATGGAAAGAGAGGCGTTCGCATGCTCACCTATTCGTTTACGAATATCGGGTCAGAATCCCTGTACCAACATCTCTATCAATGCATCCGAAATGACGTAGTTTCGGGCATTTTGCCGCCCGGAACAAAAATGCCATCCAAGCGTTCTTTTGCGTTGCATCTGGGTATTAGTGTTATGACAGTGGAAAGTGCGTATAGTCAGTTGGTAGCAGAGGGATATTTATATAGTTTGCCACGAAAGGGCTTTTATGTGGCAGATGTCCGCAGTCAGAAGCCAAAGGTTGCAGCAGATGTTGCCCTGTTTGTTCCGGAAGCTGCTCCGGTTTGGTTTGCCGATTTTGTCAGCAATCACACCGAACCGGATAACTTTCCATTTTCGATTTGGAATCGGCTGATGCGAAAATGTATGACACAGCATCAGCAGGATTTGATGCAGAATGCACCAGCAGGCGGACGGTCAGAGCTTCGGCAGGCAATCGCCAACCATCTATCAGCGTTTCGAGGAATGCAGGTTGCACCGGAACAAATCATCATCGGGGCAGGGACAGACTTTTTATATGGATTATTGATACAGCTGTTGGGATATGACCGCCATTATGCAGCAGAAGACCCAGGCTATGCAAAAATTGCGAAAATTTACCGCAGCCATCGGGTTGCTTTTACGCCTGTACCAATTGACAAAAGCGGCGTATCGGTGGAAGCGTTGCAAGCATGTGGTGCAGATGTCGTGCATTGTTCGCCCTCCCATCACTATCCAACGGGAATTGTCATGCCAGTGAGTCGGCGGTATACGCTGTTGGGCTGGGCAACCGAGCAGAAAAACCGATATATCATTGAGGATGATTTCGATTCTGAATTTCGGATGACTGGAAAACCACTGCCGACCCTGCAAAGCATGGATACGACTGGACGGGTCATTTATATGAATACGTTCACCAAAAGTCTTTCTTCTACTATTCGAATTGGATATATGGTATTGCCGCCACCGCTGACAGAGCGGTTTTATGAGAAACTGGGCTTTTATGCGTGCACGGTTTCTGGATTTGAACAGCTAGTATTAGCACATTTTCTGGCAGAGGGCTATTTTGAAACGCATATCAACCGGATGCGAAACCGCTATCGACAGAAACGGGATACCTTAATTTCCTGTCTGCGAGCAGTAATGCCGCCGGAGATGACAGAGATTCTAGAAGAAGAAGCCGGTTTGCATTTTTTGTTGCGGATTCAGACACAGGCAGATGATGCAGAGTTGGTGCAGCGTGTGGAGCGACAAGGATTGCATGTTGCATGTCTGTCTTCCTATTATGCTCAGCAGGAGCAGGCAGAAGCACATACTTTGGTGTTGAACTATTCCAATGTGCCGGAAGAGAAGATGCCAGAGGCAGCAGAACGATTGCAGCGAGCCATTTTTTCATAATTATAAAGCAAGATAGCAAGATTGGTTGCCGAGTATGAGCCGCAGGCAACGAAAAAGTTTTTCGGTGCAGCAGTTTTTCAAAAATGCTGCCGAGGTGTGGGCGAGCAGCCCACAT
>PPYE01207411.1_pt1 | contig 35770 bp, 35 predicted proteins | sample 1559881 | NCBI WGS metagenome assembly PPYE01 (sample SAMN08240022, study PRJNA423297) | Human gut metagenome, whole genome shotgun sequencing project.
GGGAATGGTTTTCGTCGATTATGCGAAATGTCTGCATTTTTATCCGAGTTTTCCTATGGACGAATTATAGCAGGAGAAAGCCAAGGTGTCGTGCGCGCACCTTGGCAGACACATCTGCCCGCAGTGCGGGCAGTTTGGGACTTTCGGACAGGGGTTGTTGAGAGGGCAAAAACAGCCCTGTTGGGGTCGGAAGCGCAGATAGTCCCGCTGCTTCAAGAAAAACAGCGGGGTTACACACAGAAAATGGAGGAAAAACGGCATGGCGAGCAATAAGATCAAGTTTCCGCTCTGGCTGACGCCGGAGTGCAAGCAGGTCGTGGAGGATAACTACCGTGAAGATCAGTGCCAGAGCCGGAGCGAGTTCATCGAAAAGGCGATCTGGTTTTACGCAGGGTTTCTGCACACGCTGGATGCAGGCGCATACCTTCCGCGCGCCTTGAAGCAGATGCTGGACGGTACGCTCGGCGTGTTTGCAGAGCGCATCGGGCGGCAGCTTTTCAAACTGGCGGTCGAGCAGAACGTCAACAATCACATTCTCGCTTCGGACACGGATATTGATGCGGCGCGTTATATGAAAATGCACACGCTCAGCATGGAGCAGGTCAGGGGTACAAATGGGAAGATCACGTTTGTTGACGTGCTGCAGCAGGAAAAGGCGCTGTAACAGATGGCAAAGTTGATTCAGAAAAGCGGCTTTCTCAGCAAAAAACGAGCCGGTCGTTATATGAAATACATCGCCACGCGCGACGGTGTGGAGATCTTGAATGAGGACGCGGAAGGCATTTATATGCGCTATATCGCCACCCGCCCGCGCGCGGAAAAGCATGAGGGGCATGGACTTTTTGGCGCAGAGCCGCACGTCGATTTGGAAAAAACCATGCAGGAATTAAAAGCGCATGAGGGCAATGTCTGGACGATCATTTACTCTCTGCGCCGCGAGGATGCCGCGCGGCTTGGCTATGACAATGCGGAAAGCTGGCGCTTGACGCTGCTGGCACATCAGAATGACTTTGCCGAGGCCATGCAGATCCCGCCGGAACATCTTCACTGGTACGCAGCGTTTCACGACGAGGGCGAGCATCCGCATATCCACATGATGCTCTGGTCGGACGATCTGCGGTATGGGTTTCTGCGGAAAGACAGGCTGCTGCATATGCAGTCTGTTCTGACCAATACGATCTACGCAGACGAGCTGAAAGAACTCTATATCCAGAAGGATGTGGCATACAAAGAAGTGACTGAAGCAGCGCGAGAAATCATGCGGAAAATCGTTGACCGGATGGAATCTACCGCCGAACCGCCTGTATCCATCCAGCAAAAGCTGTTGGGGTTTGCGCTGGAGCTGCGCACAGTCAGCGGCAAAAAGCAGTATGGCTATCTCAAAAAGCCGCTCAAGGATATGGTGGATTCCATCGTGGATGAACTCGAAAAGCTGCCGGAGGTGGCGGCGTATTATGCTGTCTGGAATGGTCTGCGCGACACGTTGGAGGGCTACTACAAAAATCGACCCCGGCAGCACAATCCGCTTTCCCAGCAGAAAGAATTCCGAGCCATCAAGAACGCGATCATTCAGGAAGCGGAACGCCTGCGGCAGCAGATGGAGCAGGAGTCTTCGCAGGATGAAGAAGCATCTGCGGAGAAAACTTCTACAGACGCTTCCACAAATCCGACGCTTGCAGATGAGAATACTTCATCCACAGCTTCTCATTCTGCACCGCTTCTGTCCGAATACCTTTTGAACTCAACCATCCGTCTGTTTCATCAGATGGGGCAAATCTTCCGCGACAACGCCGCGCCGCCCAGCAATCCAATGGGCATCCGCATCGACTCCAAGCGCCGCAAAAAGCTCATGCAAAAGCGGCTGGCAATGGGGCATAAACAGGATGACCATGAACAAAATTACGGTCAAACATTACAGTAACAGGAGGTGCATTTTGGCACAATACATAGAATTTACCTCGGAGCAGAAAGAGCGTGCCGCGACCGTTGACCTCGAAGAATTCCTCCTTCGACAAGGCGAAAAGCTCATCAAATCTGGACGTGAAAAACGGCTTGCCAGCGACCACAGCGTTACGGTGCACGGCTGTGAGTGGTTCGACCATGCGTCAAACGAAGGCGGCCGCGCGGTCAGCTTTGTTCAGAAATATTACGGCAAGAGTTACGTCGAGGCCATGTCCATGCTGCTCGGTGAGAGCATGGAGCCGGTTTATCCGCAGGCGAAAAAGCAGGAGTCGGTCGAACTAAAGCCTTTCGCACCGCCCGTTCCAAACGCGAATATGCACCGCGTGTTTGCATACCTTCTTAAAACACGCGGGCTGGATGCCGACGTGGTTTCTTACTTCGCACGCAGAAAACTGCTCTACGAGGACGCAGCGCATCACAACGCGGTCTTCATCGGGACAGACGAGGGCGGCTGCCCGCGACACACCCATCTGCGCAGCACGAACAGCTTCGGAAAAGCCTTTCGCCTGAACGTCGAGTCCAGCGATCCGCGTTACAGCTTTCATCACACCGGCACGGATGGAAGCCTTTATGTGTTTGAAGCGCCTATTGATATGCTCTCGTACATTTCCATGAACCCACGGCAGTGGCAGGAACATAGCTATGTTGCCTGCTGCGGCACGTCCCCACTCCCGGTGATGCAAATGCTGAAACCGGAGACGCAGATGGTCTATCTTTGCCTTGATAACGACGATGCTGGGCACAAAGCCAGCGAACGGATGGCAGAACAATTACGCGAACGCGGCGTCATGACAGAGCGGCTTGTACCGGAACTGAAAGATTGGAACGACGATCTTCTCCACGGACAGAAAGAGGAATTAGCTCCATGCCTGAGTCTATGACCCCCTTGGTTGCTGTTGGCGTGATAGGCGCGTTATTCATTCTTCTGCTTTCACTTCTAACGAACAACTACTCGCTGAACAACATCAAGTCTAAAACCGTTGGTGACGGTCAGTACGGCACAGCGCGCTGGGCGACGGATCAGGAGATCCGAAAAGCCTACGTCACGGTTCCCTTTGACGTTGCATCATGGCGTGCCGGAAAGAAGCGCCCGACTGTGCAGGGCCTGGTTCTCGGCAGTGTGCAGCGCGGCAAGCGGCTGGATGCTCTGGTGGACTGCGACGATGTGCATTGCCTCATGATCGGCGCATCCGGTGCCGGCAAGACGGCGTTCTTCCTATATCCCAATATTGAATTTGCCTGCGCTTGTGGTATGAGCTTCCTGATTTTGGACACTAAGGGTGACCTCGCACGCAACTGCGGAAGAATTGCGCAGAAATACTATGGCTATCGCGTATCAGTGGTCGATCTGCGCAACCCGATTCGTTCGGATGGAAACAATCTGATGACGCTGGTCAACCGCTACATGGACGTGGCCCGTGAGCATCCGGACAACCTTGCAGCACGGGCGAATGCAGAAAAATATGCGAAGATCCTCGCCAAAACCATCGTCAATCCGGGCGGCGACGAGCAGGATCGTGGACAGAATTCGTACTTCTATGACGCAGCAGAGGGCGTGCTGGCAACCGTGATCATGACGCTGTCGGAGTTCATTCCGCCGGACAGTGCGGGGCATGACAAGCGGCACATCATGTCCGTGTTCAAGCTGGTGAAGGAACTGATGGCTCCCATGGGAAAGAAGAATGGATTTCAGGTTCTGATAGACAGCCTGCCGGATACGCATAAGGCAGGCTGGATGGCGACCGCAGCAACCAGTTCCTCCGAACAAGGCATGGCTTCCGTCATGTCCACGGTGCTTTCCCGCCTGAATTCATTCATCGATTCCGAGCAGGAACAGGTGCTCTGCTATGACAGTCCAATCGATGCGGAGCACTTTGCGTCCGAGAAGTGTGCAATTTTTCTGATCATCCCGGAGGAAGATCCGACGAAACACTTCATGGCGGGTCTCATGATCCAGAACCTGTCGCGTGAGCTGTTTTCCATTGCGGACGCGAACGAAGGAAAACTGAAAAAGCGCGTGGTATTTTACTGTGATGAATTCGGCACGATGCCGCCCTTTGACGTTCTGCCGCTGTTCTCCGCAGGTCGAAGCCGTAAGCTGACGCTCGTGCCGATCATCCAGAGTCTCGCGCAGCTCGAAAAGAATTACGGCAAGGAGGGCGCGGAGATCATAGCCGATAACTGTCAGGACACGATCTTCGGCGGCTTTGCACCGAACAGCCAGACAGCGGAAACGCTGTCCAAAGCCCTCGGCAGCCGGACAGTCCTTACCGGCTCCATCAGTAAGGGAAAGGACAGCAACAGCCAGAGCCTGCAGATGGCAGAGCGTGCGCTTTTATCGCCGGATGAGCTGAAAAGTCTCCCGAAGGGAGAATTTGTTGTCATGAAAACCGGCACGCACCCGATGCGTACCAAGCTGCAATTATATTTCAAATGGGGAATCAAGTTTGAAGAACCATATCAAACGCCAGAGCGCGCCCAGCGCGAGGTTTACTACGCAGGAAAGGAGGAATTGCTGATGAATATTAAGAAAAGTCTGTATTCCCAACCACAGCCGATCCCAACACCGAAAGCGGGCGGCTATATGAGCAGCTATGCCGAGAAATGAGCTTCTTCGGTGAAATTTACGCCGATCCTGATTTGCCGCACCGGGCGCGGACAGTCTATATGTACCTCCGTGACCGTGCAGGCGGCGGGAGCTGCTGGCCGGGTGTGAAAACCATAGCTCGCGACCTGCACCTCTCGCCGCGCACGGTGCAAAGGGCACTGAACGATCTGGAACGTGCTGGATACATCCAGCGCCAGCGGCGGCACCGCGAGAATGGAAGCTGCACGTCGAACTTATACGTTATAAGTGAGGTCAAATAGTAACACAGACGCTCCCCGCCAAGGGGAACGTCCGCGCTTTTGCTGTCACCAGCGCCGTGACACCACGGCGCAGCTTGAAGGGCCAACTCTATCTGAGATCCAATACAGAAAAGAGAAATCTGTATTTTGGAGATGAAGATTCCAGATGAGTACGCATCTATATCCTTCCGGTGCTGTCATATAATTGCTGCAATTACCTTGGCATCTGCGAAAAGCAGAAGTTAAAACGCATAGAACATAAGCAGTTCCTTAAAAAATAATTCACAAAAATTAAACATGTTATTTGGTTAATCTAACGTTACTTCTTCTGTTGACAAATTTCTGCGAAAGACTTAAACTATATATAAATGAAACGCTTCATTGTTGGCGGCGAAGTTGAGGGCATCATCGTGCAGAGAGTTACGATCAAAGATATTGCCAAGGCTGCAGATGTGTCCCTTGGTACGGTCAGTAAGGTTTTGAATGGCGACCAGAGCGTCAAGGAGGCAAATCGGCTTGCCGTTGAGCAGGCAGTTCAGGCGCTTGGATACAATGTCAACAAGGTTGCGCGGAGTTTGGCGCATAAACCGATCAAAATTGGCATCATGCTTCCGCATGTGTTTGAAGAATATTTTGATCCGATGGTGCGCGGGATCGCGCGCGTGGTAGATTCTCTGGCTGATTACAAGGTCAGTGCTGTCTATAAAAGCTACGAGAAATTCGACGATGACGAGACGGTTGCTGAATGCCTGGAGTATTTCATTTCTGAGGATGTCAGCGGTATCCTGTTGGGTCCGTTTCATCATATTGGCGCATACAGCGGTGTGATGACAGCGCTGAAAAAGCACCAGATTCCAGTGGTGCTTGTGCTTTCGGATCTTGAGCAGACGCAGCGGTTGGCCTGTATCAGCGTCGATGCGCGTCTGTCCGGCAAAACAGCCGCGGAGCTTGCATCGCTTGTGATGAAGCCGCATGAAGCTGCCGCTGTTTTTGTTGGCAATAAAGACGTCACAGAGCACCGCACAAAGGCGGAAAGCTTCTGCGGACGGATGCAGGAATTGAATTGTAAGACCATCGGCGTCTTTGAAACGCAGGACGAATCGGAACTGGCCTACCAGTTAACGGTCAGTACACTCAAGCAATACCCCCAGCTTCGCCTGATCTATGTTGCAACGGGTAACTCTGTTGCGGTCTGCCGGGCGATCTGTGACCATGGCAGGCAGGCAGAGGTTCAAGTCATTGCAACGGATCTGCTGGGCGGTCTGCAAAATTATATTAAGCAAGGAATCGTGATCGGCGCTCTGGATCAGCATCTGGAGGAACAGGGTGCGGTTGCGGTCACAACTCTGTATCAGTATCTGACGGAGGGAACGCTGGAGAGCAGCGAGATCAAGATCGCGCCGAGCGTCCTGCTGCAAAGCGGAATGCTGGAGCAGTTTGACACGCATGCGCATGAATGATAGAAGGTCAAATGCAAATTTGACCTTTTCATTAAAACAAAAAATGAAACGCTTCATATTTGGAAGAAGGAGAACCATTATGCAGAAAGTAAAGATTGGATTTGTTCCCTCCACGTGGGAATCGTGGGATGGAAGCGCTTATACGGGCAAGCTCGCTGGGAAAATGCGCGCGCGCTGTCTGGAAGCGTTTGCAAAGATTCCCGGTCTGGAGATCGTGGCTCCCTCGGAGGAGCTGACGCAGGACGGCTGCGTCGGCACCGTGGAGGAGGGCATGAAGGCTGCCGACCTGTTTAACAAAGAAAACGTGCAGGGTCTCATTATCGGCAATATGAATTTTGGCTTTGAAACGGCCATCGGTGCCATGCTGTCCAAGATCCGCAAGGATATGCCTGTGCTGCATTTTGCCACCCGCAGCGGTCCGTTCTCCCCGCAGGGCAATCGCGCCAACGATACCTGGTGCGGCCAGTTTATGACCTGTTCCGCGCTCAAGCGCCGCGGCTTCAAATTTGAGCACATCATCACCTGCAACCCCGAAGACGAGATCTTCGCCAGCAAGGTCGAGACCTTTACGCGCGCCTGCAACGCCATTTCCCGCTTTGTCGGTATGCGCATCCTGCAGGTCGGCACGCGCCCGACCGGCTTTGAATCCGAATTTTTCAGCGAAGAAGGGCTGATGCGCAACTTCAGCCAAGTTCTCGTCCCCGTCGATCTGGCGACGGCATATGAGAGAATGGACGCGCTGACTGCCGAAAATCCGGAGGTGCAGCGTATTGCCAAGGAGATCCGCGGCGGGGCCGATCTGATCACGGATGAAACGCCGAACTCCATTGTCAATCAGGCACGCTTTGAGAGAATGCTCGTCGAGCTGGCCGAGGAATACCACTGCAACACGATCGCTTCGAGCTGCTGGGAATCCCTGCAGCACCGGTACGGCATTGCCGCCTGCTCCACGTTCTCGCGTCTGAACTCGCAGGGTTATTCCGTGGGCTGTGAGGTCGACGTGATGGGCGCGATCACCATGAGCATCATGAACAGCTGCGCGCTGGGCATGATACCCGCCGATTTCATCGACTGGACCGATCTGCATCCCACCGAGCCGAACGTCTGGCTGGCATGGCACTGCGGCAATGCAGCCTGCGAGCTGTGCGCCAGCAACAGCAAGACCCACCTGATGATGAACGAGCGCCTCGGTCTCTGGGGGCCGTATTGCTACGGCTCCATGGAGTTCCGTATGAAGGACGGCCCGGTCACCTGCGCCCGCATGGTCGAATACGACGGCAAATATTCCATCTTCTATGGCACCGGCGAGTCCATCGACATCGGCCCGATGACCAGAGGCGCATACGCATGGATCAAGGTCAACGACGTTGCCGATTGGGAACAGAAGATGATCGAGGTCGGCTGTGTCCATCACGGCGTCCTGATCCACGACGCCAAGGTCGCCGATGCGCTTGCAATGTTCTGCAAGTTCATGGGGATCGAAGCCGTCCGGGGCGCATAAGATGAGCGTTCTTGGTCTGGACGTCGGCACCTCCACCTGCAAAGGCGTTGTGCTTTCGGCGGATGGAAGCATTCTGGCGCAGGAGCAATACGCCTATGCCGATGCCGTCCGGTTGGATGGCCCAAAAGCGGAGCTGCCGCCGTCCTGCTTTGAAGACAGCGTCAAGACGATCGTTGCCGCACTTGCTGCAAGATGTAAGGATGATCCGATCCGCGCGATCGCAGCCAGCTCACACGGTGAGACGCTGGTCCCGATCGGTGCAGACGGAAAACCGCTGGCGGACGCCATGCTCAGCATGGATCGCCGCTGTCAGGAAAATTCTGATGGATTGACAAGTCGGCTGGGGCAGGAGACAATTTACTCGATCACCGGCTCCAAAATGCACCCGCAGTTCCCTGTGCCGAAGGTCATGTACCTGCAGCAGCGGCAGCCGGAGCTTGCACGACACGTAGTCCATTACGACACGGCAAATGATTACGTCTATCGAATCCTCGGCTGCCCCGGCACGATGGACTATTCCATTGCATCCCGCTTTGGCGGCTTCGATGTTCGTCGGCATCAGTGGTCAAAGACCATTTTTGAGGCAGCAGATTTTTCCCCGGAGCTGTTTTCCAAAGCGGTCTGCGCCGGAACCGTCATCGGCGAGATGCCCCGTTTGCTTGCCGCTTCCCTTGGGCTGACAGAGCCGGTCCTGCTTGTCGCAGGCGGGCACGATCAGCCGTGCGCGGCGCTTGCGATCGGCGGCGGTGACCAGACGCTGCCCGTATCAGCCGGTTCTTATGAATGCGCGGTGCTGTCAACTGCGCAGCCGCTCAATACGCCGGATGGCTTCCGCTATGGACTGAATTCCTACTGCCACGTTCTGCCGGATCGCTATGCAACGCTTGCGTTCTTCGTTTCCGGCATGATGGTCAAATGGTATCTGGATACGTTCTGCACCGAGTTGATGCAGCGTACCGGCCCCGAAATATACGCGCATATAGAGCGGAATTGGAAGGCTGGACCTACAGGGATCTGTTTTACCCCACATATCTTCGGCGCGATGAACCCGGAATGGTCGGAGCACGTGGCCGCGAAGATCAGCGGTCTGACGGCAGACGCGACGAAAGCGGATCTATATAAAGCGGTTCTGGAAGGAACGTGCTGCGAATTGGATCTGAACGTGCGCGTGCTGGAAAAGCTGACCGGCCCGATCGGGCGTCTGGCAATGTCCGGCGGCGGAACGCGCTCGGAGGCATGGATGCAGCTTCGCGCGGACATCACAGGAAAACCCGTTGCGGCAATGCAGAGCGGTGCGGAGGCGTCCTGCCTTGGTGCGGCAATGCTGGCCGGTCTCGGTGCAGGGATCTTCAAAGACCCAGACGACGCCCGCAGCCGGCTTCATCTGCAGATCCGTCAGTACGAACCGCAGCAGCCGGAACAGTATGCTGCACAAAAAGCAGCTTACCTTGCCCTGCACAGTCCCGGTCTTCTGGACTGAAGCATCATTCGTTGTTATCCGTGAGAGCTCCACGGATGATATAAACCCACACACAAAAAATACAAAAGGAGTCATGCAAAATGAAAAAACTGATCGCTCTGCTCTTGGCGGTCGTCATGGTCCTTGGTCTGGCCGCATGTGCCACCAAGGCTGAGACCCCTGCCACCGACACCCCCGCGACCGATACCCCTGCTGCTTCCACCGAAACCGAAACCAAAACCGAGACCAAGGAAGAAACCCCCGCAGAAGAAACCGATGCAGAATTCAATCCCGCTGACTACACCCTCGTAATTTCGATGCCTGTTGTCAACCATCCCGTTCACCGCTGCGTCCAGCTCGGCTTCGTCGAAGCCTGCAAGGAGCTTGGCTACAACTATCAGATCGTTGGCACCGAGACGGGCGACGACAACGAAGTCATCGCTGCCGCTGAGGCTGCCGCTGCTTCTGGTGCTGCCGGCATCATCATCTGGGGCCAGAACGAAACCTATCTGCCCTGCATCGCAACGCTGAAGAACGACTATAACGTTCTGACCTGTGTCCCGCACTTTGCATGGGATCAGGACCAGGCTGTTGGTCTGGACGTGAACCTCGCATGTGACGCTGCTACCTACGCTGTCTCCGTTGCCGATTACATGGCTGAGCAGCTCGAAGGCAAGACTGGCTCCATCGCTCTGACCCAGGCTGGCTACACGACCAACGAAGACGCTGCTTCTGCTGCTTTCAAGGCTGAGATCGAAAAGCTGCAGGGCGAAGGCAAGCTCGCTGGCATCACCGTTCTCGATCCGGTCATCGAAGGCTCTGCCGACGTCACCGAGTCCACGGACGTCAATGCTTCCATCATCCAGGCGAACCCCGACCTCATCGCGGCTGTTTCCTGGACCGGCAACGGCCCCGTCACATGGTCCAACGCTGCCCGTAAGGCTGGCAAGGCCGCTGGCGATCTGCTGATCGTCTCCATGGACTACACTGCAGACAATCTGGTCGAGCTGGAGAGCGGCTATGTCTCCGCGCTTGTTGCGCAGCCGCTGTATCAGGAAGCTTATCAGGCTGTTTACGACTTTGACACGCTGCTCCGCGGCGGCGAGGTTCCCTATTGGACGCTGCTGGATGCACCTCTGATGTACAAGGGCGGCGAAGGCGAGCATGATCCTGCTTACTATCAGGATATCCTCGACCGCGTTTCCACCACGTTCGGCAACTAATCACAACGCATACGCGGGGGAGCAAAATGCTCCCCCGCAGCTACAAAAGCACCATGCGCAGCTGCCGCAAACAAAACAAAGAAAGGTATGAAAGCATGCAGCCTTATATGATTGAAACCGTAGACATTACGAAGCGATTTCCCGGCACGCTGGCAAACGACCACATTTGTCTGCGGGCACGCGCAGGTGAGATCATGGGCCTGGTCGGCGAAAACGGCGCAGGCAAATCCACGATTCTGAAATGTCTCAATGGTGTCTATCCTTCGGATAGCTATGAGGGAAAAATCCTGATCGAAGGCAAGGAAGTTCAGCTGAACTCGCCGCTTGACGCGATCCGCCTTGGGATCGGCTTTGTCCCGCAGGAGATCAACGTTCTGCAGGATATGAACGTTGCAGAAAACATCTTTTTGTTTGACCTCAGAAACGGCGGACAGGAGAAGCTGGTCAATCACAAGCAGCTTCGGCTCCGCACAAAGCAGCTCCTTGAAAAAACAGGGATCGATCTCGATCCGTCGGCGAACGTCCGGCGCTTGTCGATTGGCCAGCAGCAGATGCTGATGATCGCACGCGCGCTTGCGACGGACCCGAAAATTCTAATCTTGGATGAACCAACGACCTCTCTTTCCGGACAGGACGTGCAAAGCTTGTTCAAAGTCATGCGTGTGCTGAAAGAAAAGGGCGTTGCAATTATATTCGTAACACATAAGCTGGCAGAGATCATGGAAATGACCGACTGTTTGACCGTCATGCGCGATGGCAAAAACGTCGGAAGCTATACACGGGACGAGTACGACCAGAACAAGATCGTAGAAGACATGATCGGCCGGAAGCTGACCGTCATGTATCCGGAACGTGCATGCAGCATTGGTGAAGAACTGCTCCGTGTGGAGCATCTGGACGTTGAGCATCCCTATATCGCAGACCGGTATCTTGTGCAGGACTTTAATCTGACGGTTCGCGCGGGCGAGGTCGTCGGGCTTGCGGGTTTGGTCGGCGCAGGCCGGTCGGAAGCCGTCATGGGGATCTATGGTGAGCTGAAGCGCAGCCACGGGACCATCTATGTGGCGGGGCAGAAAGTCCAGATCCATAACCCCAGAGACGCGATCCGTCACGGGATCGGCATGGTCACAGAAGACCGCAAAAAATACGGACTTCATTTTACATGGAGCATCCGAAAAAATATCGCCCTGTCGAATCTGCGCGCGATCGCACCGCATGGATTTATTCAGTTGAAAACAGAACAGGCATCTGTGCAGAAATACTATGACGCAATGGGCGTAAAAGCAAATTCCATGAATGATCTCGTGGAAAGCCTGTCCGGCGGCAACCAGCAGAAGGTCGTCATCGGCCGGACGCTGAACGCAGAGCCCCGGATTGTGATCCTGGACGAGCCGACCAAGGGCATTGACGTCGGTGCAAAGGCTGAGATCTATAACCTGATCAATCAACTGGCGGAGCGTGGTGTTGCCGTTGTGCTGATCTCTTCCGAACTGCCTGAACTGATGGCAATGAGCGACCGTTTTCTTGTCATGGCCGAGGGCCGTGTTGCCGGTGAGCTCTCCAAGGAAGAGGCAACGGAAGCAAAGATCATGAATCTGGCGACAACGACCTACAAAACGTTCTGAGGAGGAAACGCCATGCTGAAACAAAGAAATCAATCCGGCACGGGACAGAAAACGTCGATCGTAGAAGTTCTGATGACACCCGAAATCAGTATGCTGATCGTCCTCGTGATCCTGTGCGTCTATACCAATATCATCAACCCCGCGTTTTTCGCAGTAAAAAACATCCGAATTATTCTGCGAAACTGCGCGTTTATCGGCGCACTGGCAATCGGTGAAGCCTTTGCACTGATGTGTGGAGAAATCGATCTTTCCATCGGCTGTAATTCGCTGTTCAGCTCCGTGGTTTTTGCCAGCTGTTCCATTACACTCGGCTGGGGACCGCTGCCGTCCGTATTGGCAGGACTTCTTGCGGCAGTATTGATCGGTGTTCTCAACTCAGTGGTCACGCTTCGCTTTGGCATGACCTCCTGGATCACGACGCTTGCCACACAGTACATCTGCAAAGGTCTTGCAACCGTCATTTCCAGAGGCGGTGCAATTTCCAGCCTGAAAGGCATTTTCCAGAAGATCAGCGCGGCGCGCCCCATCGGACTGAGCTGGATGCTGCTGATCGTCGTCCTGATCGCGGTGATCGCAGAGGTGCTGCTTCGCTTCACCCCTGTCGGCAGAAAGGTCCATGCGGTCGGCATCAGTCAGGAAGCCAGCCGGATCGCCGGTCTGAACGTCCGGCGCATCAAAAGCCTCTGCATGATCTTTGCGGGCTTTATGGCAGGCGTCTGCGGTGTCCTGCAGAGCATTGGCAGTCTTTCCGGTTCTCCGACGACCGGCGTCGGCAATGAATTTCCTGCAATTATCTGCTGCGCCATCGGCGGCGTCAGCACGACGGGCGGAAAAGGCAGTATTGTTGGTGCAATGGTCGGCGTCCTGATGTTCCAGACACTGAAAAACTGTCTGCAGACGCTGGGACTCAGCAGCAATGTTCAGACGGTCGTCACTGGCATCATCCTACTTGCAGCGGTCTCCTTTGATCTGATCAAAAAGTCCCTGCAGACGCGCAGAGTAAAGTGAGGTGGGCGTGATGAATAAAGAGAAACAAGGCAAGAAGCTCCGCTTCAATTTGAAAAGCAACCCCATCATGGGCGTTTTGATCCCGCTGATCTTCATCATGCTGGTCACGCAGATCTTCAACCATAACTTCCTGACTGGTGCGAACCTGAGCTCGATTCTCAAGTCGATCCCGTTTCTGGCGCTGGCAACGCTTGGCGCGAGTTTTCCGCTGCTGATCGGTGAAATCGATATTTCTGTGGGACGCATTGCCGGTCTGTGCGGCATGTTCTTCAGTTTGCTGTTCGTCGTATATAATCTGCCGCTGCCGGTCAGTATTCTGTGTGCGCTCGCACTTGGACTTGTGATTGGCTTTGTCAATGCGTTCTTAGTCGTAAAGATCGGAATGAGCAGCTTCATTGCCACGATGGGCACGCTTTACATCTGCGGCGGTCTGCGGTATCTGGTCAACGGCGGTACAGTCATGACACTGCCCACGGAAATGCGCAGCTTCTCGCAGGCAACGCCGCTCGGCATCTCGTGGTTCTTCTGGATCGTGCTTGCGATTTATGCGATCGTCGCGTTTTTGCAGAGAAAAACTGCGTTCGGCCGTTATTTTTACGCAGTCGGCAATAATGCCGATGTCTCACAGCTTCAGGGTGTGAATGTGAAGCGGGTCAAGGTTGCCGCTTATCTGATCTCCGGCGTTCTGGCTGCGGCTGCCGGTGTGATGGCGACGATCGATATTAACAGCGCACAGCCGTCGACGGGCACCAACTGGGAGTTCAAGGCTGTCGCGGCCTGCGTGGTCGGCGGCGCGAGCCTGACCGGCGGTGTCGGCAACGCGGTCGGCGTAGGCTTGGGTATTTTCGTTGTGTTTGTCATCAACAACATCATCAATATGATCGGCCTGTCCAACTACTGGGCGGATGTCTTTACCGGCTGCATTCTTGCAGGCGCGGTTATGATCGACATTATCCGTCAGCGCCAGAAGATCCACGCATAAGGAGAACATCGCAATGAAAAACTGGAATCCCAATCTGGATAAGGCAGCGCTTCTGCGTCATATGGGCTCCGTCTCTCAGCTTGGCGGGCTGAAGCGGTACACATTTGCCGAGGGACGCGCGAAGGGCGTGGAGGCGGTCGATGTTGTGACCGGCACTGGCTTTGACTTTACCGTCCTGCCCGGACGGTGCATGGACTTAGCGTGGGCGCGTTATAAAGGTATCCCGGTCAGCTACATGTCCAAGGCGGAAATCACCGATGCTTCGTATCTGGAGCAGCAGGGCATGGAATGGCTTCGCAGCTTCCACGCCGGAATGCTGACGACCTGTGGTTTTTCCAATGTCGGCGGTCCGTGCCAGGATGGGCGGCGAATCTTCGGCCTGCAGAGCTTCGGTCTGCATGGGCGTCTGACGCATATCCCTGCCAACGAGGTCTGCTGCAAAGGCGAGTGGATCGATGGACGTTATGTGATGACGGTGCAGGGCCTGATGCGCCAGAGCGCTGTCCACGGGGAGAATCTGACGCTGCGGCGGACGATCACAGCCGTGCTTGGCGAACCGAAACTGCATATCCACGATGTGATCGAAAACGAAGGCCATACGGCAGAGCCGTTTATGCTGCTCTACCACATGAATTTCGGCTATCCGCTGCTCAGTCCACAGAGCCGTCTGGTTGTCCGTTCGGACGCCGTGCTCGGCGCGGATGAGACAGCACAGGCGGAGATCGATCAGTACGCCAGCTTCCACGAGCCGATGCACCTGCGTGATGAGCGCTGCTACTTCCATGATCTGCACGCGGATGCAGATGGAAGTGTCCGCATCGCACTGGTCAATGATTCGCTGGAGCTTGGTGCGGCCCTGCGCTTTAACAAAAACGAGCTGCCCTGCCTGACAGAATGGAAAATGCTCGCCGAGGGCGAATATGTCCTTGGTCTGGAACCCGGAAACACGAACCCGATTGGACGGTTGGCGGCAAAGGAGCGCGGAACGCTCCAGTATCTGCAGCCGGGCGAGATTCGCCAGACGCACATCGAGCTGGAGATTCTCGACGGCGGAGCCGCGATCCGTCAGGCGGAGCAGGAGATCGGAGGAGAAAGCATATGAAAACAATGAAATTCGGTATCATTGGCTGCGGCCTGATGGGACGGGAATTTGCCAGCGCAACACTTCGCTGGGTCCATCTGCAAGACGAGATCACAAAGCCGGAGATCATCGGCGTCTGCGACATGAATCCCGCGTCCTTCGAGTGGTTTGATAAAGCCTTCCCGAACCTCAAATATCACTTTACAGATTATCACGATCTGCTGGCCTGTGAGGACATTGAAGCTGTCTACTGCGCGGTCCCGCACGTTCTGCATCAGCAGGTCTACAGTGACATCATCAACGCCGGAAAGCACCTGATGGGCGAAAAGCCGTTCGGCATGGACAAAGCACAGAACGATGCGATTCTGGAAGCCCTCAAAAATCATCCGGAGGTCTTCTGCCGCTGCGCCAGCGAGTTCCCGTTCTTCCCCGCCTGCCAGAAGGTGATCGAGTGGGCCAAGAGCGGCAAGCTCGGCCAGATCATTGAGGTCAAGGCTGCTTTCAATCACGCCAGCGACCTCGATCCCAACAAGCCGATCAACTGGAAACGCAAAAACAGCGTGAACGGCATCTACGGCTGCATGGGCGATCTCGGCCTGCATACGCAGCACGTTCCCTTCGCACTCGGATGGATTCCGGAGACGGTTTATGCCGTGCTCAGTAATATCATCACCGAGCGGCCGGACGGCAAGGGCGGCATCGCCCCCTGCGACACATGGGACAACGCGACCATGCTCTGCCGCGTCAAGCATGACGGCTACGAGTTCCCGATGACGCTTGAAACGAAGCGCATTGAGCCGGGTGCAACGGATCAGTGGTATCTGAAGATCAACGGCACGAAGGCATCTGTCTATTTCACCTCTGAAGATCCGGATGCGTTCCATTATCTCTATGCCGATGGACCAATCCAGTCCTGGAGCCGCGTGCTGGTTGGTTCCCGCACGCTGTTCCCGACGATCACGGGCGAGAATTTTGAATTTGGCTTCTCCGACTCCATCCTGCAGATGTGGGCGGCCTATATGTCCGAGTTGGGTGGGAAAGAGCTTCCGTTCGGCTGTGTCAAGCCGGAGCATACACATCTGTCACACGCGCTCATCACGGCTGCACTGCAGTCCTATGCGGAGCAGCGCGCCGTCAAGGTAGAATATTGAAAGAAGGTTCACCATGAGAAAATTACTGTTGGAAGCACCCTATCAGATGCACATGGTCGACGCGCCGATTCCGGAACCGGCAGCGGACGAGGTGCGTGTACGCATCTGCAAAATCGGTATCTGCGGCTCTGACCCGACGATCTATAAGGGTCTGCATCCCTATGTGACCTATCCGATGGTTCCCGGTCATGAGCTGTCCGGCGTGATCGACGCAGTCGGCAGCCATGTGGACGCATCCCGGATCGGTCAGCGCGTGACCATCATCCCGCATCAGGTCTGCGGGCATTGCGAAGCCTGCAAGCATGAGATCTACAATTTCTGCGAGGAGCTCAAATGCACCGGCGCGGAAGCGGACGGCGGCATGTGTGATTACTTCTGCATCGACGCCAAAATGGCACTGGAGATCCCTGAAACAATGACGCTGGAGCAGGCTGCGATGGTAGAGCCCGCCTGTGTTGCCTATCATGGTGCAAAGCGCGGACAGATCGTTCCCGGCGACCGTGTTCTGATCGTCGGTGCCGGACCGATCGGTGTGTTCTGCATGCAGAGCTGCTTCGCGCTCGGTGCAAAGGAAGTCTATATCGCGGATATGGACACAGATCGTCTGGCTCTGGCAAAGAGCCTCGGCGCGACCGGGACGATCGAGGTCGCCAAGGAAGATCTGAAACAGGGTCTGACCCGTCTGACCGGCAGCGAAAAGAACATTGACGTGTTCTATGACTGCGTGGGTGAGAAGGGACTCGTCCTCAACAATATTCTTGCGGTTGCCCGCCGCGGCAGCCGGATCGTTGTGATCGGCGTGCTGCAGAAGCAGTTCAACATTCCGCTGCTGCCGGACTTTGTGCAGCATGAGCTGTCGCTTTCCGGTACTACGATGTATGTTCCGCAGGATTACCGCGATATGATCGACTTTATGGGACGGGGCGTGATCCGCACCGAGGGCATGGTGTCGCATCACTTCCCGCTGGAAAAGATCCCGGATGTTCTGGATATGATCGTAAACCATCGGGAAAAGACATTCAAGGTCATCATTGACGTTGCAGAATCGTAATGGATCAAAGGAAAAGCCGGCGGCAGCCGGCTTTTCTCATGAGTAAGGAGATTTATGAAAATAGAAGCATTGCAGCAAACAGCAACTATCATCCGCAAACAGATCCTGGATATGGTGTACCATGCAGGCTCTGGTCATCTGGGCGGCAGCTTTTCGGCGGTCGAGATTTTGACGGATCTGTATTTTTCTCAGATGAACATCGACCCGCAGCGCCCCGATTGGGAGCTGCGCGACCGCTTTGTTCTGTCCAAGGGACACGCAACGCCGGTCTATTATGCGGTACTGGCCGAGCGCGGATACTTTCCGAAAGCAGATCTGGTTGGCTTCCGGCAGATCGATTCCTATTTGCAGGGGCATCCCGATAAAAAGCACACGCCGGGCGTAGATATGAGCACGGGATCGCTTGGGCAGGGCCTGTCTGTGGCGGTCGGGATGGCACTCGCCGGTAAAATGCGCAGACAGGACTACCGCGTCTACGCCCTGCTCGGTGACGGCGAGATTCAGGAAGGACAGATCTGGGAGGCACTGCAGTTTGCCGGAAATCAGCAGCTTGATAATCTGGTCGTCATCCTGGACAACAATCATATCCAGAGCGATGGAACGCTGCAGGAGGTCAATTCTCCATATCCGATCGACGCAAAATTCCGGGACTTCGGCGCGGAGGTTCTGACAGTCGATGGTCACGATTTTGCACAGCTGGAGGCCGCCTTCCAACTCGCACGCGGGATCAAAGGAAAGCCCACCGCCATCTTGGCTCAAACAGTCAAGGGAAAAGGTGTCTCCTTCATGGAAAATCAGGCTGCATGGCATGGGAAGGTGCCGAACGAAGCGCAGTATCAGCAGGCTATGAAAGAAATCTGCGCAGGAAATCAGATACTTGACAAATAATGGTTTTAAGAGGATTGAGAAAACATGAAGAAAATCCTTTGCTACGGTGATTCCAATACTTGGGGATATGATCCGCGGAAAACGACTCCAGAAGTTATGGCACGGTATGAGGATACGGTCAGATGGACTGGACGACTGGAAATGGAATTAGGAAAAGACTACCGTGTAATTGAAGCCGGTTACTGCGGAAGAACAACTGTATTTGACGATCCGCTGGTTTCACATTGTAATGGTTTCAGCTTCCTTGAGCCGGTCTTTAATGCAAGCTATCCGATTGATTGGTGCGTGATAATGCTTGGGACAAATGATACAAAAACGCACTTTCACGCATCAGCGGCAGTGATTTCCAGAGGAATGGAACGTATGGTACACGAGTTTTATCGTTTGTGTGAAACAATACATTCCAACAGTACAAAGCTTCTGCTGATGAGCCCGCCATATCTGACACGGGCAAAAACGGGGCAATACAGTGATCCTTGTTGTAACGAAGAATCCGAAGAAAAGGCTCGTGCACTGGCGGAGTATTACCGAAATATTGCAGCACGAAATCATTGCTTCTTTATGGACGCTGCGCAGTATGCGCAGCCAAGCGGCATTGACGGTATGCACCTGGGGGAAGATGGGCACGCGCAGCTCGGAAAGGCAATCGCTCAGTTTATCTTACAAGAAGATCGTATTTAGCGAGAGCTGACGGTGATTTTGGTACATAAAAATTATTGTGGAGAGAAATACTATGAAAAAAGCAGTTATGTACGGCGGCGGCAACATTGGCCGCGGCTTTATCGGTGCGACACTCAGCCAGTCTGGCTACGAGGTGACGTTCATCGACGTGGCGGAGCCGGTCGTGAAGGCTTTGCAGGAAAAGCATCAGTACCCTGTCCGCTATGTGTCGAGCGAAGGATACGAGGACATTATGATCGAGCACGTCACAGCGGTCAACGGCAACGATCAGGAAGCGGCCTCCGAGGCCATTGCCAATTGCGACATCATGGCGACGGCTGTGGGCGCGAGAATCCTCAAATTCATCGTTCCGAACATTGTCGCGGGCCTGCGCAAGCGCTGGGCGCGGACGGACGCACCGCTCAACATCATCATCTGCGAGAATCTGAACGACGCAAATAAAATCCTCGAAGGGATGCTCAAGGAGCAACTCTCCGAGGAAGAAAAGACACTGTTTGATGCGCGCGTCGGTCTGGTCGAAGCATCCATCGGACGCATGGTGCCGGTGCAGACGGAAGAAATGAAGGACGGCGACCCGATGCGCGTCTGCGTCGAGCGCTACGGCTTCCTGCCGGTCGATCTGGCGGCGTTCAAGGGCGAGGTTCCGGAGATTCAGAATCTGGTTCCGTTTGAGCCGTTCGACTTCTACATCAAACGCAAGCTGTTCATCCACAATATGGGCCACGCGACCTGCGCGTATCTTGGCGGCTACGTTGGCCGGAAGTATATCTATCAGGCCATCGACGACCCCGAAATTCTGAGCATCGTGGAAAATGCAATGCTGGAGAGTGCAATGGCGCTGTCGCAGAAATACAGCGTCGAGCTGGAGCCGCTGATGCTCCACATTACCGACCTGCTGGGCCGCTTCCGCAACGAGGCGCTGAAGGATACCTGCAAGCGCGTCGGCGGCGACCCTGCGCGGAAGCTCGGCGCAGTCGACCGGTTGATCGGTTCGAGTCTCCTGTGCATGGAGATGGGCGTAACGCCTGCCTATATCGCCGTAGGCGCGGCAGGCGCAGTCTACCGCTATCTGAACGAAGCGGGAACAGAGCAGTCGTATGACGCTGCGAAGCAGGTGCTCCGGGATGTCTCCGGCCTGCCGGACGAGCATGCACTGTTAAAAATGATTATGCAGATATATGGTCTTTATCTTGAAGGAGAAACCGTTGCAGCAATGCGTAGGTATGCACAGAGGGTCAAGACTGCCGGAATGCACGATGTGATTTAATGGGATGTGTACTTGTCTATTTGAACGCAGGCAATCATGCAAAAAATACTAAAAAAGTACACCAACCGATGCGTGTCTTTTGGATAACGGGAATAGTATAATTATGACGTGGAAACTATACTCTGAAGCCGAAGAAGCTGCGTTCTATGTTCGCCTTGGACGAAATATTTATCAGCTGCGAAAGGCAAGAAAAATATCGCAGGAAGAACTCGCCCGACGGACAAATTGCAGCCAAAAGTACATATCAAATATTGAATTAGGAAAGGCAAGACCAAGCGCAGTGCTTTGCGCCAGAATTGCAGTAGCGCTCCATTGCTCCACAGATGCGCTTTTTGCAGATATACTTTCCAGAGAGCAAACTGCGGATCTCATTGTTACTGCATCTGAGAGGACCCTGATGCACGAAGTCTTGCGGGCCGTCGAAGAATACCGGCATCGTGAGAAATAGCGACAGCCGACCGGCGTGCCGCTATGCCTCCCCCCGTATTTCTGCTTCCGCATCAGGCGCATCATACCGAGCAGGAATTCCTGCTGCTCGTCCGAAAATGTAGCCGCCAAATGGGAAATCTCGCGTAAGCGGGCATTTTGCTCTTCAAACTCCGGATAGACGAGCCACTCGGTCGGTGCGCCCAGCGCCCGCAGCAGCTTTTCCATTGTATTGAGCGTCGGCCGCCGCTCACCTCGTTCCAATGCGGCGATATGCCTCGCGGTAAGCCCGACCTGCTCCGCAAGCTGTTCGCGCGTCATATTCTTCCCCTCGCGCAATTCTTCCAGTTTTTCACCGAAACGCTCCTCTAATGGAGTATTATAAATCGACACCAGTAGTTCACCTCCGACACGAGTATTGTACAGAATACCCGCTGTTTCAGAAATGCTCTAATGGTGTCGAATTTTGTTCACTATTAGAGGTCGAAATAAGGAAATACCTCCAGCGCCGCATATAAAAAAACGGCAGTGCTGGAGGGCGATCCGTGCGACTAAAGCGCTCCATTCCTGCCGGGATGGAGCGTTTTATGCTATTTTCCCCTAAAAAAGGCGCGGGCTGCGCCTCAGATGGTGACCAGCAGCCCAGAACACCGGTAGATTCCACTCTTGCCGCAAGGCCGCTTTCAAACAAGTGGCAGTTGTACGGCATCGAGTGGAACTACTGGTGAATATTTTTAGCGTCCGTCAGTGTGCATGCGCTGCAAATTGCAGCCGAAGCGTACTGACGGATTTTTTTTGCCCTATCCGTGCGCCTCCGCTTTTGAAATTTTGGCTTTCTCAAAATTTCAAAAGATTGGAGGAATCCGTAATGGGATTCAACTGCGCACAGGAAAAAGCAAAATTTGACCGTGAATGGCTGCGCCTTCGAAAAGAATATACGGATGCCGGTATGAGTGAAGCGGCAATACAGAAGATTTATGACTACGACTGGTATTGCTTCTGCCGCAATCGCGCTTATGAGCGCAGGGCGACACAAATGCCGCCACTGGAAATTGACAGCCCGGACGATGAACGCCGGTCTGCGCTGTTTCGGAAAAACGAGGCGCTTTCAGCTTCTTTTGATGAAAGTGCATTTCCAGGCCGTTATGCATGGATTGACACATTGGAGGATGCGCGATTACTTCGCGCCATTATGAAATTAAACAAAAAGGACTTGGAATTGCTTACCTATGTCACACTTGAGGGACATGGTCAAGAAGAGCTTGCGCGAAGATGGGGGTGTACCCAGGCAGCAGTTGCTATCCGTATGAAAAAAATTAAAAAAATTTTTCAAACGACCTTATAAAAAAGCCGTTCCCGTGGCCTATGCATTGAGGGGACATTTTCAGTCCGCCTCGTGCAGCTTGAAAAGTAGATATCCAGCGACTGAATGACATCAAGCGGATGAGCCAGAAATGGAACAGCGATGCGGAGGATGCGCGAAGACCACCTGTGCGGGAGCGATGCTCCTGCATAAAGACGGCCCAATAAGGTGACGAGCGGACCCATCCAGCCGGAAGCAGCTTTGGCAAGCTGTTTTGCGATGACCCTGCTAACCTATAATGGTACACCTGTCCAGCCACAACGGAACGTAATGGGGGCAGCTCGGAGAGATCCTCGGAGGGGTGCAAGACCCGTGGAGCGGCAGCCAGCCGCCGCTGTTTGAAATCGCCCATTGGCTTGGGAAGTAGCGACGAATAAAGCCAGAAGCACAAATGTCAGAAACCGCGGGAACCGTATCCCGCTATGGAATACGGTTCCCGCTTTGTGCATAGGAGAAATGCAATGAATCCAAACATTGATTTTTTAGGCATCTGCCAGCTCCTGAAAGCGCTCCGAACGGTCGGCTTTTCTGAGAATGAAATCAAAAAGATCGCACGGCGGATCGCTGTCGAGCTTGGTGCAAATTTCACACTTTACGCTTGATTTTTCTCCGTTTTGGTCATAGCTATTGCGCCGATGGTATGGTAGTGTGTATTGCTACAGAGGGGGGTGAGAACGTGACAAAGAAGCAGACCAGCGGAAACCTTGCGCTGGAACAGCAGCGCGTCATTGTAATCCCAGCGCACGACGAGATCGTCGCACGAAAACTGCGCGTCGCAGCGTATGCCCGCGTCAGCTCCTCCAGTGAGGATCAGCTCAATTCCTACCGCGTGCAGAATCAATACTATTCTGAACTGATCTCCAGCAATCCGGATTGGGAAATGGTCGATATTTATGCCGATGAGGGAATCACCGGCACGTCGGTTGAAAAGCGCGAAGACTTTCAGCGCATGATGCAGGATTGCCGGAAAGGAAAAATCGACCGCATTCTGGTCAAGAGCATCTCCAGGTTCGCCCGAAATACAAAGGACTGCCTTGTAGCCGTTCGGGAACTCAAAGAGCTTGGCGTCAGCGTCCAGTTCGAGGAACAGGGCATCGACACCAGCAGGGTGTCCAGTGAAATGGTAACGGCGATCATGGCGTCGTTGGCTCAGAAAGGCAGCGAGTCGATTTCAAGCAATGTTCGATGGGGCGTTCAAAAACGAATGCTGGATGGAACGTTTATTTCATCCTCTGTACCTTATGGGTATGAACTGTTTCATGGGCAGCTTCGCATTTTACCAAGTGAAGCGCAATTCGTGAAGTGGATTTTTCAAGCATATTTATCCGGCTTAAATGCACAAAGCATTGCCGAACAGATGAATCAAGCGTATGCGTTGCTTGGCGTTGAAAATACAAGAAAATGGTATAACACTACAATCTTGTACATCCTATCTAATGAACGATATATAGGAGATTCTCTATGGCAAAAAACATATGCAACAGATTCACTTCCTACACGGCAAATAAAAAATACTGGAAGCAAGACTCAGTATTATATCGAACACACACATACACCAATCATTGATAGAGATACATATTCTGCAGTACAGCGCTTACGCGAGAAGCGAAAACTGGATGCGAAATATAACGATGATTATCAGCCGAATATCTTGAAAAAAAGAATAATGTGTGCAAATTGCAATGTCCCCTTTCAACGAAAACTGCGCAGCGGCGAAACAAAGTGGATGTGTAGAGTTCATAATAATAGCAAAGACGATTGCCCCACTTTCCCAATTGAAGAAGTGGCTATCCACAGTGCTTTCTGCCGCCTGTACTACAAACTCAAACACCAAGGCGGTCCCATCTTCACGCAAATGCTCTCCAATCTCCAGAAAATTCGTTACAGCCGGATGCTCTGGAGTGAAGACGTGATCTCCCTCAACAAGAAAATATCCGACACACTCAGTCAGGTTCAATTCCTAGCCCAGCTTCGGCAAGCGGGCGGCGTTGATCCTGATACTTTTATCTCATCCAATAACAAGCTCAACGAACAGCTCTGCAGGCTGAAACAGGAAAAGGCAAGGATTCTCGATACCGACAGCGACGATCTGGCAGATCGCACTCGCGATCTCATGGACGCGCTGGAGGACGGGCCGGATTTCCTCGATAGCTTTGATGCGGAGTTGTTCGATGCGCTTGTGGAAAAGATCATCGTAGACAACAACGAGCGCCTGCGCTTCCGGCTGAAAAACGGGCTGGAACTGACGGAACAGATTGAAAGGACACGACGCTGATGGGAAATCGGAAGCTGCCGTTTGGCTATCAGATGCGCATGGGCGAGATCATCCGGAATGAGCCGGAAGCAAAGGCTGTGCAGGACATTTTCCTGCAATATACGCTTGGCGCATCGCTGAAGGAAATCGCAGAACAGATGAGCAAGACTGGTCTCACCTACGACGAGGGCAAGAGTTGGAACAAGAACATGGTTGCCCGGATCTTGGAGAATGCCAAGTACACCGGCGCAGACAGCTATCCGGAATTGGTTGACATAAATTTATTTGAAGCAGCCGTCGAGAAGCGCCAGACCAAGCAGCGTCTGCCGGAGCGGACGCCCGCACAGAAAGCCCTCAAGCGCATCTGCTCCAAGCCGCCCACACCGGAAATCGAGCAGCAGGTCACGCACTTGCTTGGCAGGCTGGCAAAACAGCCGGAGTGCATTACACAGCCTGAAAAACAGTCTGCACCGAACAGCACCACGCAGGCTGAACTGGACGAGATCCTGAACATCCAGCCGCTTGACGAAGACGCTGCCAGAAGCCTGATCTGCAAGCTGGCGCAGAAACAATACGATGCCGTCGGGAACGAGGAATACGAAACCGAGCGCCTGCGGCGGCTGTTCGCGGCCTTTGAATGCACGGCAGAGCTCAACGCGGAACTGCTGCAAGGTGCCGTCTCCGCTGTGCTGGTGACACGACAGACGGTGCGCCTACAGCTCAAAAATGGACAAATTGTAGGAAAGGAAGATCTTACATGACAGACGAAAAGCCGCGCGTCATTATAATCCCACCCAAGCCGGAATTGAAGCAGACTGCAGCGGTCACAAAACAGCTTCGCGTCGCGGCATATTGTCGTGTCTCGACCAAGGAAGAAGAACAGGCCAGCAGCTATGAGGCGCAGTGCGAATATTATACGGACAAAATCATGTCCAACAAGGACTGGACGATGGCTGGCATCTTCGCAGACGAAGGCATCACCGGTACATCCACAAAAAAGCGCACAGAATTCCTCCGCATGATCCGCCAGTGTAAGCAGAAAAAGATCGACCTCATCCTTACGAAATCCATCCAGCGATTTGCCCGCAATACACTTGACTGCATCAACTACACGAGAATCCTTCGACAACTCGGCATTGGTGTCCTCTTTGAGAAAGAAAACATCAATTCTCTACCGCCCGACAGCGAATTTATGATTATGATGTACGGCGCGATGGCGCAGTCCGAAAGTGAATCCATCTCCGGCAACATCCGGCGCGGCCGGCAGATGCACGCAAAAGTCGGAACGCTTAAGGTTCCCTGTTACCGGCTTTATGGTTATGAAAAAGACGCAGATGGCAAATTCTGCATCATCCCAGAGCAGGCAGAAATCGTGCGCGAACTCTACAAGCGATATGAGAGCGGTGCCAGCCTGCGAAATCTGCAAGACTGGCTGGAAGAAAATCAGATCAAAACGGTTCTCGGAGAATCAAAATGGACAGCGACGTCCATCAAGAGTATCCTGACGAATGAAAAATACTGTGGAGATGTGCTGCTCCAGAAAACATTCCGGACAGATGTGATCAGCAAGAAGGTCATTAAGAACGTCGGTCAGATGGCGCAATACTATATGCCCGATCACCATGAAGCCATCGTCAGCCGGGAGCAGTACAATGCAGTAAAAGCAGAAATGGCACGTCGGAGCGCCCTGCTTGACCGTATCAAGAATGCAGTTTCCTTAGAGCTTCTGCCGGTGCAGGGTCAGGCCATGAGCATTTCCGATATCGAACAACGGCTGGTGCAGTCAGATGAGCAATTTCAACGCCTACTGGCGGAAGCTATTGATGCCGAGGATAAAGAAGCCTGCAACGCTCAGTTCGCGGAGATCCTTGCCGAGCAGACTGCGCTCAAAAAGCAGAAGGAAGAAATCCTGCAAAGCAGCGTCGACACAGATCGCATCTGCACCCGCATGAAGCAGGCAGAGCAAGCTATAGAGAATACTGCACAGACAATCACAGAATGGAACGAAAACGCCGTCCGGCAGATCGTAGAGCGCGTGACAATTCTCTCTGCCGACGAGATTCTGGTGCGGATCAAGGGCGGCGCGGAAATCAAACAGCGATTGGAGCGATGAAAATGATTTACGCAACCGGCGACCTTCACGGAAACACTCTCCGATTCCAGCCACAATACTTTCCAGAGCAAGCGGAGATGACCAAAGACGACTACATGATCGTCTGCGGCGATGCAGGGCTTGTGTGGAACGGTGACAAGAGCGACGATCCGCAGCTCGACCGGCTAGAAACCCTGCCGTTTACGGTTTTGTTCGTAGACGGCAATCACGAAAACTTCGACGCGCTGAATGAATATCCCGTGGAGCAATGGCACGGCGGAAAGGTGCATAAAATCCGTCCACATGTCATCCATCTGATGCGCGGGCAGGCGTTCGAGCTGCAAGGCCGCACGTTTTTCACGATGGGAGGTGCTCAGAGCCATGATATCGCGGACGGGATTCTGGACATGGACAGTCCGGATTTTTACGAACGATATGACAGCTTACGCCGCAATCGTGGACAGTTCCGCATCAACCACATTTCATGGTGGCAGGAAGAACTGCCGTCCGACGAGGAATATGCTGAAGCCAGGCAGATGCTGGAGCGGCTGGACTGGAAGGTCGATTACATCATCACGCACTGCGCACCGGCAGCAATTCAGCAGAAAGTCAACGCCGATTTCAAGCCGGATAAGCTGACGGACTTTCTGGAGGAAATTCGATGCCGCAGCCGGTTCCACTACTGGCTGTTTGGGCATTACCACGACAACCGAATTATTGACGAAAAGTACGTTCTGCTCTATGAGCAGATGGTGCGCATATTATAAAAAAATACACGCAGACACATTTTTACTCTCGACGAGAATTGCTGTATTCAGTATAATGGATATAGCATATGAGGTTATATTCTTAGAAGCAGCACAGATAGGGGAGAAATATATGCCCGCACAAAAGAAATTCAGGGACAGTATTCATGCCAAAGGAACGGAGATCACGGTTCTTTCTACCGGCGATAGCAACGACTATATTTCACTGACGGATATTGCACGGTACAAAAGCGATGCGCCGGATGACGTGATAAAAAACTGGATGCGCAACCGTGATACGATCGAATTCCTCGGCCTATGGGAGCAGCTCAACAACCCGGATTTCAAACCCGTCGAATTCGACGGGTTTAGAACGCAGGCTGGTTCGAATGCGTTTACCATGTCTCCAAAGAAATGGATCGAAGCGACTGGAGCCATCGGAATCGTTTCTAAAGCGGGGCGCTATGGTGGAACATTTGCACAAAAGGATATCGCATTTGAATTTGCCTCGTGGATTTCAGCCGAGTTCAAACTGTATATTATCAAGGATTATCAGCGGCTGAAAAATGACGAGAACAGCCGTCTCGCGCTGGGCTGGAACCTCAACCGGACGCTGGCAAAGATCAATTACCGGGTACACACCGACGCGATCAAAGATATGCTGATCCCGCCGGACGTGACGCCGCAGCGGCAGAGTTATACATACGCCAACGAAGCGGATGTGCTGAACGTCGCACTGTTTGGAATTACGGCAAAAGAATGGCGGCAGGCGCATCCGGACTCCAAGGGCAATATCCGGGATGAAGCAAGCCTGCAGCAATTGATCGTGCTTGCAAATATGGAAAGCATCAACGCCGAACTGATTCGCCAGGGCGTACCGCAAAGCGAACGGCTCCTGCGGTTAAATGCCAGTGCTAAACAGATGATGCAGTCGCTCACGAACGACCATCGAATCGAGGCATTCAAGGAATACGGCACACTGCCGCATGAGTCTGAATAAGAAGTCAGACAGGAAAAGAAACAGAGCGAAGAAACGACATTGACGCCGTTTTTTCGCTCTGTCTGTTTACTGATTATAAAATGGCGCTTGCCGTCATCGGGAGATATTCAAAAGCGCTGTTGTCCGTGCATTGATACCCATAAGCTCCCGCTGGATCTGCCGGTTCGCCTGACACATGGGCATCAGAAAATTCACAGCCTTTCGGATCTGCTGAAGGTCAGAAGAAGTGAGAGCATTTTGATGCAGATGCTCCAAAACACGGCTGTAAGCGTCTTTCAAAGACGCAGATACGGCAGGCTGAAAGAAATAGGTTGAGATCAGGCCGCCGATCAGGGTGGCTTCGTTATCGGTGTACTGCATGGTTGCTCTCCCTTCGCAAGAATCAAACGAACGGGATGATCATACCACAAAATATTGTAGCAGGCTATTCGCAAAATGACGAAATATACGATGCGCAGCGGCGCAGAAAGGAGAAACCATGAACGTCAGAAAACCTGTGGATTACGGCACGATGTACCGGGAATTGGTCGCAATTCTTGCGCAGAATCTTCCGCAAATGGATGAAGTGTATGCCATTAGTAAGGCCATTAGCCAGCGCCCGGAGAAGGGCGCAGCCGTCGCTGCCGCAGAATTTTTGCAGGCGAATTTCCCTGACCGCACAGGCTTTTCCCCACGCAACGTGCGCCGGATGCGCGATTTTTATAAGACCTATAAAAATGACCAAAAGCTCTTACGGCAGAAGTAGTTAGATGTGCTGTATATTCCGCAAAAGTATGCGCTATACCGTTTTCCTCCGGATATAGTGTGTCAGAATCCGTAAAAACTGCGCAGAGGATGGGGCGGTCGTCAGCGGACGGCAAGTAAAGCTGCGCAGGAGAACGGCGTTTTTACGCCATGAATCACAGGCAAACCCGTCAATGTTTCGGACGACCTGAAGCGGATTGGTGTTGTATTGGTCTGCTACTTCAGGATATAGCCGCTGCGATGGTTTCACCAGCCAATGCGGATTGAGTGAGGCGAGATAGACCGAGTAGGAAAGATGGAAAAATGCAGTGTTGGTTGCAGAGAAACCGAGTCGGTACAACAGATCATATACTTCGACAATGTCTGTTACGGCGTTCATGCTGCATCCGTCCCCTCCAGCGCTTGCACACGGTTCATAAACCGCTGAACCAGCGCGCTCTGTGCATCCGCCTCCAGCATAGAAAAGAGAAACAGCAAGGTCGGGGCTGAGGCGGAATATCTCCCGCGCTCCAAGTCACTGTATGCGCGGCTGGAAATACGAAGCTGCTCCGCCATGGCCTCCTGGGTCAGTGCCTTCTGCTGCCGCAGAGAAGACAATTCTTCGGAAAGAAGCTCTGCGAGCAGCGCCGGGTATGGTTTCATTCTGAAGACCTCCATAGTTTATAATAGATCAACTATGGAGATTTTATGTCGAAATGAAGCATGCTTCCACGAAGCACACTTCATGTTCGCCGTTCAAATCTTGTGAAAAAACCGATTTGAAGCACGCAAAACAGTATTATTCGGTGAAACAACAGAATATCCAATGCGCACCAGCGCGGAAAGGAGAAGCTATGAACATCAGAAAACCTGTGGATTACAGCACGATGTACCGGGAATTGGCCGCAATTCTTGCGCAAAATCTTCCGCAAATGGACGAAATTCATGTCATCGGCAAAGCTATTAGCCAGCGCCCGGAGAAGGGAGCAGCGGTCGCAGCCGCAGAATTTTTGCAGGCGAATTTCCCTGACCGCACAGGCTTTTCTCCGCGCAATGTGCGTCGGATGCGAGATTTTTACCGGACTTATGAAAATGACCAAACGCTCCTCTGTCTGGCGATGAAAATCGGCTGGACGCTGAATGTGGTCATCATGGAAGCGGAACTGACAAGAGCACAGCGAATGCGCTGCTTACAAGTGACTACGGTCAAAAACCGCTCGAAGAAGGAACTTTTGGAGATTATTTTGAACGGGGCATTTGTGGAAGAAGCCGTCGACGAGCCTGATGAAATATGCAATAATATTACAAACCTAAGCGAAGACAGAAACGATCAAACACAATTCGAGCCACCGAGGTGTCGTGCGGTGGAAGGAAAAAGAGGGTTTGCACGATGCGGTCGAAGAAAAATCTCGTTATTGGTTTCCTGCTGCTGTTGCTTGGCATCGGGCTTTCTGAGCAAAGCTTACTACTTTCCGTACTTGCAGGCGTGGCTGGGATCGTCATGATTATTTGCAATGAAGCAGTAATGGATGAGCCTACGTTTAAATTCTGCAGGATATTCAGTCGGCATGAGGAATATCTCCCTGTTTAAGATGTAAAAATATGTGCAAGGTATGATTGCTTGTCACAAAAATAGGTCTCGCAAAGATTGCTTCTTTACGAGACCTATTACAGTGATTCGAGCGCGAAAAGGAGTCCTTTTAAACTCCGACAACCTTAAATATCCGAGTTATTGCGCCCTTTTTTGCGTTGCTTATTTTACATCTGAGAAGATGGGTTCCATAGTAAGACAATTCTCTGGAGAATGTGAACATATTATATTCGACAGATACTCGGTCTGGCGAATGATCTCCATATGATGCTCCAGCTTTTGCAGGTGGCGGGAGATGGCATCGAATTCAGCAGGCGTGTAAGTATGGTTGGGCGTTTTGATCGAGCAGTATTCTTTGCGCCATTGGTACAGGGTGCTTTGCGAGATGTGCAACTCTTGACTCAGCGCTTTGATTGACTCGCCCTTTTCATAACGGCGGATGGTTTTGACTTTGAGTTCAGTTGAATAGGTGATTGGCATAGCCTCAGCTCCTTTGTCGGTGTTGAGGCTATTGTAGCAAAGCGTTGCCAAGAGCAATAGCTTGCAGTATAATAAAACATATCAAACATTTTTCTTACTACACCACATAGATAAAGAAGGTGAATGTGTTTATGGGCAACGATGAACTGCTCAACTATATCAGCATGTTCAGAGAAAAAGCCGAGCAAGGAAAACTGGTTATTTTTGTAGGTGCGGGAGTGTCTTGCAATGTAGACGGAATGCCCAGTTGGAATGCCTTGATTCAAAATATGGCAAAGGCGATTGATTATTCGAGGTGTGATACTTGCAGACATAGATTAGAAAGCTGTGAAAACACCTGCTTATTGAAAGATGATTTTTCGACAGATGAACTTCTAAAGGTACCGCAGCATGTGTTTAACAAGGATCAAGAATTATACTATCGTATATTAAACGAAAGCATTCCCGCTGTGACGGCAGATGCACCTTTGTCGTCAGCGATTTTTGATATCAATCCGGCACATATTATCACCACGAATTATGACCAGTTGCTTGAATCCTCGAAAAATATATTTTGTGAGCAATATCAGGTGATTGTTTACGATAAGGATTTGCTGAATGCGGACAAAGGAAAGTACATCATTAAAATGCACGGGGATCTTTCCGATGCTTCCAGCATTGTTCTAAAAGAGCAAGACTACTTAGACTATTCGCAAAAACACGTATTAATTGAACTCTTCATCAAATCGTTGCTGACGGACCATATTGTGTTGTTTTTGGGATATTCGTTAAATGATTATAACATCAAGCTTATTCTCAGTTGGCTAAACTATATGCGTTCACAAAACGGAGCATTTGATGTGGACAGAAGAGTTGGCTACCTGATTCTGGATCAGGAGATTGTTGATGATACTCAGCTTTCTTATTTTAGTAGCAATAATATCGAAGTAATCAATATTAACTCCATGCCGCTGATTCAGGAGATCCCAGCGGATCTATCCAATGAAATTGGAAAGCGTCTATATAGTTTTCTGCGTGTGATTGCCAATCCTGCATTAGAGGAGAATTTATCTACAATAGAAAATGCCGTAAAATTTATGTCTCGTTTCAGCTTTGTCAGCTATGAGCAAGTTCTAAAGCTGCTTTATGTGAAAAGATATGAGATTACGGACCGGGAATTACGTCTTTTTTCTGAAAACGATTATGCAAGATTAATAGCATTTATGGAGTCTGGGGACGAAGGTGCAACTGATTTAAGACAACTTTTTCTAAATGCTGGAATCGTATCCATACAGTGCATTTACGAGCATAAAGTCATGCGCTTTCGTATAGGAGAGCTGTCTGATAACGCTTTGCTGAAAAGTGAAATTTTTAATCTCTATATTCTGAATAAATATGATGAGATCAAAGCATTGCTCAACAGCGAGCATATAGATTTAGAAACAAATGAAATGCTTTTTTACAAAAGCATTGTGGATGGTTTTAGTGAAATATTAAAATTCCACGAAGAAATAGACTACTCTGGGTTCCCTATAGACCAGAAAGTTGCTTATCTGCATAATTCCGCTGTACTTGAGGCAATCCAGACATACTTTTGGGGCTTTGATTCTGCCAAAGTCAAACAATTTGTTCAAAATATCGCTGCAAGCAAGGAAAGAGAGGTGTTCTCTGGATATCTTGACATTTATAGTGGTAATACTAAAAAGAGACTTTCGATGTACGAAGCCTTAGAAAAGCTAAAGAAAGATGTTGGGGACAGAAATACCATTCATTTTGGCGGAACATCGTGTGCAAGGCTTTATGAAATAAAACGGCTTGCTATAACACAATACTTTTTTTACTATAACAACCACATTCTGTATCAAGGCTTTAGAGATTTAAAAGATTTTTTCAAACCATATATCGAAGCCATAATATGCACAAATAGTGATGCGGCCCAAAAAACTACTCTTTTGGGAGATATGGAATTTGCAAACGAAAAGTATGCCGTAGAATACATTGATCTGGATATTATGGCAAAGTTTATTTCGACAAAAGATTTGAGTGCGCTTGTAAGGTCATATAATGTAAAACAATTGAATACGGGCGTACAGGAAGTTGCATTCCTTGCAGAGTGCTTTAAGAATCTTTGTCATTCTATTGTGACTGCAAAGACTTATGGATTATTGCAATCGTCGTTTTCTGCGCTTTCCAATATAGTACTATTACTGAACTTGGTTGTCTTAGATGAGAATAGCAAAGAGATAATTGCAGCATCGGTAGAAGCGTTACTCAGTGATAAGATTATTGCTCCAATCTTCTTTTCTATAGGTTGGCCGGACTTTAGGCAAAGCTTGAGAGAGCTTTCAAAGCTTTGCAGCTTATTAGCATTTCCCCATAATTTTGAGTTTGTTCATCAAATAGTGGGCGGAGAAAAATTCTTTGAGTATGCGGTGAATGTGCATTTCAACAGTCTTCGTCATCTCATTGAGCAATTCATATCAAAGGATGAGGCAACTACAGATAAGATTCAGGCTATCATTGATACTACAGAGGATTTCCATAAGAAAGTCATATTATTGAGGTTGTTTTATCAGCAGATTACCGGTGATACGGTTCAACAGAAGTATAAATACATTTTATCCGATAACTTTGTACAACTGCCAATAGAGGCAATCTACGACTTTATATTCTCTGGATGGTTGACCCCAGATCAGAATTCAATCAAGGAATTTCTAAATGGAGTAATAGAGCTTAGCAGAAAAGAAGTCACAGGTGTGCACTCATACCCCAATCCGGTTGAGAGTAGATTGGAATGCGTCTATCTTCTCTATATAAACGATATGATATCTGATATAAGTGCTTTAAAAGAACTGTCTGAGGGAAGACCGCATTTGCAGTTCCTATTAGATTCGGAGAGTTTTGACTACTCTCAAGTAGACTTTTCCAATTATATGTGGGAAAACTTTGCTCGTCATGAAAAGTACATGAGTTGTTTTATTGCCCACAAAGATGCTATTATACCGATAATTCAAAACCGAATTAAATCGGAAGAGGCAAGTGAGACCGAAAAAAGAATCCTATACGGTTTTCTGCTTAGCGGCAATGAAATTTGGAAAATATAAGCGTTTTATATGCCTATATGAAGAATATGCGGATGTAATGGTGTGATATCTATAGTGTTTCGCTATTACAAGAAGAAAAGACACGCAGATGCGTGTCTTTTCTTCTTGGTGGAGAGCGGTCTGCTGCGCAGACCGTGCCGCCTGCGGGCGGGAATTGAACGTGAAAGAAACCCCTGATAGGTTTCTTTCACACTATCTTCCTTTCCGAAAACGTGGATATCCGCGTTCATCTATAGTGTAGTGAAAACACAAGATCCCGCATAGGAGAGTATGCGGGATCTTATTTATTTCTGCCCCCAAAAGCTGCTCGGCCAGCGGGGGGAGAGGATCCATAAGAGGGAAGATGTGATGCGCTGCCGGTGCAGCGATCCTGAACATTTCACACACCGCCGCGAACGTTGATGTTCGCGGCGGTTTTTTTATGGTTTGGGAAAATAAAACGAGAGTCCCGGCGGCTTTGGGGCTGCGGGGATACTCGTTTTTTTGCACGGGTATGGCGGATCGACGAGAATAGTAAAACTTTTCTTCAAAAGTATGGAGGCAGCATAACAAAATTCTGTAGCGTTTGCTACAATAAAAGTAGGCTATTGGTGACCAAAGTCCAGGGGCTTTGGGTAAGGTGATTTCTCGTCTGTGCGGGCCAGGAGGTAGTCGGTGCTGGTGTGGTAGAAGTCGGCCAGCTTGATCAGAACGTCGGTGGGAATGTCACGTTTGCCCATTTCGTAGTGGGAATAGCAGACCTGTGAGCACTGCAGGTAGGCGGCCAGATCCCGCTGCAGCAGATCGCGGTCCTCCCGCAGATCGCGGATGCGTCTATACATTTTCGTGCGCTCCTTTATGGAAGTTTCACAGAAAAGTATAGAGAAAACATTTTGTTATGTTGAAATATAAAACAAAATGTTATATACTAGGCTTGGCAAACAAAATAAAAACTTGGAGGAGACACAAAAATGGATGAAAAAGTTATAATCAAAAGCGAACAATACAATTTCAAATCATATTGGATTACTGTATTGGTCATTGCGGGCTTATCCCTACTCTTAGCGATTCCTAATATAGATTGGGACTGGTTTCTTCGCAGACCCTTTGACTGGATTATAGAAGAAGGATGGACGAATATCTTTTTTGACATTATGTTGATTACACTTATTGTTGGAACAATATGCTATTTCTGGCTTCGTAAAATGCAACTTGTTGTTTCTGACAAACGCGTATATGGTCAGGCCGCATTTGGGCGTCAAGTGGATTTGCCGCTTGACTCTATCACGGCAATCGGTAAAGGAACCATAAAAGGCATTGCGATTACGACTGCATCCGGGGCAATCAAATTCAAGTGTATTAAAAATCGTGATGAAATTTATGATGTTGTCAGTAAACTGTTGATGGAGCGTCAAACGAGTAAACCGGTATCCAACGAAGCTTCGTCTGTCGAGGACTTAAAGAAATATAAAGAATTGCTTGATACCGGCGTTATCTCACAGGAAGAATTCGACGCAAAGAAAAAGCAGCTTTTGGGGGTATGAGCATGACTAGAGCGGAAGCATTTCAGGAACTGAAAGAGAAGCTGCAAGCAAAGGGTTCTGGCAATCTCTTCGATTTTCATTGGAGGCGGCTGGAAGAGTATGTGAGGCGCTATGATACAGCCGGTGAATCGGAGAAGAAACTGCTGGAGGCAGATTTTGATGTTTCCTATAAAAAGATTCTGGAGATGCTGAACGAAGCATGAAACATGCCGCGGGAGCCGGAATGGCTCCCGCGGCTTTTTTCAGGTATCTGGCGGTTTGGGGGTGAATTTGCGGTGGAGGCGGTGGGTGGTGGGGGTGAGG
>PPYE01643572.1_pt1 | contig 35739 bp, 54 predicted proteins | sample 1559881 | NCBI WGS metagenome assembly PPYE01 (sample SAMN08240022, study PRJNA423297) | Human gut metagenome, whole genome shotgun sequencing project.
GCTGTTTCCATATTAACTGTCATTATTTTTTACCTTCGTTCTTATATTGAGTTGAGCTGACCATGAACAACGAGCCAGCAAACGTAGTAATAGCTGCGATTGTGGCTGTGATTGTATCAGTGTCAAACTTATAGATTGCGCCAAGCGCTTTGATTAACACAATCACCGCTGGTGCAGCAATCGTTAATACCCATTTCATATTGTCATAGACTTTGTTTGGTAATTTCATTTCTTATCTAGCTCCTTTTTTAACTTGTCATTCTCTTTACGCAAACGGTCATTATCGTCTTTAATCTCGTCGTATAGGTTGTGCAATTCATCATGCCATGTTTTACGTTTACTCTCTCTAAACGTTGCATATGATACGAGAGACGCAATGATTAAAGAGATATATGGCGCATATGCAATTAACACTTTAGTCATTCCGTGTATCACTCCTTCGTGCCGTCGTCAGCACAAAGGCTGTGATAATTAAGTTACTAATCCAGCTATGATAGTTGCCGGTTGCTGTCCAAATTAAAAATTGGTAGGCAGTTAAAAAGCCCATCAAGCCAGCACTAGCCGTCAAAAGACGTGTACCCCACTTAATGGACTTTGCACCATCGAATACCCAAACGAGCAAGCTAAATCCAATTACAATGAATAGCCCACCCCAGATGTCATCATTCGCAAATTCTACTGCTTCAGGCGGCCACATGAAAAACCGATCATTCATAATGAGCCACAAGCCGATCATCATCAATCCCAAGCCAATAATGACGTGGTCAGGATGTTTTCGTATCATTTCTTTTCACTTCCTATTAAATAGCATGCTAAAACAGCAGTAATTGCTACTCCTGTGCAGATAAATTGGCGTCTGCGTCGCCACTTGATAAACCCAAGATTTTCTCAACTTCTGGCTTGATAACGGCTGGCACATCATCAATAGTCCGGCCACCATCTAATACGTTTGCAGCATATAAAGCCGCTAAAGAACTAAATTTATAATTAAGCATTATCTTTTCTCTCCTTTAATAATCTGATTACATCTTGTCGTAGAGTGTCTGGCACGGTATCAATCGTACGTTGACCAGAAATGACAGCATCTACATATAGTTTTGTTAAATAAGTTAAAGCCATTATGACAAGCCTCCTGACAATACAATATCTGACAGTTCAAGTAGTGCTGATTGCAATTCATCGTTCTGTTGCTTGAGTGCAGTTATCTGTTCAGCTGGTGACGGTTCTTGCTGCTGTGGTGGTTCTGGTTCTTGGTAGTCTGCATCTAGAACAAATACACCATCAACCAAATGAGTATGACCGCCAACTAATTGACTTTCATCATCTACTTCGTAGACAACTAATCCGTCATGTTCTTCACCAACAACACGATCATCACTTGCGTAACCCCAACCGACTAATAAATTATCTTCTAACTTTGCGTTTATTTTCATAACATTACCTACCAATTAACTTTATGCTGGCGCCCAACCTTGATACGAACTACCTTTATTAATTCTTAGCTGTGTGATTTTAATATCTGCCTTTAAGTCCGTATTAAAATCAATCTCCGCTTTGCCACCATCTTTAAGTGGGAGTAGTGTTCCTTTCCACTGCACCAACTTTGTAGTATTACCAGATATATTATTAAATTCACCAAAAGAGCTCCATACACCGACTGCATCATTCATTTTTAATCGTACAAAGCTTCCACTTACATAATTTGAAATCACAACATTAAATTGAATTGTTGCCATATTACCCAGAATTTCAGGATTAAAAGTAATATTACTAATTCCTGCTGGACACTGATTACTACTACCATCTCCGGAAGCAGAGAAGCCATTAGCAGTGTTATAAACGTAATTATGCCCGCCGCCTTGAGCATCAGCTAACGGATAATCATCGTAAGTGGTATAACTAACAGATCCTTGGAAGCCACCACTCCCTTGACCACTATTCGGTATTAATCTCCAACCTGATTCGTTAGGATATACCGTGCAAAAATGTCCCTGATAAGATAATGAAGGACATGTGGTACCAACACTGATTAAACTTGCTGGTGTATATCCTTTCGGTATCGAAGCAAGAGCGACCCAGCCAGCATCAGAGAGTAACGTAAATGAAAATCCAGCATTTACTTGCGAACCTTGTCGTGTATATCTGATAGATCCATCTTTAAAGTTGACTGTGTTCGTTAGCGTGTCTTTGCGGTTATACGTTACTAAATCCTCTGCTGATACTTGAGCTGATTGGGAACTACCATTGACACTCAGTAAACCGGCGTTGACCGTGACATCTCCGCCAATGTCCAGCACTCCATCACCCGGCTCATAAAGTTTGCCAATGCCAACACCAAGATCTCGATAAAAATCAAGCAATACTTTAGAAGTTGAAATCGTTGTTGTCGTTGATGTCGAAGTGAACTTATCTGTCAGAGTTAAGCGAATATCATATGACTTGTCGATTGCAAAACCATCGATTGTGACTGTTGCGAATGCATTAGTTTCAGTCTTTGCTGTTGACCATGTTGTGGCATTTGAAACTCTATACTCCGTTTTAGCGGTATAAGTATTCTTCTCAACATTGCCGATTACAATGCTTGAAACCTTAGCCGACTTTGTGAATTCAATCTGTGTTGTATTATCAACACGCTCAATCGCAGCGCTAATTATCGGTGACGTATACGCCCAAATATTGAAGCTTTGTGTAACGTAACTGGACCAACGCCCACGGCTATCCTTGGTCCGTACCTTGACCGCCTGCGTGCCGGCCAGTCCGCTTAATTCGTTTAAGTTAATAGAGACTGAACGACCGCTATTCGCTGTGCTGGTGTACGTTTTGCCGCCGATCACCGTCTCTGACGTTGTGATCCACGAACCACTAACACCTGAAGCTGTTATTGATACATTCAACACAGAAACGCGCTGAACAAAGTTAGTGCCGTCGCCAAGTACAGCTTGTGCCTTAGCGTTACCGTCAGCAATCGTGAAATTGCTTGTAGTTGGTACAACACTATCTGGAATAGTTAATCTCATGCTGACTGATTTAGTACCTAAATTTTGACTACCGTTGTAGGTTGTGACGGTCCAAATACCACCATTGCTGGTAGATTTTTGGATCTTTTGCGCCCACTCATCAACCGGGAAATTGTAAGTCAAACTAGCACCAACACCAGTCCACGTCTTTTCGTGTCCTGCGTTCCCATACTTAACTGTGTGAGTAAAACTTGAACTCGCACGCGGTAAGTTAAGCGTGACATTCGTTCCCATCGCACTTGAGCTAGCGACGCTTGGTTGTGTTGCACGTGGGATAGTATCTAGATTAGCTGTACCGCTGACACTGTATGAGCCCAAGCTAATACCTGTGCTACCACTGCTAGCTTTGATTGTGATTGACTTCTTACCGTCCGAACCGTGTGCAACAGTTACAGTACGACGCCACACTTCGCACTTAGATGTGCTGCGCAAGTCAAACTTGCGATTAGCACTGCTTGAATTACCATTAATGCTGATTGCGACTGAATGACCACTCAAGTTATATGATTTCCAATAAGACGACGCACGGACAAAGTATAGAACAGCCGTCACGCTTGAAGTGTTATTGGCAATACTTGATGAACTACTCCATTCAATCTGCGGGTAAACGTTAGACGCGGATGTGCCGCTAAATGAACCTTTAATTGTTCCTTTTGCCATGTTTGCCTCCTATCCGATAAATACAAATGCGGTGTGATTGTCGTCAATTCTTGATAGCTTATGCTGATTGACTTGTAAACTTGTCACAACCGCACCTTTATTGATGTAGAACGACTGTGCCGTGAAGTAAGCGACAGTTTGACCACCGTCGGTAAATGATAGCTGATTATTTGATAGCAACATCTTGACACTGCTATCAGCCGAACCGATCGACAAGCCTTCTTCGCCAGCTTTGAACCACGTATTGACGAACGATAGCTGTAACAACTTATCGCCTAAATCCATGTACAGCTGTGTTGCCCGATCTTCCAAGCTTGATAAATCGCTTTGATACTGGCCACCGTCACTCACAAACGCTTGATAGCTGTCTTGCAAGGCTTGCGCTTGGTCTTGCAAGTCCTTGAACTCGTCAGCGTCCGCTTTGTTACCTAATACATCATAAATGTTATCAACGCTTGAGTTAACGTCGTTGATTGCGTCGTCAGTGTGCTGATTAGCATTGTCGCCAACTTCATCAGCATGATTGATTGCGTCTTCGGGCGCTTGTGACCACGCTGATGATTTGTTGGAAATATCAATTTTTGGCAGTTTGATTGTCATTGGAATCGCGGTTGAAGCGCGGGTATAGATTACGAAACCATCTCCGGTCGTTAAGTCTCCGCCCTCTTGCCAAACGAATTGCGTAGAATATCTAACCCAATCAGAAGTTGTTGGAAGCTGAACCGTACGGTAATAAGTACCGTTGCTCTTATAATTAAGCTCGACTTTCTCGCCCCCCTTTACATCAACAGATAATGTGACTGTTGCTCCCGCAAACGGTAATGTGCTAGACAAATTGTTCATATTGATATTTAAGCCACCGTGTACGCTCGTAATCGTCATTTCAGTTCCGTCATCACTCACGGTTGGTTTAACGCCTGATTCTTGTTGCCACGTTGAGAATTTCGACAAATCTAAACTATTAAGAACTAAGTTGCGTCCACCAATCTCAACGGCGCCAACTAATTCCACCCACTTATATTTCGTGGGATCTGTACTATCCGCTTCAACATAATCCGTATAAGTACCAAGATATTTCTTGCCGAGTGAAATAGTTGTACTAAATCCTGCCTTGCCATCTGAACTATCAGCCCACGCTTGATGGAATTGCGAATTTTTACCGTTTGGACCAACAGGGCCAGGAATACCTTGCGTACCGTCTTTGCCTTTAGTTTTAGTCCATTTGTACTTAGTTGGGTCGGTACTAGCAGCATCTTCATAATCCCAATACATACCGACATAATCACGGTTACTATCAGCTACTGAGAAGTCAGTCTTACCGTCGGCACTGTTGGCATAGGCAATATGAGTATGACTATCCTTACCAGCAGGACCTTCGCCACCAGTCTCACCTAGAACACGAACCCACTTGTAGTCTTTATAGTTCGTGCTGTCCGCTTGTGTGAAGTCAGTATATTCACCACGATATGTCGGATAAGCAGCTTGATAGTTATCAGAAGGAGCTGGTGTCCACGGAGTAGCAGTGTCGCCTTCTTCGAGCTTTGGTTTTGTGCTTGAAATGACCGAACCAGTATTCTGGACATAAAAAGCAATTTGAATTTGACGGTAACCTTCATTTGGTACGGTGAACTTGCCTTGTAATGTTTGCCAAGCATTTGTAGCTGTTAGCATTTCACTAGCAACCGACCACGCTCCCCATGTTCCGGTTGTATTCATAAAACGATACGTAATATGCTGATTACCATTACCTTTAGTTAACACGCTAATTGAATAGGTCTCGTTTGGTATCAAATTGTCTTTTTCATAGTAAATATGAAGCCCACCTTGCGACGTCGTTTCAGCTGAATAAGTGTAAATTCCGTCTTTTAATTCTGATTTACCACCCGATGGTACCCATTCCCCAAAAATAGATAAATCATTTAAGTTACTACCTTGGAATAAGTTCTCATTCGGATATTCAGTCATAAAACGATCTGAACCGTCAGGGCTCCAAGCCCAAGCGGTGTGGACATATGACGTCTTACCGTCTGCACCTTTTTCACCAGGCACACCGTCTTTGCCATCTTTACCAGCAGGACCAGTTTCACCAGCTTTAGCAACAGAGTAGCCAGTCTCATTAGTACCGTCGGTATACGACCACGTTGTCCGTGTCCACATGAATTGACCGGCTGCCACATCAGGAATTGACGCTGACCAGCCTGTGGTTGGCTTAGTGACACCGCTACTTGAAACAGCATAGTCAATCACTGTTGACTTAATACCTGTGCCATCCTTACCCGGTAAACCGTCAGAACCTGAACTTCCATCTTTTGCGATATAGGACACTGAATAACCGTCTTCGGTAGTGTTATCCGAGTAAGTCCACGTTGTCTTAGTCCATAGATACTGACCTTTTGTCAACGTCGGAACTGTTGCTGACCACGTACCTGTTGGCTTGGTTGTTCCTGATGAACCAAGTTGATACGTAACTACTGTTGATTTAAGTCCAATACCATCTTTACCAGCAATCCCGTCCTTACCAGCAGGACCTTGCGGACCTGTCTTACCAGCTTGTGCGACTGAATAACCTGTCTCACTTGTACCGTCTGTGTATGACCAAACCATCTTAGTCCAAAGATACTGACCAGCAACCACTGTTGGAATTGTTTCCTGCCAACCTGTCGTCGGCTTGGTTGTGCCTGAACTCGATACGGTATAGGTGATTGTCGTACTCTTGATACCGACACCATCCTTACCGGCGATACCGTCAGAGCCTGAATTACCATCTTTGGCTACATAAGCAACAGAATAGCCAACTTCACTAGACTTATCTGTGTACGTCCAAATAGTCCGCGTCCATAAATACTGACCTTTGGTAACGGTGGGTACGCTAGCTGACCATGTGCCACTTGGTACAGTAGTGCCACTCGTTGACGCCTGATAGCTGACGGTTGTTGTTGCTAATCCGACACCGTCCTTACCCGGTAGACCATCATTACCCTTGTCACCTTTATCGCCTTTATCACCTTTGACTAATTGCCAAAGATATTTAGCTGGATCGGTTGGATCAGCCTTGGTAAAATCGCTGCACGTACCGAGATATGCTTTGTTGGCTGGATCAGTGATACTAAAGTCAGTCTTACCGTCCGAGCTATTCGCGTAGGCTTTGTGGAAGTACGTTGTTTGACCGTTCTCGCCGGCTGGACCTTCTAAGCCGTCTGAACCGTCAGGGCCAAGTATCTTGATCCACTTACCAGCGTAATCAGACGGATTATCACTAGGCGTGCTGACCTTGCCAAAGACGATTGCCATATATGCCTTATCAGTCGGGAACGCACTGAAACCAGCACCGCTAGCGTCATCTGCATAGCGAACCCACGGATAATAGGTCATCGATTTTGGCATATTTTTAACATCATCAGCAAGATCACGCAATGCGCTACTAACTGTGTCGTGTTCGATTAAATAATCACCAAGAACAGCGGTATTGATGTTAGTTGATCTACTCTTGCTCAATTCAAGCAATCGTGCTGAAACATAAAGACTTGCGTCGTCGTCAGCAGCATGGATTGTGTCTCCGATTGCAATTGTCTGCGGTAAATAAGCAATATCTAACACATAATTAACGGCCGGATGGTTATTCTTCTTTAGGTCAGCAAGAACTGACTGACACAACGTGGCTTGGGTAACAGCTTCATACGACTTAACCTGCTGCAAATGTGATTTGTTCGGATTAGGATTATCGTTGTTCCTTAACCTTGACCAGGTTTGAACAGCCACTGTATCTCGCATGATACCGTCTGTACCAAGCACAAAACGACCATCTGGGTCAGTGTATTTATAGCCCTTCAGTGTGATTGGTGTTTCAGAGTTTTCAGGTGTGCCACCCGTTGCTTTGATTGAAGTAACTAAGCTATAAATATCTGAGTCAACCGTAATAGAGTTCAACTCTTTGCCGACATAAAGCGTGTCATTGTTACTCTCGCCACGGTGTTTGACAACATTCATTTGACGCTTGACGACAGATGTACCGTCAATTTCAAAGCTGAAATATAACTCTGCATCGAATTGAGTTGCTACGCTCTGCATACGATCATATGAGCTTTCTTCACCTGACCATTCCAACGTTCTAGTCAGTGTCGAAATTTCGTTAATACCGATCGTCCAGCCTGAGTCAGACGTGAAAGTATTAAAATAGTCGGCAAACTTCAAAGCTTTAGTAGTCTTGTAGTCACCGACCGTTTCGTTGAGCAAGTCAACACCGGCGTCTTCTGCCGTGAATTGAATTGTGTTTGCAGTGGAATTAGAATGACTTTCCATGATCGTCATGAAAATATCGTTCTGTTGTTCATCCTTGTATAAGATATAATTACCAACCGCACACATCTCTTGCGCTCTCAGTATGTTTTTGTGATCAAAACGCACAGTACCTGTGAGGGCACGGGTATTAGCTTCGATTGAGCTTTTTTCTAAGTCATCAGTTAACTTATATTCAGTAGAACTGCCTGTGCTAGCAATTTCAATGACATTATACTGTCGATCAGTAAAATAAAAATCCAATTACTTCCACGCCTCCTCATAAGTAACTGTGCAATCGTACATAGTAGCCCAACTTGACGCTACCGGTTGAATAGTATTCAGTCCTGGTTGCAACGCGAACGTATCCCAATCGTTGCCAACCCGCTGCAAATTATTATCTAGCACACCATTTACGTAGACTTTACGCCGTGCGGTATCAATCGTTACTTCATCGGTATCTTGATAATAATTTGGAATATCAACGATATATGGCACGTTTACCCAATCAAATTGAGTATCCGTAACGTCCATAATCGCGTGATAGCTGTCTTGCCAACGCATACACCAGAAACCAAAGCCATCAATCGGAATGTTAGCGTCTGATAACGTCCAATTCTTAATTGTTGCGTCACGAATAACTGATGTATTACCAGCTTTAATATCCGTAACTGCTGCAAGTTGAAATTGTACGTTTGCCCCCTGCTTCGTGATTTTGAACTCACGAAACATACCGTTAGTAAACTTATTGCGATCTAATGACTTCTGCAAGATGTTCTGACCTTTAACCCAGAACTCGATAATGAGTTGATCAACACTTTTACTGCTATCACGAATAACACAACTAAAAGCCATCTCATTACCACTTTGTAAAACAACTTCTAGTCGTCCTTGTTGACCTTTACTAGTAGCAAAATAAAAACGGGTCTTCATAATGAAGTTTCCCGTATTTTTTCCTGCCGAATTAGATTTAATTGGTAGATATGCGGAAGGACCGCCCCAATAACCTGACGACCCGTTCACGAATGTGGGAATAGCACCTGAACCAGCAGCTGGATCAATGCCATATCCAAACGAACCTTGCTGTATGTTTGGCTTACTAGCATCACCGTTGTAATAAGGATAACTAGTAGCAATTTTGTTATAAACAATGCCGGTTGGCTCACTGTCATAGCCAATTCTTAACGCGTGTTCTGACTTCTGCTTAGTGACCGTATCAACTTCTTCGGGGTCGCCAAACTGCAATGCACCACCTTTATCATTGACCAAGCCAACTAAACCATTTTCAGACTTCATTTTTGCCGTAATAATTGGCCACGTTGGATAAGTTCCTTTATTGTCAATCATTACTTGGCCATTGTCGTCTAATGTGGCCGTTGACGACACGACACTATGTGCCACGCCATCTGGAACTAAAAAAGAAAGACTGACCGTCCCAGTGTGGGACAGTTCAGTCATAGTTGGTTGGCCATCGTAGATAGCATTGTAATAAATATCTGGCTCATCACCAAACACCAGGACTTTGGGTTCATCGTAATCAATCGCACCAGCAAATGTTCGTCTAAGTGCCGCTAGATCACCATGTAGAATACCGGTAACAACAATCGTGCTGCTGTTACGCGACATATTCTGCCACAGCGAACCGTCCGAGTTACCAATCTTAACCGTTGTGTTTGTGTGTGATGTACCAACATTCCGCTGAACATCACTAACAATCAACCACTGCGCGAGGTCAACATCGTTGAACAGCATTGAGATGCCTATATTTTGCGTTTCCACTGATTTTCAAACCTCGCTTTCTGATCAATAATTGCTTTAACTGGTTCAGCCAGTTCTGCTGCTAAATCCTTGTCTCCAAGCTTGACGCTGACTGCAAACGATAAGTTCATCATTAACATTGCAATATTATCAAGTTTTTCAGCAAGCATTGAGACTAATTGAGTATCATTACTGCCGACTGCTTGTAGATTGTCACGAGACGCAAAATAAGCAGCAGTCTGACCAAGTAATTCATACCCACGACTACTCTTTAATGAAGAAAGTGGAATAATCATTTCCGGGCGATTACCTTCGGCAACATGAGCCAATTGTTCACGACCAACCAAACCACCGTTAGCGTAACCATGACCATGACCAATAACTTGTAGCATTGACGAACTACCATAACGATGTTTGGCATAGTTGATTGCAGCAAGCATGTTGTCGTAGCCGTTAAAGATATTGCCGTGACCCGGGAATTTATAGGCATTAAACGTTGCAGAGATAGTTTGCAACAAGCCTTTGGCCAAATCACCAGTAATGGTATTAATATCCGTATAGCCACCTTGTACGGCTTTTTCGTTGCCACCAGACTCAGAAGAAATTTGCCGTAACCAAGCATTAACGTATGCACTAGTTGTTGGCAATCCGTTAGCTTTTAATGCCTTCTTTAATTGGCCTTTCCAACGTTGCACTCCAGAGCCTTTAGGAGCACCTTTGCCACCGCCAGCATCGCCAATTACATCGCTAATCTTTTTCTTCAGATTATCAATCGTTTTAGCAGCGCCACTAACAACGCCATTGACCATTCCTTTTGAAATATTTCTTGGAAGTGAGCCAATGTTTTGTTCATCTAAGTTAAATGCCTTAGAAACAATTCCTTTAAGTGTCTTAATGGGATGAGTAATTTTGCTAATCGCATTTTGCGCTTTTTCGCTTACATCTTCCCAAATATCGCTTAATTTATCTTGGGCAGTGCCCAATAAATTACCTATTGAGAAAGTTCCTTTAGCATAACCAGGCAAAGTAGAATGATAATTACCACTAAGAAGCTTAGCAGTATCCGTAGCATTTAGTATTTGATCGCCGGGATTAACATCTATAATTTCAGCACCATTAGTACCGATAAAATCGATCGATCCACTGTATGGACGATAACGAGCTTCAGTTCCAGCTTCGCCAACCAAGGCTTTACCAGACTTTGAAATTGATTTACCGGTTGCATAAGCACCCATTGCGACCTTTTTGTAGCTAGCTGTGTTCTTACCAAGGCTAACGCTTTTTACACCAAACGGCTTAGTTAATCCGTTAAAGAAATCAACAATTGATTTCCAAATACCATGAATTCCGCTTGCTTGCTTTTTGTTAGCCCTCATCGAACTGTTGGCTTGGTTGGTTGCGTGAGTAACTACGTTTTTTGATTGCTTGCTAGCTTGCTCTTTGACCTTGTTGTACTGATCACGTGCATGACCAGCCACCTTATTTTTTTGTTCTTGTGCTTTACTGATTGCTTTAGACTTTTGGCTTTCAGCTTTAGAGACGACATCACTGTATTGCTTATCAGCAGCAGCTTTGGCTTTATTGCGCTGTGTTGCGGCTTCACTAGTTACTTTCTTACGCTGCTCTTTTGCCCACTTGCTGTTGCCTTTGTACTGACGATTTGCAGCGGCAACAGTCTTGTCGTATTGATCATCAGCAGCGGTCTTAGCACCGTCTCGTTGACGCTTGGCAGCTTTAACAACCGACTGGTATTGCTTTTCAGCAGTTTTAGCAATTTTGTTATATTGCTTTTCTGCATTAGCAACTGTTTTTTTGTATTCGGAATTAGAAGCGTTAACAGCTTGTTGTAGTTGTTTGTTGCTTAACTTGCCTTTGTTGGTTGTTAATTTTTTCAGAATAGAAACTTGCTTGTCTGATGATCGTTGAATGCTACCATTAAGGGTTGTATATAGTTTCGCTTCTTTAGCAGTAACAGTTGTTGAGAATTTAAGCTTTTGTGAATTAAGAGCCTTGGTTTTATCGACTTCGTCTTTCTTAATTGCCTTATTCTTCTTAGCAATGTCACGTTGGACTTGAATGCTATTGGCACCATATTTCATGGTATCTTCGCTAATTTTGGCATTCCATTTACCAGTATCAGAACGAATTTTTTTATTCCATTTCGTTTCTAATTTCTGGCGCTCTTGAGCATAGTATTTAGAAATAGCTGTTCTATCTGACTGGTTCATCGTCTCAAATCGAGACATTCTCTTGCCCTCAGCTTCAACAGTCTTCGTGCGTTTCTTGTACTCTGCGTCGGAAATAAGGCCATTTTTCTTGAGCAATTCAAGGTCTTTCTTATCTTGTTTTTGCTTTTCAGAGTAATACTTCTTACTAGCTTTAGTTAATTCGCTATATGAATCCTTAGTGCTAATCTTAGGAGCCTTGATAGATTGACCAGATAGAGACTTCGATATTTTCTTAGCCCAACTTTGTGCTAATTTAGAACTACCAAGAGCATCACCAATAGCTGCACCTATTCCAGCACCAGCTAGCGTACCAGCGCCAGGAACAATGCTGCCAATCGCGGCTCCAATACCAGCTCCAATGCCAGTGCCAGCTGTCTTACCAGCTGCTTTGTACTTATCAGAGTTCTTGCCTGAGCTGAACGCTTTAACTATCGAACCGCCAACATCAATAGCAGATATGGCAAGTCCGGCAACACCTACGCCCTTTAGAGCTTTACCTAATAAACCTGTTTTGGTCGCACCACCTTCAGCAGCCTTGGCAATGCTATCAATACCGCTTGCAGCTTCACCTAAATTAGCTTTTGGACTCTTGGTAAATAGATTAGTAAGTTGAGAAGGAATTCTAATTTGAGTAAGTCCCGTCAATGAACTTACAACCGAAGAAACACCTGACGCAAAATTTAGTGCTTTTTTTGCAATAAAAATACCGGCAATAACTTTGCCGGTTGCTTCAAGTGCATCTTTATTTTTAGCAATTTTATCAAGGATAGCATGGATCGTTTCAAGTGGATCTTTCATGGCTTTAGCGTTCTTACCACCAACACCAAGCATATCAGCAACAACTTTAACAGTGCCTTTGAATACGCCCCATGCAGACGCACCAATCGTTTTGGTAATCGTCCACAAGTCAGATGAAATACCCTTAATATCACCGGCATGTTTACTAACATAATCGAACGTTACAGAAATACCCTTGTTAAGCTTATCTACATCACCGTTAAGTGTGTCGAACAGCTTTTTTTGAGCGTCTCCAGATCCTGATTTTCCTGTAAAAGCCGTAATGACATTGTTCAATTCTTTAGAAAGATTATTGCCTAATTCAGTAAACTTGGTATGAGTTTTTGGATCAGTAATCCAATTTGATACCGCACCAAGAACTGGATTTTGTAATTTGAGTAACGGTTGAGTAATATTACCGATTAATACCGGCATTTGAGACTTAATCGTTCTTGATAAACCTGGCACCGTTTTAGCAAAGTTTTCAGTAGCTGAACTATATTTCTTAGCTGTACCGGTTAACACTTCATCCATAGTTTTCGCACTAATCTTGCCACTAGACATTAAGTCATTCATTTGACTCATTGTCAGCTTAGAATTGTGTGTCTGTTGTTGCATCGTCTTTAACAATTCAGTACGTAAAACTGGGAATGTATTAACAAATGACATCATGTCTTGAGCAGACACTTTGCCGTTTGCTTGCATTTGTGCAAATTGAGTGCTGAAGTTCATTACAGCGTCATCAGTAGCACCAAAGGCGTCTTGCAGCGTTAGAACGGACTTAGTTAAATCTTTTGTGACATCAGCGTTCTTGGTAATAGCATAGAATTTTTGGTTCATGCCATCGACCATGTCGGTTGAGTTAGCAGCAGCCACAGCCATTTCATTGGTCATATCAACCATCTTCTTGCCTTCTTTAGCATTACCGGTTAAGGTCAGCCAAGTGGCATTCATGGTTTGTTGCGCTGTTGCATACTCCATTGCAGCATCTTTAGCGCTACCAATTGAGCTTGATAACTTACCCCAGACTGTTAAAACAGCACTAGATAAGATATTCGCACTAAAAATAGTCTTGAATAAGCTATGAGTCTTCTCAGCTTTGTCATTAACGCCCGTCAAAGCCGATTTAATCTTAGTAAACGGTGATGGATTAGTCTTCTTAATCTCATCGTTGAGATCGTTCATTCGCTTTTCAGCTGTCGCCATTTTAGCGGCGGTTTCATTAACACGAATTGTCTGCTTAGCGTAAGCTTCTGAACTTTTACCAGTCGAACTAGCAATCTTAGCCTGTTCCTTGACTTGCTTTTCATAAATTTCAGACATTTTGCTGTGAGCGGACTTCAAGCCTTCAATTTCTTTTTTGTTGGCTTCAGTCTCTTTGCCTTCGGCTCTCAAGCGCTTGACGTACGAGTCAGAAACAGAGCTGATACGCTTCAATTCGCTTTGAGCATCAGCAAGCCCAGATTTGTAGTAGTCCATCGACTGCTTAGCTCTAGTTTGCTGTGAAGTTAATGACGCAATCTTGGTCTCAGCTTTAGCAATATCGTTAGATAATTTAGAATAAGCTTTTGAACCCTCATCAGTAGTTTGATCAACGCTCTTTTGCTCACGCTTGAGTTTTTCTAGATAATCTTTTTGTTGATCAATAGCCTTGCCTAAGCCGTTATACTTAGCTTCAGCAGCTCCTAAAGAGTTACCGGTTGATTTTAGCTGGGCAACTTGCGCTTTCCACTCGTTTGTCAAAGCGCCAACTGAACGTTTCATTTCAGCTAACGTCTTAATTGGCTGAGTACCATCTAGTGAAGTTCGGGCATTAAAATCGCCGACTGGAATTTTTCCTGCCATTTATTTTTCCTCCTTTCTAAAATGATCGCATCCATGCGAACGCGTCTTGTGCTCTATCTTTTTCTGACTTAGCTTGCAGCAATTCACTCAAGCGATAATAATCAATTGACTCAAACGTTTCTGGCGTCATGTGCAATTGAATTAAAGCTTGCTGCTCGTTGTAATCGAAATCTTGGAGCATGTTATCTAACATCAAGAAGCGATCAACCGTTGACGCTTTTTAAATCTTCTTCGGTAACCTCTGCTTCTGTCATACCCATTAATTGACCTGCAACATCGGATGCAAAATCACTCAATTCTTCGAATGAGATTTCTTGAAGTGCTTTTTGTTCTTTCTTGCCTAATCTCAATGTCTCAATCAAAAAATTATTAAGCGTGTCGATTAGCTTTAACTGTGCATCAAAAAAATCCATAGCTGTTTCAGGCTTTAAATCTTGTCCCTCATTGAACATTTTTTCTTGTTTGAGCTGTACACCAGTAATTTCACGGAAAGTATTAATTGCATTACGAACAGCGCCTTGTGTCGCCTTTACAACAATTAATTTTTTTACACCAATAATTTGAGCATTTACATTAATTTCCATATTGACTATCTCCAATACATTTTTATTCCACCAACCCACCCAGCGGTATGAGAACCACTATTTAACGACTAGCCTTCTGTTGGAGGCGTAGCTACTTTATAACCATCAAAAATGAAAGCCAGCATTTTTTCGTAATCAAATTCTGGGTCATCTGAATAGAATTTTTGATACAACAAATTATCACTAGGGCGTGCTTGTGCGGCTAAAGTAAGTGCGTCATGGACAACGGTTGGGTTCTCTTGGTCTGTTGCCAAGGCTAAATCGCCAGGTGTTACTACGCCAAGTGGGAAAGCCATATAAGCGTCTACTGAGCCATCCAAACTAGTTGAATGAGCAATAGCACCAGCTAATGCGGCTTTACTGAATTTAACCGCCATACCAGTATTAGTCTTATCAGCTTGCATACCCATAACCTTGTCGTAAATCAAATGTGGAATATCGTTAGCGGCTAATGCAACGTTAGGGCTTGCCACGCCGACTTGCTGTTCAGCAACGGAGTTAGAGCCATAAACCTTGGTAACTGTTGGATTTAAATTTGTAATATTGGCTTGTGTAGCACCTTTTGATGAGCTTAGATCGACTTTAAATAAGCCGGTTTCGCTCAATCCTTCTTCACCGGTAATCAACTTACCTTTGCTGTCCATCATGCCAATGATGAAATCTGATAAACCTTTTAATTCCATTTATTATTACTTCCTTTCGAGTTTTTGAAATTGAAATATTTTTGTTAATCCGCCGGTGTCGGGATCTGTTTCGTGTCCTGGCGAATAAATACACGTCCAGCTATTGCATTCAAAAACGGACGACATAGATTCCTCTACATCGTCCGCTGAAGTGCTGGTATTTATTGAATAGTAAATGTTAATTGCAACAATCTTTTTAACTGTCGTACTACGATTTGATCCGTATCCTTGATAGTCATAATCAACATCAGTGATTAATACATCTGTGTTCGTCAAGTCATTCTGTGCATCTTCTGGAATCCTATTCGTGTAGATATTGCTGATACCAGTAATATTTGCTGCTATCAGCATTTTTTTAACGTCTCTAACTAATGTCATTTCTTATCACCTAAAATCTTTCGATATTTATCTGACATTGCTTGTGTGACGCTTGTTTTGGCTTGACTAAATGACTTATCCCAAAAGTGCATGTTTGCTTGTTCTTTGGCTGACATCTTACGTTTACGGCCATTATTGATAATCTTTGCTAGAAAATCGAAGTAATGATCTGTGTAACCTGTGTCAGTGTCGCCAGTGTATGAACCGGCGGCATAACCATCTTTGAAAGTGATTGAGTCTGCTAAATGAGCTCGCTTGTGGTGCTTAGCGTGACCAGCCTTCGAATATCCGCTACCGTCAGACCTTGGTGTGTTCCGTTTTAAGGTTTTAGCAAAAGCACTCGCACCAGCACCAGTAATCTCCGCTTTTTCAGCTTTTGTTAAAGTCACTTTCTTTTCTAGTTGGTTGTACCAATCGTTAATCATTTCGTCTAAATCATTTGCCAATTTCCTTCACCAGCTTTCCAGTCACCAAATCATAGCTGGTTGGTGAATTCTGTGGATCGGGAGATACAGACTCAATCTTATAGACTTCTCCGTTAACTTTAATATGGGTAAAGTTGCGCCAGTCGGCACGATGTCTAACTGCGTAAATATTGATGTCTGAAATAGAGTTCTCAATATTTTGCAACAGCTGGGTACTAGTTAAACTCCACTGAGTTCCCCAAACGCCAAATACTTTAACGAAAGTAGGTACTTTTTGATCGTTCTGATTATCTTTAGAGATAACTTTCCCAAGCTGTACCCACGTCTCAAGTCGAGCATGATTACTAATTTGAACCATCAGCATCGCCTTTCTTTCTTAGTGCTACTTCATAGCGCCCTCTCAGTTGCGCAATTAATGCGTTAAGCACTAAATCAACACGAACAACGTTATTGCCAGTCAATGCTGACGGGTTCTGATAGTAAGCAGTAGCAAGCGAATAAACAGCAATTTTGTATGTTGCTTTGTTGTCTTCGAAAAAAGTAGGTAATTCTAAGCCAACCGCGTCTTGTATATAACTTTCTGCGCCAGCAAGATAACCATCGAGAATTGCATCAGTCAGTTTATCTTGTTCAGCATCGCCAGTGTCTGTTAGACGCAATGACCGCTTAAATTCTTCTACTGAAACAATCTCGGCCATCTAATCACCTACTATTCTGCTGGTGTTTCTGGAGTAGTTGTAGTAGTCGTGATCATTGCTGGTTGGTCGGCAACAGTCTTGAATGAACCAGCTGCGACTGCGTCAACATCGGTAGCTTCAACGTCAAACCGATCAATAACACGGATCTTAGTTTGGTCTTTTTCAAACGCGCCACCACCGATATTTGTTGTCAGTAATGACATTTGTTCGCGGTCAAACAACGTAACAGCTTGCTTCAAATCGCCGAAATAAAGTGGATGTGAACCAGAAACATCTGGTAACCAACGATCAGCGATAACAATTACCGTCTTGCCTTCAATTTGTTTGATTTCCGGATTAGTAACTGATGGTTGAATTAAGTAGCGCCCAGTTGCGTCTTTAACTTTTGAAAGCACTGTAAACCCGGATTGGTTAGTAATGAACATTGAAGTAGCTTGAATAGCTGGATCAACAGTATTCAACACTAAGTCTTTAACATCGTCAAATTTAGCAATAGTTGGTTTCTTAGGAGCTGTTTGCATCACTGCTAAAATGGCGTTGTTGCGGGTAACGACAACCTTTTTAGCAATCCAGCCACTTAACCAAGCTAAAATATTTTCAGCAGTATCTTTGAGCAATGAGTTTGTCATTGTTGTGATACCTGCATAACGCTTAATCAGATATTTAACTAATGACAATTTCGGATCGTCGTTGTCACCGATTTCTGTATTCTCATCATCCAAGTTAGCGAGTGGTGTAATGTCGCTCCATTTTTCATAGACACGAGAGCCAGATTGAGTAGTAACCTTTTCGACGTTGACATACTGTTCTAATGAGTCAAATTGACGAACTAACGTATGAATTGCTGTTTGAATATCTTGCGGAATTGTTAGGCCAATAGCGTTACCGTCTGAGTCAGTAGATGAGTCAATTAAATTCATGACCTTACGATCACCTTTAACCATTGCCTTAAAGTCAGATACAAACTTATCTTTAATTGACTTTTCGCTATCATTTAAAGGCTTTTGATCGTTTTCGTTCATATTAACTACTTCTTCAGCTCGCGCTGTATCTAATTGGTCTTTTAATGCGTCACGACGAGCTACTTCAGTATCACGGCTTGCCTTTAATTCGTTAAACGCTTTTTCGTCAAAACCTTCATCTAATACAGCAGCGTTCAATTTAGCGTTAATATCTGATACCTTTTGACCTGACGCAATCCATGCGTCGTTTAATTTGTTAATGTTATCCATTAATCTTTAACTTCCTTTCCAAGTAAAATAGCCAACTTGCTTTGAGTTAAACTCATTGCAGGTTGGCTATTAGTTGTTTCTGATTTAGTTTTTTGCGGTTCTGGAGCTGGTTCTGATTGACTAATCAAATTCATGAATTTATTAAGTGCTTCTTTGCTTGGAATTTCTGAAATAGAATTCATGAATTGTGGTTCTTTTGTATCTTCAAACATAATTTCATCAGCAAAACCTTTGGCCACTGCATCTTTAGCGGTTAGCCACGTTTCCTCTGACATTAAATTGAGTAAGGTTGCTTGATCCATGCCTGTTTTAGCCTCATAAGCTGACACAATAGACTGATCAATTTGATCTAACACTTGAGCTTCGTGTTGCATGTCGTCAGTATTGCCCTGGCTGTTTGACCAGGCACGGTGGATCATAATTTGCGCCGTTGGTGAGATTGAAACATTATCACCAGCCATTGCAATTACTGATGCTGCGCTTGCTGCTAAGCCTTGAATTTGTACGTTAACCTTGCCTTTGTAACCTTTTAAAGCCGTATAAATCTCTGATGCCGCAAACACGTCACCGCCATTACTTGCAATTTCAACATCAACATCATCACCATTAGCTTCTTGTAATGCGTCAGATACCAGCTTTGGACTAGCAGCCGACATTTTGAAATATTGATAAAAAGCTGCGGTGTTGTTGTCCGTAATAGCACCTTTAATTTGAATTACTACCGTCGTTCTCACCTCCCTTCAGTGTGCTTGTTGTAACATCACTCTTCTGAAACAGCGGCACATCATCAGTTAAAAAGCCTTTCTTATGCAATAAATAATTGGCTTGTTCTGGTGTTACCATGCCGCCTTTAACTGCATTAGCAAGCACGCCAATATATGAACTTTGATCCTGGTCTATTGCCGGCGAAACATCAACTTGAATATCGGCACTAAACTTGCTAGACATTTCAGACTGAATAACACGTGCATAACGATTTAGTGAGTTAGCATAGACACCTTCAACCATGTTGATTGATGATTGTTGATCACCGGTGCCGTTCAAGTAGCTGTCTGAAATGCCGTAAACTTTAGCAACCTGTTTAGACGTCCAATCCGTTGACGCAAGCAATTTAGAGACATCGCTCTTAATTTCCAGCGGTGTATACTCTGACAAATCATCAAGAATAACCGGACCAGCAGATGAGTTAGCTTGTTTTTGAAAGCCTTCTGATTGAGCGATCTTTTCTTCAGTGCTCAACAAGCCGGCGCCTTTGATGTGTAAGACACCGTTCGGAACAATCGCCTTGCCGAGTGCTTGTAGTGTTAATCCGTTAGATGAATTCTTGATATTTAGCTCATTCTGGAGTGACAACAACGGACTACGTCCAATTATGCCACCCGACGTCGAAAGTAGTCTAAAGTGCAATAAATCGCCTTGTGGTACGTTCTGAACAACACCGATTTTTGGCTCATCAAACGTAATGTTATAAACTAAGCCGCTACCGTCATCTAGCAAGAATGCCGATACTTGCGACGGTCTCAAATACTCCAGTCTCACAACTTGACCATTGACGTTCCGCCACATATACGCATATGAATTACCATCTAGCAATAACTGAGCAACCACTGATTGCCAAAAAGCATGCGGATTAGTTGTTGAACTTGGGTTATCAATCAAAGCTTGTGTGCGTTTCATGCTTGCCGTAAAGTGCGACGTCGCAATATCCGCCGAAATTTGATTGATAACTGAGTACAAGTCAGAGTTCTCTAACGCCTTATCCGCTGATGTGTAATCTTTTGCGTGTAAAAAGTCGACAATGGCTGGGTCAGTGAACTCAATTTCTCGGCCACCACCAATCGAAAGACTGTTATTTCGCCGTTTAATTGGCTTAAATAGCATTTAATTATCACCTCCCTTCCTGTTCACTATTTGCGCGGTCATAGGCGACGCCAAGAATAATCAAGCTAATTCCTAGCGCAGCATGTCCAAGTACAACAGAGAGTGAATAAGCGGCAATAACAAGCATTACAAAGCCAATAACAACCAATAATGTTGCTATATTTTCAATGAGAAATATTGCTACCCTTTTCATCACTTACCCCCAAAACTAAATTGACCGGACTCAATATATTCTTTAATTTGCTCTGCTGACATACGTTCAACCTGTTTTGACGGGTTATTTATATCTGCAAAATCTTCGAAGTGGTACATAGCTTGACGCATGGCATCAATTAGTGCATCGACAACGTCAATTTTCAACGTCGCTTTTGCCTTATTAACCTGAATACCGATTTTATCTTCAATCAATTGAGCGTTAAGCAATGCTTTTTCCATAATCTTGTCATCAAGCCGCGTTACCGAGCCTTCAACAAACGTTTGCTGAATGAATTTAGTTGGATCCTTCAATTCGGTAGTACGCTGTCTGATCGCTTCAAGCGGCCAACTGGTATTGAGCTCAAGCATTTTGACTAATTGAGTAACACCCCAAGCGTCATAACCAAAATAGACCACATCTAACTCGTTATCACTCACGTAGTTGAGTAACCACTGATAGACCTGGTCAAAATTAATCAGGCCTTGTGGGTGCTGTGTAATCTCACAAAAGCCTTTTCTTGCTAATTCACGATAATTAATACCGTCCTGCTTCTCTTTTGCCTCAATACTGCCGGCTTTTTCCCACGGAATGAATGAGTATTGCTCCATATGCCAGCGGTGCTTACCATATTTATCAATGTAGGGATAAACAAATCCAAGGGCTGTATTATCACTAAACATCGAGTAGTCAAAACCAATGTAGACTTGACGGCCACGAATGTTGAATTTTGGAATAATAGCACGTTCAATGTCACTCAACTTTAAATAACTGTCGATTGACTCTTGCAACCACATATTCAAGTTCTTATTCTGAAAATCGCCGACTGTTCCGGACAACAAATCACTGTCTCGTTTGTCCATTAATCCTTGCATTAAGACGTCTTTTTGGCTCTTTAAGCCCAATAACGGATTACTTTTAATCCAAGTTTCAGGCTTATATGTCTCATTTAGATCATCTTGAGACCAAATTAGACCAAGATAAGTATCTGCATCGCGTAAATAGTCTTGTTCCATTGCTTGCTGAACCATTTTTTGATCTTCATGGAATGGAACTCCAGGCTTTGGATAAGACGTTGAGATTTGAATGAACTGATGGTTTGGAACTTTAACTTGTCCTGAAATAATCTTAGAAACTTTCTCTCGGTTATCAATTTCACCGATTTCATCAAAGATTGCCGTCATGAAGTGATAACTATCATATTGACCAGACTCATAAGAGATAGCTCGCAAGATGTTGTTAGCCTTAACCATGATAATTTGATCGTGCTGAATTCTTAAATCGGTTTCTGCTGCTAACGATTTAAACGGCTCCGCTTGAATAATCTTCCGTAGCATTGTCTTAACGTAGCCAAACAGCTTGTTTGTCTGTTTGAAGTTAATTGACGTCACAAGAAAGTCCTGGTTAGATAAGCCAAGTCCTTCAACTAAGAATGAATAGATAATCTCAATCGCCATCATGTAAGTTTTACCTTGACCACGGGCAACGGAGACAATACCGCGAGTAAATCGTTTGCCGTCATCAGCATTACGCCAACCGTGTAACTGAGTAAGAACAAATTCTTCCCACGGCATTAATTTTGACGGTTCGCCAGTATCAACATCAGGACAAATAGCAGCAAAGTTTAAAATGCTCTGCGCTTTTTGCTCATCATAATAAAAAGGAAAGCTATCATTGCTTTCCTCTGCTCGTCTTAAATCTTGTAAATGTCTGAATGCCGCTAGCTTAATCATGTAGCCAGTGACAACTTTTTCATCTAGAACGTCAAATGCGTACAAAGTGCCGGGATCGTTGTACTTCATTCTGATGAACGAATAATCTTCATTTTGATACTCACCAATGACATCGTGAGTCTGTGTTAAATCAATCTTTCGCATTATTTACCGCCACCAAGCAACTTCTTAATTTCAGCAGCAGTATCAACACCACTATCATCATCTTTGATTGCCATCAAATCTGCCCGGCTTTTTGGCGACAGTCCTAGTTCAGCACCTACCGAAGTCAATTGTTTGAGTGCGTCAGTAAAAATACTTGTTGCCGGATTACGCTTATAACCAACAAAATCCTTGCCGACAATTTCACCAGCCGAGTTCTGCAAAGATTTAAACATCGGCGTTTGAATGCCGTCTTCTTTAATCGAGTCATAAGCGGTTCGATAAACTTCATACTGACTGCAATACATTTCAACCAACATCATGTCAATTCGCTTAACTGGAGAATTAGCCTCTAAAACGGGGACAACTTTCCGCCACATTGCCGCCGCAACCTTGCCAAGGTGATCAGGTGGGCGTTTAGACAACTCCCCGTTATTCTGCTCTGCAAACGTCTTTCTACTCATCACACTCACCTCCTGACTTTTCGGGGTAGCCCCCCTAGGTAAAATTTCTAAAACTGAACTTTTTTATGAGACGACGGCTATGTGTTGGCTCCTCCACTTTTAACGCAGTGGGGGGGATTAAATCTTTTGAAATTCAATTCCGTGTGCCTTCGATCTTCTTTCGTTTAAGCAATCGTAAATACTCGATGGCGGAATATCAAAAAAAGCGGCTGCTTTTCTGGCTGATCCAAACTCATAGGATCTACCATCAACAGTCCCCTTTATTTTTAGGCGTTTGTTAGGCTTTCGTTTATTCAACAGATTGTTATATTGCACATTGTAACTACGAGTACACCATTCAAGATTTGTTGCTCTGTTATTAGTCTTATCTTCATCCTTGTGGTTCAACTCAAGAAGCCCGTGCTCTCTATGAACGAATGCCTTAGCTACTAGCTGATGAACATAGTACCTTGTCGACTTGCCGTCGTGATGTAACATAACATCTAGGTATCCATCACGACGATGACGCAACGATAGTAATTGTCCGTGTAGTTTTCTACCAGACACATCAACTCTATCAAGTGATCTAACTCTGCCTTCACTACTAACTTGATACTCGGCTAAGTATCCTGGTATATCTCTCCATTCCTCCATTAGTTACTGCCTCCATGTATTAGTCTTGCTACCAGCTTTACATCGTTAATAACAGGCATTTGCTTGAGCTGATTGTGGCTTCCTGTCCCGTAATATTCCTGTTCCCACTCGGTCTTTAGCTTGTGGCAATCACGGCAAGACGTTGCTAGATTAGCAATGTCGTCCTTTAACGTCGGATCATATTCAATCGGCACAACGTGATCAACAGTGTTTCCCGGCGTGTATTTTCCGTTTAACAAACAGTATTGGCACAAGTGATTGTCTCTCTCTAACACTTGCGGTCTCAATGACTTAGTCCACATACTAGACTTGTAGAACGCATACTGTTCTCTCTTAGTCACTGACCTGTTGCGTGTCTGCTTGTTGTACTTATCCCTGTACTCTTTCTGCCCAGCTCTTGTCCACTTAGCTCTTGAGTCTAAGTAAGCTTGCTCTTGGTCTATATGTTCTTGGCAATAGTAATGCGGATGTTGTGCTAGGTTGTGACAGTTAATCGCTCTGCATCTTCTTACTCGCGGCATATACTTAGGCTCCTTTCTGACTGCAAACAAAAAGCACCAGCCCTAATTAGCTGATGCTCTATCTATATTGCTTGTTGGACTCGAACCAACACCACCGCAATGGCTGACCTATTCAAAGCAATTACCTAAGATAAATAAATGAAGGAGGATTACTCAATGGCTCGTTACTGTCCACGTCAAACAGTAACTATATGTGGGCAAGGATTTGCACCTTGCATTGCCGATAGCCTGCATGTATTACCCACCGACATTTGCATGCTCATAGCGTCTACCTATTCCGCCACCACATCGATTGCGATAAGACAACAATAGAACTCGCAATCCACTAAGCCAACAGCTGATTAGTTCTGCAACTTAGCTTTGCTATCTCCTGTCTTAGATGCGCATTAGAGAAAGCTGTTTGACAATTATCAATTGTCTTGCGTCTCTGTATTCGTGGGCAAGGATTCGAACCCTGCTGCATCTGATCCTAGGCTGCAACCTCTATGCCGGTTTCCATGCCGGCTCACGAACAGATGTTAGATGTAGTGCCTTACCATGCACACTCACGAACTGAGTTAACCGGTCTATTGTCTGCGTACAATCATTTATGGAGGAATGTTTGAATGACTTACCCGATAACTCAACGATAACAATATATCATTGTAATTGACCCCGTGAGTACCTTTATAATCTCAATCTACAACATATATTCTTAGTCTTCTACATAGTTCACTCAGAAAACGATCTCTTTTTCTGAATGCTGATGTTCTGCTGCAAAGTACCAGGTGTTGCTGAACTAGCCCATCAATCGTGTAATAAGGATGCGAATTGAAATAAAGCTCATCAATTATCCGTCTTGTATCTTCATCACACTTGGCTAACATTTTATCAATAATAATTTGTTCTCGCTTTAACGCCCTGAGTTCTTCATCTTGCTCAATAGTAATAACCATCTGTTCCTGTGGCTTACTTATTGTACTACTGCGTCCACCACCAATATTTTCATCTCTATCGGTCACCGGATACATCAGTTCTTCTCTACGTTCTTTAATGTATTTTGGTAGCTTATGATAGCCTCTTAATATATCTTCTGCTGTTCTTTTAAGTGATGGTTTCAATATTGTTCACTCCCAATTAAAAGTCTGTCCAGTCACCACGATCATGGTGTTCATGCTTCTTATTAATGTGATCCTTGTATGCTTGATATATCTTTGCAACTACAAACGCTGCATAGGCGATTGCAATAGCAATTAATATCTTACGAATAAAGAACGCCATGTCGTCACCTACTTAGCTACTACTGCACTAGCACCAGTCGTTGTTACCCAACCAAACTTCTGACGCGCATCTGCTTCTTTATTACGAATAACCTTGTCAGTAACTGAGTCTGAAATTAATTTGTTAGCCTTAGCTTCCGCTTGAGCTTTAGTGATTGTAGCTTGAGCCTTACCTTTAGCTTTAGTCTCTGCTGCATCAGCTTCTGCTTGGGCATTAGTAATACGTGTCTTAGCTTCTAGTTCTGCTTTCTTGTTGTCCTGACCAGCCTTGATAATGTCGTCAATACTCTTTTGAGTTTGAGTATCTAGACTTGGTGTACCGAATGATAAGTCTTCAATGATAAATCCTTGCGCTCCAGCACGCTTTTGGAAGTCGTCTAACAGTCGTGATTGAACCTTAGTGGAGTCTGTACCAACTACTTCTAATAAGGTGAATTTAGATAGTGCGCTACGACCTGCACCGATTAATTGTTGATTAAGCCAGCCCTTTTCGATGCTTTCAATATCAACGTTACCGAATTTCTTATAAACACTCGTAGCTTTAGTTGCGTCAACATGATATGAGTAAGTCACGTCAACAGCAGTCTTCTTGCCGTCCGATGTAGCAAGAGCGATGTTTTGCTTGATTGTCTGCGTCTTGATTGGATATTGAGTCACTTTATCGATACCAACCCAATGAACACCCTGACTTAGTGCTTGTGCCTTAACACCGCCGTTTAACGAATACTCAATACCAACATTACCGTTATCGATCTTCTCAAAGAATACAAACGCTCCAATAACACCCAACACCAACACTACACCGCCAATGATTGTTGCAATTAATCCTTTGTTGTCATCATACATATTAGTTTTCCTCCGATTTGCTCACTGTGAACATTAATATAATTGTTAAAATTCCCATTTTGATCATCGTGAATTCATCTTTTGTAAAAAAGAAGGTAAAAACAACTAAGATAAATCCGATTATTTCTACTATTCCTAACAGCCCGATTAGTTTAGCTATAATCTTACTCATCTGCTCTATCCAATAAATCACTCATCTACTCACCATCCATGTTGACCCAGCCGTAGGCACAAGCTACTTTGTAGATTGGTTTCTTTAATCCGGTATTGCGCTTGTCACAGGCTTTTTTGCAATCGCCAAACCGTGCATAAATTTTTCCAACAGGTTCGCCAAATCCCGGCATTGGTGAACGCATGCACCGATAAGCCACAGGAATATCAGGAACCATAACCAAACCTTTACTCATCTGATAGTCTCCTTCCACACATTGGGCAATAGTTAATTAATATTGCGTTAGTATCGTTTGACATGTCATCACGTCGGTAATCCCAAGTTACATCTTCGATTAGGTAGCTTTGTTTGATATACAAAGAGCCATTATCTGTGGCGAGAAGTTCTCTGCCTTTATGGCAATATTCGCATTCACTCATTTCTCCACCCACGCCTTCAGCTCTTCCATGAACCGTTCATATTCCGAATCTGGAATTATCACGGCGTCATCCATTCCATCAATGCACACACGGAATGTTTCGTTTCCCATCTTATTGGTATACCGCTCGAAATACGATACACGACTAAGCATAATGTGACCTTCCGTTTTACCAAAATCGTTATCTGTCCAAGTAAACATTTACTCAACCTCCCAACCGTCAATCCACGCAGTAAGCAGATTAATTATTCGTTGATTACGGTCTGATTGAATTGGTTCCCTCATAATGTAGTTATAGGTTGCACTATCAATCCTGCCCATCATCATCTTGTAGAATTCAGCAAAATCGTTATCTCCAAAATCAAGCTCTTCTTTAGCCCTATAAACATAAATAACAATCTCTTCGCCGACTGCTCTTGGTAGTTTAGTAGCCATTAGCCAAGTACCTCCACTCGTATGACTTCGTAATAGTATCGAACATTAGCATCAATGCCAGCGTTATAAGTGCATTCATCACAATACGTTACAGCTTCATCTTCGTCCATAAACATTGCTAGCAGGTCTTCACCAATGTCAGATTCTTCATAACAAGCATAGACTGCAATTTTGCCCATTAATCATCAACCTCCTGATAGTGCTGTATATGAATGCCGAAATAAACCTCGCTCATACCCATGTCGTGAAGCTCATAGTCAACTTTGTACCCAGCTTCTGCATAAGCCTCAACTAACTTAGTACGAAACAACGCAACATGGCTGTTAGATAGGTTATGCCGCTTGATAATATACTTAAGCTCGATGTCAGGCTGTCTAGAATAATTTGTAGCTTGACTAAGGTCCTCGTACACAGACACATCTACATACCCTTTCTTAAGTGCCGACGCTTCAATGCACTTGTCTAAGTATTGCTCCGCTTCTTCAATAGCCTTGTTAAGTTCTCCTTGATCCATGAGTTCATTTACTGTGTCTAAACTTAATACCATAGTTGGTCGCCTACTTTATATTGTTTCATTTGTTTTTCCTCCATTCGTGATACTCATCTGATAATCTATCAAACTCTTTTACTGGCAATGTATGAATCGTTTTGCCACACTTAACTTCCACAATTTGTTCGATCCAGCTAAAACGTCCTAATCCTGTTATATCTTCAAACCTGATAAATCTAGTCGTGTTACCTACTTGCCATTCAAACACCAGTAATCACCTCGGAATCTAATTTAGCTTGAAATACTTCCATTCATACTTAATTCCAATGTCGGGAATAATTAATTCGTGCTCAAACATTAGCTTGTCACGATCTTGCAGTGTTAATTCAACAGCATCTTTTTCCTGAGTATCTTTTGCAACTTGTTCAACCACTTTTGCCTTATTAATCATGATTGGTAAATCAATTTTTGTCTGATTAAATAAATCTATTCTCGTTGCCATGAAATAGCCTCTTGTCATTTAATCAACCTCCAACAATTCTGGGTTCATGTGGATATTACCGACAACTTTGCAATCCGAAACATCATACATACAGTTCTTATTGCACTCGTACATTCCTTCCTTGTCGTCATAAGTAACTGCACCAACGATAATTCCATCATTAACATCTTGTAAGATGTCACCTTCGTATATCGGACCACCATCAGCATCATCAACGCCGGTGTACTGCTCAAGAACTACTTCTTCGGTAAAATCATCATAAAGTTCACCATTAACCATTGACCAAATATGATTGTCCGACAAAATAGCCCAAGTAAAATCAAGATATTGTTTTTTGAGAAAATCCCAAACTCTAAACTTAATTGTTCTCATTTGAAGTCCTCCATAATTTCAATCGGTGGCATTGGACCAAATTTCTTCTTATACTCAGCAAGTTCTGTATTGGCTATACTGATAATTTCGTCCACCGAAATTTCATTTTCACTTAACATTTCAAGCAATAATTCCAGCTTCTCTTTGGTCAATTCGATAGTACGTTCCTTAGTGCTCGACATTATGACTTCAACTGTACTGATTGGAAATTTGTATACCATAATGCCCGAAGTCAATTCGCTTATAACCAAAACAACGCCGGAATCAATCTTCATAAAAACGGCAGAGCAATTCAAATCGTCGACTTCACACGTCATTCCAGCCTTTTTCATCCAACCATCGCTTACAGCCCACCATACCCACTTTTCTTGCGGATCAATTGATACTGTCATAGCCATTCAATTCCTTTCGCTTGTTGTTTTGGCCACTTATATAACCTGACCTAAATATTAAGTTTTCGACGTTTGTAGTAACTAGAATTCGTACAACAAACAGATGCAACGAATAATTTATATTAGCGTACGGATGCTGGTATCCCAAGGTATATCCCAACCTCCATATTTCGTCATACGTCATCGCTATTCCTCCAAATTCTTCATCAATTCATAATTAACGTAGTGACGCTCTCCTTCATCATCTTCATAGATAACAACTTTGTTTTGTTCAGCCATATCTTCATTAACTTGATATGAGCATCTAGCAAACGGACTGGCTTTTTTAACAAGGAATTTAATTGCTTCTTCACGACTTGTTACATAGCCAAGCACGGTGCTGTAAATCTCTTCTTGAGCGCTAAAATAATCTGGCTGACAAATATCAGTTATTAAGAAAATTTCTAAATCATCAAGCAGGTCTTCTCTCTGACTGTCTAACAGATAATCAGTAATATCATCACTGCCTGGATCGTATTCTCTAGCCATCTTTTATTCCTCCACTATTGAATTGAAAACACTACATAGCCTTCGTGTTGTGCATAATCAGTGATGTAAGTAATCTCTCTTGCTAATTGATTGCCGGTGTATTCACGCTTTGACGAGATATATTCTTGTAAAATAACATCATCACCAACCTTGAAATCACGGTCATTCTTGCGAATTTCAAACGTTTTATGGCCTAGAAATACTTCTTTGTAATACTGCGGTTCAATTTTTAGATAGTGTATTTTTGTCATCAGCTATCCCTCCATAAACGAGCTAATAATCAGCGTAATAATGAGTGCTGTACCGGCAGCGATTGCTACAAGCACACCGTTCAGAAACAATTGAATGTTTGCCGTTAAGAAGTATGCGTAAGCAAACATTGCCATGCCAACAATTATTAGTGCGATAAACGTTATTGCTAATACTTTTAGTAACTTCATTTCTCCAACTCACAATCCTAGTCACAGATAATTTGAATTAAAAAAGCCTCTAATAGTCATGTGACATTTCTCTTTCAACCTTGTAACCCAGCTTCTCAGCTTTCTCAACAGCCCAATCCGTATTGGTATAATCGGAAAGCTTTAATGTTTCTTTAAAATCTTTTAAATTAACCCCTCGTATACAATCGCCGTCTTTAGTGAATTTCCAAATCAGTTTGTTTGGTTTACCAAAAACAGAGCGAGCATTAGCTACTTGATTAAAAGTAAGCTTCATATCAATAGCCATTTCATGATCACTTTTAAGGTTTAACCAGTCTTCGTGGATTTTCTGTCTTTCTTCCGGAGTGATTTTATGATCAACGATACGAAGAGGCTTAGGCTTGAGTTTCTTTTGTTCATCTTTTAAAGACAACATTTGTCTAACTTTGACAAGACGTGGTTCATTCTGTGGTATTTTGTCATAATTGCATTTGTAGTCATCTTCAACTTCGTGAACAATATCAACTATTGAGGTCATTTCTTATCACCTCGCTAGAATGGTAAATCGTCATCATTGACATCAATCGGTTCACCGTTACCAGCAAACGGATCATTGCTAGCAGCTCTGTTTGAACCTTTTGACTCCAATAATGAGAAGTTGTCTACAACTACTTCGGTCACATAAACACGCTGACCTTGTTGGTTATCGTATGAACGTGTTTGAATACGGCCGTCAATGCCAACTAGAGAACATTTATGTGTGAAATTCTTAAAGTTTTCTGCTGCTTTACGCCAGATCACACATTGGATAAAGTCAGCCTCGCGTTCGCCTTGTGTGTTCGTAAATTGACGGTTTACAGCCAGTGTGAAGCTTGCTACCGCTTGACCAGACTGTGTGTACTTGAGTTCAACATCCTTGGTTAAACGTCCTACTAAGACGGTTCTATTGATCATGTCTAATTCCTTCTTTCAGCTTTCGTAATATTTCCATGTTTTTGGCATGTTCCTCAGGCGTTGGCTTACGCAACGGAACTGTTTGATAAATGCCAAAGTCTTCATCTTTCGTCCAAATTGTCATCGTGTTCTCCTAGAATTGAACTATTCTTTTATCTGTCGTGTTCTTAAAAGCAATAACATGCCCTTTAGCACCCCTAAACATCCGTGATACCAATTTGCCGTCATACATATCTGATAGGCCATCGCTGTTGAGATTAGTTGTAAAAATCGTCGGTTTAGTCATGCGACCATTGATAATTGCGTACAATATGCGTGTTGTAAAATCGCTTGCTCCCTTGCCAGTGGTAATTGCACCAGTTTCAGCACCAAGGTCGTCAATTACCAACACATCAGCTTCAATCAGCATAGCCACCATACTTTGTTCATCATATTGACTATTAGAATTGTTAAAACTACTTCTAATGCGTCTCATCATTTCATCAATGGATATAAACAAGCATTTGCGATACGGCTTTGAATATTCGTTTATTTCTTTCAACATGCTCATTGCTAGATGGCTTTTGCCGGTACCAGGCTTACCGCTTAAAATCGTGTTATACGTTTGACCTTTGTAATACTCACGAGCTATTTTAAGCGCCTGCTCTTTGTTGTTGGTCGTCTCCTGGTCATCTGTACTGTAATTATCGAAGCTTGCTTTAGAGAGAGTTCTATCAAGATAAATAGAGCGATTAAATAGCCAGCTTTGAGTCTGGCGCTTATTAACTAGTTCAGTTCCCTCAATCGACTGTTTCTTGTTCTGCTCCATTAAGCTCTCGTGAGCACACTTTAAACAAACAGGCCTACCGTTACCAATCGTCACTTTTCTTGTGTGATGAATTGGACATTTTTCTTCAACGGTGGTTAGCTTTTGCGCTAGATAACTTGTACTAGAAGCCGAGGTCTCTATATTCTCTTGGCTGATTGTTTGTCACACCCTTTGTTTTGGTTTCGTATTCATCATTCCAACGCTCTTTTTGAAACCATCTACCACCCTCCATGATTTTTCTCCATGGATTGGCTTCCGAGTCTTTAATGTAATTCTCTACGCCTTTTGTAATAGCTTCATCAGTGACGCCATTTTTAATTGCGCGCTTATACGCTGCTAGCGCATCTTTACGTTTTGTTTTCTTGGGATACAATTTCCAAATTTTATTGAAACGTTCTTCGATCGAATCTTGATTCGATGGTTCATCTTGTCCTTTTATTGTTTCTTTACCTAACCTATCCTTACCTAACCTAACCTGTGGTGACGGCTCGTCCACGGCTCGTCCACGAAACGTATACGCACCATTTTCATCCGTTGATAACTCCTTAGCTTGATCACCATAGATTGTTGGATTGTAGGTATCTTTACGGATATAGTTATGAATTTTCCAGTCTTTAATGACAACGACGCCATTCTCAAAAGGAATAATAAACTGCTTTGCTATCAGTAACTTTAGATCGTCGTCACTGGCACCAATTTTTCGTTTGATCGTTTTTGCATTGCCTAGAAAGCCATCATCATCTGCCTCCATATTCATATGAAAATATAGGCATTGTGTTGACATTGGCATATCCAAAAAAGCATCAGTGTCAGTAATTTTTTTGCTAAACATACGCCTTTGCGCCAAAATTATTCCCCCTCATCAAATTCTCTTAATTGATTAATTGTCATAATCTTTAACGAGACGATAGTTTGATCATCAAGCTTGATTGGTACGAGATGATATTTATTCATGAACGATTCCATGCCGATTTTGTGCTGCTCAGTATGATGTTCCCGACACAATGCCATAAACCGATGCTTACGGTGGTCAATATGGTGACGGTTATTGCCAATACCAACCGATTCATAATGTGCAATATCAGCGTGCGGTTTACCGCAAACAAAGCACATTCTGTATTTGAGATATAAGAACAACACTCTTGATATGTCAGCTGCTAAATAATATTGCTGATACTTAAATGGAATGCCGTTTTCTAAACAAAACTCTAGGGTAAATTCGATAAAGTCACCTGCTAAAACTTGGCTCATACTGTCTCGAGCAAGACTGAAATCTTCAATACCTTTAAAGCCTGCAAAAGCCGTTTTAAGCCAGCTTTTAACGAACTCGGTTGGATAACCTGTGTAGTCTGCTATATCGGCAAATAGTCCATATATCATGCCACTCTGGTCACTTGTAATATTGCGTTGATCAATTAGATTAATCTCAACTTTTGGTGTACCAGTGATTGTTAATCGCTGTACCTCATCAGTATCAAATTCTCGATCAAGCTTGAGTGTGATTTCATCGCCCGTTACTTTTTTAATCTTGCCCAGGTAATCCATGGTTAAAATGGCAAATCGTCAGTAGTATCATCATGGACGAGGACAACTTTGATATTGTGCTCAACGAGATATTGATTCATACCATTAAGTTGAGCTAGCGTGCCTGTCACTTGAATAACATCAGTAATTAATGGTTCTTCAAACATTGGTTTTTCTTGTACGTCAGTAGCTTCTTCAACAATTTCTTTTTGTTTAGTTTGACTAGCTTCGAATTCTTTACGCTTGGCTTCTTGTTTCTCAGCAACTTGACGTTTGTGTTCTAGATCTGCATTGATTAGATCCATAACTTCAGTGACAGATTTAAAGTCCAATTGACTAATCCAGCCAGCTGGATCAATCTCTTTAGCCTTGCAGAATTCAGTTAAAACCTTGAGATCAGTCTCTCGCTTTTGCTTCGTTTTGACGGCTTCATCGACGGCATGTTCCAGTTCAGCTTGTAGCTTCGTGATAGGGCGCAATTTATCGCTCCAATTACCTTTATTTAGCCACTTAGAATCAATTTGAATGTCATTTAATGTAATTGACTTACTCTCAGCTAACTCGCTTAGAATGCGATTTAAAACGTCCTGGCGTTCTTGCTTTTCGTTATCATCAATTTCTTTTAAACCTGCACGAATCTGATTCAATGGTTGATTAATTTCATCTGTTAATTCTTTGATTTGTTGCTCAAAGTCATTAAGTGGCTTGTTGTAAACTTGCTTAACATTTTTACGATTAGACTCAATGGCATTGACGATTGACAGCAATTCAGTTCGCGCTTTGATTGCGGATGATTTATTTTCACGAGTAAATGCCAAGCCTTTATATCGATCAGCGTATTTTTTAACTAACGCCTTTAATTCTTCATAATTTGTAAACTCTAACTTAGCTGGTTGGAAGTCTAAATCAACCGGCCGTTCTAACATAATTTCATTTGCCATTATTGTTGCCTCCAGTGCACTTGAGATTGTTGTTCTGCTTGTTGCGTGGTTTGATCAAGGCCTTGCTGTTTTTCGAGTTGACGATACATAGCAGTTAGAAATTGAATAGCTTTTTCAGCTTGTGGTGCCGTTGCTTTGCTTAACTGCTGGTATCCAGCTTCTTGTTGAGCGTCGGCAAGAACGCTGTGGTAATAGTCATTTGTCCGGTTGTTAGTTAGCTTGCAAATAGCCTTTGCACCGTCTTTAATACGATTAATTAATTCCTTTGATGCGGTCACTTCAGCTGGTTTAGATTGCTGGTGTGATTGTTTTTTAGTTTGTTTATGTGCATATGACTGTTGTGACTGCTGCACACCATCGGTATCATCATCAGTAACAATTCCAAAAATTGCGCTAATAGCATAACGTTTGGCGTAAGTGATCACTGATCCAGCTGACTGGGCCATATTCATCTTGGCGCCTTTTTCAAGTATCATAAACAACGGGCCAAACGACATCTGTTCGCCACTTGAGTGAATCAGCAGTGTGTTAATTCCGATGCTCACTGAATCTTCTTCCTTCTTAGTAACTGGATTCTGGACTAAAGCCAAGCCGTTCTCAGCTAATAACGGTCGCAGCACTGTCATGATGTCGTCCAAACTAGCGTATTTAGTACCTGCAAACGGATTCTCTTGCGTTCGTGGTACTGGTTTCAAATTCTTTTGAACATTGATTAACGCCTTAGCAAGATTGTCATTCGTCATCAATTTCGTCCTCCGTTTCAAAGCTATATTTTTCAGCCTCATGTAGCTGATTACGTTCATAAATTTCTTGTACTTTGTCAATTTCTGATTGATTGTACATATCTGCACTCCTTGTGGTATACTAACCACGAATAATATTTTCCGTTTGCTACTTCTCATTGCCGTGGGTAGTGGCTTTTTTCGTGCCATCGCCGAAGAAAAATTCTTGATTGGCGATAATCCACATGAAGATTGCTCCAAATAGCCAGTCACTTAAATGTAACTTCATTCCAGCAGGAACAATCATGCCGATCAGTATCATCACAATCGATAGCATTAATTTTGTATGTTTCATCTGAATGCTCCTTTCACCAATTAAACTCACTCCAATGCTTATCAATAAACTTGGCCATCTCGTAGGCTTTAAACTTCCAGGGGCTTCCCTGCTTGCCATGATGGATTATCAGACGTTCGTCTAACATACGTTGAATTTCACGGCTGTATTTGGGATTGTAGAGAATATTATCTTCAATCCAGCCTTTTGACTTATTGCCCAGCCAATCTCTTAAATCAGCCATGTTCCAAGTTTTGCCAATCAGTGAATCGCCGTTACCCAGTTGATCTGTATCAACAACTTTGAAATTAGATGGTAATTCAATCGTTGCGGTAGCTTTAATTGTTTGTGGCATCTTGTTTACCTCCTAACGTATATTTGTTTGCTCACCACTTTGCTATAATTTAGTTATCTCAACATAAGGTGGTGATAAAAATTGAATAGTGAACAGTTTGATCAAAAGTTTAAACAGGCCTCTGCAAAGGCTGCATTGAAAG
>PPYE01320038.1_pt1 | contig 35733 bp, 44 predicted proteins | sample 1559881 | NCBI WGS metagenome assembly PPYE01 (sample SAMN08240022, study PRJNA423297) | Human gut metagenome, whole genome shotgun sequencing project.
GTGATGTTCGGTAACCCAGCCGAGTAAGTGCCACCAACCTCTCCGAACGATGTCGTACCCTCGATAAAGCGCCCGTTTAAGTTGGGCAGGGTGAACGTCGTTGTGCCGTTGCCAGAACCAAAATTCGTGCCAATCGCAGCAAACAACTTGGCGTAAATGGTGCGGTTGACGTTTGCGCCATTACAGAGCAACCAACCATCCGGAATCGACTTGATACCGAAGAACATGACGGCGCCGGTGGGCACTCCGGTAGAAGCGCCTACCTTTTCATCCACGTACTGCTTTGTTGCGGGGTTTTCGTTGGCTGTCGGGGTCTGTACGGTCATTGCGCCTCGAACAGTCAACGGCCCCGTGATGGTGCCGCCGGAAAGTCCCAAGGCGGCAATATTCGCGAGCACCTGCGTTTGCTGGGCGGCGGTCAGCGTCTGAGGTGTTAGCAGTACAGCCTCGTTCTTAAGCGCTAGTTCGGAGAAAAGCTTTTGCTTGAAGTGGGTCAAGCCTGCTAGATCGAGAAATGAAGCCATGAGACTAGTCTCTTAGTGATTAAGAAAAGAGAGCATCAATGTCGGCGTTGGAAACTGCCGTGACGGAGAACGAGCCGCCCAGCGGATCCCACGACGGCGTACCGCCGCCGGTGCGTGCGACGTTCGTGCCGGCGGGGTAGGTCTGACCCTCGAGATCAAACGCAGCTTTGACGTTGTACACGTCACCGACGGACGCTTCGGCCGGAAGCGCGGCGAAGGTATCAACCGAACCCTTCCACGAGAGCACGCTGGTAAAGTCAGCCTTGAGCGCGTAGCCCGAAAGATCGATGTTCACGCCCTTGGAGTTGATCGGGAGAGCGTTGCCATTGACGCTCACCTTTTCGAGGACGTTGACCTGCGCGCCGGCCGCAACGCCGCCGAGCTTCGCAAAGTCACCCTTAGACATCAGGCCGTCAGCTGCAGCAGAAGCAAGGCCGTAGGTCGTGTCCTGAGCCGGAATGCCGAGGGCGGTTATGTCGGACTTCGTCACGGCCGTCGCGGTCGAAACGGCGCCGGTTTTAGTGACGGTGATCTTGTACAAGGCGGCATTATCATGAGCCGTGTAGGTAGCCGGCGAATAAACGACGACTTCCGCGCCGTTGATCTTGACGTTGCCGTTGGTCGTAGATTCTTCGACCTTCGTGGCGCCTGCGGCAATGCCGGCGAGCTTGGTGAAGTCGGTCTTCGACATCAGGCCATCAGCAGTGGCAGAAGCGAGTCCGTAGACCGTATCCGGAAGCGTGAAAGTGCCAAGAACGGCGCCCGAGATAGCGGTGAGCGTTACTACTTTGCCGGCGATGGCGATGCGGCCGGCGGCAACCGCCTTCAGCTTGGAGTCGTAGTGGGAAAGACCGGCGAGGTCAAGAAACTGATTAGCCATGATTTATAAATCCTTGGTCGTTAAAAAAGATTGTCGATAAGACTTGTTGAGATCGGATTGGGCTTGTCAGATTTGATCTTCGCGATCTCCTCTGCGTTTTTATCGACGCCCTCGTCCGTCTGATTGAGCCGCTTTGCGGTGATGAGGTCGCCTGGCTTCCAATTGACGAGGTCGTACGTATCTTCCGGTACGTCGTCCCCTTCAAGCGCAAGCTTTTGCGGCCGCACATCCTTTACGGCGGGCTGGGTTGAAAGGCTCTTTAAGCTCCGCCTCCTTTCATGAGCAGAAATGGTTCGAATGACGTTCACATTGCTTCTCTCCTCTCTTAGTTAAAGACTGAGTTAATTTCTTCTTCTGTCATTGGCGTGAACGATGAGGCCGCGTCTTCGGCGCGTTTTGCGGCATCTTCTGCGGCCGTAGCGGACTTAGCGGCGGCATCTTGTGATTTGCCGGCGTTGGTTTCGGAAGTCTTGGCGGCGTCCTCACTCGATTTGGCGGCCGTCGCGGATTCCTCTGCCGCAGAAGCGGCGCTAGTGGCGGTTGTGGCCGATGTTTCTGCTCCCGAGGCACTTGCTTTGGCCTGCTCCGCATACCATTTGGCGGAATATTCGTATCCATCAACGGTGTAATCGAGCGGCGCCGTTAGGTCGTCTGGGTCTTCCGTCCCGGTAGTCCATGTCGCCCACTTTTTCGCTAGGTCTGCATTTGCAGACGACTGACTAGCGCTTGAGGCCGAGTCCTGCGCAGACGTTTTGGCGTTGTTTGCTTGAGTGGTGGCCTCATCTTTCAAAGTCGTCATGACTTCGACGGCCTCCTCGGTATCTACAACCGCCTGCTGCGCAATTTGTTTTGCCTCGCTCGCGGTAGTTTGCGCATCGTTCGCAACGTTTACTGCGTGATTCGCTGCATCAAGCGCCGAACCGGCGGTAGTAACCGCGTCGGTTGACAACTCAAGAGCTGAATCTGCCGTGGTAACCGCGGTGTCGGCTGTCTTTATGGCTGTTTCGCTGTTTGCCTTCGCCTCATTTGCCGTTGATACCGCCGTTGCCGAATTGGACTCGGCAGTAGTGATTCGCTCATTCCACGAATTCACTACGGTGGTCAAAGAGGTCACCTGACTCAGAGCTGAATTGGCTGTATTGACTGCCGCGGTGGCCGCAGACTGCGCTGAGTCGGCGGTGGTGAGCGCCTGATTGGCAATTCTTAGCGCTTCTTCGGTATTTGCGACGATCTGGTACGTGTACTCTCCGACCTCGTTAATCGCATCTTCGGTCTGAGTCAGGACGCTTTGACCGTCGATTGTCCCGACTGAGTTCCGAACGTAATGGAACTGGAACTTTTTCGTATCAGCAGAGGCCATTTGCGCCCTCTAGGATAATTGGTAATAAAAAAGGCCGATTTCTCGGCCTGTTTGAATCTTTTTTGTTGAGTGAGATTCCATCACACACCCATTCGGGCGCTACGGGCAGCGCCGGCTCGCATTCTCATAATCGCGGGACCATGAATATCACCGGCAAAATTTTGGGATGCAACGAAGAAGATGCCTATCCGGGTGCCGAAGGGGCGTTTTACCGAGACGGGATGTCGTCAGGCGGCAAAGGCGGCTTTTCTGACTACAACATTTCGTTTGATGCGTCGCGTACTTGGACCGGATCAACCAACTCAACGGGGTCGCATACGCACTCGTTGTCCCTCGATGCAACAGGCGGAGGAAAGGGACATACGCACTCCCTTACAGGTGAATCGCACAGCCACAAGATCAGCCTGCCCCTTCCTCCATTTTTTAAGTTGGCTTTCTTTGTGAAGCTCCCCGAATAATTACTCGGGCAACTTCACGAAATATGCGAGCTTGAAAAACGGCGGCAGCGGAAGATCAATTGCATGCGAGTGTGAGGCGCCATCAAGCGAATGTGAGTGCCCTTTGCCGCCACCGGTATTGTTTAGCGACATCGTGTGTGAGTGCGATCCAGCCGCACTGGTTGAACCTGTCCAATTTCGAGCGGCGCTGAAAGAGCATTTGAACGAAGCATTTTCTGAGTCTCGATTGTCACTGTTTGGGCATGTTCCGTTTGAATAAAACGCGCCTTCAACGTAACTGATTTTGTGATCGTCAACGGGGAAGGAACCAGTGATATCCATTGTCCCGCGCGTGTGAGTGTGTCTCCCTGCCGAGGATGTTGAGCCGCTGTGGGTGTGTGATGGAATCTGATCAATCGAGAGAATCGTTTCACCGACCGTACCGGCAATTTTCGCCTCAGCAGTCGTGACATTTTGGGAGCCTCCCGTTGCACCGGATTCATCTACGGTTGACGGCAAAATGAACTTGCCTACGAGGTTCGGAACGGTACCGCCCAAACCATCATCGCCGCCGTCACACAGCACATAGCGCTCATCTGCAACACTCTCGCCCCAAGGAATCAAGCGGCGCCCATCAGAACCGCCCAGCTTGCAGTTGTAGAAGGGCGTGATCTGCCCCGCGATGACGCTGGGAGCATCCATGTTTTTCCACACGGTTTTATCACTGCCGGGTGCTACTGCGGTGGTGCTGGGCCCATTGGCCACAAGGCACCTAAACTTTTGAGAACCCTGAAAAACTTCGTTGCCGGGCTCATAGTCAAGCACAGCGGAATATTTCATGATGCCGCCCTGTTGGTACCAGACGAGAAATTGCGACAAGAGGAAGAGGGCCCCGTTGAAGTCTTCGCGCTTCGGCGGGATGCCGCCCTCGCCGATCGGCATGGCGTTGACGGGGCCGAAGCCCACTTCTTGCGAGAAGCGGCCCGTACCTGCCTCCATCGCGGTGCTCGGCGGGATCGTCTTGTCGCCGCTTTCGGCGATCGCCGCCGTCAGAAAGTGTTGAGGATATTTGCTCATGATTCCCCTGAAAAAAAGCAAACCCCGGAAGGTGTGATTCTTCCGGGGTTCGATGCCCATTAAGGTTTCCTATGCGATAGCCTGCTTGGCTTTGCCAGATCTTCTCCTGACCACCTCAGCTTGACGGCCCTCTGATACACAATCCAGTAAGACAGCCCTGTCATTTCTGAGATTTCCGAGATCGTTCTCTTCTTCCCTCTGAAATAGATGCGTAAGGTTTTCGATCGGTTGTTCGAGTTCTCCTTCCGTGTGACCCATTGACAATTCTGAGGACTGTATCCCTTGTCGTTGTCTATGCGGTCAATCTCTAGATCATCACTGTACCCAGACGCATCAGCCCACCGCTTGAAAGACAAAAAGTCTTCTTTCCACTCCTCGCAGACGGTGATTCCTCTTCCGCCGTACCGAGAGAACTCCTTGTGGACGGGCCTGTAGCATCGGTTTTTCATGGCGCACCAAATCGAATAGATCCTCGGCCTGTTTGTCCGAGAGCCGAACCCGTGCGTCATTAAGCGGTCTCTTGCCTTTTCGCTGTGATAGCAACCGCAAGACTTCGTGTTGCCGCTCTTCAAAGATGGGCCGTAAACATCTAGCTCATTCCCGCAGTCACACACGCAGTGCCACCTGACGCGACCAGAGGAGGTTCGCTCCCCTTCCCTTGTCACCGTGAGACGCCCAAAGCGCTGCCCAAAGAGATCATCTTTCCGCATGTTTTCACCTTTTATATAAATGAAACATACGGTACATTGTAATGCGTTACCCTATTGGAATACTTCTCCCCGGATTGAAAACGCCCTGATTGAACGGAAGAAGTTGGCTTCCCTCGAACCCGAAAATCTGTTCATCGGGATAGATGATCAGGTAGTTGGCGAGGACGCCAGCTGGTCTATTTAGAAGCCCGTAGGTCGACAAAATCTGCGACTGCATATCGGGAATCGCGCCGATGATGACGACCGATGAAATTGCCATGTCTTGGTAGTCGACGACAAAAACTACCGTATCAGTAAGCATCGAAAGAAGCCGATTTGCCGCATCGGCGGTGGCGTTCGCAATGTTGCAAAGCGCTCGATAAAAAATCAGGAATCGATAGTAGTCATCGTCAAAGCGAACATACTCGCCGTTCACTTTGATGTACCGATCTACGCCTACGCGCTTGCCCCACCAATCCAAAAAAACGCCGTAGGCAGTCTGCGGATCTGCTATTGCTTGATGAAACTTGTCGACGTCCTTCGTCGCGTCAATCCCATCCCGCACTGCCAGAGATAAGTTTTGAAACTGTTGGGAGTGGGAGTATTGGGACTGGATGGCAGCAGAAGCAAGCGAGCTCACATCAGCCATCGCGTCGACGTCTGCTACATCTTCAAAGTTCTGCCACGTTTCAACATCTGCCATAGCCTCACTCCGTGGCGAAAACAAGCGAGATCGTATCCGCCGAGATCGATGGTTCGATGTTGGCAGGGATCTCTACAAACGTCCCTTTCTCCCCTGTACCCAAGCCAATAACGACGTCTCGCAAGGGCGTATCTGTCGCTTTTTGGACGATTGGATAAAACCGAGAGGCATAGGCCGTAGTGGCAAGCTTGATGCGCGGGTTTGTCCCTTCACCCAAAAAATCAGCGATGATTGCTTCTTTGACAGCTATCTGATCTTCATCTGACATGCCAGTTTCAAAGAAGGTCACTTGAACCTTGAAGTCCTCTGATTCCGGACGTGTTATTTGATAGGTGTATTTAGCGTCGAAATGGTCCTTCGCCACATACCCGACCGAATAGTTGCCGGTCGTCCCGCACCCCAAATCCTTACTGCGGTAAATCGCCTCAGCTATATCGCCATCTTCGCCGCCGACAATGCAGATTGCGATCGAATGGGGATCGATCCGGATGCCGTACTTGGTCTGATACTCGTTCGTGAAGTTTTCTAGAACCACACAGTCAAGCACGCCGTCAACGCTTGAAAGCTTTGCCTGAATCGCTTCGAGCGAGCCCAGAGCGTTGATTGCGTAGCTCTGCATGATGCGATTCATGTATTCCCCGTCCGGCTCTTTCACGCGTCCTGTGGCGCCGGAGTCGGGGTTCGTGATCGAATCCCAGCCGGCCACAATGGTCACGATTTTCGTAACTGAGTCCGGCAAAACCTCAATCTCACCATGCTCAACGCTTGAGAAAGTCGTTTGAACCGTCCCCGTTTCGCCGATCGAGGCTCCGCCCGCAGCCGAATGCCTGAATTGATTGCCCAAAGAGTCCTGCACGATTGCGCCATAGGGAATCGTCGTTCCCTTGAGACCTGTACAAATACAAGTCACGATCGTCGGCTCGGAAAGTTTGCGCTCTACGCCATACAGCGAACCGAGTGCATCTAAAAAAGCCCCTCGGCTGGTGCTGAGTGAGGACATGGCCGCCAAAAAGGCGATTTCAGAATTCTTCGCCTGAACCTCTGCGGCAATGATGTCCACCACCTGCCCCATCGGAGAGGTCGCATCTGTATCGAGGACGGGTTGCAACGGATCTGTGCGAAAAGCTTCTTGTACTGAGGCCGCAAGATCCGTTCGAACATCTTGCGTCTCGGGGATGACAACGCCTTTGTTGCTATCGAAGTTCAGCTCGGCCATAGTCACCGTCCGTAGTAATGATGTTGATGGAGCCCGTAAGGCGCCTTGTGTCCTGATCGATTTCAAGCTCGATCGATTCAACCGATTCGACGCCCGGCACGGCCTCCGCTGCTTCGCGCAGTCTTGAAGCTACAACCGCCCTTTGAATGGGCTTGCCGAGCTGGTCAGTAAACCAATCGATGCCGCGTTCGCTTTCAAAGTAGAGATCGTTTGTGAAGCATCGGCAGTCATTCGCTACGGCCTGACAGATCGCAGCTGTGCTTTGACACATGACGATCTGCCCCGCACTATCGATTTGAAACCCCCAGTTGTCTGTGAGCTTCGGTGTGTATGCCGTATGCGTCATTTGTTTCTCTTCGTCTATTGAGGCGTCCCTGTCGTTCCGGAACCGCCCTGTACGCCACCGTGAACATGGCCTTGCAGACTGATTCCGCCCGCCTGCACATCGCCTGTGGTTTTCATGCTGCCGTCGACTGTGGCGCCAGAGCCGCCGCTTACAGCAAGACCGCCCGTGCCCGTAATTTGGCCAACAACCATCAGCGTTTTTTCAATCTTCGTATCGCCGGTGATCGTCACTTTGGGGCTGTCTACTTTCGTTGAGCCAGAAGCGTTTATCGTCGCCGTCTCGGTATTCACCGTCGCAGCACTCGAAGCATTGACAACGATGTTCTCGCAGTCAATGGTGATTTGGGGGCTTTCGACGTGCTCCGATTTCGGTGCCACGATGTGCAAGGTGCCGTCATCTTCGATATGAATGAAGGTTTTCGGCGCCGACCCCCAAAAGCCGCCGAGGAAAAAGCCATCAGAAATGTCGAAGCATCGGAAAGACCCCGGTTGAACCGGTTCGTTTCCACCCGAAAGCACGCTTACATCCTGCTGCGCAAAGACTGCAAGACCGATATCGCCGGGCTTGGGGTCGCAAATGATTGCCGCCGAGCCGTGTTGATAGCGGAACCAACGCAACTTAGGGATGCTTACAGTCGGCAAGGCCGTTCCGTCCGCCGCGCGCATTTTTACGAGCGGCGTTGCGGACAGATATGCTGCGCCTCCGCCCTCGCCCGGGCGCTCGATTGTGTCTACGCGCACGGGGATGGCTGTATTGACCTTGTTCGTGATGATCGACCACACAAAGAAGTTCAGCGCATTCAGCTCGCTCGATCCAGTGAAGTCGGTCGCGTTTTGAAGTCGTTCAGTCATCGAGCCACATGCCTTCGAAGGAGGTTAGCCAAGCCCCAGAATTGGGAGTGTTTGCAGAGAGTTCGTGTGACAAGCTCACGATCTTCCAAACGCCAGAGGCCGACGGCACGATTGACGAAACCCGTACTGCCGCGCCAATCCGGAGATCAGGACGAAAGTAGCTGCTGACCTGTATGCCTGTGCCGGAGAAGGTCGGATAGCCAATCATGCCGGTATCGGCCGACACAACCGGAATTCCGCCCTCTGCTTGGCGCACCTTGCCTCTGGGCACAAGGGCGATTTGATCATCATCGATGATGAGATCAGCCCCTACAGCATCAGCAACGGCGCGCATTTTTGTGATCGGATCGCCCGTTATCACACAGTCTGAAAGCGTTGCGTCAACGCCCTCGTTTTTAAACGTCTTTCCGGTCTGACTCGCGAGCATTTGCAGAACTTCGCCCACGGACTGCTGACCGGAAACCGCATACTGCGGCGTCGGATCCAAAATCGGATAGGCGCCGGTCTTTGCTTCCATTTTGAGCACTGGTGAGGATCCGTTTAAATCTGCATAAGCAGAGGTCACTTCGCCTTGAAAAATGGAAGAAAGGGTGCCGCCGCTCTCTCCTGCTTCAATCGCCAGAAGATTACAACGACGCCCAAGCGGACGGAAGCTCAGCACCGTAAGCTGAGCCATCACGTCAAGCGTCAGGCCGTAGATTTCAATCGCACACTGCGCGAAGTCGACGCCGCCGGTCTTTGAGATCGATACGTGAGTAGCAAAACCCTCAAAGACCTTTTGGTTATTCATTCCCGACTTATCAAGAGTGACTGTGGCCCGAATGACCTTCTTGCTGAACGTCATGCTTGCCATTCTTCACCCTCAGAAAGGTAGTAGAGCTTGAAACGCGATCCCAACTCGTCGTATCTCGGATGCTCCGAGCCGAGCGTATCTACGAAAACCAAGTGACCGGAAAGGTCGTTTGTTTTGAAGGCCGGCACGGGGATTCGGTTGTTGCACAACTGTTCAGAGAACACGTCAACCTGATCTATCGTGCCGGATGCATAAAGACCATTCCCCATCTGCCTCAGCGTAATAACGCAGTTCTGACCGTCAAGGACGATCGAGAACTGCTGATGAGGAAGCGGAGATAAAGGAACCAATTGCAATTTATCCTCCAAAGGTGGCCTTTTTTATGCCTTTCACAATGCTTTCATCCGTTTGTTTCCGTCCGACGTCAGCTTTGCTCGCGCCGGATGGATTCTTAGGAGCCCAAACGGCGGTTGCTCCGCCCACCTGTGCGCTGCGCACTTCTTGGAGCGTAAGTTCGATGATCAGCATGTTGCCGCCCGAAGAGGCCGAGCGCGTTACCGACAACCCGACAACCGTCATGCGCTCGCGCACCGAGGCAGGGGTTACGACGGTGAAAAGCTCGGTACTTCTCAGGGCGCGCTCAACGATTGCCAAAGCGGCCTGCTGTTTGGAGTAGTCGCCGGAGAAAAGCAAAGACACGCTGATCTGATTCGGCTGCGGCACCTTGTCATATGCATACAAGGCGCCGTTTTCCTGCGGTTCTGTAGGCACAGAAGCAGATGAATCGTCTGCGAAGTCATCGATCGAGTCGTAATCGCAGATCTTTTGTCCGCTTGCCGTGACTACAGCCCACGTTGCGTTGTTGGACTGCGCCATCTGGTCACCCCTTCTGTACTACGCCAGTAGCGGCATTTGCGATCAGGTCCTTCCCTCGCATCATGGCGCGGTTGACGCCCTGACTCACAGCTTCGCCGACAGCCTTGGGATCAGCATCCGTTTGGATATGCGTTTCAACTGTCACGCGCAGGTTGTTTTTTACCTGCGGTTGGTTGTTCGCATTTGCTGTAGAGGCCGCCAACGCTCCAGCCGGATATACGCCTGCCATTTCCGGAGACATCTGAATTGCCGAATTGGCCGAATTCGCCTGCAACATCTTGTTGATGTATTCAAAATCTTCGGCAGAATTCTGTCCTCGCCCTGTAAAGAGCGATTTCATGTAATCCAATTGCCGGTTAGACAGTTCGGCATTTCTTGGTGGCGGCGATTCAGGCGGACCAAACGCACGCCGCTCCTCCTCGTCCATCTGCTGATTCAAATACGCTTCATAGCGAGCATTGAAATCATCCTGATCGGCTTTTGGTTTTGCCCTCTTCGTTTTGGCCTGTTGCTTCGGCTCCTCTTTCTTTTCGTCATCGTCGCCGAAGCCGAAGAAAGATTTCACTTTGCCCACGGCCTTATCGGCCATGCCCTTAGCCGTATCAGCAACCTTGCCAAAGTCGATGTCAAAGATTGACGCGATGGCATCCTTGATCGGCGTGATGAAGATGGCTAGAAACGACTCGTACAGATGCTTAGCAAAGGCGTCGAACCCGCCGCTAATGGCGCTGGGGAGGCCTGTGAAAAACTTCTCGATGCCATCCATCACCTTTACGAGCATCTTGAAAGGCGCTGCGATGAAGCTTCCAATCATGGAAGCCCCAACCTTCATGCCCTCCCAGAACTCTTTTGCGGCCTTGGTTAACCCCTCGAAATTAATCAGCTTGGCGAACCCTGAAACGACTGCTTTGAGTTCCTGCCATCCGTCTTTAAAGACTCCAACAATCCGCGAGGGAATGCTGAGAACAAAATCAATAAACGAATTCAGGTTCTTTCTAAAGGTATCGATCTGCTTGTCGCTAAAGCCTAGCCAAGATAAAAAGTCACCAAGAAGGCTGTTGCCGCCTCGCAAGAAAGCAAAGAGATCGTCCAGCGCAAGCCCGAGAGCAACCACTGCGGCGATTGTTGCACCGACGGGGTTCATTGCAACGATGGCGTTGAACCCCTTCATGACCGGCATGCCGCCCTTTACGACGTTCATCAGGACGGTAAATGCCTTGGATGCTCCCAACACGCTCTTAAGATACGACGCGCCGAATACCGCTGCGACCATGCCGCCCAAGAGCTTGATGCCCTTGGAGTGCTCACTTAAGAACCTCACCCCGTCCGACAGTGCTTTCAAGACTTTTGTCATGACTGGCATGACAACGGTCATGAGAATGCCGCCCAATGATGAGGCCTGATTCGTGAACCACTTCCACTGCCGGTTAAATTCACGGGCTATCTTGACCTGTTCATCGGTCATTGCCACGCCTTCAAATGCTTTGGCAGCATCTTTGGCGGAATCGCGATACTTCAAAAAGACCGCGGCGCTGTCTGCCGACAAGCCCTGAGTCTTTAAAAACCACTCGGCCTGTCGCTGATTGAGGCCCTTGATGTGTTCGCCCATGCGAAAGAACTCTTCCTCGCCCTTTCCGGTCGTAAGAATGAAGTTCTCTAAGGCGCCCTTGAAAGCCTCCTGACTGCCGCCAGCATCCTCATTCGCCTTCGCCCACGCGTCAATCTTCTGGGCTGACATGCCCAAACGATCGGACAACTTGGCCAGAGCGTCACCGCCCTGCGAAAACTGCTGGAAGAGCTTTTGCCCGGCGAAGGCCGCTAAAAGCGGACCGCCTAAGCTTTTGAGGATGTTTGTAACGCCGGACGCCTTGGCGCCGATCGTATCCATAGCTCTAGAGACAGTAAGGGCAGCCTTCTGCCCTGCCGTCCCGATTTCCATGATGCGGTCGGCCACATCGTCCGATGCCCTGCCGACAACAATGCTCGTCTTCGACGCCGTCGCGGCAATCCGGTCGATTGAATCGCTTGAGTTTTCGGCGGTAGCGGAAACGCGCTCGATAGCCGCTGAAACAGACCGCAATCCGGCCTGCATTTCAGCGACATCCAGACCGATGCGGATCATCAAATTTTCAAGAATTCCGTCGGCCATTTTCTTCCCCTAGCTTCTGTGCCAGCCAATTGTGATAGTTCTCAATGAGTAAACATTCGTCAAGGTTGGCCGCATCTTCGAAGGTGAGCGTTGTCTTAAGTTCCGCAAGCGTTGCCAGCCGCGCGGTAATGATTCGTCCGCACATCGGAGGCACGTTGGCGAAACTTGCCGTTGCTTTTACTGCACGACAGGCTGCTGCGAAGCCGGCGCCTCTGGGGAGCTTGACTTCGCGGCGTCCTGCAAAAAACCGAAGTTCGCTTTCAGCGCCTCCATCCGCAGACGAATGAGCGTCGTCGGGAGCTGCACCATTTGAAGCGTTGGTGTAACGTTTTTGCGCACGCCCTCAATGTCAATAAGGCAGCAGTCAAGCAACTCATCCAAGAGCGGCTTGGCATCCTCGTACTTAACCTTGCAAAGAGCAGCCAACAAGTCACCAAAATCGCGCTTGTTCTGAAGCTGAACCACTTCAGCGCCCAAGAGCAGGCCGGCGCGGATCATCCACGCCTCGGCCGAAAAGGCGCCCATCTTACGAATGACAAACTTGAGCTTTCGCGTCTTTCCTTCGAAATCGACGCCATCATCAAGCTCAATCTTGACCTCATCATCCATTTACGCCACCTCCTGAAACTGCATCGTCCACGTTGTCGGCTGGAGCGTGCGGCCCAGCGCCGGAATGGTCGGACCGGAAACGAGCACGCCGCGGCGGTAGACCACGGTCTTATCGAGTGCAGGCAGAACGACAGTCAGCGTCAGTGCGTATGGCTTTTTGTTGTGCGCCATTGCGTCTCGGATCGTCTCAAAAACTTCCAAGCTCGGGGAGTTTGCTTCAAGCGTGATTGCAACCGGCTGAGGGTTGTAAATCACGCCCGCAACCAAGCGCCCATCAACGCCCTGACGAGCTTCGGTACGGTCGACCGGATCGGACGACATAACAGAGTCTGTAGAGAATCCGTTAAGCTGCACGCCGCTCGGATAAAGAGTTTCACAAGCCAAAACCAGCTGCGCATTGGCGCTGGTTACGTCAAAATATTCGGCCATTTTTTGCGCCCATAAAAAAGGCCGCTCCTGATGCGGGGCGGCCGTGGGTTGGTTTTAGGTATTTGGTTAGAGGACGGCGGTGACAGGAATTTCCAGTCGCTGGACGCTTCCTGCATATCCGTAGTAGACGGATACGATCGGGCTTCCGCGCTGTACGCGCACATTGGCGTCCGGCATCGCAACGCTGTACCAATACCCATTTGTGTACAGACTGTTCGAAATGTCTGTTCCGACCTCTTGCAGAATCTGCGTTTTCTGCGACTGGCTGAGCTCCAGACCCGTATCAATTACGCCATTTCTCAGGCCGGTTTCTATCGGATCCTGTAGCCATGCGGAAATAAACGCTTGGCCGACCGCGTTGTACGGGGCGCGATTGATTGACGTGAAACCGTCCATGCAAGAACGCTGGATCGCGTTGCGAAGCCAAATCGAGCCGTAAAGCGTGTCAATGAAGCCGTAATAATCACTCGTAAGCGCCCCCGTGTTCATGAAGGTGAAACGAGAGTTTCGGGTGGCGAAAATGCCGTAATACGAGCATCGGACAGCCTCCAGAGCGTCAGCCTGCGTCTCGTCGGAGACAAGCGGCGTCAGTCCAGATGAGCTCTTGGCAAACCAAGCCTTGATACCCTGCTCGCGCTGCCAATCGATAGAAGCACCGACGGCAAGCACAAAGGCCGCAAAGTCATAGTTGCCGTAAATGCAGACCGTGCAGTTAAATTCCTTGCCCATTAAAAAAGCCGGCTTGGTGCCGGCTTGCGTCAGGGTGTTGGTTACCTTCTCATCTGTCGTCCAGTCGACGTAGACGTAGTCATCGTCAATGTCTGCCCAAGCAGAGAATCCCTCGGCCTCGTCAGCCGACGCCTCCCACAGGGTCGTAAAGCCGACCCAATTACGCGTGACTGCGCCGATAGCTTCAAGCGCTTCGGTCTGCGTCTGGGCATCTGCGCCCTGCGACAAGACCGCGCCTTGATCAATAGTAAGGCCGAGCATCGATGCCAGATCAGTGCCTTCAATCGCTACCGTGGAGGCGCCGACGATGGCCGATCCTACCGTTGCCCCGCCGACAATCTCCGGCAGATCAATCGTTGCGTCCTTGCCGACGGCAACCGTCGTAAATGTGAAGGTGTTGGTGTTGCTATCGTAGCTGCCCGTTACGCCATCAATCTTGCCGGCAATGATGGATGCTGCTTCGCTGAGGCTGGTGGCAGCGCTCAAATCGATGCCAGAGCCCGTAACAGTGGCGCCGGAAATAATCAGCGTCAGAGTGCCGTCGGTGACCGCCTTGAGTGCTGCAAGTGACGATTCGAGCTCTGCGCCGCGCACCCAAGCGGGCGCATCGGCTGCGACATAGCGCCCGATCACCAGCGTGTTAATTGACTTCTGTGAGTTATTTACGCCAGTGAAGTACTGCTGAGCGAAGATCGCCTCATCGGACTCAGCGCCGAAAAGTGCGCTTACGGCGGACGCGCTGGAAAATTCCATCGCGGGCTGAGAGGACGGGAGCAAGGCGCTCTTGGTGAGCACCATGCCGTTAGTTTCAAGATCGGCACTGCCACCGCTGATTACGCGCGGAGATACCGAGACAATGTGCGACGCAGGAATCGTCATCTATTTACTCCTTGGGAGGAAATTTCACGTCGACGTTTGCGATGTCGACACTGACAGAATCGAAAGACGGCTCCTGAACTTGGAGCACTTTCTTTAGCCCAAAGTGGAGCGTCAGACTCCATCGGGATACGTATTGGCCTGCGTCCATTACTGCCGTAAGGTTTTGCAAGCTATCGGCGTACTGAAGATCAAGCCCGAAGGACTTGAATAGCTGGACGCCATAAGATGAGCGGGCAAAAGCTTCGTAAGCCTGTGCCCGCTGTTGTGCCGTTACGCGGTTGGTTGAGTAGCAATCAACCTGTACAGCTATGGTGAAGTAAACATTTAGCTTTACTGCCTCGCCACCCGGATCAAACGACTCGATCGTTGTGCCGTTTCGTTCGGTAGTGATCGGCGTAAAGACGCAGAAATCGTTGCCGTCTGATGGCAAACCAACATCATTCAGAAAGCCGTTAAGCAAATGTTGGTTGTCTGCCTTGGGGAGCTTCGGCAGCGCATATGTGCCCAGATAAGCACGCATCGCTTTTGTGATTTGGTCAACGGTCAGATCGTCCATGGCGTGGGCTCTCCTATGCCGTCGTTTATCCAGATCGTTTTGCGCGTTGTCTGCATTTGCACTTGCAGGCAAACCCACCCAGAACGCGTGAAATCCTCAATGACCGCATTCACCAGCCACAAGCATCCGGTCTCATCTTTGATGTAATCGCCTGTCTTAGAGAGCGGACGAAACATTGACCATGCTTTTGTATCGGCGAATAGGTACATCTTTCGCAGGGTTGCAGCCATCGAGATATCCTCAACGCGCTGAACCACGTCCGAGCCAAGCGATTGGAGCTGAGCCTTTACCGGAACACCGGCCGCAAAAAGTTGGACCGGATCTCCCTGATCGTCCTCGCCGTAATCTCCAACAGAGCGGTAAAGCGTCGCTGAAATGTCTGGATGCACTGAGCTGATCGCGCCGCGCACGATGGAATGCAGATTGAGCCCAGCACTCATGAGAGCACCTTTGACACAAGGGCGTAAAACAACCAAGAAACGCCGCACCATGCTGCGGCCGCAATCGCCCACGCAAAGGCTTTGCCGTAGGGCGGTAAATCTTTATTCGCCATAAACATGAGCACGTGCTTCTTTAGTAAAGGTAAAATGTCCATATCGAAACCACCATTTCGATAAAAAAGCCCGCGTGGAGTGAAGATCCTCGCGGGCTATCTTTTTGCTTGTTGTTCAGCTCATTCGAGCTTGTATGTAATTGCGTTCAGCAGTGATCCGGAAAAAACTAGCGGCTTATCCGTATCAGAATTGCCGACCGAGCCCTTTCGATCTCCTTTGAGTGCCTGATAAAGCGCCATCGTGAGCGAGGAGCGTTTGGGAAACTTCTGTTTGGAGGTGCCGCCCTTAACGATCGTTTCGCGGATATCTTCGGCTGCGACCATACCCACTCGGATCAACGCAAGGTCAAAGTTGAACAGGTCGCGAGCTAAAGAGTTCTGCATGACGTCTTTCCATTTCTTCCGCTCTGCGGAGAAAGTTCCTCGCAGGAAAGGACGAGGCGGATTGACAAGCGACGAGCCCGGCGCGGGCGCCGATCCGCCCAAGACGCCAGCTAAATACCGTGACTGCTTCTCTGTTACGCGCTGAACCCAGCCGTATTCGACGTATTTCGCATACTCGGCTACGTCGCTTTTGTCGTCGATACCGACCAACACGCTCTTGGGCATTCGCTGTTCAAGTTTTTTTTGCAGACTCGCCAAGTTGCCTGACGCCTTGATCGATATCGTCATAAGTTCACCCCCACGGGTGGTACTGCTTTTGCCCGAACATCCGGCCGCCAAGGCGATACCGGGCTGTCATCATCCAATATTGAGCGCCGCAGCGCGTTTGCAGCCACCATTGCTCAGACGTTGAATTGCCTTTAATGAGATCAAAGGATGTAGAAACAGAACCCTCGGACGCGCTCTGAACGCGACCGGTTTGCTGCATCGGCAAGGTGCTGAGCGTTGCTAGGTGGCAGAGCGCGTAGTAGAGCAGGTATTTACGATCCTTGACTTCGGGCGGGTTGTATGGCGCAAAACTCGACTTGTCTGTATTTCCGACAAGCGCTACGGCCTGATCCCAAAGAACCTCTAAAAGAGCATCGGAAATAACTTCTTCGGTCAGTCCTGGGTACCAGATGCGAAATTCGGCCACGTCCAAAACGACGGAGGCCATATCACACCTCCTGCACGGGCGCGGGTTCGATGCCCGGCACAGACTTAGGATCTACAGGAGATAGCCCCGTGCGCATTTCGCCGATTTCATCGCGGCGGGCGCGGAATTCCTGCTGACTCTTTACTTCCATCAGCAAGGGCGGGAACGACGTGAATAGCTTGGACTTGCCGTGCTTACGCTTGATGCATTCCCAATCGTCTCGGCTCATGCTTGTCAGTACGGCGTTGCCCTCTCCGAGCAGGATGCCCTTTGACTTGCCGGCGAGGCTCTGATTGATGCCGGGCAGGGTAATCGTCTTTGTGCCGCCGGTGCCGTTGTCCACGTCGTCAAAAGTAATGCCGAGCTGAAGCCCGCAGGCGATGTAGACCGTCTCGCCGCCGTTAGAGCCGCGAGCGCGCTTTACCGGTTCCTCAGTAGTGTCCGTAATAACGGGAGTGATCTGCGCTGTCTGGGATTTCTTTTTCTGAGCCATGATGAAAATCCGTAACGAAAAAAGGGAGGTCCCGAAAGACCTCCCTAAGTGGAGTTGAATGAATTTTTTGTCGCCGACGAGCGTTAGACGCCGAGCATCGTGGCGACGAGATTCGGACGACGAATAACGCAGCCGAAAGTCGACGCCGTGGCCTTCTGTTCCCAAGAGGAAATCTTCGGAACGAGTCGACCGAGCATATATGCGCGGCTGTAAGCCGTTTCGCCTGTCTTGTCGCCCAGAAGCTCCGGAACCGTGAGGTAAAGCATTTCACCGGAGGTCGTTGAGAGCTCGGGGAGCTGAACCACCGTCAGAGCTGGGTAGTTGCCCTTGAGAAGTTCAAGAGCCGACTTGCCGAAGTTGTTCGGCTGGGTCAGATAGTTCAGCTGCTTGTTGCTGATGCCCAGAATCATCGGCGTATTAGCATCGATGAGGCCGCCGTTGCGAGCCATCAGTTCGCCAATCAGCTTGTTCACGTCGTTGAAAACGAGCGTGGAGGCGTTGTTCGGATCGGCGTTGATCTTGGATTCCCAAGTCGTATTGCCGTCGATAGAGTGCGGCGTGATGGATGCTGGAAGGTTCGGGTCGTTCAGCAGACCGTAAATTTCCATTCCCTTGACGCCGTAAAGCTGGAAGGCGTTTTCGGCACGAGCCATCACCTGAGCCGAAGCGTACTGCTTACGAGCAGCCAGATTGATTTTGGCGAGCGCGGCCTTGGAAACTTCCAAATCGCCATACTTAAGCGTCGTTTGATAGCGGAAGTTCTGGCGAACAGGATAGTTGTAGTTCACATCCACCGCGGTGCCGTTGCCGAAATCAGCGTAGGGCGAAACCTGACCGGCGATTTCTTCAACCATAAAGGTCGCGAAATCATCTTCGAACTTGCCAATCTGGGACTTCTCGAAGATCCGCCCGGCGTTCATGGCGCCAAAGAGCACCTCACACACGCGCGGATCGAGGTACGTTACCAAGAACGCGGGAATGCCGATATTCGCGGAGGTCGTCATTGCTGCGTCGTTAGCGAGCTTGGCATTGATTTCGCTCATCGGGGCAAGCTTGAACTTGCCGTCAACTTCGGTGTGCGGGAAGAAATCGACCGCGCTCACCGAGCCAATGCCCAGCTCCTTGGCGCGTTCGAAATCAGTAATTTTCGTGGACATATCTTTTCCTCAAAAAAAATGCCTCCCGAAGGAGGCATGGAGGTAATTTGTTTCGTCTGGATTTACGGGAGCGTTGCGATTGCAGTGCCGATCATTGCGACGCCGGACTTTACGGCCGTGATGGCGTAAATCTTCTTGGTAGTCGCATCAAGCACCGTATCGCCGACTGCGTAAGGCAGAACTGCGTTTGAGGGCGCCAGCGCATCGGCGGCAATGTCCGCCTGATCGTCTGCGAGAGCGGCGGCGGACACGCGGAAAGAGGCGCCTTGCTTGCCAGCCGCGCCGTCCTTGCCGTTTTTGCCGTCGGCACCATCGGCGCCTGCGGCACCGGCAGCACCCGTATCGCCCTTGTCACCCTTGTCGCCCTTGGCTCCGGCATCGCCTTTATCGCCCTTGGCTCCCTGAGCGCCTTGGGCGCCTGCAGGGATGCCAAAAGCGAAAGAGCTTCCGTCAAAAGTGACGGTAGGGGCTTCGCCGGCGGCAAGCGCAGTGGCTGTGGCCGTAGCCTTCTTCAGCTCATCAACAGCAGAAGATGCGGCGGAAATGCCTTCTTCGGCATGATTGAGCAAATCGGCGGTGATCAGGTCACCGTTCTTCCAAGCAGTAGCCGTATACGCCATTACGCACCCACCTCAGCAGAACCGACTTCGGCCTCACCAACAACCGCAGCGCCCGAGGCGGCGGAGGCAGCAATCGAAACACCGAAGTTTTCATAGATCACGATGTCACCCTCGACGGCATCAATGACGCCCTGCGGCATACGAACCTTCCAGCCCGTATCCGTTGCGGCGCCGGCATCGCCATAAGTGACCTCGCCCGTGGCCGGATCGCAAAGAACCGCCTGCCCTTCGGTGGCTGCCCCCGCCGCCACAGCGTAAAACTGACCGCGAACGGCAATGTTCAGACCAAGACCGGCCTGATAAGTGTTGGACGCTTCGACCAGCGGATTCGGAAGCGTCGAAATCAAGTTGCGCTCAACGAAACCAAGGACGCGGGCGCCGGCCTTGCTGGTGGCCGATGCGGCGTTAAAGCCTACCGGACCGTTTTCTTCAACGTCCTTCGCAAAAGCGAAGCCGCCGGCAAAAACCGTGCCGTCGCTGAGATAGTTAAAGGCCGTGTAGGTGGCCTGTCCCGGATTTACTTCGGTACCCGGCAAGCCAATGGCCGGCATCGAAGCAACAGACTTCTGGAAACCCATGTTTACTGCTCCTTATGGATCTTGTTGAAAAGTGCGTTGAGCCGACCGGTGCTCTCCGGCTTCTTGGGAGCGGCGTCATTTGCTTCGCGGCTCGCTCCCTTTTTCTTGCCTTCAATGAAGGCGGTATAAGCGGAACGTGCGCTTTCGGGCTTGATGTTGCGGACGTTGACGCCCTCGCGCTTAAGCGCCTCAAGGTAAATATCGTCGGCGCTGTCGAAAGCTTCTGGGCGAACGCGGCCGATGGACTCCTTGCATTCTTCGGCGGCGTTATAGGCGGCGCGGATGCGGCGGAAGATTTGCTTTTCAAGCTTCTTCAGAGCCGCATCTTCACCAAGAGCCTTTTCTTCGCCCTCGGATTCGTGTTCTTCATCGAGCTTTTCGGGCTCTGCCTTTTCCTTCTTTTCACCGAAGCGCACGCCTTCGGCAAAAGCCTTCTGGACGGCTTCGGGCGCCTCATCAAGGCCGCAAGCCTTGAGCGCGTCACCGATCAGATCATCGCCGTCGGCGCCATCATCTTTATCTTCGTCGTCGGCAGCGGATTCTGGCGGCTGATCGCCGGCGGGGTCTTCGTCGCCCGTTTCTCCTGCGTCGGGAGCGGCTGATACGAGATCGGTAAGCTGACCTTCAAGCACAGCCAGATCGTCGTCGCTCAATCCCTTTTCCTTAAGGGAGTCAAGAATCTTCTTGATCTCGGCGCCCTTGTCGTCGTCATTGGCGTTGGTTTCGTCGTCAGTCTTGTCCACAACATTCCCCTTTTCATCGGTCGTGTGTAGGTTTTTGATTTCTTCGGCGGCTTTACTGATCGTGTCAGCTAGCGCCGTCTCCTTCTTTTCAACCGCCGGATTGTCGTCGTTGGCGGTTTCAGGCTTCTTTTCATCGGCCATAGCGCTTTTCTCCAAAGCTGAATCCGCCACCAAAACATCGTCGCCGGCGCGACCCTCTTCAACAAGAGCTACGTGATTGGCGGAAATATCACGCATGATGAAGTCGTAAGGCTCCCCGTTTGGGGTAGTGCCCGATTCAAAGTCGGGCGTGTATCGGTAGCTCAGACTGAGCTCACGCATCGAGCCGTCGTTAATTCGATCGATTGCCTTCTGTACTGTGAAGTGCAGTGAGTTATCGAGATAAGGGGGATTCCATGCCGCCGTATCACCTGTGGAGCCAATACGCGTATCGAGCGCGGGCGCTTTCGGATAGTCCCGGTGGTGATTGAGCTGAATCGGTATGCCCTGAACACTTCGAATCGTCTCAGGCTTACTCAGCTCTTCGGGCGGGCAGTACCCTCGGTAAATCTTGTCCGGTTTGAGTCTGAGCTGTTCGCTGTTTGGGATCTCAAAGCCGTAATAAGGCCGCACCTGCGCTTTGGTGAGGTGCGAAACTTTGACGTGCAGGTTGCCGTTGTCATCGATCCACCGATTCGGCTCTGACGTATCAAAAGCTAGTATTTCTTGTGTCATGTCGTTTTCAGCAGATCAGGTGGAATGATTGATTTGTATACACATCGGCAGAACGGAAGCTCTCCGCACTGGACGCAGCGCCCCGCTTCCGAGTCGTACATCCCTTCAGAAAGCTTGAAGCGCTTGCCATTCATGGAGATGTGAGATTGCCGCGAGCTGTATTTGCCCGGAACATGAATCCAAATACCTTCGGTGATGCCGACAGCCAAGCTGTTAGCGCGCTGAATAGCCTGATTGACCTTTACCGACTGATCGAGTGCAACGCGCTGTGCACGCGCGGCATCGAAGCCCTGAGAGGTTTCAAGCGTTCTGCGTACTGTTGCGAGGTCTGCCCCGCTCGATAAACCTTCCGACAAAACGTCTTGAAGGCGTGCGAGGTCGGTGCCCGTCATTTTGGTGATGAGCGTCGTGGCATCTTCAACGTACTTCGGCAATTGCTCTGCGGCCGGCCGAGAGATGTACTGACCACGAATAATCGGAACGTCGAACTTGCTCTTTAGCCACCCTTGCGAGATGCCTGCTGCGGCAAGCGCGCGGCGCTGGCTCAGCGTTACGTCGCGCGCCGCCGAGCGGCAAAACCAGTACGAAATTTCTTTGGCTTTCTGCTCTGCGGCAATCAGCCAGCGCGCGATTTTGACTGCGCTGATTGAGCGGATCCTTTCTCGCAGCGTCTCGGGATCGATGCCTTTGGCTAGACCTGCATTCACCTTCTCGAAAATTCGGCGTTCTCGCGCCGTCAGCTTCGGCAATGCATCCGAAGCCTCCGGAACAAGTAAGCCTTCGTTCAAAAGCTCGGTGACAATCTCGCCCATCGCTTCCCGCAGGAAACTTCGCGAGAACGCAGACAGTTTTTTCTCAAACGCTTTTCGAGTGCCGACGTTTGGCTCAATGGCTCGAATCGTCTTCACTCTTGCTGTCATTTGAGTTCATTCCTTGAAGGAGCTGGCGTCCTTCGTCAGGCGGATTGGCGGCACTTTCGGAGGACTGCGGCGCGAGTGGCACCGATTGGTTTTGCAGCAGATCGTCCTTCCCCGAAAGGCCGCCGAATTCATTGAACATGTCATCTGGCTCAACATCCGGTGCATCGTCTGAGAGCCAGTCCAAACCCATAATCGGAGACTTTTTCACAGCCTCGCGAACCTCTTCAGCGCTGATGGCTTGGATGCTGGCAAGCTGTGTAAGCGTGCCGGCAATGGACTGCGCCGACATGGCATTCTGAGCTTCACGATCAACGCCGAGCTCGTTGAACTTCACGCTGATCGAGTCATCGAGTTCGCCGAATTCAACAATCTGAATAGCTTTGAGGCACTTCAAGATCGCGTCTCGGCGAAGCTCTTGCTTCGATTTGATGTAGTCGTAGTAGTTCGTGATGTCGCTTTGCCCGGTGGCGTTAAAGCCGCTCGGGCTGATGCCGAGCAGTTTTACCGCGGGCGTGCGGTTGATGGCCGCAATCATTTCAAGCGACTGCCGCACCACATCCGTACATCCAGCTAACGACGTCTGTATGTTCGCTACATCTTCTTCGTCCTTATCGACCGCGAAAACAGAATCATTGTCTCGATAGCGCTGAAGAACAGCCATCTTCTGATCAAGGGTCGCGATGCCGTTCGGGTCACTCATCAAAGAACTCATATTGGTCTTGTAGACCAGCAGAGAGATCTTGGTGAGCAGATTCGCCGTCGCTACGCGGCAAGAGTTCCAGTGAATGACGTAGTCCCAAAGGATCTGCGCCTGCGGAATCCCGAGGAAGTTGTAATTCGGCAGCAGCAGTTGCGGCGGCCGATTGTCGACGACGGGAATCAAGCGTGAGGCATGAACCTTCTTGCCGAGCACCCACCACGATTTCGGCTGCATGTAGTCTTTGCGGAGCGGATCTGTGGAGTTGTATTCGACTGGCGCGCAGTTAATCGGATCAACGACGATAAAGCGAAGGGGCGTGTCCTTGCCGAGCTCCGCGCTTTTCACGTTGATAGCGAGCGGAAGTTCTAAGTCCTCCTCATCGCATCCTGTGTCAATGAAGATGAAGCAGCCGCCCATGTACCCAGTGAGATCGATGGCGTCATGAAATACCTTTTTGAGATGGTATTTCGTCTCCTGCAAATCGTTCAGCATGTCGACGGTTTCGCCGTCGGATTCATCGCCGCCGATGATGGTCAGCCATTCACGCGTAATGTCATCGGAGACGGTTGAAATGCATGATCGAATCATGCCGTTCTGGGCAATTTGCTGAAGGACGCCGTAACCGATAAAAGAAGTTACGGGATACTGTCCGAGATCGGAAGCGTGCTGAGTGAGCGTGTTGTAGATCGCGTCGTAGTAGCCAGCTCGGTCACACGCTTCGGCAAGCTTCTCGCGCTCTTTTCCGCCCTTGGGATACCCCAAAGTAAGCGGCGGAGCAAAGTGCTTTTTGACGTCATCGAGAGATCTCAGCACTTCGCATGTGCGCGGCGGGATGAGCATCGTGCCGGCGCTCATTGACTGGATGGCGCGTTCACGCTGGTCGCGGAACTTTTTGGCGAGCATCTTTTCTTGCTCCTCGACCTTGCGAAACGCCTTTTTGCGCTTCTTGTCCGCCGCCTTTTCTTCTTTGGTTTTGCTCATAGGAGCCCCCAGTTTTGGAGATGTGCAAGCACATAGCCCCCAGAAAGAACAAATGCCGAGAGTGCGATGCCCGCAGCACTCAACCAAAAAACAACTCTGAAAGCTCGGAAACTTAACGGTCGGTTGCCGATATCAGTGTTCTCAAGCATTGCGGAGGTCATACGTAACCCTGCTACAAGCCCGCCAATCGCGGTTAAAATATTCATGGTTCACCTGTCATAGAGGTGGATACGAAAAAGCCCGCGAGAGTTACAGCTCCGCGGGCTTTGCTTTTGTTGGGCGCTTTACCGTAGGCCAAGTGCCGTTAGATTGTTCGGATGAATTTTTCGAACGGTGCCTCGGCTCATATCAGCCAAAGCCTGACTCATGCTGTCGATTTGATCGTCGTGAGCCCCTGCCGGGAAACTGAGCAGTTCTGGTATGAAATCCTTTGCCACCCACGGATAAAGACCTGCCGGCGGAAGAAAGACGTTCTTTGCCTCCCAGAGCGGCGTGACCGCGGCCGCGCGAGCCTCTTTGGACTCCTTCGGATTGATTGGGATGAGCCCTGAAACATGCTTTTTCAGCGTCGCGATAACAGCGGCGCCGTTTGCCTTTTCTTCCACGAGCTTTCGAAGTACTCGCGGCCACTTTTCGGCGCAAGCAACGAACTGTTCCACCGTTTTTACAAAGTCCCACTGACCTCGATACTGATCAAGCAAGTAGAAGTTCGCGCCTTTGCGCCCCCACACCTGCCCAACGACATAGTCAGATCGTTCGGAACCCTTGAACGTCATATCCCACGAAATACACGTGGCATCGAACGTCTTTGGAAGCGTTGCGCTGTCCCAATGCTGAATCCAATCTTCTTTAAAGAGTCCGCCGCCGTCGGGCACTGGATGCTGCTGATAAAGCGCAGCCCAGTCACGGGAGCCGACCTGCTTTTGAATGCGAAGCAGCGCATTGAGGTCATAGCGTTCGGGGTGCAAAGCCTCGCCGGCCTTACGGTGCGGTTCGTCGTGTTCGGCAATGGCGGGATAGTTGATGACGCGCCACTGCTCGCCTTCGCCGGATGCTGCACGGTCAAGCAAGCGACCGACCAGATCATCGCAATTGTGAGTAGGCATCAAGCTTTTACCAACTAGATAGATGCCGTCAACTGCGCTAGTTGTTATGCACCTACCCCACCCAGCTTCTTTAGAACTGGCCTTCCTGAAATGTACTTGCCGTTCTTTTGCTCGAATCGCTTTGCACCGCTTGTACTCCACCTTGCACGGTATGTCTACTGTTGGAGAAAAGCTGAAACGGTTGCAATCGTAATTTCGTTCATATCCGTCTTTTGCAATCGTCCCTTTGCGGTTAACAACCTCTCTGTTGTTGCAAAGCATACCGAGCGACGAAACTAAATCCTTTACGTCGGAGTACAGCCGTTCGTCGCTGTTTGCGAATCGCTGAATGTTGTTGGTTTTATCGCCGTCAGAATCAATAAGGCCAGCCAATAACGCCAAACGGTCCTCTATAGACGCGTGTAAGTAGCATCTAGGTATGTGCTTGTTAAACAGAACACCTAGTTTGACCAACTTTCCTCGAAGTCCTTGATGTCGATACCGATAGCAGTAATTGCCTACCTTATCCGTATATCGCGTAAACGAATACGGCGTACTTTCGCAATGTGCCGTATAAGCATGTCCGCATCGAATATCGGGGCCGCTTTTCGAACCATCCCCCAGCCACAAACCAAACCAATACGGATCAATTGGGAGGGGTTCGTTTTCTCCAAAATCTAGCGGATCAGGCCGAGGGAGAGTTCTCTGCCTGTCGTCGAGCAGGTTTCCGGCCTCTTTCAGAACGTAATTATGGGTCGGCCTGCTTTTGACCGGCCATAAATGCTTTGATCCGCAAATAACCGTTTCCGTTCGCGTTTCGACGGCAACATCACACCAAACCGGTTCGCAAACGTGCGTAACCTCGACCGGCCTTCCGTCCATCCCGAAAACCCTATCGCCTACCTGAAGGTCGCCATGTCGTTTCCATCCTGCAAGCGTAAGTACGGGCGTATCGTCCTTAATGGGGTGCCAGCGTGTGCACATCACGATCACGCCGCCACCAGGAGATAAGCGCGTATATGCCGTCGACGTGTACCAGTCCCAAAGCGCTTCTCGAATCGTCGCAGAATTCGCGTCGCGTCGATCTTTAATTGCGTCGTCGATAACCAAGCAATCAGCGCCCATGCCTGTAATGCCTCCGCCGACACCGGCGGCGCGGTAGGCGCCCTTATGCCCAACGATTTCAAAGAGCTCTGCGGTTCGAATGAATGAGCCGAAAGAGGTCTTTACGTTCTTTGAGTTGAGCGATGTTTCAGGGAAGATCTCGGCGTACTTTGGATCGTCGATCTTGCGCTGTACGTCACGCGAGAAACGTTGCGTCAGATCTGCTGAATACGACGTCGCAATGATTTGAAGGTCTGGATACAGCCCAAATGCATACGCCGGAAAAGATCGAGAAACGATTTCGCTATTGTGCGTAGCAACAAAGGTTTTACCTATTACATATAGACCATCTTCTGAATCAACTTGAATACAGTTGCCTATCTTTGGACTCTCGAGCTGCTTGACCGCAACGATCGCGTGCCTCTTTTCCTTCCGCACTCTGGTCGTTTTTTTACGCATCAAACGACACGGTATTGACTTTGTCGGGAAAAAACTAACCGTGTATACAGAGCGCTTTCCAACGATGCCGCTAGTACTCGTGGTCGGGTCAATCTTTCTAATATGAGCCGTTTCTCCGATTAAACGAATAACCTCAGCAACATCAAGAGCAAGCTTTTCTGATACGGTTGAAAAAACATATCTGCCATTGACAAACGTGCCATCGGTGTCCATCAGCCCTGCGATTAGTTCCCTCAAATTGCTTTCTGAGTCGAACTTGTATTCGTCGGGCACATATTTCCCGTCGAACAATCTCAATCGCTTCATGTCCGCAGAAAACTTATTCCGACGCCGTGGTACTCCGCTCGCGAATGAAAACGTAACAACACCTGTAGTTGAGTGCTCCCATTCCCCCGTTATCGGCACCCCCAACTTTTCAAATGCATCCTTAACAACCATGGCATCAAGAGGTGTCATATTTATTCTTGGCGAACTAGATGTACCATCTCCAAGCCATACACCAAGGCAATACGGCGGCAGGATGTGTTGGACCTCTTCAAACTGTAAGGGGTTTACTCTATCAATTTGATACAGGTATCTTCCGCCGCGCTTCCCCATTAGCCCCGTTGTTAAGCTGATGGGCTTCCCTGTTCTGGGGGAAGGTTCTATCAAGCATCTTGTTTCGACGGTTTTGTACTTTGCCTGCGGACGAGAATAAATTGTCCATTCATGATCTAAATGAACGGCAAACCTTTCGCCTGTCGACACCTCTACCTCATGAGAGGCAATGTTTTTAGGGCCTATTGCAATAACTCGAACCGGCTTCCCTGACGGAGAAAAAACTTCGTCTCCCACCTTAAGCTCTCCGTGGGTTCTCCAGCCTTTCGTCGTCAATACCGGCGTGCTGTCTGCGCACAGCTTCCCACTTCTGGGCGGCATGCAGATGATGAGCCTCGGCGATTTCTTATCTGCGATGTCTTGCAGAAAACCGTCAAGCTCTTCGCAGATTTCGCGATGTACCCACCCCATTTGGTATCCGGGAGTGGTTTCAAGAACAAAATTCGAAAGACTTTGACGCGCTGCGCGGATTCTAAGCTCATGACGCGCAGCGAGAATCAGAGCCCTATCGATCTTCTCCTTCATTTTCGGGGAACTCCATACGAGCAATTTCTAGCAGTTCTTCGTTTGAAAGCGAGGTGACCTGCTTCGTTTCGATCTTGACTGCGCCGCCATCGGCACCGGTGACGGCAACGCGTCGGCGGTCACCGTAGTTTCGGTCGTCGCGGATGGCTGCCTCTCGATTCAGCTCTTGAACCAAGAGCTTCTGAGCCTCAACATACCCTCGCGGAAGATCTTTAACCGGCTCACCCAGAGCGTCAGTGATTTCACCTCGTAACGCCTTAACCGCAGTTTTCGCGGTTTCTTGCGCAATGCCGAGCGCTTTTTCGCGATACAGGGCGGCGCTCTCCTCACGCGCGCGCGCGGACTGAATGCAAAATTCTTGATTGTTATCCTTCCACCGGCCAAGTGTTGAGGCGTCTGGCATTCCTTTTTGAGAGCAAATTTCCCTCTCAGACAAGCCCTCACGAATCAAGTCGCAAATCTTTTCGGCCAGCTCGGGTGTGTACTTAGTTGGTCTCCCCACCTTGCGGGGAGCAGACTTCTTTTGAGCAGCCATACGAACCTCGCAAAAAAACGGGTGATAAAAATTAAGCAGCCAAACCGACGATGCCAATAGCACCAAAGACAATTGCGCACAAGATGAGAATGTTTATGCGGCGAAGTGTTCTGCCTCGCCGGTCAAGCGTCAACTTTGCGAGTTTCCGGGCAGAGTCGAAATTTTTGAGAGCGTCACGATAAATGCTCAGGGTATCTTCCTGAGTTCCGTGAGCAGACAAAAACCACTCCGAATAGCTCTTTACTGCGCCGACCATAACGTTTGAATTGCCCATCGCCATCACGGATAGGAATAGAGCCGAGGCAAAAAGACCCGCTGAAATAGCCAGACACAGCATTTCAACCAAGCTGTTGATGCCGAAAAGTGTCCATGAGGAGATGTGAGCTACAAGCATTGCCGCGGAGAACGCCTGATAGAAAGCGAGTTTTGAGCGTTGCTCTGGGTACAGAGCAAAGATTCTCGTCAAGTCTTTCTCGGCCATATCGAGAAGCACCTGAGCAACTTTGAGCTGTTCGGGATAAGGATCGATTGGCGAGAATGGATCTTTTGACACGTGCGAATACTCCGGTATGAGAAGCCCGCAAGAGCTGAAAAGAAAAAAGCCCGCGCTCATGTGAGTACGGGCTTTCTGCTTCTTCCGGGCACACCGGCGGCTCCGCTTCGGGTGTCTTATCTCGGTCATGCCGGAAATTAAACTGTGAAGACATTCTACCGCGGATCGTAATACGTTTCCACAGTTAAACGAAATTTTTCACACACTGCCTCGTGTATATCTCGAAAAAGGCGTTCTCCCAGGCAGAGCTTACGGGCGCAGGTAGCGTCCGATAAGCATTGCCCGTACTTCAGCCTGAGCAGCAGCTTAGCTTTTTCACAAAGATGCCGCGACGCATATGCGCGTGAAAGCAGGTCCGCATCGATAAGGTCGATAGGTATCGAACGCTCTTTGCCTACTGACGCCAGTCCTATATCGTCGTTAGGCACTCCGTTTTTTAGCACGAGCGCCTCCATCGCCTGAGCCGTGGGCGATATCACATTTGAACCGGTGTTTGGATAGGAGCGTATAGCTCTGCTCCAGTTCCACAAGCGTTTCTGAAAGTATGGATCGATCATCAGGCAACCTGCGGCGGCATGAATTCCGTGATGTAGATGTGAAGTCCTGGGGTTTCGGAATAAGTTTTCGTGATCGAGGATCGAACGATCTGCGCATCGTCATGATATGCAAGTCCATTAAGACTGTCGCAGACCGCCTTTTCAATGTTGTCACAGTCGGGCTTTTTGGTCGGGTGCTCACAACCTTGCAGGCAAGCTGTACGGCGCTTTTTTGAGTAAGACGCCGGCACGGGAAAATGAGCGACGATATCGATCTCTACTGCTCCAGTAAGCAGCCTAAAGTCATCGCGTGACGCTGCGGACATGAACGCGAGAGCGATGCTGCGTTCATAGTTGCGTGTCTTCTGAGGCGTATAAGCGTGCCCGCGAACTACCCGCGGGCGAGCTTTTCCCTGCGGATTACCCGTGACAAAGAAATGCATTTTTGATCTCCTCGCCTCTCAGTTTTTCGACTTTGAATGCGGTCAGCTCGGTAATTGCGACGCGTACTGTGTAAAGCTCCATCGTCACCATCGTGTCGGATGTTCTACGTCCGTAAAAGTGTGAAAACGCATATCCGGCGCGATAAAAAAGACAGCGTTCGCGCATCTTCGGCCACGTGCTTTCGTCTTCTGCGTTGATGATCGTCCAGCCCTGTGTCAGCAGTTGAGTAGTCACGTCTTAACTCCTTTTTTGGATGTAGAAAGCGAGCGCCTTAGCGCGTTTGGCTCTTAATTTCTCGTCTGCTTCTTGAAATTCATTGCACTGGCGCGGTGTGTCTATGCGCTGAAGTACGCTCCAATCGCCGCGCTTGATGCGCGCATTGCAGTAGCCAGACCGTCGAGCGAAGAGGAAACCTCCCTTGTCATGCAACGCACCTGCGAAATGCACGCAGGTGATGCATGTGTGCGGTTGGTCGCCGTAGAGGCGCATTGAGTTGCTGAAAAGATCGGTCATTGCGCTGTTTCCTTAGAAAGGTTTTTCGTCGTCGATTGTTTGAGTTGGCTGAGATCCGTCGCCGAAATCTCTGGGTGAGTGTGTGTATCCGAAGAAAATCCCCGGGTCGAGTCCGTCTTTACGAGCCTTAACACGGTTGAAATAGCTGCGGTTGAATTCGAGTTGGACGGAGTCAACTTCTGGCCATTGCCCCGTGCGTCGATAGGCGATCTCGGACCGGCAAAACAGGGTGCGCATCACATCAAACTGCGATCCCGGCCATATTCCCCGCGTACCGCAGTCTTCGCAGATCAGAAAGGAGCCCATGCCGAACTGCAAAACCGAATCGTCAACGAGCTCGTCGGGCACCTCATCGATCTGCATTTCGAGCGCGTCGACGATTCTTTCGACGTGGTACGCAGAGAGCGGCAGACCTAGGCGCCGTTGTGCGTAGACCCAGCGCAAACAGGCTCGCTTCTGATCGAATGTCTCGGCCGGCATCAGAAGCCCTCGACGAAGTGGTCGAGATCAAGCGATGCGGCCTGTTGCATTCGCAGGTTCGGCCACATGGATGCGTCGATTGAGACGGTCGCGGCGACAAGGCGCTGCGCCGTGCGAGGCGTGAGCGAGTCTTCCATCTGCCGCCGGGAGAGGTTGGTCGTTGCGATGATCGGCCGACCGCGTGCGATCCGCCCGTCTACGACCTGAAAGAGGAGCTGTTGCTCTAGCGGCTTCCATGACTGCGCGCCGACATCATCAAGTACAAGTACGGCGGTTCGGGTGAGGAGCTGAATAGCGCGGGTCTTTTCGCCGAAGGGTAGATCAAGCACCGCCTGCATGAGAGACGGGCAACTCACGAAATACCCCGGCACGCCGAGTTTTTCGATCCGATTGAGGATCGAGAGTGCGAGAAAGGTTTTGCCGACGCCGCATGAGCCGCTGAAGCAGATGCCGATAGCGTTTTTCTTTTGCCAGTCGGGCGAGCCATTGGCCCGCGCAATCTCACGCTCTTCGGCGCGGGCGAGGAAGCGATTGGCGAAGCGTTCGCAGAGAGCCAGCGCCTTTTCGATGTAGGGCACGCCGGACGTCTTGAATCGGTCGAAGGTGAAGGTTTCAAAGGATTCATCGCCGCCGAGCGTCGGGCCGAAGAGGTTTCGCAGCGCGATCGCGTCGGAGAGCGCATCGGCTTTGATCTGTCCGATGCGGTTTCGCCTCTCTTCCTCGATGCGTGCGCAGATGCGGCAGTAGGGCGCGGGGAATGTGCCGTCAGGGCGCATGTACATGCGGTCGTGCTGGATGCCGTGGACGGGACAGTTGAAGTCGTACTCCCTGCAGGGCGGTACGCCGGCGAAGGAGGCGCCGGAAGTCTCGGCGACGGCGGAGATCGGAGTGGGGTTAGGCAGATTCATGGTTTTTGCGTTGTCTTGCTTCAATTTCTAGGGGCGTGGGGCGGAGGAATTGGGCCATGTACTCCGCGTCGGTCATTTCCCCCGCCTTGCGCAGGCGCTCTTCGTAGCGCTCTTGTGCGGTGAGGTATCGGCCTCCTGAGGAAGGTGCCGGCGATGATTTGGCGGTTGCGCGGCTGTACCAGTCGGCGCGGAATCCGGCCCAGCCCTGCTCGACGGAGAAGGTGATGGCGTCGGTGAGGCTGACTCCCGCCTTTTCCGCCTCTCGGCGAATACCGGCGAGAGCGGTGGGCGTGACGGGAAGGCGCTTGGCCTTGCGAATCGTCATCCAGTCGTCCCACGCCTGCGCAGAGACGTCGGCGGGCCTTTCGACGGGCGCGGTTGCACGCTGCTTCCTTTGCTTCTTCACCGCAGGCAACGAAGCTGGTTCGCTCGGCTCAGGCGGAAGATCGACGTCCGGATCAGGCCCTTGAGCCACTTGCCCGAAAAGCGTTTCGTCGAACGGCGGATCGATCTCTGAGAAGGTCGTGGAGGAGTGCGCGTCCGAAAGCGCGCTACTCTCTCTCTGTTCTTCTTTGTTGTTTATTTGCTGTTTATTTGCTGTTTGGGTGCACGTGGTGCAGGGCTGGGGTGCACGTGGTGCAGGGCTACCCTGCACGTGGTGCAGGGTGGGGTGCACGTGGTGCAGGCCTGCATCTGGTGCAGGGGTGCACGTGGTGCAGGGTGCGCCGGCCGACTCGACAAAAAAGAAGTCCGCAGGGGCGTGCTGGTGCGGAGTCCGGATAAAGACTTTCTTCGCTTCAAGCGCGGCGAGCGTTTTACGGACGGCGCGCTCACAAAGGCCGGAGCGAGACACAAGCGACTCAGTGATCTGTCCGGTTTTTGCGCTGACGCGCTCGGAGATCACCGGCGGATTGCATGCGCCGGTTTTGCGATTGCGGAAAGAAAGAACCACTATGGCTAGATGCCTCTCCGTTGCTGAGAGGTCGTCGCGGCGGTAGATCGCATTCATGTCCGCGAAGAAGTCGAACGTGCTCATGACTCATTCCGACTGCGGAGAGTCGGCGAGGTTGAGTAGTGAGCGCGCGCGCTCAACCTGCGCGGAGAGGGCGCGAGTCTTCTGCACCTCAAGGAGGTATTGAAAGCGTGCATTTGGGATGCCGTTTCGACGCCACTGGGAGACAGCGGCAGACGTGACGCCGCAAAGCCGACGGACGGCGGCGTTTCCGCCCATCCGGTTGATAAGCTCGTTGCTCACCGCAGGGGATGCTTTCTTAGTAGAAGTTGAAGTATTCATGTTCTCTCGGGCCAATTTTGCTAAGAGTCCTTTAAGTTGGATGTTAAGTTATCTTAGCATTATCGTCAACAGGAGGGGAGGCCACCGAATGTAAGCTCACTTAAAGGAGAACCAAGTCATGGAAACACGCGAATCCACCCTCGCCGCACGCCTCGCCTCACTGCTCAACAAGGAAGCAGGGAAGACTCAAGCCGCCCTCGCTCGTCACTGCGGCGTCTCAACATCCGCAGTGAACCAATGGATCAAGAGCGGAAAGATCCGCGAAGGCAACCTGCGACAGGCAGCCGAATTTTTCGGCGTGTCGCAAATGTGGTTACAGACTGGAGAAGGCGAGAAGCTGTCGCGCATCCGCTCGTACTCGCCAGAAGACGTCGTTCCCAAAGGCGTGGTCGCAATCCCCGAGTACAAGCTTGAGTTCTCGGCCGGATCTGGGAGCGAGCCAACGTGGGAACTCGTTCACGACAGCGAGGATGTTTGGTATCGAGAATCCTTTTTCCAGAAACGTCACGTCTTGCCGTCGCATTGCAAGAGAGCGCGCGTCTGCGGCAACTCCATGGTGCCGCAGCTGGAGGACGGGGACACGATCCTTTTCGAAGAGTTTACTGATTCGCACCCTGGATGCGTCCACATTGCGGACGGCGCGATCTATGTGATGAGCATTGACGGCGAGTACCGCGTCAAATACCTCTCGAAGATTAAGAACGGCCTATTGGTCACATCAGAGAACCCCGCCTACCGCCCGGAAGAATATGTCGGCGACGAGTGCGACCGACTGCGAATCTTTGGACGCGTACTGGAAGTTAGTCGCTCACTGTGACTGGAGCCAAAACCCAAAGCCCGCCGCGAGCGGGCTTTTTTTTGCCTATCCGCTAAGCAAACTTAGCGTCTATTGAGGAACATCAAACTTTTCTTAATACCGGCATCCTAAGCGATCTTGCTCTTTTCGCTAAGCCAGCTTAATATCAACATTAAGCGATCGGCAAGATCGATCGCCATTTTCCCCCACGGCCCGAAAGGTCGGCGGGGCACCGGACGGTGAAGAGCCGAACGGGTGAGGCTAGAGCCAAAAGAAGGTGCGGGTAGAAACGCGACCGAGCGGCAAGACGCAAAGGCTCGAACTTCGCAGTGTGGCGCCGAAGGGCAGAGAGCGAAAGCCGTCCGCGAGCGCCAAAAAGGCCAACCGAAGCCAGTTGCACGGATTATCCGGACAGCTGGCTTCCATGGGTCTTTTCAAGACATCTTATTTTTGGAACCGTAATGCATCCTGAATTAAAGCGCAGTATTGAGCATTGGGACGGAAGGCTAGAAAGCCTCCCCCACTACCGTGGTTGCCAAGTTTTCCCGGGGGAGGCTGGCGTTATGCCGATGCGATGCACCTGCGGCGTCACCATTCTCGCTCAACATCAACCGCTGAAACTCCCCCTGTACTACTTGATCCGAATTCGATGGCATGCCAGATGCGCAATCCGACGCATTCACCCAGTTCTACGCTGGAAACAGCAGAAAGGTAAACAAAGAAAGGTTTGCCGGTGGATCCGTGCTCTGGCACAGGATTGGGCATTTTATAGATGTGCAGCCACCAACCTTTATTGGTGTTCGAGCCGCACTCCAAAACCAACGCCGACAGACGTCCCAACGTCCGATGCTGAATGTTCAGCAAGCGAAATTCATTCTGGCTCTGCTCGGCAAGAGCCTTAAACCGCTCCGCTGTGAGCGGGCAAGTTTTCGTCTGCATACTCTCAATCTCCATAAAGAGTGTGTTGACAGGGCGGGACGTACAGCCAACACGTTCCGCCCACCTCAAATTATTGTAATCACACAAGTTTTATTCGGAGCTGGGAAATGAGTGAACCACAAAATCATAAAGAGATGGTTTCTTCTTTAAAGAACCGGGTCATCGAAATAAATCTTGAAATGAATCGCAAGCTCGATCAAGATATTGGTATTGGGATAGATCAATTACCTCGGCTTGCTCTGTTGTCTTCAGTGATTGGTAATTTATGCGCCGCAGGGGCGACGCTTGAGTACATCGACGGGGAACTTTCTGTTTCATCATTGATTGATACGTTGGACACCAATCTCAGCGGCTATCTGGTTGTCCTTGATTTCTTAAAGAAAGTAAAACAGGAAAATGAACTAAATTTAAATTAACTCCCTCCGAAACGGATTGGTGAAATACCAATCGGGGGATGTAAGAGCGACACGGTTTTAGAAGCTCTTGCTCGCAGCAATAGCGATTAAGCGGCGCGGCGGGCGCCGTCATTGCAACCCGCCACCAACTACTGGCCTCGACGCTAAAAAAGCGACGGGGCTTTTTTTGACATGCGCCTCCGGTTCGGCTATGCTTCCCGTGTCGGTCGCAATGACCGGCGCGGGATTGGCGTCCCGAATCGATAGGCGCCCAGCGCCGTCCGTTTACCGAACGGCGTTTTTGTTTTGGGCGCATGGGGTGGCGAAACGACATCCCACAAAAAGGGGAGCCGTGAAACGCGGCCCCCTTTGCAAGCCTCCAAATTACGGCGGGGCTTGCGGGCCTCTTTGAGGGCCGGGACCTATCGACCGGTACGCCAACCTGCAAGCCCTGCCACCATGATTGGCGTCGTGGTGCAGGATCTAAACCTGTTAGATAGGAGGCTTTCGTGAAAGCCATTTGCTTCTCGTTTGAGAACGCCGACGTTCGCACCCTCGGCACCGCGGAGGTTCCGCTTTTCGTCGCCATTGACGTTTGCAATATCCTTGGGTACAAGAAGCCCCTTGAAGCCATCTCTCGCCACGTGGACGAGGAAGACCGCATCAAGGTCGAGATCGAAACTGCCGGCGGCCGACAGACCGTCAACGCCGTGAATGAAAGCGGCCTCTACGCTCTGATCTTCGGCTCCAAGCTCGAATCCGCCAAGCGGTTCAAGCGCTGGGTCACGTCTGAAGTGCTTCCGGCAATTCGACGCACGGGCCGCTACGAGGCGCCTAAGCCCGAATACATCTCCGTCGAGCACCGCTGGGCGATTCAAAAAGCAGTCGGCAGAAAAGCACGCGGGCAGTCGGTCAACTATCAGACCGTCT
>PPYE01559264.1_pt1 | contig 35733 bp, 27 predicted proteins | sample 1559881 | NCBI WGS metagenome assembly PPYE01 (sample SAMN08240022, study PRJNA423297) | Human gut metagenome, whole genome shotgun sequencing project.
CATGAAGACTGTATGAATATTATCATGAAAGATTTGATAAAACTTATGGATCCAAAATACATAGAGGTATGGGGAAAATTTACTCCTAGAGGTGGAATATCAATAGATCCTTACTGTAATTATGGAAAACCAGGAACAAAATGGGAGGAGATAGCATTTAACAGAATGGCAAACCATGATATGTATCCAGAAAAGGTCGATAATAGATAAAATAACGCCGATAAATCCTGATTTATCGGCGTTTTACAGTTATTCAAATAAGTGCCTAAATTGGTCTTTAATTTCGTCTGGAAAATCCTTGAAATCATCTTCTTTTACTTAAAAATTGCTCGTTACAGTAGTAAAGTACACATTTCAGTCACTTCGCTAAATTGCAGTTTAACGAAGTGATTACCTTATTATACAATTATGTCAACATGCATGTCAGCCGCCTCAAAACCTTTCTTAAGCTTTCGGCTGACTTTCTTAATTTCTGTACTGTATTCTTTCTTGCGATTATCTTTTTCATATGTTTTCTCAGATGCTTTTGTATCCATAGTATCCGGATTTTTAATATCAGAAACCTGATTATTATTATCATCAGTTACATTATCTGCTTTATCCTGTGTATTTTCGGAAGCGTCAGTAAGTTCAGCATTATCAGCTTTCTCGCTGTCTGTTATCTCATCTGATATATCATTATCTGCTGCATCCTGTTCTTTCTTTTCTTCATCAGTTGGCATACTCTGATAATCTGCGGATTTGACAAACTCAAGATGTGCAGCCTCAATGTTGTTAGTCTTTGCAAGTATTTCCTGGGCTTTCGCTAACTTGGCACTTTTAGGTATTGCCGGGTCATTGACGATACTGCTTAATGAACTCTCCAGTTCTCCAAGCTTCTGCAGCTTTACACGGTCAACCTCTTCCTTAGTCTTGCATTGTCTCAGTTTTTCCTTATAACTTTCTTTTTCTTCTTTAGTTTCACGATATTTCTTTAAAGCAACAGGATCATTCTTTTCAAGATAAGATATTTCCTCTGGCGAAAGACTTCCACCTGACATAATCTTATTATCTATTTTCTGTCGCTTCTCTGCCTCCCGATTATGTTCTAACTGGTCCTGAAAATCAGCAATCATAAACTGTTCAGATGTCCATGTAGAACGTTCATTTAACTCCTGCTTAGATAAAACATTGCCAGATTCCTTTTTTTGCATCCACTTGTTATTAAGCATCTGCAATTGTATGGTACTTGCTATTGTTCCTGATAATATCACTAGGCACACCCCCTGACATTATACAGAAAAATCAACATTCTGCCCCACATTCTTCTCCTGTGGAGTTCTTACTGTATCACTTAAGAAAAGCTGCTCCTGATTTTTTATCTTTTCAAGAAGCTCTTCTATTGATGAAGCTGTCACTGTTACAGTCTCCGTATCGTCAGTATCATCGACATCTCCGGTTTCTTTGCGTTTCTTTTCCAGCCGCTCATCATTCTTTTTCTTTTCTGCCTTCTTCTCAGCTGTCTTCTTAGCTTCTTTCTTTTCTGCAGCCTTTTTCTCAATACGCTCCTTCTGTGCAACACTTGACTTTTCAAGCACAGCAAAATATGATGCTGTACCATTATCATTAACCTGCATTCCAAAGCCCTTTACACTAGTTCCTGTTGCTGAAAGACTGCTTGCAAGCTGTGAAATTCCACTTGCAGCATTTGCAATAATTCCTTCATACTGTTTTCTGTAATTCTCATCAGAAGCCATTCTTTCAATCTTATCCTCATCAATAAGGACAACCATATTATTGGAATTAGCATAACCTGCCGCATTAGCCTTGGCATTCTCTTTCTGATCCTCACTTACAAGAATAAAGTTCATATTAGAGTACTTTTTCTTTAATTGTTCATAATATTTGCTTGCTTTCTCGCTTAACTGGGGATTACCGATAGTCTGACCACTGACTTTTTTCTTTCCGCTTGTCTCATCGGTCTTAGTTGTCTCTGACTTAGAATAAACAGCCGCTGTATCTGCATACGAACCGGCTATCTGGGAAAAATTCCCTGAATATACACTACTCATAATTCATTCCTCCTTGAATGTAAATGTATTGGATAAAGTCATCCTTGACTTTTCTTAATATTATATCGGCATATTTACAAAAAAAATAATCGCATCACATAAAAAATGATACGATTACTTTCATTCTAATCATTCTTTTCCTTCTCTCTTCTTATAAAAAGACAGACACATATAACAACAAAAACAACAGTTGCAGCTATAAGTATTGGCCATACAGGAATCGGACAGACATATGTTCTTATAAGCTTAAGTCCCTGATAAAGTGTGTATACACCGAATATCGAGAATATTGCGAATGCAAGTGTATTAAGCAGTCCGTCCGGAGTCTTGCTCTTTAACAGATATCCGACTAACATACCAAGAATGTCAGCCGCAAAAAGTCCGAGCGAACATCCTATCCATACAACAAGAGCTGCACTCATACCTTCATTAGCACCAAATGTTATAGCTGTAAGCTGTGTCTTATCACCAAGCTCTGCAATGAAAAATGTACAGAAAACTGCAAGTGGTGCAAACTTAATCTTTGATTTGCCGCTGCCTTCTTCTTCGTCATCATCATCCCCGGCAATTGTTGATGCAGCAAAATAAAGAAATGCAAGTGCTGCAATAGTCTTTATAAGCCAGTCAGGAATGAATTCACTGACAAGCCCACCTGCTAAAACAGCTAGTCCGTTAAGTACAAGAATTGCTGCAGCAGTTCCTAATATAATATCTCTTAACTTATATTTAGAAGTAAGAGCAATAAGCATGAGCTGGGTTTTATCGCCCATCTCAGCTATGAATTCAGTAAAAAACACTTTTAAAAACAACAGCATTTGTATGTTACCTCATTTATCTTATTATGATATAAACTGCATATATCACATAAAGTGCAACCATTGAAAAACCTTCGATTCTTCCGATTTTCTTCTTTGTTCCAGCAAATATCCATACACATATTGTAAATACAATAAGCACACACAAATCAATAATATTCTCAGTAATTATGCTGATTGGGCTGATTGCTGATGCAATACCAAGTACCATAAGTATGTTAAATACATTTGAACCAATTGCATTACCAAGTGCCATATCAACTTCATTCTTTCTAGCCGCAACAATTGATGTTACAAGTTCTGGAAGAGATGTTCCTATTGAAACAATTGTAAGTCCTATAAGTGTCTGGCTCATTCCAAGGTCACTAGCTATCCTTGAGGCAGCGTCTACTGTCATATCTCCGCCAATCGCAATCGCAATTGCACCACCTATTATGAAAAGAATGCTGAGTGGCACGGGTATAAGCTTAATATCTTCATCAGAACCGCCCTCAATCTCGACTTTTTTGCCTTCTTTGCTTGCCTTTAATGCAATCTTAATCATGTAAAAAATGTATCCTGCAAATGCACCAATAAATATTACACCATCAAAATGTCCAAGCATCATTCCTGACTTATCACCAACCCCAAGGATTCCTAAAATCAATAAAAGTCCTGCACAGATAAGCGAAAATGGGATATCTCTTTTTATTGTTTCTTTTGCAACATTTACTGTTGCAATCATTGCACACACGCCAATAACAACCATCAGGTTAAATATATTAGAACCGACTACATTACTTACTGCAAGCTCATTGTTGCCTGTAATTGATGCAGATACACTGACCGCAGTTTCTGGAAGCGATGTTCCCATTGCAACAATTGTAAGTCCAATAATAATAGACGGAACATGTAGTCTCTTTGCTACACTTGAGCTTCCTTCTACGAAAAAGTCTGCACCTTTAATCAGCAGCACAAATCCAATAATCAGGAACACAATTACAAGCGCAAATGGCGCGTTATTAATAAAATTACCCATATAAATCTCCTTATTTTTCTTTTTCCGAGGGGTATAAAAAAACTCATGTATATCAACCAGATTCAGTGATATTGCACACTGAAAATAATTGATATACATGAGTCTCATTATTTAAGATTTGCCAGATTATACTCTCTATTATAATCAGAATGTTGACAAATCACACTTACGCGCTAACTACTCCCTCATGGAATATTAAGTTACTTGATAAATAATATCAAATGCGTGCATATGTGTCAATAACTAATTCTTATGAAATCTCTTCTCTTCCTCATATGCAGGCTCACATGTAAGGTTCATTCCAAGTCTCTTAAATGTATCTTTATCAACAGATGAAAGGATTACTGTTGAGTGAACATCACAGCCATAAAGCTTAGGAATCTGCTTTAATGCCTTGTCAGCTAACGGATTGGCTACAACTGAAGATGAAAGTGCAATAAGAATTTCATCTGTATGAAGTCTTGGATTCCTGCTGCCAAGATAGTTAGTCTTTAAGATCTGGATTGGACTGATTGACTCAGGTGATAACAGGTCAACTGAATCATCTATTCCTGCAAGCTGCTTTAATGCATTAAGCAATGCTGATGACGCAGCACCTAACAGATCACCTGTTTTTCCAGTAACAATAGTTCCGTCTTCTAACTCAATTGCAACCGCCGGTTTATCACCACTTTTTGCTGACTTTTCAAGTGCAGCATTAACAACAGGTCTTGAAGATGGTGTGATTCCTGCCTGATTCATTAAAAGCTCAATCTTATAAATTTCCTGACTGTTTACACCAGTTCTCTTCTGGTCGCATAAATATTTGTAATATCTTCTGATAATCTCCATATTAGAAGCATAACGGCATGCCTCATCATCAACAATACAGTTACCAGCCATATTAACACCCATATCTGTTGGTGACTTATATGGACTCTCACCGGCAATGAGCTCGAACATAGCATTAAGCACAGGGAATATCTCGATATCTCTGTTATAATTAACTGTTGTTTTACCATATGCTTCCAAATGGAAAGGATCAATCATATTAACATCATTAAGGTCTGCTGTCGCTGCCTCATAAGCAAGATTAACAGGGTGCTTAAGTGGAATATTCCAGATTGGGAATGTCTCAAACTTCGCATATCCAGCCTTAACACCATGCTTATATTCATGGTAAAGCTGTGAAAGACATGTAGCCATCTTTCCGCTTCCAGGACCAGGAGCAGTAACAACTACAAGTGGTCTGGTAGTCTTAATAAATTCATTCTTTCCGTAACCATCATCACTTACAATCTTGGCAACATCATTAGGATATCCGGCAATCTTGTAATGCTTGAAATTCTTAATTCCATGTACATCTAACACCTTGATAAAATTATCAACCTCTGGCTGCTGGAAATACTTAGTGATGCAGACACTGCCTACAAAAAGTCCATATTCCGTAAATTCATCTATAAGTCTTAATACTTCCTGATCATATGTAATTCCATAATCACCACGAATCTTATTACTTGCAATATCTTCTGCACTTATTGCAATAACAACCTCTGCCTGGTCCTTTAACTGCAAAAGCATCTGAAGCTTTGAGTCCGGCTTAAACCCTGGAAGAACCCTTGAAGCATGATAATCATCGAACAGCTTTCCGCCAAACTCAAGATATAACTTATTGTCAAACTTGGCAATTCTCTCCTTAATATGCTCAGACTGCATTTTTAAATATTTGTCGTTATCAAATCCTATCTTCATAATCTTATTCCTTTAAGTAAAATTCTTTAATAAAATTAACATAAATCACAAAATTTATCCAGTTCTTTAGTGACAATATTTTTCGTTTTGAACTTCGGATTATTGTACAATCTGCCACGCGCCATGACTAAATCTACATTACGAAGTGCCCTGAGGTCATCAAGCGTGTTATTCTTAGTCACAATCAGGTCAGCACATTTGCCGGCTTCAACTGAACCTGTCACATTCCCAATGCCAGCCATTACAGCGCTGTTAAGAGTTGCTGTGTATAATGCAAATGCATTGCTTACGCCAACATATTTGTGGAAATAATACAGTTCTCGCCAGAAATCATACTGTGTAATCCATGGACATCCCACATCATTGCCAAGTACAACCGGAATATCATTGGCAATTGCAGCTTTGGCACATTCCTTGATTCCCTCAAACACAATATTACCATTGTACTGCTCGACCTCTGACGCATTAGATACGCTTCTGTCAAAAAGCGCATATGGCAGTGCAGGAGATAATGTTGTACAAAGAAACGCATTATTTTCCTTAAACAAATGTATTATCTCATCATCAGGCTTTGCTCCATGCTCTATTGAATCAACGCCATTCTGTAGTGCAACCCTTACGCCCTCTGGCGATTCAACATGTGCAGCAACCTTATATCCAAGCGCATGTGCCTTATCACACACTGCCTTTACCATCTCAGGCTGCATCTTAAGTTCACCCGGCACGCCCTTAGCCTTGGCATCAAGCACACCGCCTGTAATCATAAGCTTGATAAGGTCAACATTCTGACTCTTTGCAATATCAACCTGCACAAGCGCCTCATCTATATTATGTGCAGCTACTGCAACAGAACCAGCCATATGTCCACCCGGCACAGAAATTCCTTCATTAGCTGCAAGAATTCTTGGTCCGTCAGCCTTGCCGTTTCTGATATCATCTCTTACTCTTGTATCAAAATCCGCCAAACCACCGACAGTTCTTATAGTAGTAACACCACTCATAAGTTCAGTCTTTGCAAAATCCTTTACAACCTTATATGTCACAGCTCTTGAAAGTGCTGTTCCCATAAGCATCTTAACAGTCTTTTCATTATCTCTCTGTTTCTTCTGTGGCTTCCCATTGCCTGCAAGATGAACATGCATATTAATAAGCCCCGGCATAAGGTATCTGCCTTCAAGATTAATCTCCTTAAACCCATCCGGTACAGCGTTACCCTTCACAATACCGGTAATCTTATCATCTTCAACAAGCACAGAATGACCATCTAAAACTTTCATATCCTTAGTTCCATCAAGGATATGTCCATTAGTAAAAATGTATTTCATAACCATCCGCTCCTTGCTTTCAGCATAATCTTAAGTTATTTTACCACATTTTCACCAGTAATGTCACCTGAAATAAATGCTTTCTAGAATAGCATCACAACAGCATGCACAACAAATGCCATCACCCACGCAATCAGGCACTGCCATACAACCATTATAACAGCCCATTTTCCACCAAGCTCACGCTTTACTGAAGCAATTGCTGCGATACAAGGTGTATACAGAAGACTGAATACAAGCATTGCGGCTGCGCCGGCTGTTGAAAGTGCTGCCTGTATGCCAGTTCCGAAAAGTATCTGCATTGTTGACACGACGCTTTCCTTTGCCATAACGCCACACAAAAGGGATGTACATATTCTCCAGTCACCAAGTCCCAAAGGTGCAAATACAGGGGCTATTATTCCCGCAATAAGTGCAAGTATGCTGTCCTTTGAATCTGTAACAAGATTAAGGTGCAGATTGAAGCTTTGTAAAAACCAGACAATTACAGTTGCAACAAATATAACTGTAAATGCTCTCTGCAAGAAATCCCTGGCCTTTTCCCATAATAACTGCAAAACATTTTTCATGCCTGGAAGTCTGTAATTAGGAAGCTCCATAACAAAAGGAACAGCTTCGCCCTTGAATAATGTTCCTTTATAAAGCAATGCCACAAGAATTCCCATAATAATTCCAAAGAAATATAATGCACCCATTATAAATGCACCCTTTCCCGGGAAAAATGCACTTACAAAGAATGAATATATTGGCAGCTTGGCTGAACAGCTCATAAATGGTGTAAGAAGAATTGTCATCTTCCTGTCTCTCTCACTTGGGAGTGTTCTTGTTGCCATAACTGCAGGAACAGTACATCCAAATCCAATCAGCATAGGAACGATGCTTCTTCCTGACAGACCAATCTTTCTTAACAGCTTATCCATAAAAAATGCAACTCTTGCAATATAACCACTGTCCTCCATAAGTGATAAGAAGAAAAACAGTGTAACAATAATCGGCAGGAATGAAAGCACTGAGCCGACACCTGCAAATATTCCATCTATTACAAGACTGTGAATAACCTTATTCACGCCTGCCGCTGCAAGTGCATTGTCAACAACGCCAGTAATTGCATCAATACCCATCTGCAGAACATTCTGTAAAAATGCACCAATCACATTGAATGTAAGAAAGAATATTGCAAGCATAATTGCTACAAAGCAAGGTATTGCCGTATATTTTCCAGTAAGAATCTTATCAATCTTCTGGCTTCGTATTCTTTCTTTACTTGCCTTAGGCTTAACAACATTAGCTTCACATATCTTCTCTATAAATGTAAATCTCATGTCCGCGATTGCCGCACTTCTGTCAAGACCTCTCTCATTCTCCAACTGAAGTACAATATGCTCAAGCATTTCTTTTTCATTCTCATCAAGCTGCAACAGTTTTAATATAAGAGGGTCACCCTCAATAATCTTACTTGCTGCAAATCTTACTGGAATATCAGCTCTCTTTGCATGATCCTCTATAAGATGAATTACTGCATGTATACATCTGTGTACTGCTCCTCCGAAATCATTCTCATCACAGTAATCAGTTCTTTCCGGCTTTTCCTGATATTCTGCAATATGAAGTGCATGCCTTATAAGCTCATCAACGCCTTCATTCTTGGCAGCAGATATAGGAATAACCGGGATTCCAAGCATATTTTCCATGCCATTAATATCAATAGAACCTGAATTGCCTACTACCTCGTCCATCATATTAAGTGCAAGAACCATAGGCACATCCATCTCTAAAAGCTGCATTGTAAGATACATATTTCTCTCGATATTAGTTGCATCAACAATATTAATAATCGCCTTTGGCTTCTCATTAAGCACAAAATTTCTCGAAACAATCTCCTCACTGCTGTACGGAGACATAGAATATATTCCCGGTAAATCCGTAACTGATGTATTCTCATGTCCCTTAATCATACCGCTCTTGCAGTCAACCGTAACTCCCGGAAAATTTCCGACATGCTGGTTAGAACCGGTAAGCTGATTAAACAGAGTTGTCTTTCCACAATTCTGGTTACCAACCAGTGCAAATGTAAGCTTTGTTCCTTCAGGAAGCTTTTCTCCATCTCCCTTAGCATGGTATTTACCAGTCTCACCAAGTCCCGGATGGTCAGACTTATATATTCGGTCTGGTCTTTCGTGTTTTCTTGTACGCTCATCTATAGGATCAATAGTAATCTCTCCTGCATCGGCAACTCGAAGTGTAAGTTCATAGCCATGTATCTGTAATTCCATTGGATCACCCATAGGTGCGAGTTTTACAAGCGTAACCTCCGCCCCGGGAATTACGCCCATATCAAGAAAATGCTGTCTTAATGCGCCTTCACCGCCAACTGAGGTAATTCTTGCACATTGTCCAATTTTAAGTTCATTTAACTTCATGTGTGTTTTCCTTTTCTAAATAATCTGCCCAAATCATTATTGATAATTCTTCTCAATAATTATTGTAGCACACATGACAAGTGCAGGACACCCCTTAATTGGCATCCTGCACATTTTTCTTAATATTCGGCTTCACTTCTGCGGGGAATAAATCACTTAGTAGTCGCAATCATATCCGCAATCGCCCATCTGCCCTCATATTTCACGAAATAGAATGTCGAATCAATAACATCTTTTCTCGCGCCGCCTGAGGTAAGTGTCATATTCTTTGTAAATGCAATATGACATGAATAACAGTCATCATTATATTCAATATAATTATCAACTGTCACTCCTGTATACGGATTCCCCGACAATGTGTGGTCACTGATAAATGTAATATCTGCACTTGACGCATAATATTTCGCAAGATTCCAGTAATAAGAATCCTCAATAAGATACTGCTGCACTGTTGCAAGTCCATGACCTGAACCACTTAAATCATTAGTAAGGAAATTATCCCATATTTTTGCCATATTAAGAGCTTCTTCTTTTCTTTCTGATGGCATATCGGCAGAATTGCCACTTGCAGCTACAGATACATTTCCCTTAGCATCTACATTTGCAGTAACTTCACTGCCTGATGCATTATATATCTTAATCTCCGGCTTATTGATAAATCCTGTCAGCTTATATTCAACTGACTTTGGCATTGTAACATATTTAGAGACATTCACAAAATCAGGATTTTCTATAACCTTACCAGTCTTGTAATCATCTGACACAGTTATTCCATTAACTGTAAATGTATACCCTTCCGGAATGGATACAGTATAATCGTTAGTCTTTGCTGAAAATACAGGCTCAATTGATTTAACCTTCCAGTCAAACACTGTAAGTATCCCAAGAACGACATGCTGGTCTTTAGCTTCCAGAGTCATTCTGGCAACCTTCTTGTCATCAGCATATATGTCATACATAGGCTCTTCTGTATTATAACTGCCCTCTGATTTCTTATATGTATAGTCAGTTGTACCATCTAATTCGGACATGTACATATTGACAAATGTATCTTTTCCCTCAAATTCACTGCTGGCTGGAAGCTCAATATTATCAGCCAATGTCTTATCATCAGCCATCTTTGTAAAGTCATTAAGGAAATCATTCATTACCTTGTCCGACTGTGAATTCTCATATTTCTTAAGGCATGAACCTGTATATGCAATCATACAGATTGCAAGAATAAGAAGAATCACTGCATATACGGCAAGCCCTGTCCAGTAATTTAATGGTATATTGATTTTGCCTATATTTATAGACTTCTTAGCATTATTTTTCATATCTACACAGTTCTCCTTCCAATTACTTAGGCATTACAACAAATGCTGTTGGCAGCTTCCATGATGAATTCTGATAATAAAATGTTACGCTTGTCATCTCATAGCCACCGTTATATACCATTGTTGAAGAACTTCCGCCATCAAGGTTGGCTGCATTGACTGCTCCATATTCCTGCATGACTGATATCAGGTCTGACGCAGTTGCACCAAGATGTCCTGAAGCACCTCTTCCATCTGTAACTAAAAGAAGTATTGCTCCGTCAGCTCTCTGTCCGATTGCTGTTCTAGGGTTAGCCCCGCTTCCCTGACCTTTTAATACTCTTGCTTCATTGTTAATAATAAGCGGAACAAAATGATTATTAGAATCAGAGCTTTCCTCTTGGAAAGCAACAGCATCCCTGATCCCGGCTTCATTTACATAGCTTTCAAAATCTGCTGCCGACATACCATCTATATCTTTAACAACTAAAAGGTTATCCTTATTAAGTCCAATTAAGTAAAGACCTGAAAGTGCTGAAGGACTGTTATATGTAATCTTACCGTCCTGCACCACAATTCCAAGTGGTGAGCCGCCTCTGTTTCCTGATGAAACATACAGACCTCCGTTAACTCCTGCAACAGCTCCTGCTCCGCTTACAATCTCATGAAGCTCCTTACCGTAATCTCCCCATGGGTATGTAGTTCCGACCTTAACCTGTGACGGATCTTTTATAATCAGCATTTTTCCAAAGAATGACCTTCCTGAAATCTCAACCATTCTTATTCCATTCCCATCAAACTGCTCTACTTCTCCGTTATTGTCAACCGTCTGTGTATCTGTGTCTGACGATATATTAATAAGAGATGTATCAATATCTGAATCCATCGACTCCATCTTATTAGCATTAATTACCTCATTAATCTGTGCATCTGTACAGAACCACGAAGCAAGAAACTTCATCTGACCTGATTCAAGAACTGTTGATATAAAAAGATTTCTGGCTGCAGGTGCTGAATTGCTGCATATTCTCTTAATCATAATGAATAAAGTTCCCACCAGCATTACTATAGTAACAAGTACCACCAGTAATACTCTGCCTATAATTCTGGCAATTTTCTTTCCCATAATTTTCTCCCTATTCTGTATTATATATTATTCCAGTCTCATTGCCTTAGATATCACTGAACCTGAAATACTGAAAATATTAATTATTATATCACTAATATGGCGGTGTTTGCCATATATAATTTGAAATACTCATCGCTGTCCGCGCAAAAAAAGAGCGACGGCAAATTAACTCTGCCATCGCTCTTTTTAAAAAAATATGAGGGAGAAAAAATGTTTTCTTTACTCCATCATAATACAACATACTTTGTGATATGTTAATATATATTGTATAAAGCATTTATAAAAAAAATATAAACTGGCATTCATCTTATTCCGGTCGTCCAAGATAAAATCCCTGCACTAAATCAATACCATTATCTCTTAAGAATTCATACTCTTCTCTTGATTCAACACCTTCAGCAAGCACCTTGATGCCTCTCTTATGAAAGCTGTCTCTATAATAAAAGTAATACTCCTGCTTATCAACATCATTCTCAATATCTGTTATCAGGCTTCTGTCAAGCTTTACGATATGTGGTGCAAATATATCCACTGCCATCATATTATTATAGCCTGTTCCAAAATCATCAAGTGCAATATTAAAACGGCTTCTATTAATGGAATTCCTCTTGGACTGCCATTTATCAATGTCAAGAGCTGTATATTCAAGAATTTCAATTATTCCCTTATCACCAAGAACATCGGCATAGAATTCATCAAAAACAGCCTGCTCCTCTGCAGTAAATGATTCCGCAGGAAATGAATTAATTGCTATATATGAATGGTATCCTCGCTTTGCATAACACTGTACTGCTCCAAATATAGTTGCGACCTCAAGTGTATGCAAATCATTCTTTATCCTGAACTCTTCAATTAAATCCATAACACCAATATTCTTAGGTCTCATTAAAGCCTCATATGCATATATATCCATGCCATTCGGATAAAATATAGGTTGAAATGCATAACTTATTTCCAGCTTTGCAAGCTTGTCTTTAATCTCTTCATCGAGCGGAAAAATGCTGTAGTCTACCATACTTTTGTCAATACCCTCTCACATTATTTACAAATCATATAAACAGATTTTACCGCTTTATTACATTCTTTGCAACTGTTATATTCATTCACAATCAATCATAAATAATCATCATAAAGGTGTAAGTTCTGACATTTTACTGCAAGCACTTCTGAAGTTTTCTATCTTCATATCAGAATAACTGATAACAAAGCTGTGGCTGTATTCATCTGTATTATTATGATAATACTCCGATAACGCATTTATATGGATGCCTTCTGCCTCAAGTTTTCTTTTTACCTCATTATCAGAAAGTAATGTATTAAGTTCAAGAATAAAATGCAGTCCTGAATCAGCCTCTCTTACTCTTCCAACACATTTGAACGGTTTCTCTTTAAGTACTGAAAGAACAGCCTCTCTCTGTTTCGTATAATACAGTCTCATTCTGTTTAAATGTTTCTCAAAATATCCTTCTTCTATGAATGCAGCAAGTGCATACTGCTCGAAATTAGATACAGTACATGCATAAAAATCAAGTTTTTCCTGATATGTTGCGGCAAGGTGTGGTGGCAGAACCATATAACTGATTCGGATTGTCGGTGTCAGTGTTCTTGAAAATGTATTCATATATATAACCTTTTCACTTATATCTATGCTTTTCATAGTTGGAATTGTCTTCCCTGTCATACGGAATTCTGAATCATAATCATCTTCTATTATATATCTGTCCGGCTTTTCATTAGCCCATGCAAGCAATTCAAAACGCCGGCTTACCGGCATTGTTATACCTGTCGGATAATGATGTGTAGGACTTATATGAACAATATCTGCCATACATTCTCTTACCGCTTCCGGTTTCATTCCTTCATTATCCATACCGGCATAACAGAATTTCACATTATTACTTGCATATATCCTGGCAATCTTAGAATATCCCGGATCTTCAACACAATACACTTTATCTCTTCCCAAAAGCTGTATAAGAAGACTATACATATATTCAGTTCCGGCGCCAATGATTATCTGTCCGGGTGTTACCTGCATATCACGAAATGAAGCCAGATGCATAGCAATTGCTTTTCTTAACTCCCATGTTCCTTCTCCCGGAGATATTTTCATAAGATCATCCTGCCTGTCTGTTATAACACGTCTCATAAGCTTAGCCCATGTTGCAAATGGAAAGCTTCCAGGATCTGTCCTGTTTGATGATAAATCTGATTTATATCCGGTCTTCTTCTTTGCGGTTATTTCAGGAACTTCATATTTTACCGGCTTTATCCTTGCAACACCTGAAATATCCGATACATAATAGCCCTTCTTAGGAACAGAATATATATATCCTTCACTCATAAGCTGTCCATATGAATTCTCTACTGTTATGGTGCTTATTCCAAGATTGACAGCAAGCATTCTCTTTGAAGGAAGATGCTCACCCTTAACAAGTCTGCCTTCTATTATATCTTTTTTGATACATTTGTATAAATATTCATATATTGATTCTTTTCCAATGTTTTCAAACGAGTATGTCAACATAATCTGACCTTATTTCTTTTTCAGAAATCTCCCTTTATATTAATGTCAGTTATTATAACATACATTATATGTCGTGACAATCTGTCAACGCGCATATATTAAGTGTAAGTTATCTGATAAATGTATAGTTACAGACTCCAGTTAGCAGCTGTAAGCTGTGTGTTTACCATACCTGCGTATATTCCGGATTTTGCCATAAGTTCTGATGGTTTACCGCTTTCTGCTACTTTACCATCTTTTAATACTACTATTTTGTCGGCGTCTGCTACTGTTCTCATTCTATGAGCTATTATCATTACTGTCTTATTCTTTATAAGCTGTGATAACGATTCCTGTATCATTGTTTCATTATCAACATCTAAGGAAGCTGTTGCCTCATCAAGAAGTATTACTGGAGCATCTTTTAAGAACGCTCTTGCTATAGAAATTCTCTGTCTTTCACCACCTGAAAGCTCACAGCCGTTCTCACCAATCATTGTATTCCAGCCGTCTGATAATTTTTCAGCAAATTCATCACAATGTGCAAGTTTTGCTGCTGCGATAACTTCTTCGTCCGTTGCATCCATTTTTCCTATTCTGATGTTCTCGATAACTGTATTATTAAAAAGTGTAACATCCTGAAATACAATAGAGTAAAGCGACATCAGTGTCTCCGGGTCAATCTTTGATATGTCCATTCCACCGACTGTTATCTTTCCCTTATCAGCGTCCCAGAAACGGACAGCAAGTCGTGAAATTGTTGTCTTTCCACCGCCTGACGGACCGACAAGAGCTGTTACCTCTCCCTGCTTTGCAGTAAAAGATACATCCTTTAATACAACATCATCTGTATCATATGAAAATCCGACATTAGAAAACTCTATATCATAGCCCTTGTTATCAAGCTTCTCCGAGCCTTCCTGCACATCATGTGAAAGTATCTCGTCTAATCTTGCACTCTGTACATCTGATGCGATAATTGCTGCAAGATTCTGTAAAGATACCTGCATTGGATCATATATTCTTGATACAACCATAAGGAACATGAAAAATGTGATAACATCTAACTTTCCACTGGCTAATAATGCTCCGCCTACCAAAGCAACTGTTGCAATACCAAGCTTGAGAATCATCTGTGCACTTCCAACAAACACAGCAGTTCCAAGTTCTGTAGCTACAGCGTGCTTCTCAACTGCCTTAATCTTCTCATCAAGTCCATTCATATACTCTTCCTGAGTATTATATGCCTGAATATCCCTGACACTTTCAAGACACTCCTGAATACCGTCTGCACACGACATTTTCAGTGCCACCTGCTTTTCGTTAAGCTTTCTCTGAACCCTTCCAGAGCAGCCGACTATAATGAATGATATCGGAAGTACCCACAGTGCTGCTATTGCCATTCTCCAGTCAAAGAAGAACAGTCCTATTGCTACAAATGCTGTAGATATGCACGCTCCGACAAGCTCCGGTATAAAATGTGATGAAGCAGTCTCCATCTGTGCACAGTCTGCCATAATAGTACTTGTAAGGTCAGACAAATCCTTCTTTCCAAAGAATGAAAGCGGAATCTTTCTTAACTTCTCAGCAAGTGTAATTCGTCTTACGCCACTCTCTACATAGGTTGATAAAAATGTTGCATTATACTGGATATATGTTGATACCGCAATCAATGCAAGTGTAATAATAACTCCGGCAATATAGAATCCTCCTCTTCCTGCCAGATTTCCTTCCATATAATCATTAACAAGAAAATACAATAAAGACACAGGTATCATCAGTATCAGATCAGATATTGTAACTGATATGAATGCCTTAATCATATCCTTGGCGCCCTGACTTGAAAGGGCATATTTATGCATAAGCTTTTCCTTCATATTACACACCCACTTTCCAGTTTACTGATTGGTTATATTTCTCCCACATATGTGCATACAATCCGCCTGACTCTGCCAGTTCATTATGCTTTCCACTCTGGTTAATCTGACCGTTCTTTAATACATATACACGGTCAACTCCAGTAACTGACGACAATCTGTGGGCAATCATAATAACTGTCTTTCCCTGTGAAAGCCTTTCAAATGCTGCCTGCACCTTTGCCTCGTTATCAGGGTCAGCAAATGCAGTAGCTTCATCAAGTATAAGTATAGGAGAATTCTTTAACATTGCTCTTGCTATAGCAATTCTCTGGGCTTCACCGCCTGACAGGTAAGTTCCCTTCGAACCGATTACCGTGTCTATTCCGTCCGGAAGCTTCTCGATAATATCATCGCACTGTGCATTCTTTAATGCTTCCATAATCTCCTGCCTTGTGGCGTCCTTCTTACCCATACGGACATTATCCAGTATAGACATTTTAAGCAGGTGGCTGTCCTGAAATACGAAAGATACTATATCCATAAGCTCTTTCTCATCAATATTCTTAACATTTACACCGCCGATTAATATATTTCCCTCTGTGACATCTGCAAATCTTGCGATAAGCCTTGCAATCGTAGTTTTTCCACCTCCAGAAGGTCCGACAAATGCGACCTGATCACCCGCATTTATCTTAAAACTGACATCATGCAGTGCATCATTTGCCGCACCCGTATATCTGAATGATACATTATCGAATGTGATAGATGTATCCACAGGATGCTTCTTATCAGCAGTCTGCTCTAACGGCTTTCTTTCTATAATACTGTTAATTCGCGAAAGTGCGTCCTCAACAACCATTGTATTCTCGCCTGCATACATCATCTTTGTAAGTGTGACTGTAATAATAGGCGTAATAATTATATAAAACATCAGATTCAGTAAAAATGTGTTGTTTACCGTGCCGCTCTTAACTCCGCCGAAAAGGAATGTTCCCGCAATAAGTATTGCAAATACTGCATTAATGGCTGCAGTATAACCCATCATCGGGATTCTTAAATCCTTTGTGTAAGATACAGTCCACTTCTCATATTTCTTGATGGAATCCCTGAATCTCTTGAACGAGAATACTGACTGTCCAAATGTCTTGACAACAGGAATTCCTCTCACATACTCAACCGCCTCGCTCGACATTTCCTCCAATGCATTCTGATACTCTGCCATTTTCTTTTTCATGTTGTCGCCCATCATGCAGCTCATTACTGCAAATGCGATTACAACCGGAATAAGGCACAGAAGTCCAAGTCGCCAGTCAAACACTAAAAGAAGAAGCACAAGCCCGACTGGTGTGGCTGTCGCAACACATTTGTCAGGAAGCTGGTGTGCAATATAGGTTTCTGTCGCAGCGCTTGATTCATTGACAATCTTTCTTACCTTACCGCTTCCCTCTTCGTCCATGAATCCAAGTGGAAGTGTAAGTATATGCCTCATAAGCTTAGAGCGCATATTGGCCTGAATCCTGAATGCTGACAGATGCGAACACATCAATGCACCTATGTATATAACCATTGCTCCTATTGCAAATGCAACGGCACTCCAGCCATATACAGACAGGTTCTGCGCATTGCCATAATCAGGTGCAACACGAAGCACCTCTTTAATTAATCTCCATATAAAATAAAATGGTACAAGTGCAACGAAAGCACTTATCGTAGCAAGTACCCATGACGCAATTGTCAGATACCTGTAATTACCGGCATATCCAAACAACTGCTTAATTGTATCTGGCTTTTCCTCTTTCTTTGCCATAATTATCCTCCTTGCTTTACTGCTTCGTTATATAACACTATTCAGAGTAAGATATTGCTAACCGGTGCCTTTAAATAAAGGCTGCCATTACTAACAGCCCTATATTATTATTTACATTCATCGTATATTACGCTCCAGCCTGCACTGTGATACTTTTCAAGCAGATCAATATACTCCATTGCCTCTTCCTTAGACATATTGTGTCTTACTACCTCGAAAAAACTCTCAAAAAGTGCGGTATTCATAATATGCATGAAATCCTTTGTCAAAGGTCTGCCCTCCTTGAACTTAAGTCCGACCGCTTCCATATATTTGTATGTATAATCTGTCTCAATATCAACCAGATGTTCAACAAAATTCTGAAACTTCGTACCATAAGAACAATTCACCAGAAGATTAAACTCCTCAAAATGGTTATACATATACTCAACAAGCTGTATCATCCCATTTCTTGAATATTCATCAAGGCTTTCTGTCTGCATCTCACTCTCCATCGCATGGAATTTCTTCTGGACATCTTCAAAGATTTCTGTAAATTCCCTTGCTGCCGGCTCAACCAATGCTGAAAAAAGACCTTCTTTTCCACCATATCGTGAATATATTGAACCAGTTGTAGTTCCAGCTTCCATCGCAATTGTTCTTAACGAAGCATCAACATAACCTTTGCTCTTAAATTCTTTTCGGGCATATTCTTCTATCTTTTCAGTAACACCTTCAACCGCCTTAGACACTTACTCCTCCTATCTATAACAGCGTTATATAAAATCGTTATTAGTATATTATCTTTATATTTTCATGTCAATATTTCACATCACAAAACTCATTTATTGATATATTTTTATCATTAACCATCATGCTTTGCCTTATCTTTTCTGTCACACCAGATATAGAATACCACATTTAACACAATTCCAAAAATAGTTGCTACAGGAGCAGCCAGACCAATCTTAGTAAGGCTCGCATCAGGCTGTATACTCATATAATACGCAAATGGCAGACGGACAAGCAGTGTCTGTGTAAGGCCCTGAATCATTACCCATACCGTCTTGTCATGACCATTAAAATATCCAATCATACTGAATAATATCGCAGTAACAATCGTCTCTAATGCAAATCCCTTAAGGTAATCATATCCATTCTGTATAACAGCCTCGTCAGTTGTAAATATTGCTGTAAGAAGGTCACCCTTAAACATCACAAACAGGAATACTATACAGCCTATCACAAGTCCAACACCAATACCGGCAAACATCGTCCTCTTTGCCCTCTTTTCATTGCCTGCACCGACATTCTGTGAAACAAATGACGCCATTGACTGCATAAGTGAGCTTGGTATGAGCATTGCAAAATTAACTATTTTACATGCAACACCATATCCTGACGATGCCTGTAATCCCAGTCTGTTAACGAATGCACATAAAGCAAGGAATGAAATCTGTGTAAGAAATTCCTGTAATGCAAGTGGAAGTCCGACCTTTAATGCTCTCCTGCAATGTCTGTTAATTGAGAAATCTTTCTTAGTTATCTTAAACGGAAGTTTTCTCTTAAAAAGTAATACAAGTGCAAATACAACACTTACCGCCTGTGCTGCGACTGTCGCAATAGCAGCTCCGGCAGCATTCATGTTAAACCCTGCAACAAGAACAAGGTCACCTACAATATTAATAACACATGCAACTGCAACGAATATAAGAGGTGATTTGCTGTCTCCAAGTCCCCTGAATATTGCTGAAAGAAGATTATATGCAACTATAAAGAATATTCCTGAGCCACATATTTTTACATATACAGATGTAAGACCTACTGCTTCTTTAGGTGCCTGCATTATAACTGCAATCTGTCTTGAAAAGACAATCATAACAATGAAAAGCACCACTGAAATCATTGTAAACACAACAATAGCTCCTATCTGTTCCGGCTTCTTCTCACCAATATATCTTGCAATAAGCACTGTAACACCCATTGCAAACTGTGTTATAACAAATGTAACTAAATTAAGTACCTGGCTTCCTGTCGATACGGCTGAAAGGCCTTCAGTAGTTCCGAATCTTCCAACAACAAGCAAGTCAACTGCACCATACGCCGCCTGTAATATTAACGCCCCAAGTATTGGCATCATAAAAGGAATCAGTTTTCCTAATATACTTCCCTGTGTAAAATCTGATTCTGAATTATTCAATGTCAACTCTCCTTTCGCTCATCACCTTGTAGAATTTGTTAATAGTCTCAATCATAGAATCAGCCTCTTCATCACTAATATCCGTAAGATATTTGCTAAGTCGGCTGTAATAGTCAGCATCATATTTCTTAGACAACTCTTCACCCTTATCTGTAACCGTAATATAAGTTATCCTTGCATCTTCCTGTGAAGTAGTCTTCTTAAGATATCCCTTAGCTTCCATTTCCTTGACAGTACGGGTAACACCCGGTCTTGGAAGATTAAGCCAGTCACTGATGTCCGAAACCTTGACACAATCATTAGTCTCCAACAGATGATGAATCACATCAATATACTGGATATAAGCAGGTGCAACCCCATATGGCAGCTCTGGCAGCAGTTCCCTAATCCTCTTAGCCAGATAACAGGCATCCAGCATTCTCTTAATCTTGTCCGGTTTCATAACACATTCGTCTCCTTAAATTATATGGTCATAGATTTAATTACCCTTGTTAATTATCATAGGTAATTATATATGTATATTCCTGTAGTGTCAACCTGATTTCTATGTAGATTCCTGCTTATCGTTGTGAAACCGGTTTGATTTTGCTTGTAATCCTCTATTTTCCTTTCAATATAACTCGATTTGCATTTTCATGTAACCGTCTCTGTATCTCCTGGTTACGTCTTGGTTTATGCTGCTTTTATTTTCATGTGGATTCTTTTATGTGATTTTTATTTTCGTATAGATTTATTCATGTGGAATTACCGTTCCTATAAATATCATTTTTCATATGCACATATAGGTACTTTTTCACTCATTCCAATAATTTCCAGCAAAAAACACCTATAAGACGAGTCCTATGAACTGTCTTATAGGTGTTTACAGAATAATTATCAAAATAATACATGATTTTTCCTTATTTCTACCTATAAATCCGCCGATAATACGACTACAAATAGGTATCACATCAAAAATGCGATGTTCCCCAAAGGGGAACGAGCCCACACGCCTTCTGGGCAACAATGAAGCGATGTTCCCAAAAGGGGAACAAGCCCATCCCACAACAAAACCTTCCGGTCAACAAAGAAGCGATGTTCCCCGAAGGGGAACAAGCCCACACTCAGGCAGGCTTGTTTTATGGTGTGTTGCAGCTTCAGACCGTTGGAAGTGCGCCGGCACTTAGTGAACGCACTCCCGAAGGGAGCAGTGAACTTAGTACCGCTGCGCACTTCCACGAGCGGGAGCGTGTCTGAAGTGCAATACACCATAAAACCCTTACTCTACATTTTTCAATGCATCCGTCTTAGGAATCTTAGAAATCTTCACAAGCTGAAGCACAGCAACAACCGCATAGCATACAATTCCAAGAATAACCATCTCAACAAAGCAGCTTCTTCTAACCATGTATGGAATATATCCTGTCATCATAGTGTAAAGATATGATGAGAATGCCCATTTAAGCATAGCATTTACTATAGGTACAGAAACAACCAGTGATATAACTACCATAATTGAAGTTGCAGCTATATACAGTCCTCCAATCTCTCCATTCTTGAAGCCAAGAATCTTAGTCATTGAAATTGACTGTGCATTCTTTTCAATAATCTGTTTAGATAACAGATACATAAGAAGCACGAACATTATAATTCCAAAATACTTCAGTATATACATCATCTCGCCCATTGAAACCTTCATCTGGTTAGACACTTTGATAAGGTCTTCATATGTAACTATTGAAGCAACATATTTATCATCAATATCTGTGAGCTTCTTGTCTGTGAAGTATCCAGTGAAGTAATCATCAGCCTTGTCAAATGTATCAATAAAGTTTTTTCTTGTCATGAATACTGCAAGTGCAGCATCATATTTATAACTTCCTGCTATTGTGAATTCGTACTCTTCATCAGAATAAGGATCCTTCAATTTAAATGTATCACCTTTTTTAAGTCCGTATTTGACCATTACACCATTAGATACAATTATCTCATCATCCTTGATATCCACATCAACATACCTGCTGTTATCCTGAATACCATATATCATAATATCATCTGTCATATATTTTTCATCAGTTGTATCAAGCGATGTCACACAGTACTTTTCTGCACCAGAAGCATCAGTTTCTGCCTGACTTTTTAACACATACTGATAATCACATATCTGTGACTTCTTAACAACATCAGCATAATCATCAATAAGCGGCTCGAACATGATACTGAATACAACAAGTGCACCTGCAATCAGAATTCCTAAAAACAATGTCAGATAATTAGGTATATTCTGGAACATTATCCTTAATCTGAATCTTGTCATGAAAGGAAGCTTGTGGCTTAACTTTATAAGCTTCTTTCTCTTTCTGTTAGTAAGCTCATGTCTTAAGAACTTAAGCGGAGAAAGCCGGAGCTTCTTTTCAAGCACAATAAGATTAACAACAAACATAATAATAATCGGAACAACTGTTGTATCAACAAATGCTTCTGCATTAAGCAGTGTCGTGTAAGTACACAGGCTGTAGCTGTTATAATACACATTTACAAAAAACTTTTCCAGAAGAGTGTAGCCAAGTATGTTACCAACAACAGCAGCGACCATTGTTACAGCAACAGGAAGGACCATGTAATGTCTTACAATCTCACTCCTCTTATAGCCTGATGCACGGAGAGTTCCGATAACCCCTGCCTCCTGACTGATTGTGTTAGATGTTGTAACAGCGAAGACAAATGCAATTACAACAACTACAATATAGTCAAAAAGCATAATTGTTGCCTTATCTGAACCCATATCATCTCCTGTGAAATTAACAGCCTTGTTAGTGTATCTTGGAAGATAATCAGATATGTTCATAATCTCATTATTGCCACTCATTATAAGCTTTGTATCATATTCTTTGATAACATCGCCAAGATTTTTAAGAAAATCTTCAGAAGCCTCTTTTTCAGCCTTATCTCCTATAACCTCTTTGTTATATTTCCATGCATAATTATATTTGACATGATTACTTGAAACATTTTCAAAGCCCTTATCAGTCATAACAGCAATAGAAAAATTAGTTGCGTCAAACATCATGTCTGAATTATTCTCAAAAAGGCAGCTGTAATCAGGAACTGCAACAAAACCGGTAACCTTTAATTCCTTTCCTGCGAGCTTAATTGTGTCGCCTATCTTAATCTTCGCATTCTGTGCATACATACGGTCAAGTGCTATTTCATTATCGGCAGCAGGCATTTCGCCTTTCATAACGCACTCAAGATTAACCTCTGTCCTGTCTTTATACACTCTGATTGTATCACCGCTGTCAGCCTCATCTTCCTCAAAATATCTTAAGTCGTAAAGCTTGCTGTCAGTCTTATTCTCAATATCATTAATAAGTGAGCTGTCAGGCTCTTTATCTAATGCAAAATGTCCATCTTCAAGATTATATTTTTCAAAGCCCTCATCATATGAGTGCTTAACGCTGTTGTCTGCAACAAGGAATCCGCTGACTAACGAAATCATCATAACCATAAACAAGAATATCACAAGATATTTACCAAAATCATGCTTTAATTCTCTTGGCAGACGCTTATTTAAAGGATTTCTCATAATCATTTCCTCCTACCATTCAAGGTCTGCTGCCGTTATCTTGTTATCATTAACATAGTTCTTACGGATTCTGCCATCTCTTAATGTAATAACTCTGTCTGCCATATTCTTGATAGCGTCATTATGTGTAACTATTATTATAGTATTACCGTACTTCTTATTAACATCTTCAATAAGCTTTAATATATCCTTAGATGTGTTGTAATCAAGCGCTCCTGTAGGTTCATCACACAACAGGATATCAGGATTCTTGATAAGTGCTCTTCCTATTGAAGTTCTCTGCTGCTGACCACCTGATAACTGGTTAGGCTTCTTGTCAGCATGGTCTGAAAGTCCAAGTGTGTTAAGTATCTCGTCAGTATCAAGTGCCTTGTCACTTAAGTAAGCACCAACCTCAATATTTTCCCTTACAGTAAGGTTAGGTATAAGATTATACATCTGGAAAACATATCCAAGATGCTTTCTTCTGTACTGTGTAAGACGCTTCTCATTCATATCCGCTGTTTTCTCACCATCTATAGATATGTAACCCTCGTCTGCATCATCAATACCACCGATAATATTAAGCAGTGTTGATTTACCAGAACCTGATGGACCAAGCAGTACAACGATTTCCCCCTTATTAACATCTATGTCTATTCCATTCAGTACTTCCACCCGGCTTTCGCCTTCTCCATAATGCTTTTTGATTCCCTTAATCTCTAAAAACATATTTACCTCCTTCGGGCACGCCCTCTCATATCATTATATGAACAATCGTTCATATATTCATTATATTAGCACTTATTAATTTTGTGTCAATAGGTGAAAATTTATCATTAGCAGGCACAAAAAAAGTAAGCGTAGGTTAGAATGCCCTAACCCTGCTTACTTTATCACATTTCACTATATAATTCACTATATCTTATTGATAAATATTATCAATAAACAAACTGCATTTTTACTTATCTTTACCTGTCAACTCATCAATAAGCCTTATTGATTCCATAATCATACTGTCACAATGAGCCTTCTTCTCACCACCCTTTAAAGCATTGTCTCTTAAAAGGTCAGCACAGTTAGTCATTCCATTGTGATTGTCCCTTATTGTTCTCTGAAATGCTCCGACAGCACCCGGACTGCTTACACCAAGTGCGCCGAGTACCATAAGTCCCCCTGTGATTGCACCGCATGTTCCACCACATTTCATGCCGCCACCAAAATTACAGCCAAGGCACTCTGCCTGTGACTCAGTTAAACCTAAATCATCAGCATATGCCATCATAATAGTTTCGGCACAATTATAGCATTTCTGCGGTGAACGGAGTTCTTTAGCTTTTTCTATATGTCTGTTCATATCTTATCCTCATCTTTCTGAATTATATCCGTTACTGTTCCATAAATGCGAACTTCTTCTTTCTTACCCTGATAAAGAAGAATACACTTAACGCGACTGAAGCAAGCTCTGCAATAGGCCATGCCCACCATACAAGATTAACATTCCCTGTTTTCGAAAAAATATAAGCACATGGCACAAGGAATATAATCTGTCTTACAAATGATACAAGCATGCTGTATATGCTGCTTCCAAGTGCCTGAAAGAACGAACTGCATATAATACATATTCCTGCAAATATAAAACTTATTGATATAGTCCTTAAAGCAGGAACTCCCATTCGTATCATATCTGACGATGCACTAAATATTGACAGCATTGGAACCGGGAATATCTGAACTGCAATCATAAAAAGTATCATTATTATCTCTGCATACATTACTGCAAGCTTAAGTGTCTGTATAACTCTGTCTTCTCTCTTGGCCCCATAATTAAAAGCTATTATAGGAACCATTCCACTGTTCATACCAAATATTGGCATAAATGCAAAGCTCTGCAGTTTAAAATACACACCAAATACAGCAACCGCTGTTGATGTAAATACAACCAGAATCTTATTCATGCAGAATGTCATAACAGAACCAATCGCCATCATAATAACTGATGGAATTCCTATGAACAAGATATTGCCAATTCTTTTTCCTGATGGTCTGAATCCCTTAAAAGTAATATGTATCTCTTTATTAACCTTAATATTAAATATCACTGCCATAACGGCTGCAACAATCTGGCCCGCAACCGTAGCTACTGCTGCACCTACAATACCAAGCTTTGGTGCACCAAACAGACCAAATATAAGTATCGGGTCAAGAATAATATTAATTATTGCACCTGTACCCTGTGTAATCATGCTGTAAAATGTTCTTCCTGTAGCCTGTAATAACCTCTCAAATATCATCTGGAACAGGCAACCAAAGCTGACTATAAGAATAACTGAAAGATAATCATAACCATAGTCAGCTATCACTTCATTAGCACCTTGAATAACAAAAAACTCTCTGGCAAAGAAAAGCCCTATGGCAAGAAATATTATATAGCTGCAAGCCGTTATGAATATACCCTGCACAGCCATTTTATCAGCTTCTTCATGCCTTCCTTCTCCTAATGCCCTTGAAAGCAGCGCATTAGTACCTACACCCACGCCACCTGCAACACCAATCATAAGATTCTGCATTGGAAATGCCATTGAAACCGCTGTAAGCGCTTCCTCACTTATTCTTGCAACAAATATACTGTCAACAATATTATACAGCGCCTGTACAAGCATTGATATCATCATTGGCAGAGCCATATTAATAAGCAACTTATTAACAGGCATTGTACCCATTTTATTTTCTTTCATTGTATTACTCATAAAATTCTTCTCCCTTATTCTCCTCGTCAAAATATTCGTATTCTCTCATATTATCTTTGGTTTTATTCTGCTCATCAATAGCATTGCCAAGACCCTTCAATGCTGAGAAAGGCAGGAATATCTTAGCTCTGCTTTCCATATCCATTCTTGGTCTTTTACTCGGTACCGGCCATTTCATATTAATTATATCATCATATTTTCCCATAAGCTATGCCCTGTGACCTCCAATCTGACCGTTTCTTTCAATTGCAGTCGCCTTGTTCTGCAGATTATTAGCTTTCATCACCGCATTCTTACCATATTTTTTCTTAATATCAAGCATTGCATGCTGCATCTTCTTTTCGCGTTCAAGCTGTGTCTGATCTGTAAACATATCAAACTGCTGAAACCCCTCATTAGTAAGATTGGCAACTGTAAGATTTAACTTCCTGATATACAGCTTTCTGTCAGTGTATTTATCATATATATCAAGAAAAGCTTCTCTTAACTGTTTTGATGAAGATGTACATGTCGTAAGTGAAACAGATTTATTAAGTCCTTGTGGAACTTCCCTTCCATATCTGTCCACATGGATTTCACCCTTGTAGGTTCCTTTATCAACATTTACCCTGTCATAAGTTACATTTAACGCAATTGAATCCGTCACAAAGCCTTTATCTACTAAATCAAGTGCAAGCTCATCTGCCATCTCTCCAACTACAATCCTTGCATCTTCAAATGTGTATGGTTCTTTTAACACCTGTCCTGAACACAGGCTGCTCGCCTTGGGTTTATATTTCTTAATATCTGCAATTGTACATGGTTCATATCCCCATGCGTGGTCTATTAGAATCTCTGCATCTACACCAAACTGCTTATACAGCCAGTCCTCATCTTCAAGAGACATTCTCGCAATATCCCCCATAGTCTTTATCCCATGTTTTTCAAGCTGTCTTGATATTCCTGGTCCAACCCTCCAGAAGTCAGTAAGAGGTGTATGACCCCATAACATTTTTCTGTAATCATTAACACTTAATTCTGCGATACGTACACCCTTTCTGTCTGCCTGTATATGCTTTGCAACTATATCCATTGCTATCTTGCACAGATACAGATTAGGTGCAATTCCTGCAGTAGCCGTTATTCCTGTCGTATCATACACATCCTCAATAACTTTTGCGGTAAGCTGTCTTGCCGTCATATTATACAGCTTCATATAATCCGTTGCATCAATAAATACTTCATCAATACTGTATACAGTTATGTCATCCTTGCTGAAATATTTAAGATATATAGAATATATCTTGGACGAATATTCTATATAAAGTCCCATTCTTGGAACTGCTACAGTATATTCAAGCTTCTTTCCTGTGCGTTCTTCAATTTCTTTTGCCTTCTGTTCTACCTCAAAAAGCCTGCTTCGTCCGGAAAGTCCATATTTCTTAAGAGAAGGAGTAACTGCAAGACATATTGTTTTGGCTGTTCTAGATTCATCAGCTACAACGAGATTAGTGGTAAGCGGGTCTGACTCTCGTTCAACACACTCAACACTTGCATAGAATGATTTTAGATCAATTGCAATATATACTCTTTCCATCACATCCTCCTTCCCGAATTTCAGAAAGACACACCAGTTATTACGATACCAGTGTGTCTTTAAAATATACATTTTATTCTTTTATTACATTGTTATAAGCTGCTTCATTATATCAACCGGAACGTAATAACTTACTCCTAAAGGATTAATAACTATCCCTGAAGCACCCAATTCCTTTACTGTCTTAAGAAGTTCCATATATGTGTAAAGCATATCCTCATGCTTACCTGCATAACATTTTTCCATCTCTAAACCATCTGTAAATACTGGAAGTGCAAGAACTTTCTCACCTTCTTTGTGGCTTACTTTATCAGTAATATCAACATATGGATGTGAAATTGATACCTCTTCATCTGTCTCTTCCTTAGTACAAGGAACCATGTAATCCGCATTACGTATAGCTTTCTTAAGTTCTGCTTCTTTATCTCTTAAAATTGCCGCCTTAGCTGTTGAATCTCCTGGCTTTCTGTACTCCTGGAAGAACTTGATAAGTGCATTCTGAAGTCCTGGATTAGTCACGAAATCTTCTCTTATATACTGGTCATATGTTCCAATCTCTTCTCTTGAAACAATAAGCTCGTTATCCTTGCCATCTGTGAATCTGATATTCCTGCATCCGTTACGATATAAATGAGCTATCTCATACTGCATTGAATCCTTATCCTCAATACCATATGAAATGTCATATCCATATTTTCCAAGCTGTTCTTCTACTCTGGCATGATTAGTATAATCATATAATACAACTATATCATCATCAACCATATATGGATAACCTGTGCTGTCACAATATATTGTCCATAAGTGATCAGCATTAAGAAGCTTATCTACAACAATCTTTCTATACACATTACCTATTTCATTAAAATATCCTTCATCATTGACATTATTCTTTTCCTGTGCCTTCTTGATAAGCTCTGGAAGAACTTTAGTAAGAACTTCTACTCCGTCTGTAATTGAAAGTCCGGTTACATACGCAACACCCTTATCTTCATCCTTAAAAATGTGTCTTATAATGTCCTGTGCTTTAATTGAATCCATTAAACTCTCCTCCTGGTAAAAGCATTTTTAAATGTATCTGAATCACTATTATTATCTAACAATAATGCCAGCATAATTCTCGCTTTAGTAGGCGATATGTCTGTATAGAAGATACTATCTCCACAGTCTGCAAAATCACCTTTCATATATGCATCTTCACTACATGATACTACTACAATACCCGCATTCTTTCCTGATACAGCTTCTGAAAGTTCTTCTGAAAGTTCTCCATCAGCAGTTGAAGAAACTATAACTATAGCATCATTAAGATACATTTTCTTATATAATGCATCTGCATCAATTCCAACATAATCATATACAATATCTATGTTATCTAATCTCTTAGTGTCCGCGATATCAAATATCATATAATCATTAACATTAACCAAAAATCCTTCTGGTAACTGATTATCGGCATTATCTGTCTTATCAAGTTCTTTATCAATATACTTCTTTGCCTGCGCTACCTTATAATCCGGACTGCCGTTGTTATAATCATATGGTATTATCACAAGAGGTTTATCATCCTTAACTGTAAGCGACAGAAAATATCTGACATCTTCTGAGTATTTCTTATTGAGAACAAGAACAACTCCTTTAACATCTTTATTATTCATATCTGAATTAATGTCTTTAGCTATTGCCAGCATTCCATCAATGGAATAATCTGTATTATCTTCTGTTCCATACACACGTATATCAGGCTCACTGTTACTGTCATCTTTGTTATCATCTGCAGATTCTGATGTTGTTTCATTATCTTTATCTGAATTGTCCTGTCTGGTTTCGTCCTGAGAAAGAATGTATTTCATCGGATTCTTTAGCATAGTGCTGCATCCGGTCAGTGTCAGAATTGACATAAGTGTAACCATTGCGATTATAAAACATTTTTTACTAATCATACAAAAAACCTCTTGTTAACCTCTGCCGTAATATCTTACTTGTCAGATTATAGTAAGAATTCCAAGTGATTTAAGAAGAAGAAGGAATAAAAGAATTGGAGCAACCCACTTTACCATAACTGTATAAAGGCCCTTTCTTACCATCTTAATTCCTGTTTTCTCAACTTCATCTATAACAGTCTTCGGCTTAAGTATCCATCCAATAAGGATACATGTTCCTATAGAAACTATTGGCATAAGTACATTATTGCTGACATAATCCATAATATCAAGCACCTGTGCATGTACTCCGTTAGGGAGCTTAATATCAAATAACAGTTTATTATATCCTAAGCATACGATAACTGCAACAGCTATACCGATTACAGTTTCTATTGCTGTAGCCTTGTTTCTGTTTAACTTAAATTCATCCATAAAGCTTGAAACAATAGCTTCCATAATTGAAACCGCACTTGTAAGGGCTGCAAAGAATACCATTGCAAAGAATATTGCACCAATTACATTTCCTGCAAATCCCATAGAATCAAATACTTTAGGAAGCGAAACAAACATAAGACTTGGACCTGATGCTGTCATTCCATCTCTTCCCATGAATACAAATACAGCAGGAATAATCATTACACCTGCAAGAAATGCAACTATTGTATCAAATAGCTCAATCTGGTTAATTGACTTTCCAAGATTAGCATCATCACTTACATATGAACCATATGCAATCATAATACCCATAGCAACACTTAAACTGTAGAAAAGCTGTCCCATTGCGTCCATAAGAACTGTACAGAACTGCTTAACAGTAATTCCTTTCATGTTAGGAATTACATAAGCACCTAATCCCTGTAAACCTGTTCTTGTTGTGCCATCAATGTCTGTATATGAAATTGTAAGTGAATATACAGATACACCAAGAACAAGCACAATAAGTAATGGCATGATAATCTTTGATGATGATTCAATACCACTGTTAACACCACGGAATATAATAAATGCAACAATTATTGTAAACACAAGCATCATTATGATTGGCTCTGCTGTCTGACCGATAAATCCTGAGAAATATCCGTCCTGTGCTGCTGCATGTCCATTACCCGTAATATAAACAAGAAGATACTTAAGTACCCATCCACCGATTGTTACATAGTATGGAAATATCATCATAGGTACAATACACGCAATAATACCCAGTGGCTTCCACTTACTCTTTAACTTGCTGTAAGCTGTAAGCGGACTCTGCTTTGTCTTTCGTCCAATAGCAATTTCTGTTGTGAGTAGAGTAAAACCAAATGTTAATGCTAAAACAATGTAAATAACAAGGAATAATCCTCCTCCATCTTTAGCTGCCAAATAAGGAAATCTCCATATGTTACCAAGTCCTACAGCACTACCCGCTGCTGCAAGGACGAACCCTATAGAGCCCTTGAATGAATTACGATTTTCGTTCATTTCATAACCTTCCCTTTTTTTAAAATATACTTATAAATTATACCTAATAATCTATATAAGGTCAAGGAAAGCGTTACATCATATTAGTCTTCTCTACATACAATACATACATTGGAATAACATTATTTTTGATAATATACTTAGCCTCAAATGCTTGTAAAGTGCTCTTTTGCAAACTGCATATCCTGTACCACTTCTACAGTTCCAAGATAAATACCTTTTTTGTCTCTCACTGCATAATAAGTTACTAAAAATGGTTTTCCTTGCTTTTCCATCCAGACCGGAACGCTATCCCTAGTATGATTTTTAAAACTTTCTATAATGGAACGAACCATTGGCTCTATCTTAGGCGGATGACAAGAGAATACTTCTCTGTCAATTGCCATGCCAGGTCGTTTGAACACTTTCGCTCCTTCGTTAAAGAAACGATTTATATTATTATCATCGATAAATGTAATCTCTATTGGCAATGTATTAAGCATAGCTTCCAGCTGTGCTACACTCATATGTCCACCTCCCATTACTATTTCACCTTCATTAATAGCCGCCTTATGACGATTCTTTTTATCCTGCACATATTTTTCTGCTTCTTCCCATCTATTCTCAATGCCATACACTAATGCATAGTCTTTGGCATCTTCATAGATTCCATACCATTCTTCGACTGTAAAATTCACTGCGCAGATAGGGAACAATATATTATTCTCTTTATAAATCATTTCATCCGCTCTTGTTAAAACAGCCTGTACTCTATTAATCCATTCTTCGTCATGATTGCTTTCTTTATCTATTGCTGCTAATTCATCTCTGATTTCATCATCAACAGTCCACATAACATCCGATGGCCCTGAAATTTCATAGCGAACTTTAAGGAGTGGATAAATCAAATCACCCTTTTTTGCATAGTGTATTGCTATTTGTCTAAAATCTGATATTTTTTTGCTTACATCTTCGCCCTTTTCTAGTGCACCTCTAATATCTGATATTTCTTTACTAAACTTCTCATTTTCTTCTGTAAAAGAATAAAGAGGATGCCCCTTTGTTTCTCTGAGTGCTTTTGCAAGCTCATGTTTTCTGACATACGCATCCGGCATAATTTTCATTTCGGATCTTTCTTCTTTTTTTAAAGATTCTTCGACTGCCTTTTCAGCATTTGCTATTTTTTCTTCTTTAGTTAAGCCATGAAACAATGCACTATGCACATCACACAGTTTCTGCACCTCTGTAATAGGTGTTCCCTCTTTTATAAGTTCCTGCTCTGCCTTCATGATTTCAGAAGCTTCTACATCAGAAAAATTTTGAACAAAATCTTTTTTAACACTTTCTAAATCTTCTCCATTTCCAAGTCTCTTTAAATAATCCTTCAGCAATTCTGTATTGCTAGTCTCTTTGACTTGAAATTCTTTGCTTCTCATAGAAGAAATATCTGGCATATTACCAGTAATTTCATCCACCGACCAGTTTAAATTCATTTTTTTATTCATAATATTTTACCACCTTTCACCTATTTTGTTTGGTTCCCTCATGATTATTTATTTAATAACTTTTTTATATCCTCTTCAGGTGTACTAATTGGAGAAAGCCCATAATTCTCTACCAGGAAATTCAGCACATTTGGCGAAATGAATGTTGGTAATGTTGGTCCTATGTGAATGTTCTTTATTCCAAGATAAAGAAGCGTAAGTAAAATACATACAGCCTTCTGCTCGTACCATGAAAGTACCATCGATAGCGGAAGTTCATTCACATCACATTCAAATGCTTCTGCTAAAGCGATTGCGACCTTGATTGCACTATAAGCATCATTACACTGTCCCATATCCATGATTCTTGGAAGTCCTCCGATTGTTCCTAAATCTAAATCATTGAATCTGTATTTTCCACATGCAAGCGTCAAAATAATGCTGTCTGCAGGAGACTGTTTTACAAACTCTGTGTAGTAATTTCTTCCTACTCTGGCTCCATCACATCCACCAACCAAGAAGAAATGTTTAATATCTCCATTCTTTACCGCTTCAATCACCTGATCTGCTACAGATAATACAGTTCCATGTGAGAAACCAGTTGTTACCTGTATTCCACCATTAATTCCAGTCATATGCTGATCTTTGGTATATCCACCTAAGACGAGTGCCTTTTCAATAACTGGTGTAAAATCCTTTTCTTCTCCTATGTGTACAATTTCTGGATAAGATACAACTTCTGTTGTAAATACTCTGTCTGCATAGCTTGGTTTTACAGGCATAAGACAGTTCGTTGTATACAGAATTGCTCCAGGAATATTATCAAACTCTTTCTGCTGATTCTGCCATGCTGTACCAAAGTTTCCCTTTAGATGAGAGTACTTCTTGAGTTCTGGATATGCATGTGCTGGAAGCATTTCACCATGTGTATAGATATTGATTCCCTTATCTTTTGTCTGCTCTAATAAAAGTTGTAAATCTTTTAAATCATGACCTGTAATAATAATAAATGGTCCTTTTTCAATTGTAAGAGGTACCGTTGTTGGTACAGGAGTTCCATAAGTTGTAGTATTTGCTTGATCTAAAAGCTCCATACATCTTAAATTAACTTTTCCAACCTCTAATACGATAGGAAGTAGTTTATCCATTCCCCAATCTTTCATTCCGATTGCAAAAAGTGCCTTATAGAAGAATTTGCTGATTGTTTCATCGGTATATCCAAGCACACTTGCATGATATGCATATGCAGCCATTCCACGAATTCCAAAAAGTATTAAGGATTTTAATGAACGAATATCTTCATCAGTAGTCCAGAGAGTACTCATATCAAAATTATTGTTTCTTCCACATGAGTCAGAGCATGTAAAGCAATTTGGTACTAATTTCTTTTTTGTATCTTCTATCTTATCAATTAAAAGCTTTAATGTTTCATCATTAAAGTTTACATTTGTAATAGTTGTAAATAATCCCTCAAGAACTAATTGATTCATCTCTTCAGTTACAAGCTGCTCATTACCCTCAGTTGCACGAGCAAGTCCAATTAATGCTCCTGTAAGCTCATCCTGTAATCTTGCAGTATTGGCAGACTTTCCGCATACTCCTGTATTTCCGGTACATCCTGTGCATCCTGCTGTCTGTTCACATTGATAACAAAACATCTTATTTTCCATGTTCTTCTCCTTTTCTATTGCTTTATTCATCATCTTTTGTTGCTTAATGGAACTATATCAAACTTACATTAATCATTCTGTTGTCTAGGCAACATTTTCGTATTATTTTCAACTTTTGTGATATACTAAGGAAAAGATAAAAAGAAGGATGAAAAATCTCATGGAAAAATATATTAACATTTTAAAGAATACACCTTTGTTTCAAGGAATTTCAGAAGCAGAAATTCTTCCAATGCTTAAATGTCTATCTGTCAGCATTAAAAATTATTCAAAAGGCGAATATCTGTTAAGAAGTGGAGATAAGATACAAACTATCGGCATGATTCTATCTGGTCAGGCTCTCATAATAAATGATGATGTTTGGGGAAATCGCAATATTATTACAGAGCTATCATCAGGAATGCTCTATGGCGAAAGCTATGCCTGCATCAGCAGTGTTCCTGCTCAAATCAGTGTTATTGCTAATGAAAATCTCACTGTCATGCTTTTCAATATAAATCATATTGTTACAACCTGTTCTTCATCTTGTAGTTTCCATACAAGATTGATTCATAACCTTTTAGAGATAATAGCACGAAAAAATGTAAGATTGATGAACAAAATAGATCATGTTTCTAAGAAAAATTTACGTGACAAGATACTTAATTACTTGTCTAGCGAATCTATGCACGCTGGCTCTAACACATTTACAATCCCTTACGATAGACAAGGGCTGGCAGATTATCTGAATGCAGACCGAAGTGCTCTATCTAGTGAATTGAGTAAATTACAAAAAGAAGGTGTACTCTCTTACAAGAAAAACACCTTCTCTTTGAGGGTATAAAACCCTTCTGGGAAAGGGAATGGATGTGGATTGGTCAAAAACAAATCAGGGGCGCAAATACTATAACAGACAGTCGGCTGTGGATTTTGCGGCGGCGGGGATTTCGCATGTAAGAATCCGTATTGCGGACAAAGTGGACCAAGAACTGTTGGAGGGACTTGACCGGCAGATTCGGGACTGCCTTGATAATGGGATTATTCCCATTATAGCTTATCAGGCGGATGCATTCAAAAATGACCCAAGTGATAAAAATATAGAAAATGTTGTTACGTGGTGGTCGGAAGTGGCCGAACACTATCAGGATAAATCTCTGATACCATCTCCAGCCACAATAAAATGAAGAGCAGCCAATATTATACCGATAACTATCAATATAATTCCAT
>PPYE01030196.1_pt1 | contig 35719 bp, 36 predicted proteins | sample 1559881 | NCBI WGS metagenome assembly PPYE01 (sample SAMN08240022, study PRJNA423297) | Human gut metagenome, whole genome shotgun sequencing project.
CATTTAAGGTAAAAAGTGTTGACGATACGGTTAAAGAGCTTAATGCAAAAGGAATAGCAACAGAACCGGTACGCTTAGACGATTATACTGGAAAGAAAATGACATTTTTCCATGATCCAGATAATCTTCCATTAGAAATCCATGAATAATCAACTATTATGATTACTGTTTGAAATACTGTGGTATATCCTGATAGAAGATAAGAAAAGAAATTATATCTATGAACAAAACTTCTATAGATAAGAGAAAAGCTCAGAGAATTCAAACTCTGGGCTTTTTCTATATCATTTTTCTTTTGCTTTTCTGATCCAGTTTTTAAGGAAAGTAAGTGCATCTAAAATTTGGTCCCGTTCTGCAGGAGTGCAGTCAGAAATAATATCAAGAAGTTTTTCTTCTACAGCGAGAGAAGAGGCAGCGTCTTTATGAGAAGAGGAAGTGGTTACAGAAACTTCTTGTATAGATGTATTATCGTTTAATAATTCATTTTGAATCTTTGTGTGCATAAGCTCCTGGTGAGAAGGGTTCATGTTATCAATTTCCCTTAGCATTTCTGCATAAGAAGAAATCTTTTCAGTGATGTATTCATTCTCAAAATAAATACCGACAGTATCAGTTGTTGTATCTTTATAAAATCTTAGGTTTGCCTGTTCTTCCATTCTGAATAAAAGTGAAAACAGATCAGAAACAGTACGGATGTCGAAATCCATAAATATATTAATGCTAATTCCTAATGCATCAGAAATCTTCAATAATTGCTCAGGCTTTGGTTTCCTTTCATCGGATTCATATTTTTGAAGTGCACTTATGCTTAATCCGGATTGAGAAGCAAGTTGTTCCTGAGTAAGTTCATGAGAAGTTCTGAAATAACGTATTTTTTCTCCTGTGGTCATTCTTAATACCTCCATCAGCAGTATAACATACTTTTTTCAGATGGTGGTACAAAAAAAGATAAAAATAATATTGACATACACAAAAGTGTGATATATAGTATGTACATACACATAAGTGAAACATAAAAATAATAACACATACAAAAGTGATACAAAAGTGTCAGTAGGTGTCATATAAACGCAACTAACTGTCACAAATGTGTACATGAAACAGCAAGTTAAGATACAGTTAAGTATAAGTACAGGAGGAAGAGCAGATGGCGGAAATAATTTTTGGAATTGATCATGGTAATGGAAATATGAAGGGAGAAACATCTTCGTTCCCATGTGGAATTGTAAGGTATACTGCACAGCCAGGACGATTTATGAATGAAGATATTCTGGAATATGAAGGTGCTTATTATACTTTATCGGAAACAAAAATGCCGTTTAAAGCAGATAAAACGGTGGATGATGACTATTTTATTCTGACTTTGTTCACACTTGTGCAGGAGGCACGAAAGAAAAATATTAACCTTACAGGAAAAGACGTTGTTCTTGGAGTGGGTTTGCCGCCGGCAGATTTTGGGCAGCAGGCAGTAGGATTTAAACAGTATTTTATTGATCATTCCTGTCATGGCATCAATTTTAGAATGAATGACAAACCGGTTAGTTTTTATCTGAAAGATGTATTTGTAAGTCCGCAGAATTTTGCAGCAGTCATGTGTTTTAAGGCGAGTCTGTTAAAGAAGTACCGGACAGTAAACTGCATTGATATAGGCGATGGAACGGTAGATCTTTTAGTGATCCGAAATGGAAAACCAGATTTATCGGTGAGAGTAAGTGAACGTTCCGGTATGGCGGTACTTCGATCTGAGATTTCTAACAGGATTCAACAGAATTATGGGATTCATCTGGATTCCTCAGATGTAGAACAGGTCTTAATGGGGGAGGAGACTATTTTAGAAGAGGAGATTATTAAGGAGATTTATCGTATGGCAGATGATTGGGTACATATGATTATTAATAAACTTCATGCACATGTGACAGATTTCAGAACAAATCCTGCTATTTTTCTTGGAGGAGGAAGTTTATTATTGAAAAAGCAGATTGAAAAGTCACCGGAATTTAAATATATTGAGTTTATTGATGATGTGAAGGCAAACGCAATCGGTTATGAGAAATTAGCAGCTGCCCGTATTCGTAGAGGATAAAGGATGAAGAGATGGGAAAGATACGAATTGTTTTATTATTTGATGAAGAAAATGAGAAGCAAAGGCAAGCTGGTGAGTTCTTAAAAACACAAAAGAGATGTAAAACAGCTTTGATCACGGAACTCATTCATGCATGGATATGTAATAAGGAAGGAAAAGCTCTATTTCCGGATAAAAGTATGTCAGGAATTGATATAGAAAAGGTAAAAGAAGAATTACTGCACGATAAAAATTTTCTCTTACAGATAGAAAGCTCAATGAAGAGAATGGATGAAAAAACGGTATGTGAATCAAGGGAAGATTGTGGTGTGGAAGAATCAGAAAGCGGACTTGATATGGATGTAGATATGATGCTGGACGGGCTGGAAATGTTTGAGATGGGTGTATAAAAAATACCGCTGAACAGGAAGAATCTTTCGTGTTTCAGCGGTATTATTTTTCTTCTTCTGAAATAAATCGTATAATATCATTTGGTGTACAGTGAAGTATCTGGCAGAGTTTTTCAATAGTCAGAGCTGTAATATTCTGATCTGTTCGTAAGCGTTGCAGGGTACGTTTATCAATACCATGATTTAGAAGGTCATATTGGGAAATATCTTTTTCTTTCATGGTATTCCATAGAGGTGTGTAGTCAATCATATACAAAATTACCTTTCTAGGAATTGAGGAATAGGTTGCCTACATTATAAAATTTGAAATTATGAAATAATATGGTGAACATAGTCACCATAATGCAACGAAGTGAAAAAAGTCGTGATTTTGTAAGACTGCAAAATCATGAGTAAGGCTGCAAAATTCAAGGTAAGGCTGCAAAGAAAAGGAGATGAATTTTAGTGAAAAGGAAAATAAAAATCTCTGAAAAGTACCATTTTATCAATGTTTTGGACGAAAATATATTCCAAGGCTGCAAGGTTGCAAGGCTGCAAAACAGGGGACTGTTTCTAGTCGAGGACATACGGATGAAGCGGGAAAGGTCTGCGAAAAGGCGAATGGAATCTGCCAAATGCCGACCTATAAATGATAATATAAAGGAAAAGAAATTTGTGTTACGTGCAGTAAGTCATGGCGCATAGGAAGGTGCGACGCACATGATAGATTCTTTAGGATACAGATTGAAGCAGCTACGTCAGGAGAGAAAACTGAAACAGGGACAGGTTGCAGATATAATAGGTGTAAATAAAAGGCAGATCAGTGCCTATGAAAATGATAGCAGACAGCCATCGTATGATATTCTGATCAGATTAGCTGTTTTATATCATGTGAGTACAGATTATCTTTTGGGATTTCAGGTGTCAAATAGAACGTTGGATGTATCAGGGCTTACAAGGGCAGAATACACAATGATAGCTGATCTAGTGGAAAGCATGAGTGAGAAAAATAAGAAATTAGAAGATATGTGAGAAGAGGATGACAAGGTAGGTGCATGATGGAAAATAAAGAGGACTATAAGATATATTCTACTGTAGAGAAGCAGGAAGTGGAATGGTTATGGTATCCGTATATTCCATATGGAAAACTTACCTTATTACAGGGTGATCCGGGTGATGGAAAATCTACTTTTATGATAAATATTGCGTCAGCTCTCACCAGAGGAGGGCTTCTTCCAGATGGAAAAAAGCTGGAACAAATCGGAAATGTCATATATCAAGGTGCAGAAGATAATGTGGGGGATACGATAAAACCCCGGCTAGAAGAAGCAGGAGCAGATTGTGACAGGGTTGCATTTATAGATGATGCAGATATGGGATTGACATTTATAGATGACCGTCTGGAAAAAACGATTCGGAGTTTTCAAGCAAAGCTTCTTGTGTTAGATCCACTTCAGGCGTTCATGCCTTCTAATGCGGATATGCAGAATGCAAGTCATGTCCGTTCCATTATGCGTAAACTTGGGAAAGTTGCAGAAAAACATAAATGTGCGGTGGTGATGATCGGACATATGACAAAATCTTCTGGAGGAAAAAGACTGTACCGGGGATTAGGAAGCATAGATATAGCAGCAATCTGCAGAAGTGTTCTTATGATCTCAAGAGATGAAAAGAATCCAGAGATACGTTATATGTATCAGGTAAAATCTAATCTCGCACCAGAGAGCAATGCCGTCGGATTTGTTATGAATCCAGATAAAGGATTTCAATGGATAGGAAAATGTAATATTGATAAAAGAGCAGAAGCAGTTGTATGTTCAAAGAAAGCAACTAAGAAAGAAAAAGCATCCGAGTATCTGAGAATCATGTTATCGGTAGAAGATGTACCAAGTGCAGAGATTATACGGCGAATGGATAGGATTGGCATTAAGGAAAGAACAATAAGAACTGTGCAAAAAGAAATAGGCATAGAAGCATACAGAAAACAGAGAATATGGTATTGGCATATGCCTGAACCAGAGGAAGAAGTTGATGAGGAATGAGTTTTAATTATAGAGTAGCTGGTTATGTAAAATTAGCAAAGCTATGGGAAAAAAATAAGGAAGCAGCTCTTAGCTATCATAAGAGATATTATAAAGAAAAATGCGATAAGATTCCGGGATGGATATTACAAGGTGTATATGTAGATATTACCGGACAAAAGTTAATATATAAAAGACCACAGATGCTCCATCTGCTAAAAGCCTGCCGGAATGGAGAAGTTGATTGCATTGCTGCCCAGACGAAAGCGTATTTGGCGGCAAATAGTGAAGAATTTTGCTATCTGCTCAAATTTCTTTCAGACATGCCAGGGCTTATAGAATTGGTAACTGAAGATGAGAAATATCATATTAATACGATCATGAATCCAGAGCAGCAGAAAGAAGCATTAGAAAAAATGGCAGATGATTATGTGAAACTGGATGAAACAAAGTATAAAAAATGGAAGGAAAAGATACTGCAGGGAATACAGGAACTGTAAGCAGGAGGTTGAAAGAGAAGTTGGCTGTTGAAGATATTTATGGAGTAGAGGAATCCGAGGAAGTAGATACAGAGAAAATCGAGGATTGTGAAATCATAGATACCGAAGGAAACGTTATTTCTTCTACAGATTCTTCAGATATAGGTGACTGGGAAAAAAGACATAATGAAATTGAAGAACAGAGGGAGAAAATCCGAAACCGTGTTAGAAAAACACGTTCTGGAAATGGTGTGATCCGGGAAGCAAAACCAAAGCCAACCATATCCGATACAGGACATAAACAAGTCGGAGTATATGCCCGTGTAAGTACCAAAAGTACAAATCAGGTTTCTTCTATAGAAAATCAGACAAGATATTATACGAAAAAAGTTGGAGATACACCAAACTGGACTTTGCATGAGATATATAGTGATGAGGGAAAGTCAGGTACATCTACTCAACATCGAACAGAATTTAAAAGAATGATTGAAGATGCGGCTCAGAAGAAAATTGATCTGATTCTCTGTGCCAGTGTATCAAGGTTTGCAAGAAATATGTCTGATTGTATGACATTAGTACGTCAGCTAAAAAGTATGAATCCATCCCATCCAGTAGGAGTATACTTTGAGACAGAAAATATATATACTCTTGATCCGGATTGTAAACAGAACCTCTCTATCCATGCGATGCTTACTGACTGGGAATCAGCAAATAAAAGCAGGAGAATGATACTTTCTTATGACCAGAGGATATGTACAGGACAATATCCAGTGCTTGATCTGTTAGGATACCGCCACACGAAAGAAGGAGAACTGATCATTCAGCCGGAAGAAGCGAAAACAGTCCGTTTTATTTTTCTTGCATACATAGGTGGCTATGATTGTGATGAAATAGCAGAGATCCTGACAGAACGGGAACGTCCTACACTCAGAGGAAGAACCGACTGGAATGCTTCTATGGTCATGAATATTATGTCAAACGAGCGTCGGTGGGGAGATCTGGAAGCCAGAAAAACCATAGTTATTGATTATGTTGAGCATAAATCAAAGAAAAATGAACATGACAGGGTATCCGCTTATGAAGAAGATCATCATGAGCCAATCGTATCACGGGAAATTGCTCTGGCTGCACAGATGGTAAAGAAAAGTTCCAGAAAAATGACAGAGGGTGTTCCAGATTTTTCGGTGATCCACAAAGGAAATTTAAAAGGTTTTGTTTCTATCTGTCCAGGCTGGGGCGGAATAGATGGCAGTGCTTTACTGGAGATTTGCCAGGAAGTATATGAAGAGGAAGAATTAGAAGAACTGAATCATAAGATCCGGATATGGTCAGGTGAGGAACAGGGAAAAGTTGTTTCCATGGCATTATCCGGGTATCAGGTTCCACATGGAATTTATTTTCTAAATAAGAGCCTTCCTGCATTGACTGTAGGTAGAAGAAGGATAAAATTCAGTAAGGCTTGCCATGAAAAACTGAATTATTGCAGATGGGTGGAGATATTATATCATCCGATTATCCAGACAATTATTATCCGGCAGACGACACCAGATAACCCAAACTGTATTGAATGGGAAAAAGAAGATGGAAAGCTTGTCTCATCTATTTCGTCGAGGGCATTTTCTACAGCGATTTATGAGAGTTTACATTGGAAAAAAGAATTTAGCTTTAAATTCCGTGGTATTACAAAAGAAAGAGGAATGTCAAAAATACTTGTGTTTTCATTGGATGAACCACAGATTATTGTTGGTAAAAAGTATAAAAATCATCCCGATGTAGAAAAAGAAAGTAACCAGCCCTTTGGATTTGTAAAGTACAAAACAGATACAGGGCAGGAAAATAAGCCAGAAAACAATGGTATTGTATGTGCTTATCCGGAAGAATGGATGAAACGAAGGATAGGCATTAATTATTTTATCCGGGAACAGAGGGACAGTATGATTAATGCCATAACAGAAGAAGATATAGAAGAAACAGGAGTTGTAGTAGAAAATCCAGTCATAGGACATATACCGTCCAGGCAGGAAATCGTGAATGAATTAGAAGAACTTCTGATGACCATGTAAGGGGTGAGAATATGGGAGAAACCACAGATAACAGACCAAATAATCAGGAAGGACAAAGTTTTACAGCAAGAGAGTTTGAACTGATACAAGAACTTGTACGTTCCCGTATGGAAAAGAATGAGGAACTACAATATGAGAGCTTTGAAGGATATGAACTGCCACCAAGAACACAGTTTTCCATGCTGAAGAAACCAGCAGTAAGTATTAAATATGGACAGCTGACCTTTAATATGGCAGCAATCCGGTTATTTGAGGGAGTAAAACATGTTCTCACAGTCGTAAATACAGAAAAAAAGAGACTGGCTGTTGTACCTTGTGCAGAGGAAGAAAGTGCATCTGTAGAATGGGCCAGAGTCAACAAACAGGGCAAATGGGTGAATAAGAATATTACATCCGTAGATTTTGTAGAAAATCTATATCATTTAATGGGGTGGAATCGTGAGTGCAGATATAAAGTGCTTGGTCGTGTAGCAGCTTCTGATCGTGGACTGATCCTTGTCTTTGAAATGGAAGAAGCAATCATGTTTGCACCAAAGAAAGAAGAATTTGTTGATCCGGTTACAGGAGAAACAAAAAAACGTCAGGTTAAATATTATCCAGATGCCTATAAAAACCGTATTGGACGGTCATATACAGAATATGAGCAATACCGTCAGTTAAATCTTTTTGAAGATTTCGGAAATTACAATAAAGAACAGCAACCAGATCAGGAAGAAAAGTCAATAGAAAATAATATGGAAGGTACAGAAGCACCTGTGGGAGCAACTGTGCCTAATTATGGTATAGAAAATCAGATACAAAGCAATATAAATATAGAAGAAGGAGTCGATGATAATGGAAATAACGAAGAAAATACCAGTACCAACCTTGGCATTACAGGGCAAATGGGATTCCATTAACATCGGGGTCGGTGTAATCGCAGCATTAGGAAATCCCTCTCATATATGCCTGCTTAGAAACATGAAAGAAAAATCACTGGCAGTAGTAGCCTGTGATGGCAAAGACAATATGTCTATCCGTGTACCGGAAGGTTTCTTAGAATTACATAAGAGCTTCAAAATACATAGCAAGCAGTTTGTATATGAGACATTGACTGGCTGGGGATTGGATCCGGAAAAGACATACTCTTTTAAAGGGGAGTACTTGGAAGAACAGAAAATGGTTGTTTTTGGAATGAAAAAGTGAATATTTAAGGGATGGGAATAAAGTCAGTTGTCATTATAGTTAAAAATAGATATAATAAAATCATAAAAAACGTGTAAGAAAAGGGTTTGATTTAACAAATGAAAATAGAGTTTTTGTTTAACGGGATTAATGACATAGAAAAACTTTATCAAATCACATACGAAAAGACAACAAAGGATGAAAAAGTACCTCTTTCACATAAATATATTGGTGCAGATTATCTGCAGAACCAAATGGAGAAAGTGATAAAAACTTTATCTGGAGTAGAAAAATATTCATATGGGCAAAACTTTGACCGTATTGCTAACGAAGTATTTGTGGTTATAGCATCAGGAAAACATTATGAAGTTATTTTTACAATAGATACTTATAAATATGAGAAGACTCGGATGAAAATACGGATTTATACATCTGAAGATAATGGTATACAATCGAAAAAATATGCATTTGATGATGGTATCGAATATGATATTTTTCTGGAGCAGTTAAAAATATCTATTAAAAACGTTTTGAAGAGGGATTGGGCAGTATGTAGTTGGATAACGGACGAGCAATCTGAAAAATTATGTTCTCATTTATATCCTAATATTTTTAAAGTGGAAAATCAGATTCGAGCATTTGCAAATAAAATTTTATTACATACTTTAGGAAAGGACTGGATTAAACTTCCTGGATTAGAGAAATATGCGAAGAGTTGCAGGGCACTTTCTGCTGATTTTAAAAGGAAAGTACCTTGCTTTGCTGATATTGATGATACTTTTATTTCAATGACAATAGAAACAATGGTGGAAATTATTCTTGAAGCCAAAATCTATGAAGAAGAGATTAGTTTATCAAGTCTTAATTCAAAGACATTACATCAAAAAATATCTGAAAATGCTGCAAATTCCCTTTTAGACATGATAAAAGGAGAAAGAAAAGTAAAAATAAATATTTGGGAAGATATTTTTAAACAATATTTTGAAGTAGAAAATACTAAAGACGTAATAGAGGCATTCAAAAAAAATCGTAATCATGTCGCTCACAATAAACTATTGAATTGGTCAGGATATCAAGTGATGGATCAGAATATTAAATGCTTAGGGAAAATTATAGAGAAAGCAAATAAACGTTTTGAAGCATCTATTCCATCTGAAGAACAGTATTTAACTTGGAATAATAGTGACGATGAGCAGCAAGAATCAATGAATTCTGAATGGGAAAACAATTATCTTTTACTTAGAATTTTTGGAGAAACTGGAATAGAAATCAGAGATACTCAAGAGATTTTTGAACTGTTTATGGAAACGTTAGATGAATTGTACGCAGATTTCTCTGACAAATATTATTTTGATCCTAAGTTTGAGGTAAGTAGGCAGAATGATATTGATTTGCAGGAAGAGGAACAATTATTATTTACAATTAAAAGCAATGCATATGAGAAAGCTCAATTGAATATTATTGTAGATATGTCCATAGATAGTATCATGGATGGGGATAGTACAATGTGGTTATACTGTCGAGAAAATGATGAAGAACTGTTCCAGTGTGAACTTAGATACCATAATGGTTGTGGTGCAGAAGATACTTTTGAGGGAAAGATTGTATTAAACAGTGAATCGCATTATGATATGGAAGAATTGCAGGAATTTAAAATAGATTTGCAAAATTATGTGGAAGATGAGTTGAATCCGTTGATTGCCCAAAAGGAAAGGTTGGAAAATATAGCAGGAAAAAGAGATGGAGATTATCCAGTGGCTGATATTCCGTGTAGTGAGTGTGGCGAGTATGGAATATCAATTTCAGATGACTTTTATCCATTTGGTCATTGCTGTTATTGTGGGGAAGAAAATTATATAGAGCAATGTGAAGACTGTGGACAATGGTATGGTGAAGGATATGGCGAAAGAGGGATTTGTAATGAGTGCTTAGAACATTATTTGGGTGGAGATTAGTTTGATTAAATAATAATAGGGAGTGAAAGAATGGGAACTGTACTTAATCAAGCAAAAGAAACATTGCGAACATATAAACAAGTAAAAGAAGATGCTAAAAAAATGTATACTATGTATGATAAAGATGGCAATCCAGATATAGTAGATATATTAGCATCAGAAAATGTAAGGGATGATGCTGGAATAGCGATAGGAGAAATAAAAGTACTTAAAAAAGCTTTGAAGAATTCTTCAAAAAAAGAACAATATGAAATGAAGCAGCAAGAAATGGAGTTAATAAGAGAAGAGGCAAAAAATAATTGTAGAAAAAAACAATATTGTAAAGAAAAGTGAAATACAGCTAATTTCATATGTACTAATGCTACAGATATGCACTATAAAACGTCAAATGATCGTGTACATTATTTTAAAGAAGATGAGAAAGGAGTGGCAATTATGTGCAAGGCTATGGAAGATATGAGAAATGAAGCAGCAAGAGAAGCTGAAAAAATGAAAGCGATTCGGATGGCTTGTTTAATGATAGAAGATGGTAAACTTAGTTATGAAGATATTGCAATGTACACAGAAGAGCTTACTCTGGAAGAAGTGGAAAAAATAGCTTTGGAAAAGAAAAGTGCATAATATGTAATGCAAAACAAATGTTCTGTTTTGCAGAGCGATAAGTAGAAAAGGGTTTCTGATTATTTATAAAAATCAGAGGCTCTTTTTTTGTGCCTAAAAGTTGTTTCTAAGTTGACATAAGGAGGGGATATGAGTCTGGTAGGTACCAGACCACCTACAGTAGATGAGTGGGAATTATACGAACCGCACCACAGAGCGCGAATGTCCTTCCGCCCCGGCCTCACAGGAATGTGGCAGGTCAGCGGCAGAAGCAATATAACGGACTTCGAAGAAGTGGTGAAGCTGGATACACAATATATCAGTGAGTGGAGTCTGAGACTGGATGTGAGGATATTGTGGAAGACGGTTTGGAGTGTGCTTAAGAGTGATGGGGCGATGTGAGAATGGGGTTATGCCGTTCCGAAAAATGTCTACTCAACAAACCGTATTGATGTTCAACAATCCAACACTTAGAAAAAACGTCATTGCAGGGTATACGGGGTTCGACTGTATAAATCAACACTTCGGCTATAGAGGAATAGAGACGAGTGTACTCAACGGATGTTTTATGGAGTAGAAAACATGATTGCTGGGGTAGTTGAATACGACAGCATAAGAAAACATTTAGCCGCGTGAGCGGTAAGAGGAAAAAGAGATACTATCTGTGATGAGCGGATGTGTACATAGATATAAAGGAGCAGAGGGGACAATATTGGTTGGAGAACATTATGAAAGATAAATTTGCAGTGTCCATGTTCGGACAAAAACGACTGTCCCGAGAGGGTGGGATAGAGATTGTTGTAAAAGAACTGTGCACCAGAATGGCACGAGATGGATGTCAGATTACCTGTTACAACAGATCTGGTCATCACGTGAGTGGTGCAGAGTATGACAATAAAATTGAATATGATGGCATCCGACAGAAATTTGTTCCAACCATTGAAAGAAAAGGTCTTGCAGCGGTGAGTTCCTCTTTCTTTGCGGCTTTGTACAGTGCTTTTGGAAAATATGATGTGGTTCATATCCATGCTTTCCAGGATATCAACGATATTCCGGAAGAACTTCCGGTAGGCCGTACAAAGCCATGGGGAACCGGTCAGGCTGTGCTTGCTGCAAAGAAAGTTCTTGATACACCGTTCATTGTGATCAATGCAGATGATTACTATGGCAAGGAAGGCTTTAAGGCTGTCCATGAGTATCTGGTGAATGGCGGCAAGTCTTGCATGGCAGGTTTTGTACTGAAGAATACCCTGTCTGATAACGGTGGCGTGACTCGTGGCATCTGCAAGATGGATGAGCAGAACAACTTGACTGAGGTTGTGGAAACCAAGAACATTGTAAAGACCGCAGCTGGAGCAGAAGCAGACGGCGTGGCTGTGGATGTAAATTCTCTGGTTTCCATGAACATGTGGGGATTGACTCCGGAGTTTCTGGATGTACTGGAGGAAGGCTTCAAAGAATTCTTTGAGAAAGAAGTTCCGGGCAATCCGCTGAAGGCAGAGTATCTGATTCCCATTTTCATTGGAGAATTACTGGAGCAGGGAAAGATGTCTGTGAGGGTTCTGAAAACCAATGATACATGGTATGGCATGACCTATCATGAGGATGTCGCAGCAGTAAAGGACAGCTTTAAGAAGATGTTGGAGAACGGTGTGTACAAGGCTGACTTGTTCAGTGATCTGTAAACAGCGATGAAAGAAACGATTGATTTACTCGGGAAGATTATCACAAACATCCTGACTGCTCTGTATGAGCCGTTTGGGTTTTCGCTTCTACTTTCCTTCCTAGCTATGTTTTTCTACTTGTATGCGTATGAGCCAATACATGCTGGCAAAGGCTGGAAGAATGCCATAGTGACATGGTATCAGAAGTTTAAGGAGAGTGTGTTCTTTCGGAAACTGTTCTTCCTGGCCTTTGTGACTTCACTTATTCTGTTCCGAACCCTGTTAAACCGCAATCTTTGGATGAATCCTTTATCCGATGTTATGGGCGGTTGGGGCATCTGGGAGACTGTGAATGGTGAACAGCAACTGACCACCGAGTGCATCGAGAACGTAATCATGATGGTACCGTTTTCAGCAGTAGTGATGTGGACGTTTGGAGAGAAGATTGGAAACAGCTGGAAGAAGATACTATGGCAAAGCGGGAAGATAGCATTTATCTTTTCGATAAGCATAGAGATGTTGCAGTTATTGATGCGGCTAGGAACGTTCCAGCTATCGGACATCTTCTATAACACAGTCGGTGGAATGCTAGGCGGATTGATGTACTGTGGGACCATGAAGGCAAGAAAGTGTCTGTAAAACTGGATGAAATTGTGATATACTGGGAGCGGTAGCTCCCTACGCTGCTCGTAATAATCACACACCTCTTCGTGGTGAGCAGCAGGCAACGATCTTATGATCGGCGAAGACGTGAGAAAAGAAATGCCGCAGTGAGGGAAAAAAGAATGCCAATAAAATTTGAGATTGATAGGTATCTTGAAAGATTCAGATGGGGCGTGCCAGAGCCTCACGTGTCGGATACCACACGACAGTGTGTTCAAGAATTTCTGGATTGTTGGGATGAAGAAGTTCGAGAGAACAGTTTATTGAATACACCAGAAAGTACGTGCCGAGGCTTTAGAATTTTGTTGGAGAAGTTTCCAGAGTTAAAGGAAAGCTATATCGGTTTGAAAATTCAGGATTATCTAACGACGAATGATTTTGCGGTTTTAGGTGGAATACTTGATGGGGTATGAAGTTACGGATGCTGAAAGAGAACAATAAGTAATATTGCCTTCACCCCAACACAGTGTTATACTTAAACCACTATAAAAAAGGAAAGAGGTTATCATCTATGCCCAGAACGAAAGGTAGCAAAAACCGTCCTAAAACCAATATCACCAAAGACTATGCAACCCAAATAGCTAAAAAACAAGAACAAATCACAACTTTAACCACCGAGATCGCATCCATCCAGAAACAGATTGAAGAGCAGAAGAACACATTGAAAGAGAAGAAGACTGCTTTGAAGAAGGCCGAAAAAGAAGTGGCATCCCTGGAAGCGAAGAAGGCAAAGGCGGATGCTAAGGCTGCTGAAGAAGCTAAGAAGACCGAAGCCGAGAGTGTGGTTAAGAGATTATTAGCCAGCGGCATGAGCGCGGACGAGATTCTGGAAAAGCTGAAATAAACAAGAAAACCAATAACAAAAATAAATGCCGTGTGGACAAACTGAACTCCAGAAGTTCACACGGTATTTTTTGAAGGTTGTCGTATAGTTTATAACGAAAATAAAAGAAGAAAAAAATAAAAGAAATGGAGTGTAAGAATAATGAATTTATCAAAAGTACATCATATTGCGATCATCGTATCCGACTACGAAGCCGCAAGGGAGTTCTATGTGAACAAGCTGGGCTTCTCTGTTATCAGAGAAAACTACCGTCCAGAGCGTAAAGATTGGAAGCTAGATCTGCGTGTTAACGAAAACACAGAGCTGGAGATTTTCGCTGAGGAAAATCCTCCGAAGCGTGTGAACCGCCCGGAAGCCTGCGGTCTGCGTCATCTTGCTTTCTGTGTGGAGAGCGTGGAGCAGACAGTGAATGAGTTGGCAGAGGTAGGAATTGAATGTGAGCCAATTCGTGTGGATGATTACACCGGCAAGAAGATGACTTTCTTCCATGACCCGGACGGACTGCCGTTGGAGCTGCATGAGTAAAATGAAGAAAACAAGAAAACCAGGCGGTGGCCGGAAGAAGTTGAAGCCAGAGTACGATGCCGGGAAAAATCTGAAAGAGCAGATGGAAAGTGCTGTGGCACTTTATGATTCTGAGATGTCCTTGCAGGCCATCGGAGATGAGCTGGGATTAAATCCCATCAAGGTACGGAAGCTGCTCATCACGGCAGGTGTGTATGAATCAGAAGTGGCGGAAAAAGTAAAAAACACTTTTGAAGAATACCGAGAAACACAGGACTACAAAACCTCCATACTCTCAACTGCAAACATTCTTCAGCTTTCCAAAGCCTCTGTCACTTCGTACCTGCCTTATAAAAAAGGTGTGTACTTCCAAAGTACAGAAAAGGAGAGAATCAGTGTTGGAGCAGAACGGCAGCGGAGATTTAGAGCAATGAAGCGATGGAGGGTTGATCCGACAGAAGAAAACTTCTGGGGTGTGGTTCTGGCCTATACTGGAGTAAAATTTAAGACCTACTCTGGATTGCCATTCTCTTACGAAATTAAAAAGGGCAGGAACGGCGAGTACACGAAAGAGCTGTGGATCGACCGCCGGGAGAACAGTAAAAGCCTGGCGTGGAGTTCAGTGCTGCTGGCACTGAAGAATATTAAAGGAGAAGTGGTAGACCGCCCGAAAGCTCTGGGCGATATCCGGGGAGTGACTTACATCTACGGAATGTTCTATCGGTTCGGATTGATCGATGTGCCGGATGATGCGAAGGAGAAGATGGGGCATCCGAAAGACCGCAAAAAATAGGTTGCTATGTGCAAAAGTCTACGGTAAGATGTGCCTGCATTGGCTTCTTGCATCCTGTGTAGAAGCATCCTTACTTGATTCGGTTAAAATGCTGATATTTTGAGGAAAAAGTGAAAGAATAATAAAACAGGGCTGTCGTATGAACCAAAAGTTCATTGACGACAGCCCCGTTTTTAACAGAAATAACAGTTTCTGTACTTATCTGAAAGGGGAGATTATTTATTCTCTTCCTGTACTTCGATTTTGCGGATTGTTTTATTCTTGATTTCTTTTTTGATCGCTGCAAGGAAATCACCAAGGTCTTTCATTCCTTCATCACCGAGGTAACGGCTTCTTACGGAAACCTTGCCTTCTTCTTCCTCTTTGGCGCCGACGATGAGCATATATGGAACTCTTGCAAGACGTGCTTCACGAATCTTGTAGCCCATTTTCTCGGAACGCTGGTCAACGGAGCAGCGGATTCCGTTTTCTTTTAACTGTGCTTCCACTTTGGCAGCATAGTCGTGGAATTTCTCAGAGATCGGAATTACACGAACCTGTTCCGGGCAGAGCCAGGTCGGGAACATACCTGCATATTTCTCAATCAGCCATGCCAGTGTTCTCTCATAGCATCCCATGGATGTACGGTGGATGATGTATGGACGCTGTTTTTCGCCATTTTCGTCGATATAGTACATATCAAACTGTTCAGCAAGAAGAGCATCCCACTGGATCGTGATCATTGTATCTTCTTTTCCGTATACATTTTTGGCATTGATATCAACCTTAGGTCCGTAGAAAGCAGCTTCTCCAACATCCTCTGTAAATGGAATGTTCAGTTCTTCAAGCATCTGACGGATATGAGCTTCTGTCTGATCCCACACTTCTGCATCACCGATGTATTTCTCTCTGTTGTTCGGATCCCATTTGGAAAGGTGATAGGTTACGTCCTCCTCTACACCAAGAACCTGCAGGCAGTACTGTGCAAGTGCGATACAGTCTTTAAATTCTTTTACCATCTGGTCAGGTCTTACGATCAGATGACCTTCGGAGATCGTGAACTGACGTACACGTGTCAGACCATGCATTTCCCCGGAATCCTCATTACGGAACAGAGTGGATGTTTCGCCGTAACGAAGAGGCAGATCACGATAGCTGTGCTGTTCTGCTTTGTATACATAGTACTGGAATGGGCATGTCATAGGACGAAGCGCAAATACTTCTTTGTCTGTTTCTTCGTCGCCGAGAACGAACATGCCCTCTTTGTAATGATCCCAGTGTCCGGAAATCTTGTAGAGGTCGCTCTTTGCCATTAACGGAGTTTTTGTTCTGATATATCCGCGTTTTGTTTCTTCGTCTTCAATCCAGCGCTGAAGCTCCTGCATCATGATCACACCGTTTGGCATGATAAGTGGAAGTCCCTGACCGATCACGTCTACAGTTGTGAAGATTTTCATTTCACGTCCAAGTTTATTGTGATCGCGTTTTTTTGCTTCTTCCATCTGTTCCAGATGTTCTTTTAACTCATCCTTGGAAGCATAAGCTGTTCCGTAGATACGTGTGAGCATTGCGTTCTTTTCACTGCCTCTCCAGTAGGCGCTGGAGGAGGAGAGAAGCTTGAATGCTTTTACACCCTTTACGCTCATAAGGTGAGGACCTGCGCAGAGGTCTGTCCAGTCTCCCTGGGAATAGAAAGAGATTTCGGAGCCTTCCGGAAGATCTTCGATAAGTTCTACCTTGTATGGTTCATTTTTCTCCTGGAAGTATGCGATGGCATCTTCTCTTGATTTTGTGAAGCGTTCAATCTTAGCGCCTTTTTTGATGATCTTTTTCATTTCTTTTTCGATTGCATCCAGATCATCACGGGAGAATGGAGGGCAGTCGAAATCATAGTAGAATCCTGTATCAATAGAAGGTCCGATAGCAACCTTTGCATCCGGGAATAAGGTCTGTACTGCCTGGGCAAGTACGTGGGATGCTGTATGGCGGAGAACTGCAAGTCCTTGTTCATCTTTTGCTGTCAGGATGTTTAATTCGCAGTCACTGTCAATAACTGTTCTCAGGTCTACAACTTCTCCGTTTACTTCTCCTGCACAGGCAGCACGTGCAAGTCCCTCGCTGATGTCGTAAGCAATGTCGATTACGGATTTTGCTTCAGCATATTCTTTTTTTGAGCCGTCTTTTAATGTTACGATCATGATGATTATCTCCTTTACGTTAGTATGGATTTGTTATAGTTGCTGTTCACTGTTGATATCCCGCGGAGCGTGTTGCTGAGAACGGAATGAACAGTAACAGGTTTTTGTACTGCGAAGGGGTAAAAGAAAGAATAAAAAAATCCCCTACAGTACGGTTAAATACTGTAGGGGACGAGATAACATTACTCGCGGTTCCACCCCGGTTGTTCTGATACATTACTGATGGATAAATCATCTGATCAGAACCGCTTCATTCGATGGTAACGGAATCACCGGACTGTATTAAAGTCACTCAGAGGTGGTCTTCGGCTGGTTCGCGATGAAATGCTTGCACCGGTATACATTTCTCTCTGTAACGTTCCTCAGCGTACTCTTCTCTTCAACGTTTTGATCCTTCTTATCTTTTCTGCCGCCTATTATAAACTTGCAAAGTGGGTTTGTCAATCAGTAAAATGCAAAAAGTTGATTTACGAAAATAGAGATTAATGTTATACTGACGAAAGTGAAAAACAATAAAAAACATGAAAGGAATCAGATAAATGAGCAGATGGGAAGAAAATATACGTAAAGTAATACCATATACACCAGGCGAGCAGCCCAATCAGCCGGATATGATCAAGCTGAATACCAACGAGAATCCGTATCCGCCGGCACCTGGAGTGGAGAAGGCGTTGAGGGAGATGGATACAGATACTATGAGACTTTATCCGGATCCTACAGCAGGAGAACTGGTACATGCCATTGCAAAGAATTACGGGCTGAAGGATGAACAGGTTTTTGTGGGAGTAGGTTCCGATGATGTGCTTGCCATGAGTTTCCTTACATTCTTTAATTCACAGAAGCCGGTTCTTTTTCCGGATATCACATATTCTTTTTATGATGTATGGGCAGACCTGTTTCGCATTCCATATGAGAGACCGGCACTGGATGAGAACTTTCATATAAGGAAGGAAGATTATTTCAGAGAAAACGGAGGAATTGTATTCCCGAATCCGAATGCGCCGACAGGTGTGGAGATGCCGCTGGAGGAAGTGGAGGATATTATCCGCCATAATCCTGATGTGATTGTGATCGTGGACGAGGCTTATGTGGATTTTGGTGGTCAGTCGGCGCTTCCATTGATTGAAAAATATGACAACCTTCTGGTCGTACAGACATTTTCCAAGTCGCGTTCTATGGCTGGGATGAGAATTGGTTTTGCGTGTGGAAATGAGAAACTGATCAGATTCCTGAATGATGTGAAGTATTCTTTTAATTCTTATACTATGGACCGTACAGCGATTGCTGCAGGTGTGGCGGCAGTTGAAGATGAAGCATATTTTGATGAGACATGTAATAAAATCATAGAGACAAGAGAATGGACAAAGAAAGAATTGAAGGCACTGGGATTCTCTTTTCAGGATTCTATGTCTAACTTTATTTTTGCTACGCATAAAACCTGCCCTGCGAAAGAACTTTTTGAGGCATTGAGAGGGCAGCATATTTATGTTCGTTACTTCCAGAAGGACAGAATTGACAATTTCCTTCGTATCACAGTTGGAACAAAGGAAGAAATGCAGAAATTTATTGATTTTTTGAAGGATTATCTGAAGTAAAAGTTAGGAGGTTTTATGGAAGCACTGGTACATTGGTTCTCGCAGAATCTATCACAATATATTTCACCGGAAGGGGCAGTTTTTATTATTTCAATGATTCCGCTTTTGGAACTCAGGGGAGGATTGCTTGCAGCATCCTTACTTAAGATATCGGCTGCAAAGGCAATTCCACTGTGTATTGTTGGAAATATTATTCCTATTCCGTTTATTCTGTTGTTTATCAGACAGATTTTCAAGGTTTTAAAAAAGACGAAACTCTTTCGGGGACTTGTTATGAAATTGGAAGACAGGGCAATGAGAAAAAGTGATCAGGTAAAGAAATATGAGTTTTGGGGACTGATGCTGTTTGTGGGAATTCCGCTTCCGGGAACAGGGGCATGGACAGGATCTCTGATTGCATCTCTTCTGGAAATTGATATTAAGAAGTCCTCTCTGGCAATTTTTTGTGGCATTATTATGGCAACTGTCATTATGTATATTGTTTCCTATGGATTAGTGGGAAATCTGGTACGTTAATTATTTTATATCAATATTCATCGGAAATCCGGAGACATATTTTATGTCTCCGGATTTCTGCTTTTATGTCGATAATATCAGTTTTATGACGTATAAAACAGCTTGCCAATAATAAAGATTTGGAATAATATAGTATTGTCAATTATGAAGAAGATGTGCTAAGATAAATATAAAGATACTGGTGTGCAGACAGGATTACTACAGGAATTAACTTGTCGACACAGGAGCAGGAGTATAATTTTCCTGCGATATGCATTGCTGCAGATCTGATATTCGTGTCACTTCAGACAGATTATCCCACTAACTGTTACAGGAAAAGTTAATAAAGAATCAATTGCTCAGATACATAGGAAATCAGAAAAACAAAAACAAAAATAAAAATAATTATCAATATTAACAATCAAAACAAAAAAGCAGAGGATTATTTTATGAGAGAAAAGTATGAATCATTATCACTGGCAACTTTAAAGGATTTGGCAAAATCGAGAGGATTAAAAGGGGTTTCAGCATTGAGAAAACCGGAATTGATTGAGAGAATGCTTCACGAAGATGAACTGGAAGGTGAGCCAAAAAAACAGGAAGCAGTCCGGGAGAAACCGCAGCAGAGTGAAGTGGAAGATAACGGAGAGAGAATCCCCCAGTATAACAAAACACCGGAACGTACACAGTGTCATGCCCCGGCAGAGGCAGTACAGCTTGACAGTGGAGAGAGAGCAGACGGAATCCTTGAGGTACTTCCGGATGGATATGGGTTTATCCGATGTGAAAATTATCTTCCGGGGGAAAATGATATTTATGTATCACCTTCTCAGATACGCAGATTTAACCTGAAAACAGGTGATATTATTAAGGGGAATATCCGTATCAAAACACAGGGAGAGAAATTCAGTGCCCTGCTATATGTGACCTCTATCAACGGATTCCATCCCAGTGAAGGACAGAGACGATATAATTTTGAAGATATGACACCGATTTTTCCAAATGAGAGACTGATAATGGAAAGACCGGGCGGCACAGTTGCCATGAGGATCGTAGATCTGATCAGTCCTATCGGTAAAGGACAGAGAGGAATGATCGTATCTCCTCCGAAAGCCGGTAAGACAACTTTGCTGAAAGATGTGGCAAAGTCTATTCTGAGAAACAATCCGGACATGCATCTGATCATTCTTCTGATCGATGAGCGCCCTGAGGAGGTTACAGATATCAGGGAGGCCATCTGTGGCGATAATGTGGAAGTCATTTATTCTACATTTGATGAGCTTCCGGAACATCATAAACGTGTGTCTGAGATGGTAATAGAACGTGCACGTCGTCTGGTGGAACATAAAAAAGACGTTACAATTCTTCTTGATTCTATTACAAGACTGGCAAGGGCATATAACCTGATCATACCACCCAGCGGACGAACTCTTTCCGGTGGTCTGGATCCGGCAGCCCTTCATATGCCGAAACGCTTTTTTGGTGCGGCCAGAAATATGAGAGAGGGCGGAAGCCTTACTATTCTTGCTACAGCTCTTGTGGATACGGGAAGTAAGATGGATGATGTGATTTATGAAGAATTTAAGGGAACCGGTAATATGGAACTGGTGCTTGACCGAAAACTGCAGGAAAAGCGGGTATTCCCTGCAATTGATATCCAGAAATCCGGTACAAGAAGAGAGGATCTGCTGCTGAGTAAAGAAGAACAGGAAGCGGTTTACATTATGCGAAAAGCCCTCAATGGAATGAAGTCAGAAGATGCGGTAGAACAGATCCTGAATATGTTTACCCGTACGAAAAATAATGCTGAATTTGTGCAGACTGTAAAAAAACAGAAGTTTATCTGAAACGTTGTAAAAAAACAGTTACTGTTCGCTCCGTTCTCAGTAACAAAAATATTAAATAAACTTTAAAATAAATTTTAAAATAACTTGCATTCCATGGGACGATATGTTATACTCATAAAGCTGTTTAATAGTAAATTCGTCAAATGAATACGAATAGAAAATAGAATCTTTACAGAGAGGTGAAAATCATGAGAGAAGGAATCCATCCTAATTATTATCAGGCAACTGTAACCTGCAACTGTGGTAACACATTCGTAACAGGATCTACAAAACAGGACATCCACGTAGAAATCTGCTCTAAATGTCATCCATTCTATACAGGTCAGCAGAAAGCAGCTCAGGCTCGTGGACGTATCGATAAGTTTAATAAGAAATACGGCCTGAACAAATAATCAGAATATAGTAAGAATTGAGAAGGTTGAGGTTGGGAAATCTCAGCCTTTCTTGTTTCTTTGGGAGAAAATAATGAAATCATCGAACATCGGCGGTCAGGCTGTAATGGAAGGCATTATGATGCGCCATAAGGATAAATATTCCATTGCTGTCCGCAGACCGGACAATGAGATTGAATTAAAAGTAGAAGATTACAAATGTGTATTCGGAAATGCAAAATTTCTCAAATATCCACTGATCCGAGGTGTGGTAAGCTTCGTGGATTCTCTGGTGGTCGGCACAAAATGTCTGATGTATTCAGCGGAGATCGCAGGGGATGAGGAGGACGAAGAGGATAAGCAGAAGAACGCTGCTCTTTCAGAAGAGGAGCTTGCTGCAAAAAAGGCAAAAGAAGATAAGCAGTTCAAATGGCTGTTATATGTGACAGTTGCTGTCTCGATCGTGGTATCAGTTGCCGCCTTTATGTTGCTGCCATACGCCCTTGCAAGTCTTTGCAGAAGGGTTGGCGCTTCGGAATTTGCAGTTACTATAGTTGAGGCATTTGTAAAGCTTGCATTGTTTATGGGATATATGCTTCTGATTTCCAGAATGAAGGATATTCAGAGAACATTTATGTATCATGGAGCAGAGCATAAGTGCATTAACTGCGTGGAACATGGACTGCCGCTTACGGTGGATAATGTTCTTGCAAGCTCCAGATTGCATAAGAGATGTGGAACCAGTTTTCTGTTTCTGGTTATGCTGGTCAGCATTTTTCTGCATTTTATTTTTGTATTGGTTCCGTTTTACTGGGTGAGACTGTTTGGAAGACTTCTTATGGTGCCGGTTGTAGCAGGAATATCTTTTGAGATTATTCAGTGGGCTGGAAGATCAGACAGCAAACTTGCTGACTTTTTCAGTAAACCGGGTCTGGCAATGCAGAAACTTACAACTAAGGAACCGACAGCAGATATGGCAGAGGTTGCGATCAGGGCTGTAGAGGCGGTTTTTGACTGGAAAGCATATCTGAAGGAAGAATTTGGAGTTGAAGCAGAACAATGAACGGAGAAACTCTGGCAGGATTATTAAAAAAAGGACAGATGATCCTTGCGCAGGCGGGGATTAAGGAAGCCGGGCTGGATGCCTGGCTTCTCCTGGAATATGTCACAGGAAAAAGCCGGGCGTATTATTTTGCATACGGAGAAGAAAGTGTCACAGAAAGTGCTGCTGAAAGATATCTGGAACTGATCAGCAGACGTGCGGGACACATACCGCTGCAGCATCTGACGCATCAGGCTTTTTTTATGGGGCATGAATTTTATGTGGATAAGAATGTACTGGTACCCAGACAGGATACGGAAACACTTGTGGAATCCGCTCTTGAATGTATGAAAGCTGTGAAAAATCCATATATTCTTGATATGTGTACAGGATCCGGCTGTATTCTTATCAGTATTCTGAAGGAGAGAGCTGATGCACACGGAACAGGCGTGGATCTGTCAGATGAGGCACTGAAAGTGGCTGTGCGGAATGCGCGGACACTGGAAGTGGCAGAGCATGCGGAATTCGTACAGAGTAATCTGTTTTCTGAAATGCAGAACATTGTGTACGGAACAGAGTATATGAAAAGGACTGCTGTAAAAGATACTGTAAAAATGACAGAATGCGAAAATAGTAATAGAAATTATAGCAGAGCTTATGATATGATTATATCAAATCCGCCATACATTCCTACGGCGGAAATTGAAGATCTTATGGATGAAGTAAAATTGCATGATCCGCGTATGGCGCTGGATGGTATGGAAGATGGACTTTATTTTTACAGGGCTATCACGAAACAGGCACAGGATCATCTTGTTCCGGGTGGCTGGCTTTTGTATGAAATCGGATGCAGCCAGGGAGAAGATGTGGCAGCTCTTTTGCGGAAATATAAATTTGAAGATATTGAGATAAGGCAGGATCTGGCCGGGTTGGACCGGGTGGTTCTGGGGCGAAAGAAATTACAGGAGGATAAATATGTTTGATAAATTAGACGATCTGCTCATTCGTTTTGAAGAGGTGCTTAATGAGCTTGGAGAGCCGGGAGTTACCGATAATCAGGAACATTTTCAGAAGCTGATGAAAGAGCAGAGCGATCTGCAGCCGATAGTAGATACTTACCGGGAGTATAAGAAAAACAAAGAAACGATACAGGACAGTCTTTCCATGCTTGAGGAAGAGAAAGATGAAGATATGCGGGAAATGCTGAAGGAAGAACTGTCTGAGGCAAAGAAAAATGTAGAGGAACTGGAGCATGAACTTAAGATCCTTCTGCTTCCGAAAGATCCTAATGATAACAAGAACGTTATTGTGGAGATCCGTGCAGGTGCAGGTGGGGATGAAGCTGCCCTTTTTGCAGCAGAGATTTACCGTATGTATGTGAAATATGCAGAATCCCGCCGCTGGAAAACAGAAATGATGAGTCTCAATGAGAACGGAATCGGCGGATTTAAGGAAGTAACATTTATGATCACAGGTGCAGGCGCTTATTCCAGACTGAAATATGAAAGTGGTGTACATCGTGTACAGCGAGTTCCGGAAACAGAATCAGGCGGACGTATCCATACCTCTACCTGCACAGTTGCTATTATGCCGGAAGCAGAGGAAATCGATTTCCATCTGGATATGAATGACTGTAAATTCGATGTGTTCCGTGCATCCGGAAACGGCGGACAGTGTGTCAATACAACAGACTCTGCTGTGCGACTGACACATATTCCTACCGGAATCGTAATTTCCTGCCAGGATGAGAAGTCACAGCTTAAGAATAAAGATAAAGCGCTGAAAGTTCTTCGCTCCCGTCTGTATGAGATGGAGCTTGCCAAACAGCATGATGCTGAGGCTGAGGCAAGAAGAAGCCAGATTGGAACAGGTGACCGTTCAGAGAAGATCAGAACTTATAATTTTCCACAGGGCCGTGTGACAGACCACAGAATCAAACTGACACTGCACAGACTGGAGAATGTTCTGAACGGAGATCTGGATGAGATCATTGACAGTCTGATCGCAGCAGATCAGGCAGCAAAATTAAGTAATCTTCAGGATGCGGAATAGAATATTGCGGAGATGGTATGTGACAGAAGATGACTGAAAAAGTATTGATATGAGAGAAGAATGTCAGGAGGAAAATATTTATGCAGAAAACAGCACTTGTAATTATGGCGGCAGGAATCGGAAGTCGTTTTGGAAAAGGAATCAAGCAGCTTGCACCTGTGGGACCATGTGGAGAGATTATTATGGATTATTCTATCCACGATGCGCTGGAAGCCGGATTTAACAAAGTAGTGTTTATTATCCGTAAAGATCTGGAAGAAGAGTTTCGCAGAGTGATCGGCGAGCGTATTGAGAAAATTACGGAAGTAGAATATGTATTCCAGGAGCTTGATGATCTGCCGGAGGGATTTACGAAACCGGCTGACCGTACGAAGCCCTGGGGAACCGGACAGGCTGTACTTGCTGCAAAGAAGGTTCTGGATGAGCCATTTATTGTTATCAATGCAGATGATTATTATGGAAAAGAAGCTTATGTGAAGGTGCATGATTATCTTGTGCAGGAACAGCCAAAGGACGGAAAACTCCATATCTGTATGGCTGGATTCAGGCTTGGAAATACATTGAGCGATAATGGAAGTGTTACCAGAGGAATCTGCCATATTGAGAATGGACAGCTTACAGGTGTGACAGAGACGCATGATATATTTAAGACTGCCACAGGTGCAGAGTCAAGAAATGCGGACGGAAGTGTGCAGGAACTGGATGTAAAGGATCTGGTGTCCATGAATATGTGGGGACTGACGCCGGATTTTATGGAGATTCTTGAGAAAGGATTTGCAGAATTTCTCAGTGGACTCGCACCGGAAGATACAAAAAAGGAATATCTGCTTCCGGAGTTAGTTGACCATCTGATCAAAAATAAAAGTGCTGAAGTTGATGTCTTGGAGACAAAGGATACATGGTTTGGTGTAACCTATCAGGAAGATAAAGAAATAGTAACGAGAGCATTTAAAAATCTTACAGAAGCGGGTATATATCCTCAGGGACTTTATCAATAAGTTAAGCAGATATCTGCAGCTTTCGCAGGAGACATGTCTGATCTGATTAAAAGCAGTTTTGGGTGTGATCCGGGAAATACAGTATGCAGTGCAGAAACAGAGGATATTGTAAAAAGTAAAGGAGAGCAACTATGGGAAAATATTTTGGAACAGATGGATTTCGTGGAGAAGCAAATGTTAAACTGACAGTAGATCATGCATTTAAGGTGGGGCGCTACGTAGGCTGGTATTATGGAAGAGACCATAAAGCTAAGATTGTTATTGGAAAAGATACAAGAAGAAGCAGTTATATGTTTGAATATGCGCTTGTTGCAGGTCTGACAGCGTCCGGTGCAGATGTATATCTTCTTCATGTAACGACGACCCCAAGTGTTTCCTATGCAGTACGTACAGAGGACTTTGACTGTGGTATTATGATCTCCGCAAGCCATAATCCATTCTATGATAATGGTATCAAACTTCTCAATGGAAACGGACAGAAGATTGAAGCGGAAGTAGAAGCAAGGATTGAAGCATATCTGGATGGTCTGATCGAGGATCTTCCTCTGGCAACTAAAGAAGATATTGGACGCACTGTGGATTTTGCTTCAGGAAGGAATCGTTATATCGGACATCTGATTTCTATTCCAAGCAGGGATTTCAAAGGCATTAAAGTAGGGCTTGACTGTGCAAACGGAAGTTCTTCAGCTATTGCAAAGAGTGTATTTGAGGCACTTCAGGCAAAGACTTATGTGATCAATAACCAGCCGGATGGCACAAATATCAATACAAACTGTGGCTCTACCCATATTGAAGTCCTGCAGAAATATGTTGTGGACAATGGACTGGATATCGGTTTTGCTTATGATGGTGATGCAGATCGCTGTATTGCTGTTGACCATAAGGGAAATGTGATCGACGGTGATAAGATTATGTATGTATGTGGAAAATATCTCAAGGAGCAGGGCAGATTAAAAGATGATACAGTAGTAACCACCGTTATGTCAAACCTCGGTCTGTACAAATCTCTGGAGAGAGAGGGTATGAAATATGAGCAGACTGCAGTAGGAGATAAATATGTGGCAGAGAATATGATGGAGAATGGATACAGCCTTGGCGGCGAGCAGTCCGGACATATTATTTTCAGCCGTTATGCTGCAACAGGTGATGGAGTCCTTACTTCTCTCATGGTAATGGAAGCGTGTGTAGAGAAGAAAGCAACTCTGTGTGATCTGGCAAGGGAAATGAAGGTTTATCCACAGCTTCTCAGAAATGTCCGGGTGGCAGACAAGAAGACTGCAAGAGAGAATCCGAAGGTAGTTGCTGCTGTAGAGAAAGTTGCAAAGAAACTGGGAAGTGATGGGCGTATTCTGGTACGCGAGAGTGGCACAGAACCATTGATTCGTGTTATGGTAGAAGCGGGAACAGATGAACTCTGCCTTGAGAATGTTGATCATGTAGTAAAGGTAATGGAATCCGAAGGATTGCTCATTGACTGATTTACTGGCAAAGGAATTACATGTATAATAGAAAAAAAAGATTATTTCTGACTGCTGTCTGCTTAAGCCTTGGACTTCTGACAGGCTGCAATGTGGGAGATACGAAGAATTATAAACAGGCTGCACAGGATCTGGAACAGGGAAATTATGAGGCAGCACTTGAAGAATACGAGACAGCAATTTCTGAGGGAGTGAAGCCTGCACAGTCGTACAGAGGTGCAGGCGTAGCGAAACTCAAGCTTGGAAACTATGAAGAAGCCATAACATATTTTAATGATGCGCTTAAATGTGACAAAGTTGGCAAAGCATTAAAGAAAGATATTCTGTCGTATAGAGCTGTGGCTTATCTCAAAGTAAAGGATTATGAGGCAGCGCTGGAAGACTGCCAGACTCTGGCAGAAAACTATAAAATGGATGCGGATCTGTACTTCCTTACGGGAGAAACAGCATTGGCCATGGATTCCTATGAGGAAGCTTCTGCCAATTTTGAACAGGCCTACGGCGAAGATGCAACTTATGACAGAGCTATCCAGATCTACGGGGCATATCTGAAGAGGGATATGGAAGCAGACGGAACCCGTTATCTGGAAGCTGCTTTGTCAGGAACTGCAAAAAATGCAGAGGATCATTGTGACCGCGGCAGAGTTTATTATTATATGGATGATTATGAAAATGCTGAAAGTGAACTGAAACAGGCCATAGACGGCGATAATACGGAGGCACTGGTTCTGCTTGGTATGGTATATATGGATAAAGGAGATAGCGCAAATGCAAAAGCAATGTTTCAGCAGTATGTATCACAGGCAGAAAACGGAGCCAAAGGATTTAACGGACTTGCACTGTGTGATATAGAGGATGGGGATTATGACAGTGCCCTTTCTGATATAGAAAGCGGAATCCATGTGGCAGGAGCGGAGGATATGCAGAGTCTGCTGTTTAATGAGATCGTAGTCTATGAGAAGAAACTGGATTTTCAGACTGCTTTGCAGAAAGCACAGGAATATCTGGAATTATACCCGGAAGATAAAACTGTTAAGAAGGAACTTGCATTTCTTAAAACGCGTGTGTAATATCCATCTGACTGAGGAGAATTTATGGAAGAATTTGGAAAGCTTGAAGAACGGGTGGTTCTTGTGGGAGTGCAGACGGATGATCATGATAATGTGGAAGAATCCCTGGATGAACTGAAGGAGCTTGCATCAACTGCGGGAGCTGTTACAGTGGGAAGAATCATTCAGAATCGTGAGTCTGTGCATCCCGGAACTTATATTGGAAAAGGAAAGATAGAGGAAGTACGTGCACTGGTATATGCTATGGATGCAACCGGAATTATCTGTGATGACGAACTTTCTCCTGCACAGCTGAATAATCTGGAGCGGGAACTGGACTGTAAGGTGATGGACAGGACATTATTGATTCTGGACATTTTTGCAGCGAGAGCTATAACCAGTGAGGGTAAAATACAGGTAGAGCTTGCACAGCTTCGCTACAGATCTGCCCGTCTGGTCGGTCTCAGGGAATCTCTTTCCCGTCTGGGAGGTGGAATCGGAACCAGAGGTCCGGGAGAGAAAAAGCTGGAGACAGACCGTCGTCTTATCCGTACAAGGATCTCTGCTTTGAAGCAGGAATTATCCCAGGTGGAGAAACACAGGGAACTGATCCGTTCCAGCCGGGCCAGAGGCAATATGAAGACTGCCGCGATCGTAGGATATACAAATGCGGGAAAATCTACGCTGCTGAACACACTGACAGGCTCAGAGGTTTTATCAGAGGATAAACTGTTTGCTACACTGGATCCAACTACCAGACTTTTGAATTTGAAGGACGGACAGCAGATTCTTCTCACAGATACGGTTGGATTTATCCATAAGCTTCCGCATCATCTGGTCGAAGCATTCAAGAGCACATTGGAAGAGGCCAAATATGCAGATTATATTATCCATGTGGTAGATTCTTCCAATCCGCAGGCAGAGATGCAGATGCATGTGGTATATGAGACATTAAAAGAACTGGGAGTGATGGGAAAGAAGATCATCACACTCTTTAATAAGCAGGATGCGCCGGGGGCATGCGTACTGCGAGATTTTAAATCGGACTATACGCTGAAGATCTCTGCAAAGACAGGCGAGGGTCTTGCAGATCTGAATGATCTTCTGGAGAAGCTTCTTGCTGAAGAACAGATTTATGTGGAGCGCCTTTTCCCTTATCAGGAAGCAGGAAAAATCCAGCTGATCCGCGAATATGGGCAGCTTATCTCAGAGGAATACACAGAGGAAGGGATTGCTGTGAAGGCAAGGGTGCCGAAAGAAATCTACGCCAGAGTTGTATAAAAAATATTTTGAAAAATAAGAAAAATACCATATATTGTGCCTTTTGCGAAAGCGAGGAACATTATGTGGTATTTTTGCGTGTTGACGAACTGGTGATACTCTGATACAATGAACCTACAGTGTTACTCAGAGCAAAGTGAACAGTAAAGACAGAAATATCTCTGGTAAGAATATGCAGGAGAAACAGATTAACAAGAGAAAATGGGGGCGTTAGATATGTTTCAGGTAGTAAAACGTGATGGCGAAGTGGATGAGTTTAAAATAGGCAAGATCACAGCGGCTATCCATAAAGCCTTTGATGCAAAAGAGAAAAATTATAGCGAAGAGATGATTGATCTCTTAGGGCTGCGTGTTACTTCTGATTTTCAGAAAAAGATTACAGATAATAAGATTACAGTAGAAGAAATTCAGGACAGTGTGGAGAATGTGCTGATCCAGGCCGGATATGCAGATGTGGCAAAAGCCTACATTCTTTACCGCAAGCAGAGGGAAAAGGTTCGCAACATGAAGTCAACGATCCTGGATTACAAAGAAATCGTAAACAGTTATGTGAAGGTTGAGGACTGGCGTGTAAAGGAGAACTCCACAGTTACTTATTCAGTTGGAGGTCTGATCTTAAGCAACTCCGGTGCAGTTACTGCAAATTACTGGCTGTCTGAGATTTATGATAATGAAATCGCAGATGCACACAGAAATGCAGATATTCATATTCATGACTTGTCCATGCTGACCGGATATTGTGCAGGATGGTCACTGAAACAGCTGATCCAGGAGGGACTTGGCGGTATTGAAGGCAAGATCACATCTTCACCTGCAAAGCATCTGAGTGTTCTCTGCAATCAGATGGTAAACTTTCTTGGGATTATGCAGAATGAATGGGCCGGAGCGCAGGCTTTCTCATCCTTTGATACTTATCTGGCGCCTTTTGTCAAGGCAGATAATTTAAGCTATCCGGAAGTGAAGAAATGTATTGAGTCTTTTATTTATGGAGTCAATACCCCAAGCAGATGGGGAACACAGGCACCTTTCTCCAACATTACGCTGGACTGGACAGTACCGGATGATCTTGCAGAGCTTCCGGCTATCGTAGGCGGAAAGAATATGGATTTCAAGTACAAAGACTGCAAAAAAGAGATGGATATGATCAATAAGGCATTTATTGAGACAATGATCGAGGGGGATGCCAACGGACGCGGGTTCCAGTATCCTATTCCGACCTATTCCATAACAAATGAGTTTGACTGGTCTGATACAGAGAATAACCGCCTTCTTTTTGAGATGACATCCAAATATGGAACACCGTATTTCTCAAACTATATTAACAGTGATATGAAACCAAGTGATATCCGCAGTATGTGCTGCCGTCTGCGTCTGGATCTGAGAGAACTCCGCAAGAAGAGCGGTGGTTTCTTCGGATCAGGAGAGAGTACCGGTTCTGTGGGGGTAGTAACTATAAATATGCCGCGTATCGCATATCTTTCCAAGACACCGGAAGAGTTTTACAATCGTCTGGATCGTTTAATGGATATTTCCGCACGTTCTCTGCATATTAAACGTGAAGTAATTGGTAAGTTGCTGGATGAGGGATTATATCCTTATACAAAGAGATATCTTGGAAGCTTTTCCAATCATTTCTCTACCATTGGACTGGTGGGAATGAACGAGGTTGGTCTGAATGCCCGCTGGCTGGGAAAAGATATGTCTGATGAGCGTACGCAGAGGTTTACAAAAGAGGTTCTTCTTCATATGCGGGAACGTCTGTCCGATTATCAGGAGAAGTACGAAGGAGAACTGTTTAATCTTGAGGCAACTCCTGCTGAATCTACTGCCTATCGTCTGGCCAAACACGACAGAAAACGCTGGCCGGATATTAAGACTGCAGGCAAGGAAGGGGATACTCCTTATTATACAAACAGTTCTCATCTTCCGGTTGAATATACCACAGATATTTTTGATGCACTGGATATTCAGGATGATCTGCAGACGCTTTATACATCGGGTACTGTATTCCATGCATTTATCGGTGAGAAGCTTCCTGACTGGAAAGCTGCAGCAGCACTGGTACGTAAGATCGCAGAGAATTATAAACTGCCGTATTATACGATTTCGCCGACTTATTCTGTATGTAAGGAACATGGCTACATCAGCGGAGAGCATTTCACTTGTCCGAAATGTGGTAAGAAGGCGGAGGTTTACAGTCGTATCACAGGATATTACAGACCTGTACAGAACTGGAATGACGGTAAAGCACAGGAGTATAAGAACCGTACGCTTTATGATGTGATGCATTCAGATATCAGAAAAATACAGCCGGTTCATGCCAGTGTAGTTACTGTGACTAAGGATGATGTGAAGATAGAATCTGTGGCATCACATAAATACCTGTTTACAACCAGTACCTGTCCGAACTGCAGAGTGGCGAAGAAGATACTGGAAGGCAGGGAGTTTGAGATTATTGATGCGGAGAAGAATCCGGAGATGGTGAAGGAGTTTGGAATTATGCAGGCTCCGACTCTGGTGATCACAGACGGTGAGCATATGACGAAATATGTAAATACATCCAATATTAAGAAATATGTGGATGAGGGATTATAAAGATACTGAGAGAGCTGACCGGAGGATAAAAGAGATGATCAAACAGAATGTTGTATTTGTGGAAAATAAAGCAGGAAGTCTGAAAAGAGTGACAGGGATACTTGCAGATAACGGGATTAATATTTATGGATTTGCATGCTTCGATGCACCGGAGTTTGCAATCTTCCGTATGATCTGCAACGATCCGGATAAAGCGGAAATTGTTTTAAACAGGAGTGGATATATGAATCGTATTACACAGGCGATCGTAGTTGATATGAAAGATCAGGCAGGCGGTCTGGATGAACTCCTGAAAGTAGCATCAGACAGTAATGTAAGTCTTGACTATATTTATACTTCTTTCCACAGAAAAGATCTCAGACCTGTAGTAATTCTTCAGGCGGAGGATGGTGCAGTGACAGAATGCATTCTTAAGAATAATGGATTTAATGTATTTACTTCAGCAGAAGAACTGGAGAAATAATACTGTATAAGACAGTGAGAAAATCACAGGACTAGGGATGGTTCTGTGATTTTTTGTATATTCATATAGGAAAGTTGAATATATATTGACTATATGACTAGGAATACTATATAATAAAAGGAAACAATGATAATCCGACGAAATTTAATCAGGAGGTTTTGAAAAATGCAGATTTCTACAAAAGGAAGATATGCTCTGAGACTTATGCTTGATCTTGCAGTTCATAATACAGGAGAACTGGTCAAGATCAAAGATATTTCTGCAAGGGAAAATATTTCAGAAAAATATCTGGAACAGATTATTTCATCATTAAAGAAGGCGGGATATGTAAAGAGCCTGAGAGGGGCACAGGGCGGTTATATGCTTGCCAGAGAGCCGGAAACATATACGGTGGGAACTATTCTGAGACTGACAGAAGGCAGCATGAAGCCGGTAGCCTGCCTGGAGGACGAACCGAATCAGTGCAGCAGAGCCGGGGAATGCGTCACACTCCGTCTCTGGAAGATGCTTGATGAAGCTATTGAGGGAGTACTGGATAAGGTTACATTACAGGATCTTAAAGACTGGTATGAAGAGATGGGAAATGATTATGTAATTTGATTTTCCCTCTTGACAACAGTGGATTTATAGAATATTATGTATATAACATATAATTCATATATACTTAGTATGAAATAAGGAGGACGAACTCATGGCAAAAATCTATAAAAATGCAGCGGAACTGGTTGGAAATACTCCTCTCCTTGAGGTTGGAAATCTTGAAAAAGAGCTTGGGCTGGAAGCGAGAATACTTGTGAAGCTTGAGTATTTTAACCCGGCAGGAAGTGCCAAAGACCGTATCGCCCTGAGTATGATCGAAGACGCTGAAGAGAGAGGCGTTCTGAAGCCTGGCGCAGTGATCATCGAGCCTACATCAGGTAACACCGGAATCGGTCTTGCTTCTCTTGCTGCAATCAAAGGATACAGAGTAATACTTACGATGCCTGAGACAATGAGTGTTGAGAGAAGGAATATTCTGAAAGCATACGGTGCAGAAATCGTATTGACAGATGGAACAAAAGGTATGAATGGCGCAATCGCCAAAGCAAACGAACTTGCGAAGGAATATGAGAACAGTTTTATTCCGGGACAGTTTGATAACCCTGCAAATCCTGCGATCCACAAAAAGACCACAGGTCCGGAAATCTGGAGAGACACAGACGGACAGGTAGATGTTTTTGTGGCAGGTGTTGGTACAGGCGGAACGATCACCGGTGTTGGTGAATATCTGAAATCCCAGAATCCTGACGTGAAAGTAGTGGCAGTAGAGCCTGCAACTTCCCCTGTACTTTCTCAGGGAAAGAGCGGTCCGCATAAGATTCAGGGAATCGGTGCGGGATTTGTTCCGAAGGCATTAAATACAGAGGTTTATGATGAGGTTTTTCCGGTTGAGAATGAGGATGCTTTTACAGTTGGCAAGCTGATCGCCAAACATGAGGGAATTCTTGTTGGTATTTCTTCCGGTGCGGCTCTCTATGCGGCAATCCAGCTGGCTAAGAGACCGGAGAATAAAGGAAAAACAATCGTAGCTCTTCTTCCGGATTCCGGTGACCGTTACTATTCTACTCCATTATTTGTGTAAAATAAAAAAGCCCTTTTTAGGGCTTTTTTTATTTTACATAAATGTGTTAGAATAGATATGCTGTACAAATGATTTTTATGTAACTGTTCAGTATTTTGCAGAACAGCTATCATAACATAAATAAAATTATCATAAACAATAATATTCCGTGTAATCGGATCACAGAACAGGATGGAATAAAAATGAGAAAAGCAATTATCGCAATGAGCGGCGGAGTGGACAGCTCTGTGGCAGCTCTGCTTACAAAGGAAACCGGTGATGAATGTATCGGTGCTACCATGAAATTATTTCACAATGAGGACATAGGAGTGAAGAGAGAGAAAACCTGCTGTTCTCTGGATGATGTGGAGGATGCCAGAAATGTCTGCTACAGAATGGGGATCAGGTACTATGTTTTTAACTTTTCCGAGAGGTTTAAAGAGGATGTTATGGACCGCTTTGTGGATGCCTATGAGCATGGAGCCACGCCAAATCCCTGCATTGACTGCAATCGTTATCTGAAATTTGACAAGATGTTTCAGAGAATGCGTGAACTGGAGTATGATTATATTGTAACCGGACATTATGCACGTGTGGAATATGATGAGGAGAAGAACCGTTACTTATTAAAGAAAGCTGTGGATGATACGAAGGATCAGAGTTATGTGCTTTATATGCTGACACAGGAGCAGCTTGCGCATATTTCCCTGCCTCTTGGCGGGCTTCGCAAAACGGAAGTGCGTGAGATTGCAGAGAAGCATGGTTTTGTTAATGCCAGAAAGCATGATAGCCAGGATATCTGTTTCGTACCGGACGGTGATTATGCAAAGTTTATTGAACAGTACACAGGACGTAAATCAATCCCGGGCGATTTTGTAGATACAGAAGGAAACATTCTTGGTAAACATAAAGGAATCATCCACTATACACTTGGCCAGAGAAGAGGACTTGGTATTCCGGCAGCATCCAGACTGTATGTGTGTGATATTTCTCCAAAGACCAATCAGGTGGTTCTGGGAAATAATGAGGATCTTTTCCATTCGGAACTGACTGCAACAAAGGTCAATCTGATTTCCTGTGAATCTCTGAAGGAGCCAATGAGACTGAAAGCAAAGATCCGTTACCGTCATCCGGAGCAGGAGGCCGTAGCATGGCAGACGGAAGATGGAGTGCTGCACGTGCGTTTTGATAAACCACAGAGAGCTATCACCAGAGGGCAGGCAGTTGTGTTATATGATGGTGATATCGTTGTAGGCGGCGGCGTGATTGAAAATTGTATTAAATGACAGATCATCCTTGTCTTTCGCATTTTGTCGGACTGTCTTATCTGCACTGTTTTTTGGAAACGTTATAGTTATTAGCTATTAAACGCTATAGAAAATTTCCTATTGACGTACTAGAGAGTGTCTGAAAAATCATTCCCGCAATCTGCACGCCCCACTTTGCGGTATATTTTGTTCGAATTCGGTTGTCGT
>PPYE01680252.1_pt1 | contig 35718 bp, 32 predicted proteins | sample 1559881 | NCBI WGS metagenome assembly PPYE01 (sample SAMN08240022, study PRJNA423297) | Human gut metagenome, whole genome shotgun sequencing project.
GGCCTTTAAACGAATCTCATAATTATATTTCATAAAAAACACCCCAAAAGTGTCCAACTTTTGGGGTGCAGTACATTTCCGTCCTCTTTTTTCGTCTCGCCGGTCCCCGGCCTGCCTTTTTTATCGGGCACGGGTGTCGTTCACGCACTCCACCTGTGTGGCAATTTCCTTTTCTACCGTTTTCAGGTCCCCTGCCGTTCATCCATCTTCCCGTCCCCGGTCGGTTTTTTCGGTCGCAAAGGTTGGCTGCCGCGCCGGTTCCGCCGCTTTGAAGTGCATTTCCGGGAAAATTCTTCCTTTCAGCGCAAGTGTAATTTTCCGGAAAAAGCGTCGGAAAGGGCTTGTCTGTCAGCCCCTCGAAGCGCCGTAAAACCCGAACGGTTCCGGAAAGGGATGCCGAACAGAGGGAAGAAAAAGAAACGAATTACCTAACATTCAAGACTATGGAACAAGACATTAGAGAGAGCAAAGAGTACCGCCTTGCCAAAGAGTGGGAAATGGCGGTCAACAGTTATGCCTTCAATCCCGCACGCTTTGCGGCCGCTATTCCGGACATGCACCCGACGCTTCAGCAAAGCCTCTATCGGCTGATTAAGGAGTGCATCAAAGTCATGGCGGACGAAACCCGCCGTTACGACGACCGCAACCGTGCGTCGCACGAGGAGGCGAAGCGAATCATGGAATACCTCAGAGCGAACGGAAGACACATTCCATTGAAATAACAGGCGTATGAGAACAAGAGAATTGCAATTCGACGGCATCGCCTATGTATGCGCATGGTAAAATCGAATGAAGACGACGAATTGATTATCGGCCCGACCGATCTGTTCGATGCCCTCCAGCAGGGCAGCTTCAGTGACCAGAACGAAGGCTTTGTCAATGATGAAGCCCGGCAGCGATACGATGAAGTGTTCTACTTCACGGATACTGCCAGTCTCAGACTGCCTGAAGATGAATTGATCGCTGTGCTCAAAGAGAGCAACCCCGAATGGTTCGACTGAAAACAATCATCTAAATATCAAAGTTATGGAAAAAGAGTATGTTATGGAAATCGCGCGGACCATCCGCGAACAGTTGGTATCGCTGACACCTATGCCCGTTCTCATGTCGTGGGGTGTCGAAGGTTTTGCCGCCACCGTCTATAAGGACATGCCGGCGTTGCAGATCGAAGTCAACGGCCGCCTGCACACCGGGTATGTTATTGTAGCGCTCAACGGCGCGGATTATTACGAAGTCTACCTTCAGAAGGGCGCCGCGGTGGAGTGTGTCAACGACGAGGTATGCTTCGACGAACTGGGAGACGTGATCGACCGCGCTATCGAGAGCGGTACCGACCAAGCCGAGTACGACCGCTTCTGCGAGCAGCAACGCGCCCTGCTGTTGAGCGGACAGCACGCCTGACAAGCCACCGCCAACAGTTCACACCGCCCGCACCACACAGTGGGGCGGTGTTTTCGTTTGCGACCGATAGCACCGGATGCGGGACGTCCCGTTATAGCTCCAAGATAAACAGAAGAACAGCGCCTTTTCTACAAATGTCGGGGACAGACACACATGGCATGGTGCGTATCATTTTGGCTGCGGCAACTTGTAGCTTCTTTTTTTATCTCCCTCATGTCGCAACTTCGCAAGCTCACGCTTCGCCATGTTCCGGGGCTTCCTCTGCCGTTACATACATCTGGTTACGGCTTGTCGGGTTGTCCGGCTCCGTCATCTTCAGCACCCCTGCGGCAAGCATTGGATTGATATAGACGTTCATCACGTTTTTTCTGGCTTTGAGGTTTACGTGCTGCATTATATCAAACAACGATTTCGGTTCGATGCAGAACTTCAAAATTTCCTCTTTTCTCAAATCTTGCTTATTGGGCTTTCTTGTAGTGTTTTCTTGGGTTGTTTTCTTGTCTGGTTTTTGTTCCTTTATCCCCCCTCTGCTTCCTTTCCCTCTTTTTCCCTCAGACATCCATTATACAAATTCAAGAGTTGAAGGCTTACCGTTGTTCCGGAAATAAAAAAGCCCGTAGTTTTTCCACTCCCTCCTTGTGTTTTTGGGGATTGCTCATTTTGAGTTTGGCGATATTCTGTAATTTCCATTTCACGGACGGATAGCGGCTTAAATCTCCGGCACAGCATTTTTCCCAATCGGGTTCGCCGTTTTCGAATGACAGAAGAAACTCCCTGTCCGTTTCGGTCATGCTATCGTTTACCTGCCGAATGAGCTTGTGCCTCGCCTCCTCATAATCCGGGTAGGTAAACGGCGTATCGGACATTCCCTCAAACTGGTTTTCCAATGCCTCCGTCTGGTCGATGGCATTCGGCTGTAATGATTCGATGACAGGCTTGTCGCTCCCTGTCAGGCAAAGTATGAAGCCGTCCTTGACATCATCGAACGATGCTATTTTCATATACTTGCAATCGAACAGATCGCGTGGGTGTTGCCGGCTCAATGCCGCTGCAATCTTACCCCCGTAAAGCTGCGAATAGGAGACGGTACGTGCTTTGCAGGTCATATTGAACTCCGTTTCCGCTCGTTGGCACAGCGTTTTCTCCTCCGTTTCCCCGATGAGCCCCCGCTTTGTCCCGTTCACTTCGATTTTGACGGTTGCGCCGTCCAGAGTACACTGCAATTTCCAGACATTCGGCTTGTGAATCACTTTGATACCCGGTATGGATTTCTCTATGCTGTTTTTCAGCGTCCGCAGGTGGCTGTTGATGGCTTCCAGACTCTCGTTCCTCTCCTGTATGGGAATATAAGTGAGGTCTATATCGACTGAATAGCGCGGCATATTCTTATGGAACAGGTTGATGGCCGTTCCGCCATGCACGGCGAAATCTTTGATTCGATATACGGACGGCATAATGCGTATCAGCAATGCCACTTGTTTTTTATAGATGTCATTCATATTCGTTCAGTTCTTTGGGTACGGTTATTTTGTATTTGGAGATATAGGCCCCGGTTGTTGCCAGTTGCAATTTGGAGGTTCCCAGCTCCATTTTCGATGTGTCGAGCGTATCATACCAATAGTGTCCGGCCTTTTCTGCCATGTAGAGGAACATGCGCTTTACTTTAAGGCTTTTGGTCGTTTCGAGTAGCCGCTGTACCATATCGGGACGCAGCGTTGTCAGTTGCTCCATGATATAGTACAAGTCCATGTAGGAGTATTGTTGCGGCGCAAGTAACAGGCACTCCAAGAACGCCTGCTCGGGAGTGGAAACCGGCAAGTCCACCCCGTCTTTCACAATCGTCGTAACTTGCGGCTCTGGAAACGTATCGGTAGAAAACGTTTTTATTACCCTGTCGAAAACATCGGTGCGTATCCATTCTGGAATACGCTGTTTGCCGTGCGCTACCATCAGCAGCGGTTTGCCCATAGGCACATAGTGGTTGAAACCGAACAGTTCCAACGCGGAATGCGCCGCAACGCGGAACGTCTTGCCTAATTGCCTGTTGTAGCAAGACAAGGCGGCGTATGCCGACAAAGTGTCTCCCGTGCGATACATGACTCCCTTTGACAACATCGCAAGCCAGCCAGACTCCCGATACCTTTTTATCAACTGGTCGGAATAACCGTTCTTTTTCAGCCATGCGGAAAACAACAGTCCTTTCGGAGTGGCGGAAAGCAACAACTGGTTTATTTTGCTTCTTTGTTCTATATCCACAGTATATTATGTGTTTTCTATTTCAACCGCAAAGATAATATTTTTTGTCTCAAAATTGGGAAAGTTGATTTTGTGTGCAAATAATATATTTCTTATATAGAAAAAGGTTGAAAAATCAACTCTACCGATGTGCCGCGTTCTTCGGGCTTTATGCTTACGGTTTCATACACGAATGCGGGCGAAACCACGACCGCAGGATGCGTCCCCATTCCTTTCTCTTTTCTCCCTCATATCGGAATCCGGTTCTCCCGGCTACCGTCCGATTCCTCGGTGGCGTGCTACGTCGGACATGTTTTCTATCCGGTAGCCCGTTTCCTCTTTTATCCGGCTGCACCAATATCCGCTGACGCCTGCCCGTTCCGCATACCGGTCGTAGTCGGAAACGACGCCGATGGCTTTTTCTATGATGGCGTCAGCCCCCTTGATGTTGTAACGCCCGGCCAGTTCCAGCAGGTCGCCTCGTCCGATGTCGGAGTTCTTGTTGCCTATGGTCATGCAATGGCGGTTCATATAACCCGGTGCGGACGGATCAACGGAAAACGTGAAGTCGTATGCCGGCGCGGCATGCCACACCCCGTCGTCGCCCATCAGGAAGCCGAAATTCTTGTTGTGGTCGTCCACGTTTCCTCCCAGCACATTCATGACCGTCAGAAGAAACAACTGCTTGAGTTCTGCCGGCAAAATGCCGATACGGCAGGCGGTGTCGAACAGGCTTTCGTAACTGTCGGAAGAGGGCTGCATGGCGGCCAACGTCTGCACATGTACCTTTTTCCCTCCCCGGCGGTCAAACCGTTCGGTCAGGAAATGGGCGGTCTGCTCGCCCTCCACCAGATACGACGGCATCATGTTCAGCCCGGCATCCTTCGCCATGAGATAATAGCTGTACTCAATGCGCGTAGTGGGAATATCCGAATGCTCGTCGAACTTGATAATCATGGGGATGTATCCGGGCTGTGGGGGCGCTACCTGACCGGAGTAGCATTCGTGCGTTTCCGGATTGAGGTTGATGATCGCTTTCGGCCTGCGTCCTCCGGCGGACGTACCTACCTTGAACAGGCTCTCGATCATGAAGTCCGGCTGTATCTCGACCTTGAAGTCCTTCGCCTCGTTCAACGCCGATTGGGCCAGCTTGTAGAGGTCGGCTATCTCGACCTTGAACGGTTGTTCCATCTCTTCGGCTGCCGGAGGCAGAAATTCCAGCGCCCCCATGCCCCGCCTGCCGATATACGCCAGACGGTCGAGGGCCGACAGTTTCCTATAATCGGCAAAACGAGATGCGACGAAGTTCAGAACCAGATGCGACTTTTAGAGGGTTGAAGTAATCCAAAACGAAAAGCGACTGAAATTTCGCACACGCGCAGAATATATGTAAAGCAAATGCACGATCCGTTTACATATCGCGGGAAATATGTAAAGCGAATCAAGAAAACATACCGTTCGAATGGCGTTTAACTGCCGCTCGAACGGTTTTTTATTTCAAGATGAATCAATACCAGCTCCATCTATTCGCCTAAATACTCACCCTGGAACAGAGATGCCTGTGCCCGTTCCTCGTAGTTGCAGACCATCCACTCCTCTTGTCTGCGGCGATTTGATTTCGAGGCACTGATCGTCCGCTCGATACGATGGATAATCCATCCGTTCTTCCGGGCATACCGGTCGATCATATCGAACGGGAACATCGTGAGCATAAACTTTCCCTTGACGGTTTCAAGCAATTGCAAGAGTTGCTCCATATTCTGTTCGTTGAATGTATCCTCATAGTGTCCGCAATCGGAGTTCACATAAGGCGGATCGACGAAATGAAAGGTATCGGGAGCATCGTAGCAGTCGATCACGTCGAGAGCGTTTCGGTTCTCAATAGTCACTCGTTCGAGCCGCTGACAAAGCCGCTCTGTGAACTCATCCTTCGCGTTACGCAGTTTCTTGGTCATTGTGCCGCTGAAGTCATATCCAAATGTCCCGTCCATCATTGACGCAAACGACATTTTACAGAGCACCCATACGGCCCATGCCCGTTCGACGGGAGTAAAGAACTGCGGATAAGAGTTGATATGTCCGGCATGGGCGTGCAGGTCCCGGCTGTGTAGTGTTTTGTTAATCTCGTGTTTGAGGTCTGAATAGTAAACTTGCATACACCAGTAGAAGTTTGTCAACTCCATGTTGATGTCATTGATGATTTCAGCTTCGGAGGGCCGTTTGGCGAACAAGACGGCCGCACCGCCGCAAAATGCCTCTGTATAGATCTTATGCGACGGGATCAAAGGCAAAATGTGCTTGAGCATTGTCTGTTTGCCGCCATAGTAGGAAATAGGGGTTCTCATAGTTTGCTATTTTATTAAAATTAGTATCTTTGCGTATCTCATCTACATACCAGCCGTCCCCTGTACAGGAAACGACACAAAAAATTACTCGCAGCAGGAGGTTTTATCCCCCGGTCGCTGCGAGTAATCGTGCATTTGTTGGTATGTAGGTGAGATGACTGCTAACAAACCGGGGGATTTTTTGTGTCCTCCCCCGAAGGACTTTATTTGTCAGATTCGATGCTGACCGTCTACTTCGTCTTTCACTTTTCTGCCGACAACCGACGTATTCCATACATGGTCCATCGCAGCCATTAAAAATTCTTCAATTAATTTACGACTGTCTCCAATGGCGGTTCTCAAATCTTTGTCCAGGTCGTATGGTCGGTATCTCTCTTATAGACATACCCGTTTTGAATACGTAATCCGGCTTTTCCGATCAGGACTTCGAAAATATCTCCCGTGAATACCGCATAGTTGCTCGATCCTTTCACAACGGCTACTCCGTTGGGAGCGATCAGGTTCTTGCGGATGTCTTTCACGAAGTTGAATTGGGCGGCATTCATCGTTGCAGAGGCCGTAAGTTTTCCGGCTGCCGATGCTTCGACCGTAATCCGGATGTAGTACTTCTGGGCTGCTCCAGTGAAAAGATATGAAATCGTCTCGTCGATATTCAAATTCGTGTTTTGGGCTTCAGCCGTGCTGTTTCGGTACAGGGGATCGGCTTTCCCCGTCAAAGCGTTTACCACCTCGATCTTTACGCCCCCGCCACCTCCTTCGGCATTGCCTGTGATGCGGGCTGTAATCCGGGCTGACATCTGTACTCCCTGCCCACAGGTAAACGGCGGACTTGACTCGTAAACATTTCGGACAAAAGGATTGCTTTGTCCCGTAGCCAGTGCGCTCACTTCTTTCGTTTCTATGACACCCGGTACACTCACAGCACCCAGAACCTGCGATATGGACGTAATTCTGTATGGGGTGAGTATGATTTTATCTCCGCTTGCGGCCGCATCGCTCACCTCTACGGAATCGTTTTTGACCTGCAGGATTCCGACGGTTCCTTTGGTTGCGTGTACTTCCCCGTCGGCGTGTACTCTGAACACGGCTTTTTTCCGGTTTGTGTAGTCGGCTCCCGACCAGAAGGGCACATCGTCTTCCTGCAAGCCGCTCACGCCGGCCGTCACGTCGCCTTCAGCATTTTTCAGCAACATCACATTGGTCATTATCAGACCGCCTTTCACCTCGGTACTTCCGTCTTCCATAGCCTTCTTGAGGTACTCTGTCGATTTGATGGATTCGTCTATCGCGTCGTCGATCAAGTCCGACATGTTGCTGCTTATTTCATAATAATCGGAGAATACTTTTCTGAACTCGGTGCCGGTTATCTCGGATGTCGTACTCATATCGGCCAGCAGGGGCGTGAGATAATCTTCGAGTGCCTGGAAATAGACCGTAAATGAATCCGTGGGGACATCATACTTTTCGGCATTCGCCATGATGCTCCAGTATTCGCCTTGAATCCGCACCCATTCATTAGCCACCTGCTGTTTGTCGGATGGCGTCAGGCTCGAATCCGAGGCAATGTAGTCCACATCCAGCTTCACCTGCTCGATCTGCGCCTGCACATCCTCTTCGGCCGTGATGTATCCCGTGGGGGCCTTGTTGCCTTCCGTGAGCTGGATGTCGTAAATGTAAATCGGTCGCCAATAATCGACGTAAAGTACGATTTTTAACAAGGACTTTCCGGATTTGGTCGTATAAACGGCTTCATACACATCAGAATATGGAGCAGATGGCGGGCGTGATATAATGTCGTATCCGTCTTCATAAACGGCACAGAACACGCAGCCGGTCTTGGTTTCCGGCAGTTTGATGCGTGCCTTGAAGACATAGGACATGCCGGCCTTGTAGGTGATCTTACCCCCGAAGCAATCCGTCCAGTTTACGATCTGGCTCGTAGCCGCAATAGCTACCCCTGCATTGCTCGCTTTGTTGGCATCGATCTTCATGTAGGCTCCGTCTGCGTCCGATCCCGAAGTCACCACGTCCGAAACACCCTCTTTGGCGCTGTTCCACGCATAGAGGAATTGTCGGGCTATATAGTTGCGGGCGCCGAACTGAAGATTAGCAATCTCGTCTTTGGCTTCGTTGGCTGCCGTATCATCGGTGTATTTAGATGCTTTGTCCCAATCCGAGCTCTCGAAATTACCCGTTGCACGGGATTCGATACAGCGCATGATGTCGCCACCTTCGCCCTGCGTCCAGATGTCACCCACATCGTAGGGTGTAGTCGGTGTTACGACGAATACACGACGTTTGGCATCGGCCGTGTCCTGCGCCCGCGCCGCCTCTTGCAGGGCCTTTACCGCATCGCTGTCGGCGATCGGCGTCCATTTATAGGTTCCGTCCTCTTCTTTTACCCACCGCCACGATTTGCCCGCATCGGGGTTCGTCGTCTCGTCGCTCGATATGGTGAAGTGAATCTGCGGGTATTCCGCCGGAGTGATTTTGGCATTATCGGTTTTGCGGATGACAAAAGCTATGTAGGGATTGTCGCTTCCGACGGTATAGCTCTGGCTCCATACGTAACTTGCTATAACCGCTCCGGATGACGCTATCGGATTGTAACCCATCGTATAGCCTTCGCCCACCGACAGTACGGCGCCTTTGGGTATTCCTCCGACCGGAGTTTTGAGCCGGATGCGGGTGCTGTCGGCGATTTTGATCTGATCCCAGGTCTTAATGCCGTCGATATAGGATGCACCGATGCTGCCCTGCTCCCAACAGCCTGCGTCCGTCGGGTCGAAATTCGCGGGCAGCGTATTGGTGAACGTGTCGCCGATATGGTTTTCCTGCTCGCCGTCCGCTATCCATGTTTGGGCCGGTTCATTGTAAAGCGAGGGAGTATAGGGATAGAACCAGTTTTCCACGACACCGTCCAGCCGTTTGTTGATCTCGGACAATTCGCCGGGCAGCGTGTTATCGATGTAATCTTTGGCTTGCTGAGCTTTGCGATCGGCGGAATTGGCAGTGGCCTGGGCTTCGGTGGCCGTCTGATCGATCTGTTCGATGTCGAACTCCTTCTGGAACTGTCCCGTCGCGGGGTCGTAGAGCTTGCCTTGCTTCCAGCCTGCCTCCGGGGTGAAGGCCACGCCGACGCCGTTGTCGCCTACCAGCCGGAACAGCTTGCTCCGGGTGTCCAGCAGCGCCTTCTTGTCCAGGCTGCTGATCATACCTTGCAGATAGATATTATCCAGATAGGCCGAATAGCCCGACATCTGGATCCCGAAGACGGAGAGGTTCGTAAGGTCGCCGAACTGCGCGGCGATATTCTCGGCCGTAAACTCCCAGTCGCTGACATTGCGGAGATAACGCTGGTAGGTGCGCGTCGAGTAGCGCGAGCTCCGCCGGGCGGTATTCGTGAACGAGCCGTAGGCCACGAAGGTCATCGATTCCATCGGATCGATCTGCTTGGTAAAGGTGGCCGACAGGGGGCGCAGCTCGTAGCGGAACTGCTCGTTACGGTCGCCCAGGACTTCCGTGATACGGAAATAGACCGTGGCGAAGCCTGCGAAAGTGCGGTTGCCTCGGCCGTCGTCGGAATCTGCCGTCGCATTGTTCGACGGGTCGAAGTCGTGGAAGATGCCCATACATATATCTCCGACAGCTACGGCGCCGATCTCGCCCTCTTCGAGTTTGAGCGTTACGAGCTTCTGCTCCTTGTCCACGCTCTCGATCACCCCGGCGCCCGGAGCGCTCCAGTCGTCCCCGACGCTGATGCCCACGCGGTTGTACCGAAGCTCCGGAACCTCCAGAAAACGGCGGATGAAGAGGCTCTCCAGCTCGCCGGCGCCTTTTTCATTTATAAACCCGCCCACTCCGGTAATACCGGAGGCATATGATGGTCCAAATTGTGCCCCTGCGTTGAAAGTCATTCTACCCTTGAACGTATCGGGTGCCTGCTTGTTGGCAAACTCCCATATTGCCCTTCGTGCAGAATAAGCATTTGTATCGGTCGGAAAAGTATTATCGTATCGGGTGATTAGATATATAGCCGCTCCATTCTCCGCAATGCCTATACGTTGGGAATAGAGCGATGCTTTCACGTCCGATTCAATACTGCCCAGGCGGGAATAAGGTGTATTGTCGCCTACCGTATAGGTTGCGATGTACTCGTTGTATAGTTTTTTTTCATAACCTTGAATCCGGGAAAGACGACCGTCTATACCGAATTGAGGACCCATTAATCGTACAGCCTGTCCTGCTTCGTAGTTTTTTTCGTTGTGTGTACAATACACGGGATTCGTTTCACAGTCATAGACTGTCGTGTCGCTGCTATGTTTGGCAGCATAGGAAGTGCCGGCATTAAGAAGTTCTTGTTCTGCTTCGTCTATGCGTTGCTGGGGGAGTTTGACGCCTGTGAGTACGAAAGTGTCAGGCCCTCGGTCATCATCTTTTCCACGAGGACGCATGTTTTCATTCGGTATAATCTGCTGACTTTCGCCGGACGTTTCGACTTGGGCGATGATTTCAAATTTCTTGTTGAATCCGTCTTCGGGTTTCCAGGTCGCGGGGTCGATATTGTCGCCATTGTCGTCGATAAGGGCGAGTTCGAAATCCCAGCCGATCAAATCGCCGCTCGTAAAATGTGCCCCCAGCGTTTCTCCTTCGATTACGTCTGAAGGTAGAAATGGCGTGTCGTTGCATACCATGACGTATGCCTTGTCGGTCTGCCCTTCAATGATTGTCCGATCGATAGTTTCTACCGAAGTGACGGTTTCCGTGTTCTTCGGGTAGATGTCGTCGAAAAACACTACGACTTCCTTGATTTCGTTTTTTGTAAGTCCGGGACGTGCGTCTATGTATTGCTGCCCATCCGGAAGCCGTAACCGGACTTCGGAAACGTGGTTCGTTACGCCGCCCTGTTCGGATTGTCCGTATTCTTTCGTCAGGTTGCGCGTGGAGCCGAATACATAGAAACGGGTCCCGTATTCGGAATCGTCCCCTTTCTTGGCCGGGATGCTTTTGACGACTTCTCCGCGTTTGAATGTTTCCGGCGTTCCGAAGTTCAGTTTTCCGAAATGCAGGGTTACGATACTGCCGTTCTCCTCGGTCCACCATTCGACATCGAAAGTCTCGGCAATGGATGATAAGGCATCCCAACAGGTATCGCCATTGAACGATACGAGCTTGTTGGTTTCCGGATGTTCGACATTTACACTTCCCATCTGCCAGTTGTTTCCTCCCAGTGCCTTGTTCATGTTGGCGACGATGAGCGCCCCGAAGGATGCCAAGTCTGTCGTGTTGTGGAATACAGCTTCAGGATTATCGCCTCCCAGCCAGAAGCAGATGAAATTTTTCATGTGGTTTTGCTGCGCCTGGAACTGAAGCGTGTATTTGTAGCCGCCGGTTTTGTTGTCGAAATCCGGATAAACCTCCGACATGATTTCGAATTTGCGGCCTTTGTAGGTGATGTATGATCCGAGGGGGAAATCCAGCGGGGTAAGCAAACTAAAGGGGAGTTCGATGTAATAATCCCCCATAAGTGCGTATTTGATAATGGCACTCGTTGTTACGGGCGCATCGTATATCGCTTTACCGGAAGGGTTGTATATTGTCATTTCGTCGATATATGTATCCTGTGCCATCACAGGGTCGATACAAAAGTGTGGGGTTTCGGCACATTATGCAAGTAATTTTAAGAAAAAATACAGAAAAACGCCCCGGTCTTTTGACCGGGGCAAGAGGGGGTTGCTTCCATCCGTATTTTAAGGTTTAAGCCATGAACTTTGCGGCTTAACGATTAGACGAGCGTTGTTATATGCCATCTTCAATGTTAAGCATGTGCGCGCTGTATAGGTATTATTCCCTATTTTATGCGTGGCTAAAGCTAAATCCGGATTGGGTGATCCAGGGGTAAGGCATAAGGGCAACAGAAGTTGTATTTTCCCTTCGTAATACTGGGGGACAGCTATTTTGTAATTTGACCTTGCTTTTTTTTGGGCTTCATTAATCGCGCCAACGAGTCTTCTGCGCATTTCGTCTGAACTCAGCCCTTGCATGTGTGCAGGAAATCTGTCCATGTTGTCCGCAATGATATGGTCGATTTGAGGGACTACCCTGCATTGAGGATTGAAAATCAAATCCTCGGGTTTCTGGAAAAAATCAGCAATGTCCGGAATATTATCGCCGAATTTGCTAATTAGCTGAATATCGCTTTCCCTGACAAATGCCTTGAAAACATAAGGCGATAAACCTTTCTCGGCTACATCTGGCCTATTGTTGCGTTCAGCAAGAGCAAATATGCTTTCCAAATTTGCAGTTACAAGTCCAGTATTGAAACATGCAAAATTGTTATCAGAAGAAAAGGATATTTTATTTTCAGATTTAATTTTGCGGAAAGTATGTTCGATATAACTTTTCAAAATGGAATATTTGGCTTGCGTAGCATCTGAGAAATCCCATGGTTCCGGATCTGCTATATTATTCGCAAGATATTCAATAGATGCGTCATAATTAGGGAACCAACAAAAGTCAAAAAGAGCCGAATGAAATTTTTTCATAAACGTAAGTTTTTTATATTGTCAATAAATAAAAAGACCGCCATGTAATATTATGACGGTCTTATTGTATCCTTTATGTTCGATATTCGTGGTTACGGATAGACCCGTACGTCTATATTTCATTATATGATGCAAATATAATACACGTTTTTTCGAGGTGCAAATTTTTTGCCAACTTTTTAGTTGCACTATGAAAACGTAGCCGAATACACGTTTATTGTCCTAACGTATGGAAATGATAAAGAGCGAAATTCGTAAGATTGGAGAAGAACTGCAATTGATTTGATAAGGATGGGGAGGGGCTAACGCATCATTTTACGATGAATAGCAGAAGCGAGTAAAAGGCTGGGATAGATTCCCGGCCTTTCCTATTCGCGTGCCGCCCGATCTGCGGGGTTGGGTTCTCGGAATTTCACTGCTAATTTACAGGCATTCAATCGATAATTTTCAAATTGAGTGCTGTTGCTATATAAAAGATTATACGTATTGCCTAAATCCGGGACATATAGTGTTACGGTTCCTTTGTGTAATTCTGCAACAAAAGCAGCATAGTTAGATAAAAATGCCTCTTGTGATGTTCCTTTGATCAAAAATGTCAATGTTACGTCACGTTCATTTACAACCGGTGAATCCGGAACAATAATATCTATTCCGTTTTGTGTTGGATCGTCATTTTCGACAAATTCTTTGAGAGATGGAGGTGTAAGGAGGGCTGCATATGCTCCTGAAAGCATGGCAACTCCCATTGTAGATAACGGTTTGTTATTTATAGTTACTTCTGTTGTTGGCATGTTTTATAGGTTATCAAGTTTTCGATTTATTGCAACAAGAGTTTCGCCCATTGCAGGCAATATGCGGGTGTATGTTCGAATATCTGCGACATTACCATTCAATTGAATCATAATATCTCGGATGTCGAAAGTCACATTACGCGTATCCATATTGATCGATCGAAGCAGCTCCATACCATTGACAAGGATGTTCATTTTACCTTGCATGTCAGTAAAGCGACCGTTGAGTTCGTCGCCTGTGTCTTGGGACATTGCCTGAAAACCGCGTGAAGTAGCATTCTGGGTAGATGCCTGATTGTCGGATAGCAGAGAACCTGCCCATCCATATTTATCATCTAAATATTTTTGTAAGTCATCAGCCATTTTATAGGCCTCCTCTTGTTCCTCGGCTGAAAATACCCCATCTAACCAGAACTCTTGCAATTTCTCGCGAAATTTCTTCATGGCTTCGGAAGATTGTATGGCAGATTTAATACTTTCTATTACCATTTGACGCATCATATTCCGAACCACATCTCGTGCGGTTCTTGCCCGATCTTCCCCGTTTGCCCATGCATCGGCGTAAGCTGTCGCGAAATTGTCAATCGCAGATTTTAGATCTTCGCCAAAAATTGCATCTAAGGCCTTTTCCTTATTTTCTTCTATTTGTTTATTTATCTCATCGATTTGATTTTCCCATTCTTTGATTCGTTCTTCATCCGTGTCTTTTTTACTACGCTCTTCTGCTATTTGATTTTGTATCAATATTTTTTGCTGTTCGAGTAATTCATTCTGTTGTTCGATAAGTTCAGAAGCATCTGTAGAGTATGCCTCTTCAATGGCCTCCCCGAGTTCATCATATGATTTTTCGAGAGCATCAATTTGATCTTGTAAGCGCTGAATGTTACGTTCTTTTCGTCGATCTCCGCCTCCGAAAATGCCGCCTATTAAATTCGCTATGCCTCCAATAGCGCCGGTTACAATAGAGAATGGCTTGGTAATATCCATTGATGCAAATGAATCTAATGCACCCATTAATCCTTCTACTTCAGCGGGAACATCTACACCCATATTCCCCAACATGCCGGAAACAGCCCCAATAAGTTGGGAAGTTTCAGCTGCAGCGGCTTGTGCATTTTGCCATGCTTTCTGTTTTTTTGTGATAGCATTCAGCTCGGCTTGATCTGCGGCCTGCTTGTCGGATTCCTTTTGTGTCTGGTTGTATTTCTCTCGCAGCCGGACAGCTTCTTGCATGGCTTTTTTATAGTCGCGAAATCCGGTTACGACATTAGAAAACGGATTCTTTTTTACGGCTGTTTCTGCGGCCTGATCGAGTTGATCTGTTATTGCTTTGAGGTTTATCGGATCAAAATCGGCATTTTTGAGTTGTTCGTTGATATTGTCTATAATACGCCGTATCTCTCTGCTTGATAGGGCGTCGAGGTTTTGGAACAGATTAATCCAGTCATCGGTTTTCATCAGTTCGTCCACCTTGATTTGTCCGATTTCCTCTGTTTCATGTTTGTCGATTTGAGGAATAAGGTCGGAGCGGCCGTTCTTTGTTGCTGTTTCCCTGTCTTTGGCGTGTTTCTCGCGTATCTTGGCAATCTTATCCTCCATCGTACCGTATTTCTCGACAATGGTATTTAGGCTGGCCGCAATTTCCGCTTGGTCGATCTTGATACCCAAATCGGTCGCTTGCTCTTTGGTGATATTTCCAGCCTTCAGAGCATCTTCTACCCACTTGCGGAACTCCTCGTATTTGTCTTTTATGCCTTTGATGCGGCGATCTTCTTCCGAGAGCGTGTCATCGGTGATCTGCTTGTATATCTTGTCAAGCTCTTGGGCGTATTTCAGTTCTATGGCAGCTCGGTCATCGGCATTTTTTTGCTGAATATTCGATTGCCTTTCCTGAAAATATTTTGTTTGATCTGCAGTTATGATTCCACCCTGCGCGGCTTTAAGTTTCGATTTATCCTGCTCGAGTTTGTTCATTTCCTCTTTTGTGCGCAAGTCTATTTCGGCCAGTTCTTTCTGCTTGCCATCTTTCAAAATATCGATGCGCGATTGCTGAAGGGCTTTATCATTGGCGAGAATAAGATCGGATAGCTTTTTCTGGGCTTTGGCGGCATCCGTCACCGTTTTGCCCGAAACGCTGTATTGTTTAATTTTCGAATCGTATTCGGCGATTTTGGCGATCAGCTCATTCCATTTCGCTGTCCCTTTCAATGAAACGTCCATCGCTTCGAGAGCTGCCTCCGCCTCCTTCTTCTGTCCTTCCCAATAGGATTTGTTGCGTACTTCTTGGGGCTGTTCTGGTGTTTCGGTATTTGTAGAACTTTGGGGTGTTGGAGCTGTAATACCGAATCGTTTGCGGGCCAAATCATCTGTTTCACGCAGTACCTCTTGTGCTTCAACTATATTCGCTATAAGTTTTGCGACACGTCCCGTATATACTTCAAATTGGGTTGTTAGCCCCAATGCTCCGCCTATTGTTGCTTCAAAATCTTTCAATCCACTTATACGTAATATCCCCGCCGAATTTTGAAGAACTTTTATCGAACCATCGCTTATGGCTTTTTGTAATTCAACGCCATACTGCGTACCCAATTCATCGCCGTATTTTTTTATAAGTTTGTTGAAAATTTTGTCATAGCTTTTGGTTGCCGTTTGCTCGAACAAATCAGTCTGCTCCCGTGAGAATTTTTCGTATTGACGAGCGTTATAAGATTGCAATATTGCATCAGTAAGACTGTTATATTTTTGAGCGAGAGTTTCAACCGTAAGTGTTTCGGCTTTTAGTCCGGCGTCATATTTACCGAATTTTTCTATTATTTCGTTACGAATTTTGTTATATTCTTCCGTTCCCTCCTTTGCCGCTTGTAATTTCCCTTTAAGCCTGCCTAACTCCGATTGTTCTACTGCCGCAGAACTTGCCGCTTCGGCTATACTGTCATTCAGCTGCTTTTGGGATTTTGCCGCGCTATATATCCCGTCTGAATATTTCCATACGGCGATCCCAATAGCGGTAAGGACACTCAAAGCCAACCCGAGCGGATTAGCATTAAACGCCGTATTAAATAACAACTGTGCATCCTTTGCGGCGGTTATACCTTTCGCCAAATCAAAAAATGCTTTGATATTTGCTGCGGTTACAACTATTTTTTGTGCCGCTGCGGTCAAGATCAATGTTGCTTTGTAGGCACCGTATGCCGATACCAACGGAATTAGAATATCCAATACCTTTTGGTAATTCTCGACAAGTGAAATCGTACCCTTGAGCACACCCGTGATGACGCCTTCCTGCGATTTGCCGAGGTCGTTGAACATCATGTCGAGAGCATCGCCGAGATTGGAGATGAGGCCCGTAATGGTTTTGGATTGCTCCTGCATCAGGTTGTGGAACTTCCCGCCCTCGTTCGTCATGCTTTCAATAGCCTTCTGCACCTCTGGAAAGCCTATTTTGCCTTCCGTGACCATCTGTGAGATTTCTGCGCGGGTCTTGCCGAGTTGCGTTGCCAACTCTCCCGCGAGGTCGATGCCTCGGCTTTGGAACTGCATTACGTCACGTGTGTATAAACGCCCCTGTACGGCCGTCGTGCCGTACAACCACGTGAGGTCTTGCAGGTTCAGTCCCAGACCGGCCGCAACATTACCGAGCCGAGTCAGTGTGTTGGTAATATCCGCTGCTGCGAATCCATATGCGAGAAGCTGGCGGGCGCCGCTGGCCACGCCTTGCAGGTCAAACGGCGTTTTGGCGGCCAGTTCGACCATTTGTGACATCAATGCATCAGCCTTTTCTTTACTTTGGAGCAGAGTTGCGAAGGCCACTTCGAGCTGTTGAAACTCGCCACGAGTTTGCGCGATTTGTTTCACCAGCCCCGCAAGCGACACTCCGACGCCGATTTGTCCGAGGGTGGTAGCCAGGCGACGCATTGCAATATCCATACGGTCGGCGTCCGTCACGACACTGGACGTTACGGTTTTGGCCGTTTTCTGAAGTTCACGGAACTTGCGAATTGCTTCATCGTTATCTATGACTACGGTAAGGTTTATACTCATAATACGATGACGGTTTTATCTTTATTGATTTCTACCTTTGATCCGCTGATGTTCACGACTTTTATTACGGCATAATTCGAAGCGTTGATTGTGGCCGAGGCTCCATGCATAAGAATGACAGTGTGGACGAAATCTACTCCCGAGGCTTCTATTTCAGCCGACGTATTGCCGACTAAGCAAATGTATTTTCGCTTGTCGAGCCTTATGCATCCGCAATCCACATACATGTTGCAATCACTCACTTCGTTTTTGTGAGCTTGAAATATTCCCAGCGGAGGGAAATTGTTTTTATGGCAAAATTCAAGTCCTTGTGGCGTAAAAAACAGAGAGGTCAGGGAGTGAAAATTTTTCACTTTGTCCAGTCGTTCGCAGGCGCCGAGTGCGGACGCGGATTTTAGGATGTTGTCAAGCATATAAATTATTTCGTTTGTTATCGTTTGCCTCCTGCCATCAGAAGAAGTGTGTTCATTGCATTAGGATCGTTCATGTCAATTATATCGGGAACTTTTGATTGTTCATTGTTGGGAATATTAGTTGTTGATTTACTTTTACAATCCGTTTTTAGAGCGTCGGAAATCATAAGCTGTACGTTAGCCCATGAAATCCCCCAAAGAATATATTCAAGAGTCCAATGATAGCGGTTTATAAGATTATCTATTTGTCCCCAGATACTGCGCCCTCCGTAGTGGCTATCCGCTCCGCTGTTGTCGTTGGGGAAATCATTACCCGCAGCGTTCTTACCAAGCGAATAGCGTTCATAAAATCCGCGTAGTAGGATTGAAATACGATGGTGGACAAAATGTTTGTAAGAGCTGTTGTATCCATTGTAGGGGACCAGTATATAAGTTTTGTCCGCTCTTTAAGCATATCTTCGATTTCTTGTTGCGTCCGAAGTGTGGCGATAGCGATTATTTCGGCCACCTCTTTTGATTTTTCGGAGCATATGGTCCACATACGTTTAACAGCACCCTCCATCTGTTCGTCGTCGAAAATCAGATCAAGGTCTATTAGTCGGCGACTTATCATCGCGAGTCGTCCGAGTTGGAGGGGGTATAGGTAAAGGGTTATTTGTTCTTTGTCATTGCCTTCAATCTCGAACGATTCAATTTTTTCAGTCAGTGTGTCAAGTGCACGTTGTTCTGTAAGGCGGCCGACTTCTTCTTTTTTCATATTATAAACTATTGTTTTTGCTCCCGCCCCGTCCTCGAGACGTGATGCAAGTCGTCAGCTTTCCAGCGGGATAGAGAATTTACAAAACGCTCTTGGTATATTCCGGAGTTGTAATCGGCCACCAGGAATAACCACCTTGTTCCGGAGCTAAAACTTTCGCAGATACTTGAATTTGGAGCGGGTCGGTTTTATTGATTCCACCACCCAATGTCGCTACATATTTTAACCTTGCAAAAGCGATGGAGCCTCCACTTTTGGAATCGAATACGAATGCTTTTACTCCTTCGTAAATCTCGCCTTTTGCAGGTTCTGTAGTTCCGAAGTAAAATTCCATCGTGTCGTCGTCAAAATCTACGACATTCCAAGTAACTTCTTTTGTGCCTGTCGTTTCGTCGATTGCAGAGTAAAATGGGTCTGCTTCTCCTTCCCGATAAAAATCATTACTGGAAGGTATCGCGAAATTGGTGGAAACACCACCATTATAAGGCTGACTGATTTTGGTGAAAGCCTTCATTAAGTCGGCAGCCTCAGCGTCTTTTACTCCTTTCGGGAGAGGATTACCTGCATGAACGGCTTTCAGTCCGATTATTTGTCCCATGTTTAATATTTTTTAAGTTTTACTTTGAGGTTTGAAAATGTGTAGGAGATCCCCTCCTCACTAATAAGAGTTTCATCGCTCACATCAAAGAACCAGCGTTCGTTGATAGGGTAGTATCCTAGTGAATCGAAAGCGAGACGAGTTAGTTCGTTCAGACGGTTGCGATCGGGGTAGCGTTGCTCTTCACGACCGATTGTCGGTGTTGTGTCCGGTACATAAATGTTTACATTTACGGTTGCCACCTGCGAATCTCCGACGACATTTGACAATGAGCCTACGACGATAAATTCTCCCGAAGGATTATTCGGGTAGTGGTCCGCATACATCATCGGCACGGTCTTCCCTAACAGCGAATCCCGGATGCGATCCCAGACGAGTTTGAATATTTCCGTAGAGGTCAGGTTCATCGCTTTTTCGATTTTAAGAATCGAGCGAACTCCGCTTTGAGTTTTTCAGCAGTAGATTCCACCCAGTTTCCCGACCCTTCGAGAACGTCGAAACCTTTAGCCTCGACATATTTCGCGTATTCCATACCGGCTACCCATACGAGATATGTTTTGTTAGCGGGAAGTTCACGGGCGACAGACCGGGCATGTTCAAGCCCTTTGGCATGAGCTTCATCGGCACCTTTGTTCCCTTTAGGATTGCCGTCCGGTCTGACACGGCGGTTATACTTGAAAGATTCAGCAATGATTCTTCCGTATTGTACCACAACATACCCGATGGAGTTGCGTAGGTTACCCGTGTGATCGGTATAACTACCGTGTTCGCGGGCGTACTTCACCACTCTTTCCCCCAACGCCGACAACCATTCTACAGCTTTTCGGTCGTACTCTTCTTTTGCTCGCGCAAATTCAAGTTCCACCTCACGCCAGTTGGTACACTTTACAGCCATAATCTCGTGTTTTCGTAACGTTGTCCGCTTTTGTAGAATCCCTGTACCGGATACGACGCCGTGTCCTTGTCTTTCGGTTTGGCCTCAGTGCGGAGCGAACGGTCGAAGATGTTGAATCCTCGGCTGTCGAATATGCGTACTTTCGTCCCGATAGGAATTGGCTGTGTATCTGCAGGCATCGTAACCTCGAAAGAGTAGAGGAAGGCATCCCCGTTTTGCCCTTTGATTTGCTGTGCTCGTCCATTCTGACGGGCATTGCATCGTCCGATGACACGCCATTCATGCGCACCTTCGATCCACGAACCATCAGGATTTTGCGAGGCGTCCTCCTCGTACCACATTTCGAGCGTATAGGGGAATCTTACCATTGGTCGGAAATGTCGGTAATTTTCGATCGAGTATCGAACTCTTCGGCAATATCGTCCAGCCCGTTTTCCTTTGCGATATGGAAAATGCGCTTTTCCAGTTTGTCCGTGTACGACAATGAATAGCCCCCGTTGCTCTCACTCGCAAGAACAATGAGATTTCGCAGAATGGCGATTGTGGCTTTTGCCACGCTAATTTTATCGGTTACCGTATAGTCTGCTTGAGTGTCTATTCCCTCGTCAATGCAGGCCTTTTCTTTGAGGAAAGGATCCACATCGTAAGGATACAGACTTGCCGATATTGCCTCGAAATTCTTCATACAACTACGATTCTACGGTCAGCGAATAGATGCCGTTGATTTCGGTGATAACCGGAAGTGACAGCGACTGTGCTTTCGTGAACTCTACGCCGTTAGAGTTGTCGGTTTCGCCCTTGCCCCACTGTGAAATGCGGATGCGTCCGTAGTTAGAGTAGGTGACACCCGGCTCTTGCCGCAGCTCGTTGTCGGCATAGGCGTTCTTGATGACGCCCAGTTTGCCCGCAGGTACGAACACGAGGTTCTTGTCGTTCCACGGCGAATACTCCGTAAGTTTACCGTTATCCTGAATACGGGTCATGCGGCGGATGACTTCGAATGTCGGGAATCCGTTCGAACGCATAAACTCGTTCAGGTTCGCCAGCAACAGCGGTGTGGACGACTTGTCACTACCGAATACCGCCAACTTCATCTTCTTGTTGCGGAGGATATACGACAGGCGTTTCTGCGAGAGCAGAATGCGGTCGAACGTAACTTTGTCCTGTGCAGCATCGAGGATGGCTTGAATATCCTCCAGCGTATCGACCGTATCTTTATTGCCATCCGTCCATAACGTTTTCGCGGTGGCAATGTTCTCGCTCGGCATTTTGTAGTCGATCGTACCGCGCACACCACCCTCTGGGTTATTGGACGCGTCAAACGTGAATACGCCTTTGTTCGACAATGCTCCGAGGAAGATGATGTCCAGTTTCGATTGCACGGAGTTCACGACCTTCGTAACATTGTTCCACATCAGATTGATGAGCTGCTGTGTCTTGGCCGAATCGGACAGCATCCGCGAATCGAGAATCTGCAACACCTTACGATACTCTTCGATAGGCATCGAATAAGACATCTGGTGGGTTAATACCTTCTGCTTGATCGTTTCCAGTCCCTCGGTTCCCATGATAGGCTCCTTACCTTTGGAGTCGAGCGTTGCAGCGGCGACGCTCAAATTGTACGAGCCGATCAACTCCTCGAAGTTCAGTCCGACGGTGGGGGTGTCCCAGTCGAGGAATCGCTCGTAAATATTTTGGTCGAATAGCCGCTTACGCAGTTCAGAGGCGGCATCGATGCGAATCTGCACCTGTTTAGTCAGTTCGCCGAAAATGGATGAATAAAATACTTTGTTCATTGTTTACCTCCTCTTTTACTGTCGTACATACTTGATTTCGGGGTTGTTCTTCAGGCTGTAACCCTGAAGCCATGCAGCAGGGACGGGATAGGCTACATCCTTGAGGATGATACCTGCATATCCGGCCGATACGGTCTGGAATCCGTTATTGGCGGAATAGACCATGTCGGTTTCGACAACTGCATCAGGCAGATTGTCGTCCGAGAGGACATCTACGCCTTCAGTCGCACCCGTTACGGCCGCTGCGAACGTGATCACATCGTAATCTGCATTTTTGGTATCAATGCTTTTTACGGTCGAATTTGACTCGCCGACCTTAACCGCATCTCCTACTTGGAGCATGGAACCCTTCTTGACATGTGGAGCAGTGGTTGTGCCGCCCGACAGAACACGTGCACTCTTGCATATGGAACATTCCATGTTGTCGAAGTCGAGCTTGATCGGCGTACCTTTGGGAATCTTTGTCCCTTCGGGATAGGTTCCCTTCAGTTTGAAGTCCCCCGGCAATACGGCGAACTCACCGCGCCAGAATATGGGGAAACCGCCCTTTACTTTTGTTTTTTCAAATACGATTGCCATGATTTTACGTTTTGGTTACTCTTTGTCCGGAAGTGTTTCAGCCCACGCCTTTGCGAGTTCTTTGCCCTGCGCTTCGGGCGTGGACATCGGGAATCCCGAACCTTTCCCTTCCAGCCCTGCGGTAACCAGATTTTTCTGCACGTTTGCGAGGTAGTCGCCGATCGTTTTTTCATCTGCATCGTCGGTGATGACGAATCCCTCTTTCATGCGCCACTCCGGAATACCGAGTTCTTTTGCCTTTGCGGAGATGAGATTGGCCCGGTCGTTCTTGGCCTTTTCAGCTTTCAGAGCATCGCTCTCCGCTTTGCTGGCGTTGTAACGCTCCTCCTGTTGCTTCTTGTAGGCTTTGAACCACGCAGGTTCCTCATCGTCGGGTTCGTTTTTTTTGCCCTGCCCGCCCCCATTTGCAGGAGATGCCCCACTCTTTGCCTTGAGTTCGTCATACAGTCCTTTCAGTGCGTTGTACTCGGTGCGTGCACGATCAGCGTCAGACTGGAAAACTTTAAGGAAAGGTTCGACCCCGCTGACTGCGGTTTCAATTTGCGATTCATCGGTGACGGATTTTTCCAAAATGGAGGCTACTCCGTCGAGAGCCTTCGCTCCGAACCCCAAATTAGAATACTTGGTTTTCAGCGCTACGAGAATTTTCTCTTTCATGTTTTTTCGTTCTATATGGTTTCGAATAAATCATCATATTCGCACAAAAAAGGTCTGTCAGCCGACGCCAACAGACCCACTAACAATTACATGAAGGTTATATCGTTCTGCAACTGGTGGGCTGCGACTTCACAGCCTCTGCGACAAAAGTCAGTATGTTCGGCACATTATGCAAATTATATTAAGGGAAAATTCGTTAAAAAAAGAGGAGAGCAATTCTCACTGTCGGAAAATAGCTTTATTGAAATGATTCATTCCAAAAAGTGCGAAAAATAGTGCAAGAAGGAGAGGTATCCCGCAATGGGAAATTAGATTGGGTTTGTGTCTAAATTGTGTGCCCGACTAAAAACAAACCAGTCACCTACAGGGCTGTAAGTGACTGGTTTTCTGTGTGGTGCCACCGGGAATCGAACCAGGGACACAAGGATTTTCAGTCCTTTGCTCTACCATCTGAGCTATGGCACCATCATCGACTGAAACTCGTGTGGGTTTCGAATCGTGGTGCAAAGATAGATATTATTTCCTGAAAACCAAAAAAACGACCGAATATTTTCCATCTCAGACTTTCATTTCAGGAACGGCAGGCCGGAATATCGGAAAATTTTTCCGGCCAGGATACCGGAAATTCTGGATTTTGGTTATTTTTGTAAAAACCGTAAAGATTATGAAAACAAGCAGTTTGATGATGTGTGCGCTGGTTGCATTGACAGCCTGCGGTACCGGAGTGAAGCAGAGTGTCCGTACGCCCGTCGAAATGGGAGAACGGATCGAATTGAAGACGCCGGATCCCAAGATGGGACTGACTATCAACGAAGCGCTTGCGGCGCGTAGTTCGTCGCGCGATTTTTCGCCGGAGATGCTCTCTCTGGAGGAACTTTCGGGTGTACTGTGGGCTGCTGCCGGGGTAAACCGGGAGGATGGGCATCTTACCGCGCCTTCGGCTATGGCGCTCTATCCCATTCGGGTCTATGCTTTCCTGCCTGAAGGTGTGTATCGTTACGATTCGAAAGCGAATGTATTGAACCGGGTCGTCGAAGGAGATCGTCGGGAGCTTACCGCGATGCAGGATTTCGCTTACACTGCGCCGCTCAATTTGGTGTATGTGGCCGATTACAGCGTTTATGCGGAGCGGAATCAGCCGGTGGACCGCATCCGTTTCTGGTGCGCGGCCGATGCAGGCGGATATACGGAGAACGTGAACCTCTATGCCGCCGGAAACGGTCTGAAGACCATTACACGGGGCAGCTTCAAGGAAGAGGCGCTGTTGGAGTTGCTGGGGCTCGATCCCGCACAATACTGTGTGATTCTCGCTCAGACGGTTGGCCGGTAGTATTTTCGGAAAGAGTATCGGCGAGGAGTTCCCGGAAACGGGAGGCTCCTCGCTGCGTTTTGTCAGGAGCGAACAGACTGCAGGTCCGGTACCGGGTGGATTTTTCGGACGAACCGTGCTATCGTCGCTTTTTCCTGACAAATGAAAGGGGAATTTTCGTATCTTTGACTTCATTTTGGATACTCCGTCTGGGCAAAATGCAAATAAAATTTGCTTTTGCACTCGGCTTATTCGTATCTTTGCCGTGGAAAATTTTCGTATGGGCGGCCAGCTGTTCGGCGTAGTTCGAAAAATTCGGCATTACGTTCGATGTGCGCTGTCTTTGTATTGTAAATAACGACGATTTTATGCTTTCAAAACCCGAACGGGAGCAGATAATTGCTCTGATAAAACGAGAGGTCGTTCCGGCGATCGGCTGCACGGAACCCATTGCCGTTGCGTTGTGCGTGGCCAAGGCCCGCGAGATACTGGGGACGGAACCGGAAAAGGTTTCGGCCCGGTTGAGTGCCAACATACTGAAAAATGCGATGGGAGTGGGAATTCCCGGAACGGGCATGATCGGATTGCCGATCGCGATCGCTTTGGGCGCTTTGGTCGGACGGTCGGAGTATCAGCTCGAAGTGCTGAAGGATTCGGATGCGAAGGCCGTCGAACGGGGTAAGCGCTTTATCGAGCAGGGGCGGATCGACATCTCCCTGAAAGAGGGCATTACCGAGAAACTCTATATCGAGATCGAAGTTTCGGGCGGCGGACACTCCGCTGTGGCGATCATCGCCGGCGGGCATACGAATTTCGTCTTCATTTCACGGGACGGCGAAACGCTTCAGGAGAGTCGTCGTACCTCCGGCAGCGAACAGGAGGCGCAGGGCGTCGAACTCAACCTGCGCAAAGTGTTTGACTTCGCCATGACCACACCGCTGGATGAAATCCGCTTCATTCTGGAAGCCAAGCGATTGAATAAGGCTGCGGCAGAGGATTCGTTCAAGAACAACTACGGGCATTGCGTGGGAAATACTTTGCGCCATGCTCCCGAATTGCGGATTATCGGGGATTGTGCCCTCTCCCGCATTCTCTCCTATACTTGCGCGGCCTGCGACGCCCGCATGGCGGGAGCCATGGTTCCGGTGATGAGTAATTCGGGCAGCGGCAACCAGGGCATCGCGACTACGTTGCCTGTGGTCGTTTATGCCGAGGAGATCAAGGCGGACGAGGAACATCTGGTGCGTGCGCTCGTTTTGAGCCATCTGACCGCTATCTATATCAAGCAGAGCCTGGGACGTCTTTCGGCCTTGTGCGGTTGTGTCGTGGCGGCGACCGGTTCGAGTTGCGGCATCACCTACCTGATGGGCGGCGGGTACGAGGCCGTTTCCTTTGCCGTGAAGAATATGATCGCCAACCTGACGGGTATGATGTGCGACGGTGCGAAGCCGAGCTGTTCGCTCAAGTTGATGACGGGAGTTTCGACGGCTGTGCTTTCGGCGATGCTGGCTATGGAGAACCATTCGGTTTCGTCGGTCGAGGGCATTATCGACGACGATGTCGATAAGTCGATCCGCAACCTGACGCTGATCGGACGGGACGGCATGAACGAAACGGATCATCTGATCCTGAAGATCATGACTTCGAAATAGCCCCCTCGAAAAATAACAAGCGTGCCTGCCTTGCGGCCGGTGCGCTTTTTTTGTACAGAAAGTAAAGACGGTGCGGAGCGTTTATCCGTTCGATCGGAATATGTGCGGAACAGGGCGAATCCCGAAACCGGTATTGTCGGGAAAGGGGTGCGGAACGACCGGTCTGAACGAAGAACCTATTCCGGTTTTCCGAAAACGGTATGCAGGACGATGTTCGTCGCCCCTTGGTGGGCCGTCGTGTAGTCTTTGGCGATGCGGCTGCATTGCTGAAGCAGATGCTCGTCGTCGCGCAAGGGGGTGAACCAGGTTTTCAATTCTTCGTATGAGTGGATGGGCGTTGCCGCTCCGAGCGTTACCAGGTCGCGGGCTTCCTTGAATTTTTCGTAGTTGGGGCCGAAAGCGATCGGCAGACCGAACGTGGCGGCTTCGAGCGTGTTGTGGATGCCTACGCCGAATCCGCCGCCGATATAACCCCATTCGGCATAGCCGTAGGCCGAGGAGAGAATACCTACCGTATCGAGAACGAGCAGTTGTTTGCCATCGAACGATGTTTCGGCGGTGCATTGCGTATAGCGGACAACTCCTCCGAGGGTTTCAGCGAGCAGGCGGTTGATGCGGCTTTCGTCCATTTCGTGAGGTGCCACGATGAATTTGACCGAGGGGTTATCGTTTATCAGGCGGATCAGAAGATCTTCGTCCGGTCCCCAGGTCGAGCCGGCGATCAACAGACGGGTGCCGCCTTTGAACCGTTCGATGAGGTCGATTTTTTTCGCCGCAGCCGCAATTTCGGCAACCCGGTCGAAGCGGGTGTCACCGGCGACTACGACGTTGTCGAAGCCCAGTTCTGCCAGTAATTTTTTGGAGTCGTTGTTCTGAACGAAGATCGTGTCGAAACTTTCGAGTGCCATGCGCCAATAGCCTCCGTAGGGGCGGAAGAAGATCGAGTTGCGGCGGAAGATGGCCGATACGATGTAGCTGCGGATCGAGCGGCGGCGCAGCTCGGTGAGCAGGTTGATCCAGAATTCGTATTTGACGAAGATGACGATTTCGGGGTGGGCGATGTCCAGAAAACGGCGGGCTTTGCCCGGCGTGTCGATCGGCAGGTAGAAGATGTAGTCGGCCTGATCGTAATTTTTACGGATTTCGTAGCCCGAAGGGGAGAAAAACGTGAGCAGGATTTTGTATTCGGGATGTTCCTTGCGGATTTTTTCGATCAGGGGACGGCCCTGTTCGAATTCGCCCAGGGAGGCGGCATGTATCCAGATAATGCGAGCCGAGGGGTCGATGCTCTCTTTCATGCGGCGGAAGAGTCCTTTCCGGCCGTCGATCCAGAGTTTCGCCTTTCGGTGCCAGGGTGAGGCCAATGCAATGGCCCAAACGTAGAGTACCAGCCCCAAATTATAGATCCACATCCGCTTTCGTTTTGTGCGTCTTTATATCGCGGATGCAAAGATAAGATAAATTGTCAGAACTGCCAAATTACCAGTGGAGTTCGATGGCGTCTTCGATATAGCGCACCTCCGGTGTGCCTGCGGGGGCGGTTTCGACTGCGATCAGGTCGAATTGCATCTCTCCTTCGAACGGATTTTCTGTCAGATAAGCATTTGCGGCCCGGATGAGTGCCCGGCACTTGCGGTAATCGAGCGCCTGTTCCGGCGGGGTGAGGCCGTCCCGCCGGCGCGTCTTGACCTCGATGAAGTGGAGGGTGCCTTTTCTGGCAGCGACGATGTCCAGCTCGTAATGTCCTTGCCGCCAGTTGCGGTGGAGCAGGGTGAATCCGTGGTCGAGAAGCCACCGGGCGGCAGCCTCTTCGCCCTGCCGCCCGGTATGCTGTGTCGTGGTCATCGGTTTGTCGGTGGAAGTTGTCCTGTCTTTTCGAAATATTTTTTCATGACCAGCAGCGAAATGAACCGTTCCCGACGACTGTCGTAGAATTGTCGTGCGAAGTCGTTCGCCTGATCGATGATCTGTTGAGCCTGTTCGGGATGCGCGATGTAGTAATCGATCTTCTCTTCCAGGTCGGAGTAGTCGTCCCTTACTTCGATGTAGTGGTAGCCGGGGCGCAGGCGTCCTTCCATGAACCAGGATTCGTTGCGCGGCCGGGGCATCACGGCGATCGAATTGGTGGACATGACCCACCGGATGTTGCTGGCGATATCGTTGCCCTCGAACGTCATGATGAATTTCGAGCCGAGGTGGGCGTAGAGCGTGATTTGTTTTGCTGTACCTGTTTCCTGGGCGCTGTGTCCGCTGCGGGTATCCGCCGTGTCGATGCGGGGATTGTCCCGGAATGTTTCGATGAAGCGCCGACGCTGCTCGCTACTCTTAACCGATCCCCGGAAAATCACCCGGTCGGCTTTCTCCGTAAACGGAATTTTGTCGTGCAGCCGGATATCTAAGCGGCAGCGGTCCAAGTTGAGCAATACGGAGTTATCTCCTTTGCCGGAAGCGGCTTCTCCCCCCCCCGGTCGATTTTTCGAGCCTTGATGATCGTCGGATGAAGCAGGTCGAAAACTCCGTCGCCGAAATAGGTCTGCCAACGCAGGGAATCGTCGAAAAAACGGGTGGTTTGGTAGGAGTCGAAAATATAGGCGCTGTGCCGGCCCCTGAACTTGTGTTCTTTCAGGGGTGTCGCTTCGGTCGGAGAGAGGCGCTCTGCGCCGGTCAAACGGTTGTAGTAATTGACGCGGTCGAGCACATAGTCCATGTCATAACGTTTCTCTCCGTCGCGCAGAATCTCTTCCAACCGGCTGCGCAGGAGCACCTTCGGTACGGCATAACGGGATAGCTGGGCGATGAAGTAGGGCAGCTTGATGTTCTTGCCGCCGTGCAGTCGGTTGAGAGCGGTCATTAATTCCATACTTACGAATACGGTTTGTCAGGGATTGCGGAAAATACGGGGCATACCATAATTATAATAGGAATGACAGGTCGTCCCCGGCTTTCACCTCGTAGGGGGCGATGCCCTTCTTGAAAATACGCATCGGACGGCTGCCGATCAGTTCCAGTTTTCCGTTTTCATAATGAAGCATGCAGCCTTCGCGCAGGCCGACGACGTAGCGGCGCGGATTGGCCGTGATGTACTCCAGAATACGCTGCTCGCGGGTCTCTCCGGCGTGACCTTCGGGGTTGGCGTCCAGGTAGTGGGGGTTGATCTGGAACTTCACGGCCCCGATAGCCTTGAACGATTCCGGTTCGACGATGGGCATGTCGTTGGTGGTGCAGATCGTCGGGCAGCAGACGTTGCTGCCGGCCGACCAGCCGATGTAGGGCGTGCCGGCCTTGATCTTGCCGAGGATGGCTTTCAACAGCCCCTGCTCTTGCATTTTCTTGGTCAGGGCGAAGGTGTTGCCGCCGCCTACGCAGATGGCCTGCGCCTCGCGGATCATACGCCGGGGATCTTTCGAACGGTGTACGGAACGTACCTTGATGCCGTATTCCGCAAAACGGGCCTGCACTTTCGCTTCGTATTCGGCGTAGGAAAAGGTGATGCCTGCATAAGGGACGAAAACCACTTCGCGGACACTTCCGAGGAACTCGTCGATGCGGGGCATCGGGTATTTCAGATAGGGTTCTCCGGCGTTCGTGGAGTTGGAAATTAACAGTAGTTTCATAAAGTATTGATTTATATTGTGTTATATTGAATACGCGACCGAAGAACGGCAATTTCTTTGGTTGTAATGTCAAAAGTAATAAAAAAAGTGTTATTTTTGTGCGATTGTTTGATAGAAAGAATTTCAATTTTTAATAAATGATTGTTTAACTAAAAAATTAAAATTATGTCAGAAGTACAGTCAAAAGTTGTCGAGATCATCGTTGACAAATTGGGTGTTAAAGAGTCTGAGGTTACTCCGGAAGCGAGCTTCACCAACCACCTGGGAGCCGATTCACTCGACACCGTTGAGCTGATCATGGAATTTGAGAAGGCTTTCGATATCCAGATCCCTGACGAGGATGCAGAGAAGATCGCTACCGTTGGCGACGCTATCTCCTATATCGAGGCACACAAGAAATAATTTACGATTTTTCCAACCGGCAAACCTTAAAGCCTTAAATTTATGACAGAAAGACGAGTAGTCGTGACGGGTATCGGTACCATCAACCCGCTCGGCAATAATATTGCAGAGTTTTTTTCCAATCTCGAAAAAGGAGTTAGCGGCGCCGCGCCGATTACTCATTTTGATGCCGAGAAATTTAAGACGAAGTTCGCTTGTGAAGTAAAAAATTACGACTGGACGCAGCATTTCGACCGTAAGGAGGTGCGTAAATACGACCTCTTCACTCAGTATGCCCTCATCGCGGCCACGCAGGCTGTCGAGGATTCGGGACTCGATCTCGAGAAGGAGGACCTGGAGCAGATCGGCGTGATCTGGAGTTCCGGTATCGGAGGACTTAAGACGTTCTTCGATGAGTGTTTGGGCTACGCCGCAGGAGATGGAACTCCTCGGTTTAGCCCATTCTTTATTCCGCGCATGATCGCCGACATCGCGGCGGGCTACATCTCCATCAAATATGGTTTCATGGGCCCCAACTACTGTACGGTTTCGGCGTGCGCTTCGTCGAATCACGGTCTGATCGATTCGTTCAACGCCATCCGTTTCGGTGTGGCCGACGTGATGGTCGCCGGCGGTTCGGAGGCTGCCGTCAATGAACCCAGCGTGGGCGGTTTCAACTCCATGCAGGCTCTCTCGACGCGCAACGACGATCCGGTGCACGCTTCGCGTCCGTTCGATAAGGATCGTGACGGTTTCGTCATCGGCGAAGGCGCCGGTGCGCTGATTCTCGAAGAGTACGAGCACGCCAAGGCACGCGGTGCGAAGATTTACTGCGAAATGGTCGGCGGCGGCCGTTCTGCGGACGCATATCATTTTACCGCTCCCCATCCCGAAGGCAAAGGCGCCATGAAATCCATGCGCGACGCGATCAAGGATGCGGGTATCAAACCCGAAGATATCGACTATGTGAACGTACACGGCACTTCGACACCTGCGGGCGATCTGCCCGAGCTCAAAGCTCTGCACGGCGTGTTGGGCGATCACATCTACGATGTCAATATTTCATCGACCAAATCCATGACGGGGCACCTGTTGGGTGCTGCCGGTGCTGTCGAGGCGCTGGCCTGCATCTTTGCGATCAACAACGGTGTGATTCCCCCGACGATCAACAACGAAAACCTCGATCCCGAAATCGACCCCCGACTCAATCTGACGCTCAACAAGGCGCAGAAGCGCGATGTGAAGTGTGCGATGAGCAATACGTTCGGTTTCGGCGGTCATAACTCGACGGTTATTTTCCGTAAGATTTAACACCTCGTCCGTGCCGTGTGGAATTTCGTACGCCGTGCCGTAAGAAGAAATTACGGGCAGGATAAGGAGTATTACAGAATTATCGATGAGCTGTTCGGATTCGTTCCGCACAACATCGAACTTTACAAGCTGGCTTTGATTCACAAGTCAGCTTCTTTAGTTTTAGCCGACGGACGGCAGATCAACAATGAACGGCTCGAGTTTTTGGGCGATGCCGTGATCGAAGCCGTGACATCGGACTATCTTTATATCGAATTTCCCGACCGGCAGGAGGGATTTCTTACGCAGTTGCGCTCGAAGATCGTTTCGCGCCAGTCGCTCAATACGATCGCCCGGACGATCGGGTTGGACCGGTACGTGATCGCCAACCCGACCGGAAGCACCAACCAGAAACATATCTACGGGGATGCTTTCGAAGCGATGATCGGGGCGATCTACCTCGATCAGGGATATGAGTTCGCCAATCGATTGCTTATCAACAATATATATTACCGTTACCTGAATCTCGACAACCTGACGGACGAGGAGACGGATTTCAAAAGTCGGTTAATCGAATGGTGTCAGAAGACGCATCATACCATTGCTTTCGAAACGGTGCACGGCCGGAATTATTCGTCGAATCATCCGATATTCGACGCTACGGTCGTGATCGACGGTATCCGTGTGGGACATGGGCAGGGCGAGTCGAAGAAGGAGGCCGAACAATGTGCGGCCCACTCCGTGTCGTGTGCTATGAGTGACGAAGCGTGCGGGGATATTCTGGATAAAATCGACCGGCTCTACCGGCCGAAAGGAACCGGGGTGTCATGAGCGAGGCATCTGTAAAACTGCTTTCCCGGGGCGTTGAAACGCTGACCGATCAGGAGTTGTTAGAACTGTTGCTGGATGACGGTGATTCGGAGCGGCTTGCCGGGGCGCTGCTGTCCAGTTTCGAAGGGCGGCTCGCTGCATTGGGATATGCCGACATCGCACGGTTGCGTATGGCTGCCGGGATCGGCCTCAAACGCGCTGCCCGGATTCAGGCGGCTGTCGAATTGGGCCGGAGGGTGCTTGCTGCCAGGGAGTTGGGCCCCGATCCGATCGGTTCGAGCAACGATGTGGTCCGAATATTCAGACCCCTGCTGACGGAGATGAAGCACGAGGAGTGCTGGTGCCTGTACCTCAATACGGGCAACCGGATCGTCGAGCGGCAGCGGGTAAGCCAGGGCGGGGTGCAGGCGACGGTGGTGGATCACCGGTTGGTCATCAAACGGGCCCTCGAACTGCTGGCCACGCAGATTATCCTGGTTCACAACCATCCTTCCGGTGCTGCCTTGCCCAGCGAGCAGGATAAGATTCTCACGAAGAAAATTGCCGAGGCGGCTGCGCTGTTCGATATTCGGCTGCTCGATCACCTGATTATCGCGCGGGGCGGTGAGTACAGCTTCCGACAGAGCGGTTTGCTGCAATAGTTCCGGCTGTGACGAAGCTGTCTGCCAAATCCCCGAAATTGAAAGTTGCCCCTGTCGGAGTTTATCCGGCAGGGGCGAAAACATTAAAATCGGACGTGTTAGACAGCTTTTTGTTCTGCCGCTGCGGTCCATCGTTGCGCAGGTTGTGGGCAGGAAGAGACGGGACCATCGTAACGGGGGCGTGCGACTCTTTAATCGTTGCGGGAAGAGTTGGCTGTGGATTATCGTCTTCCGGGTTCACTTTGTTTTGTCGTAGAAAGGTTTTTCTTCCGAAGGGAGAACGTAAGTTTAGACTGCCGGGAAATTTTTGCCGATCTGTGCCGTATTTCTTTTTTGAGGAAGAGCATAAGGTGAATCTTTTTTCGAATGATCGGAAACTCTGAAATAAGGACTGCAAGTCGAACGAATGGACGATTATCCCGGAGATGGGAGCGAAATGACCGGACCGGGCATCGGTAACGAAAAGCGAGGAATGGCAAGAACCTTTCCTCGCTTTTCGTTGCCGGGTGCGCACAGGCTGGCCGCAAAGTACGAATTTCTAATTTTGGAGGTCGAAGCGGCGGAATTGAATCTCGAATCGACAGACGCTCTCCCGCTCGTCGCTTCGGGTCGTGCGGGTAATGATGAGCGGTGTCGCAATTTCAGCATCGTGTGCGACTGTCTGACGCGTGTATTCGAAGGTCTGGGTCGTAACCGCGTCGTCGGAACGGGTCGTGACCGTTCGGAAAAGATCGTTGTTGAGACTGCTGAAGAAACCCAGTCCGCGCAGGATATCCGGTTCGGCAACCAGCAGCAGGACCGGGTCGCTGTTGAGGAGGGGAGTGCCTTCCAATTCGTAGATGAAATCGCTCCAAGCCGTCGTTTCATCGTAGTCGTAACCGTACTCTTGCCGGAATGTTTCCGTATTTGGCTCGTTCTCGAGCGTTCGGATGACAGCACTGCAATTATCCCAAGCCTCCAGCGGACCCCAGGGATCTTTTTCCCATTCGTATTTTTCGCAGATGGGTTCCAAAGTCAGGGAATTGTAACGCGATATGGAGGTGAGTTTGTCGGAGTTGAAGGTGCCGGTGCCGTATGTGCAATCGAAGCCGTACGTTTCTATTTCACTGCCGGAAAGTGTCGAGGTGAGTTCGTATCCTCCGCTTCGTACATCGCAGAAGTAGCCGTATAGGGTTCCGTCTGCAGTTTGCGTATAAGGTTGCTCGCCATCGATTTCCCGGGTGAAGGAGAATCGGATGCAATCGTCTCCCTCGTAGGTGAACTGCCATGTTTCGACGGGACGGAGCGTGCCGTTCTTGTCCGCTGCGGATATTTTGAAACCCGTGATACGGCACTCCTTGCTGAATTCCGCCGGAAGTTCATAAGTATATTCCATTTCAGCAATCAGACTTCCCGAAGCGTCGCGCCCGACGATCTTGTGCAGTTGCCAATACCGAACCTGTTCTCCGATGTTGGGTTCGTCCGGTTCATTGGTATCCTCTCCATCGGTTCCCGACTGGGTGATGGTGATGAGAATCGAGTTCGTGCCGCAGGTGATTTCGATAAAGGCCGTGCGGGATTCTTCGGCGGTGTTGGGATCCGTTTCGACGCGGATGTCGTAATCGCCTGCCGCATCTCCGTGATCGGGATTTATGCGTACCCACGTCGGGGCTTCGGCGCGGGATTCGTCCGTGATGGCGGAATTCCAGGCATCGTTCGTCGAAAAGAAAATTTCCGAATTCCCTGCGGTTTGTCCTGCGGGGATCTTCTGGGAGAGCTGTCGTGTATCGGGGACCTGAATGGAGCCGAAATCTCCATGCCATTCATCCGTTGTGTCGTCGCTGCAAGCCGTAATCGCGAGGGTTGCAAACGTGAGAAGAAGAAGTTTCAATCCTTTCATTTGTGTATTTTTTGATGGTTATTCGTTCGGGTACGATGAATATGAAACAGATGTATTTGTCTTCCGCTCCGGATATTTCCGAATTTTGGCGTAAAGATAGAAAAAACGGTTCGGAGTACCTTACATTCCCATTTATTTTGTACTTTTGTTTTTCAGAAAATGGTAAATGCAAAATACGATGACTCAGGAAGAACTTTTCAAAAAACTGGTAGCCCACTGCAAGGAGTACGGCTTCATCTTTCCTTCCAGCGAAATATATGACGGACTGGGTGCCGTGTACGATTACGGGCAGAACGGCGTCGAGCTGAAGAACAATATCAAGCGTTACTGGTGGGATTCGATGGTGCGTCTTCATGAGAACATCGTCGGCCTCGATTCGGCGATCTTCATGCATCCCCGCACGTGGGAGGCTTCGGGCCATGTCGGGGCGTTCAACGACCCGTTGATCGACAACAAGGATTCGAAGAAGCGTTACCGCGCCGACGTGTTGATCGAAGAGTGGCTGGCCAAGCAGGACGACAAGATTCAGAAAGAGGTCGATAAGGCGAAGAAGCGTTTCAAGGAGAACTTCAACGAGGAGCAGTACCGCTCGACTTCGCCCCGTGTGCTGGAGATTGCCGCAGCGCGGGACGCCGTGCACAAGCGCTTTGCCGACGCGTTGAACGCCAACGATCTGGAAGAGCTGCGGCGGATCATCCTCGACTGCGAGATCGTCTGCCCGATTTCGGGTACGCGCAACTGGACCGAGGTGCGGCAGTTCAACCTGATGTTCTCGACCCAGATGGGATCGACGGCCGAAGGCGCCAATACGATTTACCTGCGGCCCGAAACGGCGCAGGGTATCTTCGTCAATTTCCTGAACGTGCAGAAGACCGGCCGCATGAAGCTGCCGTTCGGTATCGCCCAGATCGGCAAGGCGTTCCGCAACGAGATCGTGGCCCGTCAGTTCATCTTCCGCATGCGCGAGTTCGAACAGATGGAGATGCAGTTCTTCGTCCGCCCGGGCGAGGAGATGCGGTGGTGGGCCGAATGGCGCGATACGCGTATGAAATGGCATCGGGCGCTCGG